>Ga0134087_10000378_pt1 | contig 10496 bp, 6 predicted proteins | sample 15_taG_23_FD_109981 | JGI IMG/M metagenome (GOLD analysis project Ga0134087, IMG submission 109981) | Grasslands soil microbial communities from the Angelo Coastal Reserve, California, USA - 15_D_Glu_20cm_5_24_1 metaG | ecosystem: Environmental > Terrestrial > Soil > Grasslands ... | reverse complement strand
TAACGACCGGAGACTTCCTGCTCCACTTGATCACCCACCTCACCTATCACCTCGGCCAGGTGGACTATCACCGCCGGCTGCTCACCGGGGAGGCGGGCCAGATCCGCGCCGTCGCGCTGGGCGAGCTCGCTACAGCTTCATCCGCTTGACGAACTCCGCGAACCGCGGATCGTCCTTCACGACGTCGAGCATCGGGTCGACCTTCAGATAGGTCAGCCAGCCGCGCCGGTCCTGGTAGGCCCGCTCCAGCCACGTGAAGACCTGGTCGGTGTTGCGGAGCCCCAGGTGCACGATGCAGAACGCCACCGGCGACACGTAGTGATCCCGGGCGCGGGCCTCGAGCTGCGCGAGCAGCGCCTCCGCCTCGCGCCGCCGGCCCCGCAACGCCAACACGTGGGCCACGCCCGCCGTCGCGTAGGACAGCTCCGGCGACAGCGTGATGGCCTCGCGGAACGCCCGCTCCGCCTCGTCATACGCGCCCTGCTGGGTGAGCACCAATCCCAGGATCCGATACGTGTCTTCCGACGTCGGGTTCATGGCGATGGCACGGCGCAGGTGGTACACCGCGGCCTCGTAACGGCGGGTGTAATAGTACAGCCAGCCCAACCCGCGGCGGATCGAGAGCGACGAGGGATCGAGCTCCAGCGCCGTGTGCGCTTCGACCAGCGCCTGGTCCGCCTGCCCGGTGACGAGCAGTACAAACGAATACCAGTGGTGCCCGGTGGCATACGCCGGATTCAGCTCGAGCGCTCGCCGGTAGGACCGCTCGGCTGCCGCCCAATCCCAGTCATAGGCGAACTGCACCCACGCGAGTGAGGTGTGCGCCTCGGGCAGGGTGTCGTCGAGCTCAAGCGCCTTGAGGGCATACCGGCGGGCGAGCTTGTACCCTTCGGTGACGGGCACACCGCGGTAGTCGACTTGCAGGCCGTACGAGTCCGAGAGCCCGGAGTAGGCGAGCGCGTAGCCCGGGTCGTGGTCGATCGCCTGCTCGAAGTACGCAATCGCTTCGCGCACGCCCTCCTGGCTGCGCTTGTTCCAGCAGAACCGGCCCTTCAAGTACAGGGAATACGCCTGGACGTTGTCGGTGTAGCGCCGCGGGGTTGGGTCCGCGATGTCGGCCAGGAAGGTGGTCCGCAGCGTGCTCACGATGGTCCGCGCGATCTCGTCGTGGACGGCGAAGACGTCGTCGAGCCGGCGGTCGTAGCGCTCCGACCACAGGGTGCGTCCGTCGTCCGCCGCCGCGAGCTGGACTGTGATGCGCAGCCGATCGTCCGCCTTTCGGACCGTGCCCTCGAGCACGGCGGAGACGCCGAGCAGCGCCCCGATGGCTCGGATATCCTGCGGCTTCCCCTTCAGGGCGAACACGGACGTGCGCGAGGCGATCCGCAGCCCTTCCACCTTGGTGAGCGCGTTGATCAGCTCGTCGGTGACACCGTCACACAGGTACTCGTTTTCCGGATCGGCGCTGCCGTTCACGAACGGCAGCACCGCGAGCGAGCGGGTCTTGCCGACGAGCGCCGGGGCGGCGCCTGGCGCGTCCGTCGCTTCCAGCGCCGTCACGAACTGCGCGACGGTCGCGAACCGGTCCGCTGGGTCCTTGGCGAGCGCGCGCGCCAGCGCCTGCTCGACCGCGGCGGGGGCGTCGGGACGGCGGGCGCGCAGCGGCGGCGGCGCCTCGCTCAAATGCTGCGCCATGACGGCGCGGGCGCTCGCGCCCGCGAACGGCGGCTCGCCCGCCAGCGTCTCGTAGATGACGCAGGCGAGGCTGTACAGGTCGCTTCGCCCGTCCAGGTCGCGGTCACCGGCGGCCTGCTCCGGGCTCATGTACTCGGGCGTCCCGATGGTGAGGCCCACCTCAGTGACGTTCTGGCCGTCGCACGACTGGCAGATCGCGCGCGCGATCCCGAAGTCGGCGATCACGGCGTGGCCGTCGGCGAGCAGCACGTTTTCGGGCTTCACGTCGCGATGGATGAACCCCTCGCGGTGCGCGTAGTCCAAGCCCGCGCCGAGCTCGCGCGCGATGCGCAGCGCGTCCTTGAGCGGCAGCCGCCGCTCGCGCGCCAGCCGCTGGCGCAACGACTCGCCCCGGACATAGGGCATCACGTAGTAGAGCGAGCCCGCGGCCTGCCCGGAGTCGATGAGCGGCAGCACGTGGGGGTGCGTGAGCCGCGCGGCGATGGCGATCTCGCGCAGGAACCGCTCGGCGCCGATCGCCGCGGCGACGTCGGGTCGCAGCACTTTGATCGCCACCTCGCGCGCGTGACGGCGATCCTGCGCGACGTAGACGGTCGCCATCCCGCCGCGGCCGAGCTCGCGGTCGATCGCGTAGCGATCGCCGAGCGCGGCCGTCACCACGGCGACGGCGTCCCGCACGGGGTCCATGGGAGGAAAGCTACGCTATCTTGCGCGGATGGGTGACGCCTTCACGATCCGCCTCGCCACCGTGGCCGACGCCCCGGCGCTGGCGCGCCACCGGGCGGAGATGTTTCGCGACATGGGCGACCTGCCGGATGAGCTGTACGACCCGCTGGTGGACGCGGCCCGGCGAGCGCTGGACGCGTGTCTCCGGACCGGCGAGTACGTGGGATGGGTGGTCTGCCCCGCCGACCACCCGGACGAGATCGTGGCGGGCGCCGGGATCCAGTTGCGGCGGCTGCTCCCGCGGCCCGAGGCCAGCCGCCGCGAGGTGCGGCGCGGCCCCGAGGCGATCGTGGTCAACGTGTTCACCGAGCGTGCCTGGTGTCGACGCGGCCTCGCGCGCCGCCTGATGGAGCGTGTGATCACGTGGGCGCAGGAGCACGGCGTCGCCCGGCTGGTGCTGCACGCTTCGGCAGAGGGACGGCCGCTGTACGATCAGCTCGACTTCGTGCCGACGAACGAAATGCGCTACCGCGGACCGCTATGAGGTCCGGGGCGCTCAGGTCCGCACGGCCCGCTCGTGTTGCTTCAGTACGCGCCGCAGGATCTTTCCGGACGGTGACCGCGGAATCGCATCCACCACTTCCACGGCGCGGATCTTCTTGTACGGTGCGACGCGCTCGGCGACGTAGGCCAGGAGCGCCTCCGGCGGCACGGCGCGCCGCAACACCACGAAGGCCTTGGGCACCTCGCCGCACTCCTCGTCGGGGATGGGGATGACGGCGGCATCGGCCACCGCCGGATGGGTCCGCAGCATCGCCTCGAGCTCGGCGGGCGGCACCTGGAAGCCCTTGTACTTGATCAGCTCCTTGAGACGGTCCACGATCGTGAAGTACCCGTCCGGATCCGCGTGGCCGATGTCACCGGTGTGCAACCACCCGGCGGCGTCGAGCGTGGCGGCGGTCGCCTCCGGGTTGTTCAAGTACCCGGCCATCACCTGGGGACCCCGGATCCACAGCTCGCCGTCCTCGCCTGGGCCGAGATCGCTGCCGCTCGCCGGATCGACGACACGGCACTCCGTATTCGGCAACAGCGGGCCGATCGAGCCGGGGCGCGCCGCACCCGGCTCGTCTGACACGGCGTGAGTCACCGGGCTCGCCTCGGTAAGCCCGTACCCCTGAATCAGCGCGCACGAGAGGCGCCGGGCGCAGGCCGCCTCGAGCGCCGCGTCGAGCGGCGCGGCGCCGGACATCACTCCCCGCAAGCTGGACACGTCGTAGCGATCGACCGCCGGGTCGTTCGCCAGGGCGAGGACGAGCGGCGGGACCACGAACGCCCGCGTGATGCGATGGGCCTCGAGCAGCGCCAGGAACGGCTCGAGCTCGAACCGCGGCATCGTGACCAGGGTCGCTCCCTGCCACAGCGCGAGGTTCATCACGACCTGCATCCCGTAGATGTGGAAGAACGGCAGCACCGCGATGATGCGGTCGGCGGCGACGACGTGATGCACGGTCGCAGTCTGGATCAGGTTCGCCACGAGGTTGCGGTGCGTCAGCATCACGCCCTTGGGGAATCCCGTGGTCCCGCTCGAGTACGGCAGCACGGCGAGATCCCGCGCCGCCGCGGGCTGGGCGGTTGGGGCGGAACCGCCGGCGTCGAACAGCGCACCAAACGGCGTCACGCCGCGTGCCTCGCCGACGACGAAGAGCTGCTCGATCCCGACCTGGGCGGCGGCCGGCGCCGCCCGGTCCAGGAAGGGCGCCACGGTGACGAGGAAGCGGGCGCCGGCGTTGCGCAGCTGGTACTCGGCATCCTGCACGGTCGCCAAGGAGTTCACCGTGGTCACGACGCCGCCGGCCGCGAGGGTGCCGTGAAAGGCGAGGGCGAACTCGGGGAGGTTTGGCATGAAGAGGGCGAGCACATCGCCCCGGCGGAACCCGCGCGCGGTGAGTCCAGCCGCGAGTCGCTCGACCCCCGCCGCGAGCTGGCCATACGTCAGCGCCCGGCCGCTCGGCCCGTCGATGAGCGCCGGCTGGTCCGCGCGCTCCACCGCTCCCGCCAGCACGAAGCGGTGCAGCGCGACGTCGGGCACGCGGACGTCGGGATAGGGGCTGCGGAAGATCATCGGTCGGATCCCGCGGTCCGGCTACGGCCGCCGAGCGACTCTACCGCTCGGCGCGACGGCCGTCAATGCGACCTGCTAATGCCAGGCGAAACCGCGATCACTCAGGCCGGCGTAGGAATCGGCTTCCCACTCGACGAAGCGGCGGTCGTGCTCCAACAGGCGATTGCCGTTGCCGAGAAACGACTGCATGCCGGTCAGGTGGTAGGCGATGACGTCGGAGTTGTAGCGGAGGAATCCCGCGGGCCGAGTCTGGGACGCGTCCTGATGGAGCAGCACGTCGACCAGCGGGGTGCTGCGGATCGCCTGGAGCGTGTGCTCCAGCTCGTGGCGGTAGAGCCCATCCCCGTGATCGGAGGTCCAGTTCTCAGCGAAAACGAGCCGGTTCAGGTGCACTTGCTGGCCCCGCTCGCGCCCCCAGGCCTCCTCCACGATCTGGTCGGTGAACCATGTGGGGACGCCGGTCGCCAGCGAGCGACCCCAGGAGAGGCGCGCCGGAGCTGGGTCACGCATGACGAACGCCTGGCGCACGGTCTCGACATTGAGACGCGGCACCAGGAATCGCCCCGCGGCGACGCGCACGTTGAACCACAGATAGTCGAGCTCCCACGAGGTCCAGAACTCCGCGAACTGAGGAAGCCCGAGCATCGAACGGCGTTGCAGCATGGCGCCCTTCTGGACGAGCGCCTGGGCAGGCAGAGCGAGTCGCCAACTGCTTCCCAACAGCGTCATCCCGGCGTGCTGCAAGGCGGCTGGGGCCAGAGCCTCGACCGGGGCCCGGCGCGCCGCACGGCCGACATTCTCACCCCGAATCACTTTCCCCGTAAACTGCGCGAGCGCGGAGAGGGTGTAGTTGGCGAGGGCCAGCTGCCAGTGCTGCTCGCCGGTTTGCGCGGCGACCCCGCTCGGGCGGGCGGCGTGGATGGCGGCAAGGATGAGTCCGAGCCCCAGAGCCCGTCGAATGAGCGGCATGCCGATCGCTGGGGCAACGGCGGTGCCGGGAGATTGAGCACGAAATTCAAGGCGCTGCCACGTTTCCGGTCACTAAAACCGCGACGCTGTCGCAAAGCTCGTCAGGAGGGAGACGGCTACTTCGGTCGGATGGTGATGGGGACGATCGTCGTGCCCCAGTGCAGCCGCAGCACGGTCGAGTCCGGGGCGACGATCGGGAAGTAGTACGCCAGCACTTCCATGTGAGCGCCCTGCTCCGGGGCAACGGTGATGCGCAGCGCGTCGAGCGTCTCTCCCGGATACTGCGTGTGCCACACGTCCACGCCGCGGCTCAGGATCAACGTCCAAGGTTTGGGCGGCTCCTCGGGGATGGTCCAGAGCGTGTAGCGGCCCGCCGCAACGTCGTGGCCCGCGATGGCGACGTCCCGGCTGAACGTAATCGTCGTGGCCGAGTCCGCGCCCGGGTGCCAGATGTGTCCCCAGCGGACCAGCTCGCCGAACAGCCGCCGCCCTCGCGCGACCGGGCGGTTGTAGGAGACGGCGATATCCGTGGAGCCCACGCGCTGCGTGACCGAGCCGTGCTGGCTCGCGGGAATGCGTTGGGCAGATGCGCCCCCCACGCTGGGCGTGGCGAGGAGCAGAGTGAGCAGCACTCGGGAAGGGGGGCGTCGAGTCATAATGGCACCGGGAATATGGCGTCTCGCGCTGGCTCGGGGGGCGGCTCTCGCCGTCGCTACGCCTTCCCGGTAGTATTGGGCAACGCCCTTCCCTCCCCTCTCCGGACAGGACAGCCGTGCCAGATCTTCGTCCCCTGCTCCAGGATGGACTCGCCGGCATCTACGCCGTCGAGCGGGAGGTGGGACGTGGCGGCATGGCGACGGTGTTTCTGGCGCACGACGTCAAGCACGATCGGCCGGTCGCCATCAAAGTGCTCCATCCCGAAGTGGCCGGCGCGCTCGGCGCCGACCGATTCCTTCGCGAGATCCGCATCGCCGCGCACCTCCAGCACCCGCACATCCTGACCCTCATCGATTCGGGCGAGATTCCTCGCCCGGATCACATGGGCCCGAGCTTGCTCTACTACGTCATGCCCTATGTGGAGGGGGAGAGCCTGCGGGAGCGTTTGACCCGCGAGGGCCGGCTGACGCCCACCGATACGGCCCGCATTCTCCAGGAGGTGCTGGATGCGCTGACACACGCCCACGGTCTGGGGATCGTGCACCGCGATATCAAGCCCGAGAACATCATGCTCAGCGGGCGGCACGCGCTGGTGATGGACTTTGGCGTGGCCAAGGCCGCCAGCGCCGCCGCGGCCAGCGCCAGCGCCGCCAGCGGCACGCTCACGGCGCTCGGCCTCGCGATCGGCACCCCGAACTACATGGCCCCGGAGCAGGCCGCGGGGATGGCCGCGGTAGATGCGCGTACCGACCTGTACGCCGTCGGGGTGATGGCTTACGAGATGCTTACCGGTCAAACGCCGTTCACGGGGACGACGCCGCAGGCGATCCTCGCGGCGCACGTCACTCAGATGCCGCCGCCGATCGCAGCGCGGCGGCCCGATCTCGCCGCGCCTTTCGCGAGCGCGGTCATGCGCTGCCTCGAGAAGGAGCCAGCGGCCCGTTGGCAGTCGGCCGAGGCGCTGCGGGCGCACATCGAGGCGTTCGCCACGCCGGGCAGCGGCGTGACCGCCCTAGCCGGTGGCGGCGGAGCAGGAGTGGTGCGCCGCCGACCCGCTGCGCTCCTCACGGCTGCACTTGTCGCGGTGGTGATCCTCGGCGCGGCGACTTGGTTCGGTCCGGGACGGCGGGCGCGCGAACGACACTGGGCCCGGGAGCAGGGCATCCCCCAACTCCTGGCCCTCGCCGAGCTGGGCCTGTGGGACTCGGCCTATACGCTGGCTCGGCGGGTCGAGGCCGCGAATCCCCGCGACTCGCTTTTCCGAGCGCTCCGGCCCAGGTTTGCGCGGCGGGTGAACTTGCACACCAATCCGCCGGGCGCTGCGGTGTGGCGAAAGGAGTATGCCGCACACGACTCCGGCTGGGTGCTGCTCGGGATGACGCCGCTCGACAGCGTGCTGCTCTCGCTGAGCATGAGCGGAGGATGGCTCAACGCAAACCGGCTGCGCGTCGAGCGGCCGGGGTATCGAACGCTCGAGCTCGTCGGCATGCCGTTCCGCGATTCGGTGATCAGGCTCGACCGGGACAGTGCGCTGCCCGCCGAGATGGTCAGGATCGCGGGCGGCGATCTCGACGTCTTCTACCCCGGTTTCGAGCACATCAAACCGATCCGGTTGGGCGACTATCTGATGGATCGGTTCGAGGTCACCAACCGCGAGTTCAAGCGCTTCGTGGACAGCGGTGGCTACCGGCGCCGCGAGCTCTGGGACCAAGCGTTCGTGCAGGGCGGTCGGGTCATTCCGTGGGAGCAGGCCATGGCTCGAATGACCGACCGGGCGGGCCGGCACGGGCCGTCTACCTGGGAAGCGGGCGAGTACCCGGCCGGCCAGGAGAATCACCCGGTCGCAGGAGTCAGCTGGTACGAGGCTGCGGCGTTCGCCAAGTTCAGCGGCAAGTCGCTGCCCACCGTGGCCCACTGGAATCACGCCGCCAGCGTGTACAACAGCGCCTGGATCGTCCCGGCCAGCAATTTCTCCGGTCGGGGAACGGTCCCCGTCGGCACCACGCGCGGCATCAGCGCATATGGGACCTACGACATGGCCGGGAACGTGCGCGAGTGGTGTCTTAACGCCAGCGGCGCCGACCGATTCATCCTGGGTGGTGGCTGGAACGACGAGCCGTACCAGTTCACCGATGCCTACACGCAGGCGCCGTTCGACCGGTCGCCCACCAACGGCATTCGCCTGGTGAAGTACCTCGCCGCTGAGCCGAACCTGGCAGCGGCGGGGGAGCCGTTGCAGCGCGCCTGGCGCGACTTCCTCAAGGCGCGGCCGGTGACGGACGCTGTGTTCGCCGCTTACCAGCAGATCTACGCGTATGACCGGACCCCCCTTGCCGCGAAGGTGGTCGAGGCCGTGGACGAGGGGGACTGGACCCGAGAGCTGGTCCGCATGAACGCAGCGTACGCAGGGGACAGTTTGCTCGTCTATCTGTATCTCCCCAAGCGCGGGCCCAAGCCGTATCCAGCCGTCGTCTACTTCCCGGGTTCGAACGCGATCCGTGACCACGCGCCGCAGAACCTGCAGGTGCGGGCCATTGATTTCGTCGTCAAGAGCGGCCGCGCGGTGCTGTATCCGGTATACAAGGGGACCTACCAGCGGAGCGATTCGCTCAATACCGACGTGCAGGACAGCTCCAACTTCTACCGTGACCACGTCGTGATGTGGGCGAAGGACCTGCGCCGAGCGGTCGACTACCTGGAGACCCGTCCGGAGGTCGCCACGGGGCGCCTGGGGTACTACGGCCTGAGCTGGGGCGGCGCCATGGGCGGGCTGCTACCGGCCGTCGAGCCGCGCATCAGGGTCAGCGTGCTCTACGTGGCCGGGCTCGATTTCGAGCCGGCGCGGCCCGAAGCGGACCCGATCAATTTCATACCGCGGATCAAGATTCCCACCGTCATGATCAACGGCAGGTACGATTTTTTCTTCCCGCTCGAGACCTCGCAAATCCCGATGTTTCGTCTGCTAGGCACACCGCCTGACCAAAAGCGCCACGTTGTGGAGGAGGGGAGCCACTTCGTTCCGCGCGCGCGACTGATCCAGGAGGTCCTGACCTGGCTGGACAAATACCAGCCCACACCGCAGTAACCCGTCACCACCACCCTCACCCAAACCGTGTCGCGCGCCACAGCGCCCGGCCGCCCACGACGAGGAATCCGACCAACGCGAGGGTGAGCAGCGCGGCCCAGCCCCAGTCGACCACCAGCGCGGGCACCCGGGCGACCACAGCGAACCCCACGAACACCGCCGTCGCCACCGCAACCAGCAGCCAATCGAGCGGACTGCGGCGGGCGCGCGTAACGCGAGTGTCCTCGCCCGCCATTCCCGCTGCCACGTAGGCCGGGTCCACGTTGTAGCGGGCGCTTTCGCGTGCCCCCGCTTCCTGCCAGCGCCGGTGCTCGCGGCCGGGCGCCGTGGCGAGCGCAATCGCTCCCGCACCCGCCGCCATCAGGAGCGAGCCGCCGATCACCCGCCAGTAGACTCCTGAGCCCCCGCCCTTGAGCTCGCCGAATACGAAGACTCCCCACAACAGCCCCCACAGCTGATTCGTGTTGGAGAGCGGGATGCCGCGGCTGATGCCGACGTACTTGGCCGCGTATTGCTGGAACAGATCGCCCATCACCCAGACGAACCCGGCGAGCAGCAGCCAGAAGAGCACTTCGCGACTCTTGACCAGCTCGCTCCACAGTGCGCCGAGGCCGCTCGAGAAGCTCACGGCGAGCGCCGTCATCATGCCGAGCTCACCGATCGTGAAGAACGCCACGAACGAGAGCGGATGCATGCCGGTGAGGTACGCCTTGCGGTAGGGGATGTACATCGTGCCCCACAGCGCGCCGGCGGCGAGCGCCGCCGCGACACCGCGCAACGCGCTGCCTCCGGGCGCCTGGGCTGACGACGCGACCGCCAGCAGCGTGGCGCCCGCGAACATCGCGGCGGCGCCGCCCCACACGCCGAGCCAGCGTGCCCCACCCGCGTCGCGCAGCTCGTTGAAGAGCAGCGTGCCCCACAGGATGCCGAGCAGGCTGTTGGCGTTCCACAAGGGGAACGCGATGGCGAGCCCGATGTCCTTGATGGCAAAGATCGTGAGGGTGTTGGCAACGGCCCAGAGGCAACCCGCGAGCGCGGCCCAGAGGACCAGGTGCGGCGCCTGGCGCACGTCGTCCCGCACCGCGGCGGTGCCGCGCACCAGCGCAGGGAGGCTCCAGCGCGCCAGGAACACGCCGATCACCATCATGAAGGAAATGACGACGGGCGGGATGCCGAGGGTGACGAGCTTGGTGGGTGCTTCGGCGGCGCCGAGCCAGGCGCCGGCGGCGAACCCGGACAGGATGCCGACGCCCTGCAGGCGGGCGAGGCGCGCCGGGTCGAGCTCGGTCAGGCGATCCATCG
>Ga0134087_10000372_pt1 | contig 10546 bp, 14 predicted proteins | sample 15_taG_23_FD_109981 | JGI IMG/M metagenome (GOLD analysis project Ga0134087, IMG submission 109981) | Grasslands soil microbial communities from the Angelo Coastal Reserve, California, USA - 15_D_Glu_20cm_5_24_1 metaG | ecosystem: Environmental > Terrestrial > Soil > Grasslands ... | reverse complement strand
TAAGCAGCGTTAATTGGCGCAGTCAAATTCCAGCGGTTGTTAGTAACCAAGTCGTTAATATCAGACATGGGTTCCAACAAGATCAAGCAGGACACAAGATTTGGATTAGCTCGTGCCCAAGCCATAGCGGTTCCACCACCCATGCTCAAACCAAGCAAGGCAATTTTTCCTGGTTTTGCACCTAACACGTTTTGTAGATAGTTCATTGCGTCGGTTACTCGTGCTAGAGCCGTGTCGTTTGCAAACGAAGCACCACCAGCTAGTGGAGAGAAACAAGGAAATCCAGCATCAGCTATTGCTTTGGCCAAAGTTGTTTGATTGTTTCCCAACTCATTCAAGAACGCCGAGACCGGAGTATCTTGATAGCCGTGAAGCAAAAGAACACCTGTTTTTGAACCATCACGTTTGTAGTACTTTGGCATTAGATCTACACCGTCTTCACCAGGAGCATAGACACCCCGGTGCACTCTAGCGATTACCATTAGAGCTTCTTAGCTGTGAGCAACCAACCCGCACCGCCAAGCGTGTGGAATGTGACATCACCCGCGGTTGCTACAAATACGCCAGCTCGATAGATGTGTGATGGTTCACCCGCTGGAAGCAACGCTCGGCAAACAGGAGGAGACACCCATCTAGTAGCTGGATAGTCAATCGTTGCCAAAGCTTTCAATGCATTAGGAGTTGCTGGCCAAGGTCCAGTAGGACCACCAACAGTGACGTCCCAAATCACTAGATGAAACGAGGCGTCGCCTTGAACAGACGCATGCGAGATGGCAAGTCCACTCAACTCGAGTTCAACTGGCTGATCGACTGATGGCGGATTAATTTCCAACCCAGCCACAGTCTGGAAAGTGCTGTCGGTCATGAAAGAAACATCGTTTAAAAGTTCAGCTGAATCCAACAATCCGACCGATGCATTAGCCGTTGGAGTTTTCAACTTAAGAGAATTAGATTCTTTCTCGTATGTGAGAACATCGCCATCTTGAGGATTGCTTCTAGCAAGATTCCAAAAATCGAATCGCACACCGACCTCCTTTCATCAATAGCTACTACTGCCGCGTGTCAGATTGAACGTAAGACCTTCGTCTCCCCAACCGACGTAGATTTGATTGAACCCAATAACTTTCGGAATCACATTGAGCATGGCACCACTACCCGCAGGTCCAATCGTGACGTGAGGGTTAAACGGATGCTCGCTTTGATTCCAACCCTCGACAAATCTACGCATTGCCCAGAGTTCTGTAGTTGGCTGAAGACGAAACGCGTCCACTTCATCACCTGGCGTGCCAAACTTCTCCATTGCAGCAACTTGGAGATAGAAAGGCGAAGCAAGTTGAGCGAGCGACGCGGCATCCTTTGCAATGTTATTGAAGTCGGTTGGCTTCAGCTTGTCGATTGTTCCAGCGTAGACCAATGTCAAATGAGGTAAGTCCTGCTTACACCAATCAGTCGTCGTCGGCAAAAGTGCAATCATTACGCCTTGGCTAGCTGGGGCATCAGAAACGTCCATGCTAACCACCCGACTTTTGCGCTAGCATCTTGCCGATGTCTTTGACCATTGGCGATTTGGCAATGGCGTATACGGTCATCGCAGTTGTACCCACACCGACGATCTGTTTTACAGTCTCATGACCCTGTTTCATCTTTTGAACATTACTTTTACTGGAAGTCAGTTTTGCATAGTTCTGTTCGAGATTCATTCTCTCGTTAAGTGCCTTGAGTTCAGCATTGCTCAAAGAACTTACACCACGAGTCTTTACTTTCTTAGTAGCTTTTTCAAATCGAGCTGAATCAACAGATACAGACTTTCCTTTAGGAGCTTTGCCTCCACCACCGCCACCAGAATCTTGGCTCTTTCGAACACCCCAGTGCATGCCTCTAATGCCGAAGTGGAGAAGGTCTTCGTTTGGTTCCATCTGGTCACCTCCTTCCTATGTCATGTCAAACCAGGTATAAGTAGGCGCAACGGTATAGACGGCACTCATAGTTGAACCCGCAGGAACAAAGAACGTACCACTAGTAAGACCGGTTACGGTTCCATCAATACTGACAGAAGTAACTGTTCCACCAGTAATAGTAATCATCGAATCAAAGCCAACTCGCGTCGTTGATCCAGATGCCGGCGACCATGTTCCTGAAGAATATAGACGAGTTGCATAGTTGCCAGGCCCACCCAACGTAAGATAAAGATTATCTGGATCATAAACTTGTAGGAAGGAGAGAATTGAAGAAACCCAATCATCTGCTTCTTGCGTATGACCGCGATCGTTCTGATGTAAACCATCGTTGGTAGACACTCCACCAGTAGTAACTGATGCCATTGGGGTCCACTTAGCGTTTGGAAATTCAGCTACGACCGCCTGGTACAAAGGATTGAGAACCGCTTGATTTGCTTTGATAATGTCGACTTGTGCTTGATTCCATTGATTAACGTTGGCGATAGGTGACCACTCTTGTGGAACAAATATTGGTGGCGGCGTTGCTGACGGAATGATGATTGTGTCTAAGCACAATGCCGTTCCATTAGCGCCAGTGTGTGTAATCGTAATCGTACGAGCACCGGGAGGAGCAGTAATTTCAACTGCAATGGGTGCGTACACCAAATTCAACGTTGCGGTAGTCTTTACTTGTCGCATAGTGACTTCTGCTGCAGAAACGTTTTTAACCACAGCACCGTCAACAGCTATGGAGAACGGACTGTTTGGTGTACCGGTTGCGGAAAGACCAATGACAACTAGATGCACTCGTCCACTAGCAGGTACTGTCACTGGAACATCAACTTTATCGCCTGGCGTGGTTGTATAACGATAAGCAGCGCCAGAATAATCGTTGCCAGTTACGTTGGTCCACGTACCAGTGAGTGTTCCTGTTTCTATTTCAACACGAGCTGCGCTTGACAACAATGCAAGTGCAGTTCGAAGTGCTCCAGTCATTCCGGCTTGATGTGCCGCATCGGTTGCTACCGGTACTGGTGGGCTAACACTACGATCTGTGTATCCTCCAGCGTCGTTTAGACCGGTATGAAGAATCACAAGACCGCGTCGACTACCGTCCCATTTCGAACCACCAACTGGAGTCGGCAGTCCAGTAGCACCTGCAGTTGTTCCCAACATATAGATGGCGGTTCCAATTGCATCAGAACCAGCAACTGCATACGTAATTGGACGACCACGAGTCAACAATCGTTTGGCTACTTGAGTCGGCCATTCCATTCCGGCAGTACCTTTAAAGCCTGGAACAAGAGCGCCACTGTCTCCGTAAATCCAAAGAATCTTACCGAACGCTCGATTACTTAACGTGACCGGAGCACCTGCTGCGCCTTGAGGACCTGCTGCGCCTTGAGGACCCGGTTGACCATTGTTTCCAGGAATGCCTTGAGATCCCTGAGATCCCTGTGGACCTTGGGGACCCTGTGGACCTTGAGGACCCGGAGGACCTGGGATGGTTGAGTCAGCACCAGCAGGACCTTGAGGTCCCGGATCGCCAATTCCTTGTGCTTGCGAAATATCGTATAGTAAGGGGTCAAACGCATCCCCCGTATCGTGATCACTCAAGCTTACGGCTAAAGCTCCGCTTGGAGTAACAATCAGTTGTCCTTCTTGAAAATGATTATTGGGAGCCCAACCAATTGGAATTTGTTGAAGAGTGAAACTCACGCTTGACCTCCTTCCTAAGTCTGCTATGTTAAGGATTTAGCTCTTTGACTCCTGAACGATCTCGACATTGAAGACCGCGCCAAGCGAATAGTTCGATACCTCAGCGAGAGGAACGGTGATGTTCAATGTCCGGCCAGCTCCAGCCGTTTCACCTTCTTCAGTAAGCCCGATGTTCGCCAGTGGCTGACCGGGGGTAGCACTAGTGTGTGTGACCCTGAACTTCATTGACGTTCCTTTCGTCTGGCCGATTAAAGAGTCGATCAATCATCCACGCTTGCATACAACGTTCATCATGAAAGTCATAGCGTGGCCCATTCGGCGTACTTGCCGCCCACCATTCAGCACCGGCCATCCCATCTTCTACAGTCACTCTGCATTTCGGACCGTTGCAGTGAATTTTGATCATCGTTCCCCTAAGTCTTTATAATGAAGTTAACTGTTTCGAATGGCGGATAGGCCGTTGTTGGGTCAGTGCTAAGACCAGAAACACCGGACGTACCGTTACCATCTGTATTCGTGATCGGCGCAGTACTACCAGAACCGCCTCCAGTATTTGTGTAATCAGAACTACCTGAAGGACCTTGTGTAGTGGACCCATAACCAGTTGAAGATTTCCAGTCAGAACCACCCGACGGACCACCAGTAGTAGTACCACCAGAACCACCCGACATCCAGCTTGTTCCTGAACCAGTACCACCTGTGGCAAAGGTATGACCGTGTCCACCAGTCGCCCACAACGCCGAGTTGGTACCGGACGCTGAACGCCCAGAAGCACCAGCCGCGTCGGTTGTACCACTGTGAGTGTGATTACTCATGGTATGCCAGTGATCAACGCCGTGGTTGTGCCCACCTAAACCATGTGTCTGATCGTCACCGTGTCACTTACCACCAAGACCATGATAGGGTTGATAGTCGTGTGAGTGACCCTGCACTTGATGGGCGTGCACTGGTGTGGTGTGTGAATGTGCTGGCGTGGTATGTGAATGTGCTGCGGCGCCACCAAGAGTACCAAGTGGTAAACCACTAGCTGCACCCACAGGAAATCGAGAATCGAAAATCGGCAAAGTAAACGTAGTGCTACCATCTCCAGCACCATAAGTAGTACCGATTGCCGCAAACAAGTCTGCGTAAGTTGTACGTGAAACCGCACTACCATCACATAGCAAATAACCAGCTGGAGCTGCGGCACCACCGTACATGAAAATCGAACCTGGCGGTTGAGCACCCGCTGGGCCTTGTGGGCCCGTAGAACCAGTGTTTCCTGTAGGGCCAGTAACACCCTGAGGACCCGTAGATCCTGTAGGACCTGCTGGACCCTGAGGACCTGTGTTTCCTGTGGCACCGGTAGCACCTTGGGGTCCTGTAGCACCGGTAGCGCCTTGGGGACCCGTGGCACCTGTAGCACCTGTAGCACCTTGAGGTCCTGTGTTACCGGTAGCACCTGTAGCACCTTGGGGTCCAGTGGCACCTGTAGCTCCCTGAGGACCCGCAACGTTTGAAGCAGCGCCAGTAGCACCTTGGGGGCCTTGAGGTCCTGTGTTACCGGTAGCACCTGTAGCACCTTGGGGTCCAGGAACAGTCGAAGCTGCACCCGTTGCTCCTTGAGGTCCTACTGCGCCTTGGGGGCCTTGAGGTCCTGTGTTACCGGTAGCACCAGTAGCACCTTGAGGACCGGTGTTTCCTGTAGCACCTGTAGCACCTTGGGGTCCTACGGCACCTTGAGGACCTTGGGCACCTTGTGGACCAGTGTTTCCTGTAGCACCCGTAGCACCTTGAGGTCCAGTGGCACCCGTAGCTCCCTGAGGACCCGTGTTTCCTGTAGGGCCGGTTGGTCCCTGAGGACCTGTAGCACCTTGGGGTCCAGTAGCACCCGTAGCCCCAGTTGCTCCTTGCGGTCCAGGAACAGTCGAAGCCGCACCCGTGGCACCTTGAGGTCCTGTAGCACCCTGAGGACCCGTTGCTCCTTGAGGTCCCGTGGGGCCTTGAGGCCCTGTGTTTCCAGTAGCTCCAGTAGCACCTTGAGGTCCCGTGTTTCCAGTAGCTCCAGTTGCTCCTTGTGGTCCGACTGCACCTTGAGCTCCTTGTGGTCCGACTGCACCTTGAGGGCCAGTGGCTCCCTGAGGTCCCGTGTTTCCAGTAGCTCCTGTGGCGCCTTGGGCTCCAGTAGCTCCCTGCGGTCCAACAACTCCTTGTGGTCCAGTAGCTCCCTGAGGCCCGGTATTACCAGTTGCACCAGTAGCGCCAGTAGCGCCAGTAGCACCAGTAGCTCCCTGAGGACCGGTGTTTCCGGTAGCTCCCTGAGGACCGGTGTTTCCGGTTGTTCCCTTAGCACCTTGTGGACCTACTGGACCTTGAGGACCGGTTGGGCCTTGAGGACCCTGTGGTCCTGCACCAGAGTGTGTTTCGTTGATGGCCGCTACAAGTGAGCTTTTGTCTGTAGTAGCCAACCCACTAAGATCTCCTTCAGGAGACCCGGATGTCCAGATGCGAATTTGCCTAAGGTCATTACGAAGCGACGTAACGGCCGCTTGAATAATTTGCAAGGGTGCGGCCATTAGTCACCTACTCTCGATACCAAGCGTCTGACACGGGGACAATAACAACTTCAGTCACATCTGAATCAGCTGGCTTACGCGGATTTGGATCTACCCATTCCTCGTCTTCTCGTTTAACGCTGATACGCCATTCGAGCTCTTGGATCTGTTGCTCCATAGCGCCAATGAGGTGGTATGATCCAGTCGGTGGGTCGAAGATTACCTTTACCTTCAAATACACCCACATCTTGACGTTGTTCCGTCGCGGATCGGTACCGAGGAACTCATCCCAGGTGGCTGAAGCATCCTCGATAGCGAACCCTTCGTCCGGACCAATACCAAGCTGGTTCAGCGTTGCAAAAGCAGAATTGATGTGCATCATGATTTGACCATCAAACGCGTCATAGTCAGCTTGAATGTCCAAATTCTTTTTGACGCTATCGAGGATGCTGTCCACGGATCACCTCCTAGCTAGAACCGGTTGTGATACTTACCACGAACACTGATCAATGCCCCATCGGTTGCGGGATCCCATGCGCCAGTCTGGTGAGTACCCAGAATACGCTGGAAGTCCTTGATCCACACAATAAGAGCCTTCTTCGAAAGAGGCCCGAAATCTCCGTCGGGTTTCACATCGATGATGTTCTGTGCCATGTGAACGTCGAATGCAACGTGCTGTCCACGTGTATACGCGAGAGCAGCCGCTCGCATGTTCATGACACGGTGATCTGTACCGTCACCCCACTTGTTGTCCACACCAGACTCAGTTGCAAGCTGAATTTTATCAACCACCGTCAGCGTCTTCACTGGCGGACGAGTTGGGTTGGCAGTGAAGTGATCGTAAGCCGCCTGCGTCTCAGCAAGCAGACGGTTGTAGATCGAGTCCATGAACGGACCGGCACAGCTAGTACCATACCAGTGATGATGGAAGAATACGTTCTTTGACGTCGGTCGAACGCCAATCACGTGAGCAAACAGCCAACCAGCAAGTCGTGCAGCAGACTTCCAGGTAGCATCGCCAACCTCCCAGTGAGGAGACAGCGAAAGGTTACACATCTCGATTGAGATGGTCTCCTGATTGCCCTGTGTATTGGCAACCGCCCAGGCATACTCAAGCACCTTGACATACTGAGCGATGTCGCCTTGTGCGTCAGAGTCAAAGTGCGCGGATGCCGGACGATACTTCCACACATCGAGGACACCCTGGTGAGAGAGCTTGCCGCCGTTGTGATGGAAGGTTACCGACGTCTTCTTGTAGGAACGATGGCTAACGTGACCGGTTGCGCTTAGAGCGTCGATCAGATTATTAACCGGACGATCATAAGCGATCGTTGGGGTCACTGGCCCTGGTCTTCGTCATCGACGTTGGACTCAGGCAGGTTGTCAACATCAGGACCGGGACCGGTACCCTCGTGGTCGACGTCAACGCGCTCCTGGTGCTCGGCCTGAGCCTCAGCAACCTCGTCACGCTTCTCCTGCTGCGCAGCCTCCTGTGCGGCGAGAGACTGAACACCCTCGTCGTCGGAAACCGAAGAAGAGTCCGTCGGGTTTGCCGGAGTCGTTCCCGCGTCAGCCGGGTTGCCTGTGCCACCGTTGTCGGCCAGACCAGCAACGCCTGTATCGGTACCAGTGGTGCCTGCCGTCGTCTCAGGAGCCGGAGTAGTGGCCCCCGTGTTGGCGGGAGTGCTCGGTGTTTCGCTCATTTGTTTCTCCTATTCCATAGTAGTGTGTCTCCACTGCGACGTTCGACAAGAGGCCGGGGAAGTTGACTCTTGTCACCGTAGTGGATGGCGTTGTGTGTACGGTGTGATGTCGTGATGAGGTAATCTGGATTTAGAAGATTATCATCACTGTGTATGACCATGTCGGGAGTCATCGGGTTCATGTGGTGGATCAGAATACGATCATGAATGTCGTACCCTGGAATACCCAGATCACAACCCAAATCCCTTACGATTACTCGGTTTCTAACCTGCTTCCACTCGGTCGAGCGGTAAAACATCTGGTTAAGGTAACGATCGAAACCGAACGTCGCTTCGCCGACACCTCGCTTCAAACTTAGGTACTCAAATCGCTCTTCGAACGAGTCGATCCTACGCAGCTCAGCGTAGCTTCTAATCACAGTTATCACACTCGATGGTGAAATCTCGAATCTTGATCTTGCCTGGATTAGAACGTTGTTCCCAAAGCGCTAAAATTCCGCACTTAGGGCAACGAGCTCTAAAACTAACTCGGCGAATTTCTGTCTCGACCATCACGAATAATCCAGTCAGGTAGAGGAACTATAGGAACCATTTGATTAGCAAGCGAGTGTGTGCAATCTGAAAGAAACCGCCACACCCCATCGGTAAGATACGAGTGACACACAAACTCAGCTTTGTCTTCTCCTCGAGTTGTCTTTGTGAGAATACTGGGTTGTAGTGTTACTCTTACCAAGTCGCCGTTCCAATCCCAAGTGGGACGTTTCTCTTTGTCGCCCTCTACCGGCAACATCTTCAAACCGCCGTGCTTATGATCATCAGGATCCGTGATCTCACAGCCAGGACACCAGAGATGAATGGCTTTGTAGATCGATCCTTGATCATCAACTCGAACGATTTGTGCTACCGGATCCACTAATAATACCTACGACGAGTACCTGTCGGACCGACTGGACTAGCAAAGTTCAGGTACAACCCGATCAGAATAAAGGCCACTCCGAGCCAGAACAGGAGCGCTGATCCAAACACCAATCCAAGTATCAGCAAGGCCACACCAAATACGATCATGTTTTACCTCCTCTCAGTGCTTGGCGGAGTCGAGCTTGGCAAGTGCTGCTCGGACGTTGTTGACGAACTCTGCGTTGACGTCGACAGCTGGCGTTGGAGCTGGCGCAGGAGGAGCAGGAGCAGGACTCGGCGTTGGCGCCGGTTGAGTGACTGGCGTAAGTACGGTGCAGTCGCCCTGATTCGCGAGTAGAGTTCCGAGGTCGTCCCACGTGAGGTAGGCACGTCCGTTGATTCCCCAGTCGAGTCCCCATTGGTTGAGGATCCAGACACGTTTGTTCTCCACGTCTAGTTCGTCGAGTTTGTACTCGTGACCGCCCTCGATGTTACCCGTGATCTTGAGTCGACCATCAGACATCGGGTTGAACATGTCGCCACGCCAGATAGTACCAACCATACAAGCCTGGTCATTCAGCGCAGTAAGCGCAGCAGCAAGGGAAGTAGCATGCTGATAGCCACTGATCAAACCAAGCTTCTGCAATGCCTTGGCAATCGACAGGCCATTAGATCCTGTGTCGGTTGGCGGGTACGTCCCAGAATACGGGTCAAGTGTCGTAGCCAGCGAGTACAACACTACAGCGAACTGCTCGTCGTGATCAGCATCCGTTAGTGAAAGCCTCTGCTTCACCACATCGGTTGCCAAGAACTTGTCAGTGCCTAGGACGTTGGTACCTGCATTACCAGTACACGACCCGAGAGAGATTCGATTAGTTGCCCCCGGGGGTAAGTATGCGCCTTGATCGAGAACAGGAAGTCGAGTCTCATGCCGAACCGAGCGAAGTGTAGAGACACTCTTCGGCTGCACTTGGAAGTCCAGTGATCGGCTGTCATGTAGAACGTTACGACCGAGCCGCGGGTCCTGATCTTCGAATCGCTTAACAACGATCGTGAAGTCTTTAGTCGTAGTCGTCAAAGTCATCCCTTCCGCTTCTTAGAGTTGCCGTTCTCTTCTCGTGACTTGGTGATCTGAACCGCATTGAAACCCGAGTACCACAACGCTGCCCATGAGAGTGCAAGTGTAATGCCGAGCATGGTACGATCACTAATGAGGTTCAGCAGCCACAACGGAAACGTGATGGAGAACCCTGCAACACCAGCAACCACAAACACCCACGCGACTACTTCAGGCGCGGTCTTCTTAGTCGAAGTCATCGTCATCTCCGTAGTCATCCTTGGGCGGCAATGGTGCCTGGCCAGAGTACGCACGCATGGCACCGATGGCTGCACTGTAGAGTTCTTCAACTCGGGCTGCGGACGCCATGTTCTCTCGCTGCGCTCGCTTCAGTGCCACGGTCTCTTCGACCAGCTGCTGCTCAAGCTTCTCTCGACTGGAACCAAGCTTCAGAAAGTGAGTGATCACCTGAGCCGAAGCAGTGCCTGCCTGCAGTTGCTTCTCGGCAAGGTCTACGGACAGGGAGATCAGCTGGTTCTCTCTAGCCTCAGGGGTCGTTGCCGGGGGACGGCGTGGCCTGGACTTTTCACTATCACTATTACGACGTTCTGCCACAGTTCTCATCCCCTTTCGACTAGGTTCCCGGAGAAGTTGATCATGAAAGCCTCTACTTTTGGTCCCCCCGGGGCTATTTTTTGG
>Ga0134087_10000366_pt1 | contig 10611 bp, 9 predicted proteins | sample 15_taG_23_FD_109981 | JGI IMG/M metagenome (GOLD analysis project Ga0134087, IMG submission 109981) | Grasslands soil microbial communities from the Angelo Coastal Reserve, California, USA - 15_D_Glu_20cm_5_24_1 metaG | ecosystem: Environmental > Terrestrial > Soil > Grasslands ... | reverse complement strand
CGCTCGCCGAGGTCGAGACCGACAAAGCGGTGATGGAGCTGGTCGCCCGCGCCGACGGCGTGCTGCGGCAGGTCGCGGTGACGGAAGGGCAGACGGTGCCGGTGGGGAACGTCGTGGCCGTCATCGCGGCACCGGGGGAGGCGGTCGGCCAGACAGCGCAGACCGCGGCCGCCACGCCTGCGGGGAGGGGGGAAGGAGGACGGGCGATGCCTGAGCCCGCACGATCGCCCACCCCGGCGCCAACCGCCGTCGCCGTTCCCGCGGACGCGACGCGCGTAAAGGCGTCGCCGTTGGCGAAGCGCATCGCGAAGGATTCCGGCGTCGACCTGAAGCTCGTGACGGGTTCGGGACCCGGTGGCCGCGTGGTGAAGCGGGACCTCGAAGAGGCTGGGAGAAGGGAGAGGGGAGAGGTTCGCCGCGCTGCAGCGCAGCCCGTGGTGCCGCCCGAGGCACCTCTCCTTTCTCCCATCTCCCCGGCGGTGCGGGGAGGGGCGGCGTTCGAAGACGTCCCCCTCACCCAAATCCGCAAGACGATCGCGAAGCGGCTCGCCACGTCCCTCGGTCCCATCCCGCACTTCTTCCTCACGACCGAGGTCGACATGGAGCGGGCCGCGGAGGCGCGCGACGCGCTCAACCGGCAGCTCGGCGACCGCGGGAAGGTCTCGTTCAACGATGTCATCGTCAAAGCCACCGCGCTCGCGCTGACGAAGCACCGCGCCTGCAACGCCTGGTTTCAAGACGATCACATCCGCTACTGGACCGAGGTCCATATCGGGGTGGCGGTGGCGGTCGAGGACGGGCTCATCACACCGGTGATCCGCAACGCGGACCTGAAGCCGCTGCTCGAGATCGGGCGCGAAGCGCGCGAGCTCGCCGAGAAGGCGCGGAGCCGCCGGCTGCAGCCGAGCGAGTACACGGGGGCGACGTTCTCCGTCTCGAACCTCGGGATGTTCGAGATCGACCAGTTCACGGCGGTGATCAATCCACCGGAAGCGGGCATCATCGCGGTCGGCACGATCACCCCCAAGCCGGTCGTGTGGGACGGCCAGGTAGTGGCGCGCCAGCGCATGCGGATCACCATGAGCTGTGACCACCGCGTGATCGACGGAGCGACGGGGGCGGCGTTTCTGAAGACCCTGAAAGAGATGCTCGAAAACCCGCTGGCGATGCTGTTGTGACTGCAGAGGGGGAAAATTGGCCAGTCAATTTGACGTGATCATCCTGGGTGGGGGGCCGGCCGGCTACGTCGCCGCGATCCGCTCGGCTCAGCTCGGCATGACCACGGCGGTGGTCGAGCGGGATAAGCTCGGGGGAGTATGCGTGAACATCGGCTGCATCCCCACCAAGGCGCTCCTCCACTCGGCGTACATCGCGAAGCTGCTGCGCGAGGCGAAGGAGTTCGGGGTCGAGGCGGGCAGCGTCAAGACCGATTACGGCGTCGCGATGCAGCGTTCCCGCCGCGTGAGCGACCAGAACTCGAAGGGTGTCGAGTTCCTGATGAAAAAGAACAAGGTCACCGTCGTGAAGGGCAGCGGGGTGCTCCAGCCCGGACGCAAGGTGAAGGTCGGGAGCGACATCTCCGAGGGGAGAAAGGCGGTCATCATTGCGACGGGATCGCGTGTGAAGGGCCTGCCGCAGATCGGGCTGGAGATCAACAAGACGACCGTCATCTCCTCGGACGAGGCCCTGTTTCTCGAGAAGGCGCCGGCCTCCATGGCGATCATCGGCGCCGGCGCGGTGGGCATGGAGTTCGCCGACATTTTCAGCGCCTTCGGCACAACCGTGACCCTGCTCGAAGCACTGCCGCGCATCCTGCCGCTCGAGGACGCCGAGGCGTCGGACGCCCTGGCGAAGAGCTACAAGAAGCGCGGCATCGAAGTGATCGCCGGCGCCCAGGTGAAAAAGGGGACGCCCGCCAAGGACAAGGTGACCCTCGAGGTCGAGACGAACGGCGCGACGCGAAAGATCGAGGCCGCCGCGGTGCTGATGGCGGCGGGTCGCGCGGTGAACGTGGAGGACATCGGCCTGGCCGAGTGCGGCGTCCAGGTGACCGAGCGCGGCTTCATCAAGGTCGATCCGGGGCTGCAGACGACCGCGCCGGGCTATTACGCCATCGGCGACGTGGCCGGGCCGCCGATGCTCGCTCACAAGGGCATGCGGGAAGGCGTGACGGTCACCGAGCTCATCGCGGGCAAGAAACCGCACGCGATCCGGTACGACAACGTGCCCAGCGTGACGTACTGCCATCCCGAGGTCGCCAGCATCGGGCTCACCGAGGACCAGTGCAAGGAGCGGAAGCTCGAGTACGTGGCCGGCCGGTTCCCGTTCACGGCGAACGGCCGGGCGCGGGGAACCGGCGAGACCGAGGGGTTCGTGAAGATCCTGCGCGACAAGAAGTATGGCGAGATCCTGGGCGCCCACATCGTGGGCGGGCATGCGTCCGAGATCATCCATGAGCTGGCGGTGGCACGGGAGAATGAATACACCGTGGAGGAGGTTGAGCTGGCGATTCATGCGCACCCGACGATGTCCGAGGCGGTGGCCCAAGCCGCGCTCGATTCGCTGGGCCGAGTGGTGGACATGTGAAAGACCCGCTCGCGATCGGCCTCGGCGCGCTGGCGTGCGGCGCGGGGCTCGGCGGAGGGACCATCGTGGCCGCGCTCGTCATCGTGCGCGCCCTGGAGCACCACGTCAGCGCGCCGCATTACCAGGAAAGCGCCGCCGATCCCGTCCTCGCGGGAACGCTCGCCGGCCTCGCGGTAAGCGCGACGTTCGGCTGGCGCCGCAGCCGCTGGCTCGACAACCTCTGGCAGCGCGGCGTGATCGCCGTCCTGGCGTGCGTCGGCGCGCTGCTGCTCGGGTTCATCGCCTGGCCGATCGACCATCTGCTCGGCCTCGCCGGTCTCGCCGTCTGGGGGCTCGCGAGCTTCGTGCTCGGCGGCGCGGCGAGCGCCTGGGCCGTCCGGGGCAGCCGGGACGATGCGCTGAGGGACTCGGAGTGACTGCCCGCGCCGTTGACGTGATCGAGGCCGGCCTGGTGCCGTACGACGAAGCGCTCGAGTGGCAGCGCTCGCTCGCCGCAGCGCGCATCGACGGGCGGCTGGCGCGGGACGTGATCCTGTTGCTCGAGCACCCGCCGGTCGTGACGCTGGGCCGGAACGCGCGTGCGGGCCACGTGCTTGGGCCGTGCGACCTGCCCGTCGTCGAGGTGGAGCGCGGCGGCGACGTCACGTTCCACGGCCCGGGGCAGCTCGTCGGCTATCCCATCCTGGACTTGGGCGGCTATCGCCGCGACCTGCACTGGTACCTGCGCACGCTCGAGCAAGCCCTGATCGACGCGCTCGCCCAGCTCGACATCCCGGCCGAGCGTAGGCCCGGCTACACCGGCGTCTGGACCAGCGGGGGAGGCCGCAAGATCGCCAGCATCGGCGTGCACGTGAAGCAATGGGTCACGTGGCACGGGTTCGCGCTGAATGTCACGACGGATCTCTCCCACTTCGAGCGCATCGTGCCGTGCGGGATTCCGGGGGTCGCCATGACGTCGATACAACAGGAAACGCGAAAGCGGAAAGGGGAAAGGGATCTGTGGGAGCAAACGGTGCAGGCGGTGATTCGCGGGTTTACAAAGGCCTTCGACGTCACCATAACCCCTTCACGGGAAGGCATCCTCCACCCTTAGCCGAGCACCGTCTTACTCGCATTCCGGAATGTATTGATCTCGTGCTGCGTCAGCCCGCGACCGCCGTACCGCTCCTCCGTCCACGGGTCGCCCCGCATGTGATAGCCGTTCTGCTCCCAGAATCCCGGCAGGTCTTCCTCGAGTAGCTCGAACCCCCGCACCCACTTCGCGCTCTTCCAGAAATAGAGATGCGGCACGAGGAGCCGCGCGGGCCAGCCGTGCTCCGGCATCAGCCATTCGCCGCCCCACTTGAGGGCGATCAGGTTCTCCGGCCGATCCAGGTCCGCGAGCGGCAGATTGGTCGTGAAGCCCTGCTCGGCGAGCACCAGACAGAACTTTGCCGCAGGCCGCACGCCGGCCCGCGCCAGGAGCCCCTGGACCGGCACGCCTTCGAAGGTGTTGTCGAGTCGACTCCACCGCGTGACGCAATGAATGTCGCAGACGACCGTCTTGCGCGGTAACGCCAGGAGCTCGTCGTAGGTCAGTGTGAACGGGCGCTCCACGAGCCTCGACACCGCGAAGGTCCACGTCTTAGTGTCCACGCTAGGCACGTCGCCGTAGTGCAGCACCGGCCACTTGGTCGTTGCGACCTGCCCAGGCGGGATGCGCTCCTTCATATGCAGAAAGCGCAGCACGACGACGTCGAGTGAAAACGTCTCACGGAATCGTCACGCGAAACCGTCGGTGACGCCTTTGCGCGACGGTTCTGTGAAACGCCTTCGTGAAACGTTTCTGCTAGACGCCTTTGGTTCCGAGGAGCTCGTAGAACCTCCGAAACACCCGAATTCCGTCCCATAACTGCTTGAGATCCAGTTTTTCGTTCGGCGCGTGCAACCGGTCGTCGGGCAAGCCGATGCCGGTGAGGATGACGGGCGCGCCGCTCCGGCCCAGCGCGGGCACGACCGGGATCGAGCCCCCCGCCCGGGCGGGCACCGTGCCCCGCCCTACCACCTCGCGGAACGCCTGATCGAGCAGCTTGAAGGCCGGGTGGGTGACCTTCACAGTCGCGGGGTCGGCGCCGTGCAAAAACTCGATGCTCGCCTGCACGTACTTCGGTGCGAGCCGCTTGACGGCAGCCGTGAGCTGGCGTTCCACCACCTTGAGCTTCTGATCGGGGACGAGGCGCAGGCTCACCTTCGCCTTCGCCTCGGCGGGGATGACCGTTTTCGCCCCGTCGCCGGTGAAGCCCCCCATGATGCCGTGGATTTCGAAGGTCGGGAGCGCCCACAGGCGCTCGAGCACGGAATACTCCTTGAGGCCCGTCAGGGCTCGCGCCTGTACGCGGTGCTTCAGGAACTCGGCCTGCTTGAACGGCAGGCTCCGCCACGTCGCGAGCTCCGCCTTACTCGGTCGCCGCACAGCGGCGTAGAGGCCGGGCACATGGATCTTCCCGTCCGGCGTCTTGAGCCGGGCGAGGAGTCGCACCAGCTCTTCGTGCGCGTTCGGCGCGGCGCCGCCGAATTCGCCGGAGTGGAGGTCCGACTTGGCGGTGCGCACGGTGAGCTCGGCATAACACAGGCCGCGCAGCGTGGTGTACACCGCCGGCCATTTGGGAGCGACGTAGGACATGTCGGCGATGAGGACGACGTCGGCGCGGGTGCGCTCGGGCTCGCGGCGCAACAGCTCGAACAGCACGCGGCTGCCGTGCTCCTCCTCGCCCTCGATCAAGAACCGCAAGTTGACGGGTAGTCGACCCGTCGCCTCGACCGCTTTGAGGAGGCAGAACACCTGCCCTTTGTCGTCCGCCGAGCCGCGGGCGAACAGCTTGCCGTCGCGCACGGTCGGCTCGAACGGCGGCGTGGTCCACTCGGCCAGCGGATCGGGCGGCTGGACGTCGTAGTGGCCGTACAGCAGCAGCGTCGGCGCGCCGGGCACGTCGGGTCCGACGCCCCACACGACGGGATGCGTGCCGCTCGCGAGGAACTGCACCTCACGGCAGCCGAGTCGGCGCAGCTCGCCCGCGACCCACTCCGCCGCCGCGCGGCAGTCGGCGTTGTGCGCGGGCAGCGTCGAAACCGAGGGGATGCGCAAGAAGTCCGTCAGCTCGCGGAGCAGCCGGTCCGTTTCCATGGCGCGACAAATCTAGCAGGAGGGGGAAGACGCCGCGCGCGCGCCTAGCCAGCGACCGGACGGTGGATATATTCGTCCGCGACATGTGGACGACCGCGTCGTACGAGTTGTTCCCGGATGCGCCGAGCGAGCGGGCGATGGCTCGAGCCCGCTATCTCGTCCGGGAGGGACGGATCGCCGATGCGGAGAAGGCCTATCGCGACGTGCTGGCCGCGCACCCCGATCTCAAGCCATGCTGGGCCGAGTGCTTCGAGCTGCTCCGCAGCCACGGGCGGCGCGAGGACGCGCTGCACTTGGCCGAGGGGGCGCGCGCCCAGTTCGGGGACGCGGCGTTCCCGCTGGCGCTCAAGGGTGCGGCGTTGATCGAGCTGGAGCGCTACCGCGAAGCGCTCGCCGCCCTCGAGCAGGCGATTGAGTCGGATCCGGACCTGGCGCTCGCCTGGCACGAGCTCGGGTATGCCGCGTTCCGCCTGGGCGACCGCAACCGGGCGCTGCTGGCGCTCGACCGGGCCTTCGCGCTCGAGCCGCACACGGAGACGCTGCGGCTGCGCGGGCGCATCCTGCGCGACGCCGGACGCTATCAGGCGGCGGAGGTGGCGTACGAGGGCGCGGCCCAGGCGGCAGAGCACGCCGAACAGCGCCAAGGGGCGGAGCGGGAGATCGCGATCACGCGGCGCTACGCCTTCTACGCCCCGCGCCGGCCGGAAGACCTCTCGCCCGCCGAGCGCTGGTTCGCCGAGACCGGCACCGTGGTGCTCGCGTCCGACCCGGGCCCGGACGTCCCGGACGACGCGGCGCTCGTCGCCGCCTTCCTGGACTTGGCGCGCGATTCCCGCTGGCGCTTCGGCCAGGTCGTGATGCTGGGTCCGGCACTGCCCGCCTGGCGGGCGCTCGCCGACGGGCTGGGGGTCCCGCTGGTGGGCCGTGCGGCGTTCGACCCGGCGGCGGTGCCGCTCGTCGTGGCGCAACGCGCTCTCCCCCGCGACGCCGCGTGGAGCACGCTCCAGTCGGCCGTGACCCAGGACGGCGCCGGGCTCCTGTTCGTGCTCGAGCACGCCGCCGAGGACAGCGCAGCGGCGCCGGGCGCGGCGGACGTGATCGGCGTGCTCTCCGATGCCGGGCGGCGTCGCGCGCGCCGCATCAACCTCGCCCATGCGCTGTCGGAAGCGCAGCACCCGGCGGCCCGCGTCTCCAGCCGCCGCCTGAAGTCCTGACCCGCTCGGAGGTGCCGTGACCGCTCCCGCCACGCCCCGCACCGCGATGTCGGGGAAGGCCATCGTCGCGAGCCAGTTCGATCGCGCCGCCGATCTCATCGGCCTCGAAGGCTACATGCGCCGCATTCTCATGTCGCCGTTTCGCGAAGTGCAGGTCGAGGTCCCGGTGCGGATGGACGACGGCCGCATCGAAGTGTTCACCGGCTACCGCATCCAGCACAACGGCGCGCGCGGCCCCTGCAAGGGGGGGATCCGCTATCACCCCGACGCCGATCACGACGAGGTGCTCGGCCTTGCTACGATCATGACGTGGAAGACCGCGCTCATGGACATCCCGTTCGGTGGCGCGAAGGGCGGCGTCACCGTCGACCCGAAGAAGCTCTCCAAGCTCGAGCTCGAGCGCCTGACCCGGCGGTTCACCCAACGCATCTCCATCATGCTCGGCCCCTACCGCGACATCCCGGCGCCCGACGTGAACACCAACGCGCAGGTGATGGCGTGGATCCTGGACGAGTACTCGAGCCGGCACGGCTACACCCCGGCCGCCGTGACCGGCAAGCCGGTCTCACTCGGCGGGTCGCTCGGGCGCGAGGAGGCGACCGGCCGGGGCGTGATGTACGTGATGACGGAGTACGCCCGGGACTTCGGGATCCCGCTCAAGGGGAGCCGCATCGTGATCCAGGGGTTCGGTAACGTCGGCGGTCACCTCGCGCGGCTGCTCGCCGCGGAAGCCGGCGCCAGGATCGTCGCCGTCGCGGATGTGAACGGCGGGATCGCGAACGAGCGGGGGCTCGACGTCCCCGCGCTGCTCGCCCACAGCGCCGCCCGCCGGCCGGTCTCCGAGTTTCCCGGGGGCGAGGCGATCACCAACGCCGCCCTATGGACGATCCCGTGTGAGTGGCTCGTGCCGGCCGCGCTGGGCGGCGTGATCACGCGGGAGACCAACGCCCGCAACGTCGACTGCCGGGTGGTGGTGGAGGGCGCGAACGAGCCGACCACGCCGACGGCGGACCTGATCCTGGCGGAACGCGGCATCGCGGTGATTCCGGACTTCCTCGCGAACGCGGGCGGCGTGACCGTCAGCTATTACGAGTGGTCGCAGAACCTGCAGCAGTACCGCTGGACGCACGAGCAGGTGAATCGCGAGCTCCACGCTACGATCACCAAGGCGTACGTGGGCGTGCGGGACCTGGCGAAAGCGAAGGGTGTGACGTTCCGGACCGCCGCCTACGCCATCGCGCTGCAGCGGGTCGCCGAGGCGGAACGGCTGAGGGGGAATTAGTCGTCGGCGGGTAGGCCCGGCCTCGAATACAGCGCCTTGTACGGATCCGACCCCGGTTGCGTGAACACCCGCAGCTGAATCGCGCGGATCGTCTCGGTCAGGTTGGCACCGGAGTGCACGTAGATCTCCTCGAACAGGTTCAGGTTCATGCGATAGAGTCGCTGGGCGATCACCACGGCGTTGTTGAGCGGGGCCCGGGCGAACCAGCGCCAGTCGTACGTCTCGAGTGATTGACCGACGGCACCGGTGAGCTGGGCCCGCGCCCAGCCAAACAGGGTCGTCCGCGCGCGCTCGAGCTCTGGGCCGGACAGCGGCGCCGCGTACGCCGAGTCGAGCCGCCGCGCGAGCTCCGCCCAGAGCACGTCGAGGGTGCGCTCGTCGCGCCACCGCGCGGCGGCGCGCTTCGCGTCGGCCGTGTCCCGCCGCGAACGGAAGAAGGCTTCCGCCCCCCGGTACCCCACGAAGCTGGCGAAGCTCTCGTTAAACGGCGTCTGGCTCTTCAGGTAGAGCGTATTGTGCGCGAGTTCGTGAATCACGGTCGCCACCAGCTCCATCGTGTCGCGCCCCATGATGGTGGACAGCAGGGGATCGCTGAAGTAGCCGAGCGTCGAGAACGCGCCGGCGGGCCGGAGATAGGTGTCGTACCCCTGGCGTTCGAGGTCCGCCACGCTGCGGCGCGCCTGGGAGAAGGCGAAGAACCCCTTGTACGGTACGGTGCCCACGATGGGGTAACGCCACGTATACTCACGCAAGCGATCCCGTCGGCTGGCGGAGAGCACCAGCAGCAAGGTGTCGCGCCCCACGTCGACGTACGTCGTGTACGTGTCGCCGACCAGCAGCTTGAGAGAGTCCGCCGCGTAGGCACGCGCCGCGAGTACGAGCAGCAGCCGCTGGCGCAGCTCGGCCGTCGTCGTCGGGGCCTGGACGAGGCGCGCGATCGCCCGCCGCTTGAGGAGAATGCGCGCCTCCTCGACGCCCGCCCGGGCGAGGTAGCGCGCGTCGTCGCTCGCGAGCAGCGCCAGGGCGAGCAACGCCGGCACGCCGATCAACACCCAGCGCAGCAGGCGGCGCGCCACGCGGCCCCAGCGCGGCCGCGCGCGCTCCGTCAGGGGCTCCATCGCATTCCGAACCGGTGTGTGCTGTTTCCCCCGCCCCGACCCGATGCACGGTACGCATAGTCGAGGTGCAACCGCCCGAGCTCGACGCCCGCGCCCCAGGAGAAGGGGGCGGGGTCGGTCGCCAGGGAGTGGCCGGTGTATCCGAGTCGCCCCACGATTCCTACGCCGCGCGTCACCACGCCTCCCTCCACGCCCGCCACCAGAAGCGCCGCCCCGGCCCCCCCCGAGGGCCATTGGCCTTCCAGCGTGGTGAGCAGGCGATAGGCACCCTGCGGATCGACATAGTTCATGGTCAGACCCGCGCGGGTACGGCGCGTGAGACGCGCCCCACCCCCCAGATCCCCACCGATGTTCTGTACCCCCACGCCGAACGCCATCAGGTCGAAGACCGCGATCGCGACCCCGACGTCACCCGCCCAAGCGTCCACGGTTGTGCCGGCGAGCGTCTCGCGCACGTACTTGACCGAGGTGCCCAACGCAAAGAGGCTCGTGCGAAACACGAGCGACGAGAGACCCAGCAGGTCCGTGGCGCGCACCAGGGCCCCCGCCGTGTCGCGCGCAGCCGCGCCGAACCCCCAGGACAGCCGCCCCGCCCGCAGGGCCAGGGCCCCCGACGCCACGGCGCTGCCGTCGGAAACATGCGCGTAGCCGCCCTCGACTGCGAGATGGCGAATGGTAGCGATGCCCGCGGGGTTGGAAAAGACCGCGGCCGCGTCACCGACGAGCGCCGCGCCCGCCCCCCCCAAACCGGCGGCGCGGACCGATCCGGGAAGGCTCACCCAGGCGCCGCCGCCGGATTGGGCGGCGAGGGACGAAACAATAACGGCGTTGCACAAGAGCGTCGCGCAGAGACGTCGCGCAACGACGTAGGTGCCGCTCGACGCCGTCACTGTATTCGAATCACGTTCAGCCGGTTGAAGGCGACGGGGAAGTGGAACAGCGGGCCAACGAGCGAGCCACCCAGTCGCCCGCCGGAGCCGTTGCTGAACAACAAGCCGAACCCTGTCTCGCCCGCGGCCTGCTGGACGCGGAAGTACGTGCCCGACCCGGCGCGCAGCACACCGCTCAGGTTCACCGCGCTCCCGGCGCCGACGCCGGGCACCAGTGTGAAGGCAGCCGGGATAGCGCGATACGGCGGCACGCCCGTACCCGGATCTGGGCACTTGTTGCGCAGCAGCGGATAGTCCGCCCGGAACCGCCACATCTTGTATCGCAGCTCGGATGGGGCCGTAAAGCCGGGGAGATCGG
>Ga0134087_10000347_pt1 | contig 10833 bp, 10 predicted proteins | sample 15_taG_23_FD_109981 | JGI IMG/M metagenome (GOLD analysis project Ga0134087, IMG submission 109981) | Grasslands soil microbial communities from the Angelo Coastal Reserve, California, USA - 15_D_Glu_20cm_5_24_1 metaG | ecosystem: Environmental > Terrestrial > Soil > Grasslands ... | reverse complement strand
CGCGGGCTGCCGCCGTCGGAGGCGGAACGGGCGGCGCTGGCGGTGGCGAAGGAGGTGGCGCCAGCGCCCAGTGCCGGCTGTAGCGGGCGGCGACTCGGGACCGTGCGCGGCGTTCGCCGGACCCTCGCGGCAGGAGGCGAGGAGCGCGGCTACCTGCTCGACGCGCCCGCTGCGGGCGGACCGGTGCCGGTCGTGCTCGCTTTCCATGGTTTTCGCGCCAGCGCGCGCGGGCTGCGCTGGTGGACGGGCTGGGGGCAGCTCGCGCGGCGCGACGGCTTCATCGCCGTTCACCCCGAGGGCCACGACGGTGTGGCGCTGCTCGGCACGACCGGCCGGGGCTGGGACATGCGGCCCGCCGAGACGCGCGACGTCGACTTCGTGCGCGCGCTCCTCGACCGCCTCGAGCGGGAGCGGTGCGTCGATCGGCGGCGCATCTTCGCGACCGGCATGTCGAACGGCGGCTTCTTCGCGAACCTGCTCGGCTGCGCGCTGGCCGAGCGGCTCGCGGCGATCGCCCCCGTCGCGGGCGCCCTCGACCTCGGCTCCTGCGTGCCGGCGCGGCCCATGCCGGTGCTCCTCCTCTACGGCCGCGCCGACCGCGTCGTGCCGGCCGCGCTGATCGCCGCCGCGCGCGCCTGGTGGGTACGGGCCGACCATTGCGCCACCGCGGCGGCCGACGGGGACTGCGAGCACTACACCGGCTGCGCCGCGGACCTCGTCTACTGCGAGGGCCCGCAGGCGCACCGCTGGCCGGTTGACGCAACCGAGCGCATCTGGCGCTTCTTCCAGGCGCATCCGGCAGCATGACGAAGCTCTTCTTCCTGTGCCGGCGCCGCGGGGATCTCACGCACGACGAGTACGTCGAGCGGCTGCTCGGCGGGCACGTGCCGCTCGCGCTCGCCCACCATCCGACGCTCAGGCGCTACGTCGTGAACGTCGTCGAAGCCACGCGAGGGCCCGCGCCCCCGCTCGACTCGATCGGCACGCTCTGGTTCGACTCGCTCGCCGACTACCGCGAGCGCCTCTACGACTCGCCCGGGGGCGAGCGGGCGATCGCCGGCGACGTGGCCGGCTTCCTCGGCCGCGCCGACGCCTACGCGACCACCGAGCACGTCCAGCGCGCGCCCGCCGAGCCCCCCTCCCTCGGCCCGACGCCGGGCGTGAAGCTCCTGGTCGCGCTCGGCCGCGCCCCGGGGCAGACGCGAGAGGACTTCCTCCGCCACTGGCTCGAGCGCCACGTGCCGCTCGCGCTCGAACACCACGGCATGAGCCGCTACGTGACGAGCGTCGTCGAGGAGCGCCTCGGGGTCGACGCGCCGCCGTACGACGGCTTCGCCGAGATCCACTTCGCGTCCCCGGAAGACCTCGAGCGGCGGCTCTACCTCTCGGCCGAGGGCAAGGCCGCGATCGAGCGGGACGTCGGGCGCTTCCTCGGCACGATCCACGCCTACTACGTGGCGGAGCACGTCGCGCGCTGGGTGGAGCACCGTCCCGGACGGTTCTCGATCCGCGTCGGCGACGCGGAGGCGTTCCTCGTCTACGAGCGCCGCGGCGACGTCCTCGACCTGCTGCACACCTACACCCCGCCCGCGCTCCGCGGCCGGAACCTCGCCGCCGAGCTCACCCGGGCCGCGCTCGAGCACGCGCGGGCCGAGGGCCTCCGCGTGGTGCCGACCTGCCCGTACACCCGCCGGTATCTCGCGCGGCACCCCGAGCTGCGCGGGCTGGTGGGCTAGCGCGCGGCGAGCGCCTGGACGTCCGAATCGGCGGCCGTCTCCGCGTCGGCGTCGGCCGTGACCGCGTACATCTCCCAGCGCATGCCGTCGGCGTCGAGCGCCCAGAACTTGTCGGCCTTGGCGTAGCAGCAGGTGGTCCCCGTCTGCTGGAGGACCTCGACGCCCTCGGCCTTGACGCGCACCATCTCGGTGGCGACGTCGGCCGTGCCCGGGTAGCGGATGCCCAGGTGGGCGACGGTGCCCGGCTGGCCGCCGGGGTTGAGCGAGAGGATGACCGGGGGGTCGGCGAGCTCGAACTTGGCGTAGTCGTGGCGGACCTTGGCCGGCTCGATGCCGAGGAGCTTGCGGTAGCGGGCGATCGCGGCGTCGAGGTCCTTCACGTGGAGCGCGATGTGGAACGTGTTCTGGGCCATGCTGTCACCTCCGTTGTTGGCGCCGGTCAGCAACAGGCCGAGCCGGCGCAGCAGTCGAGGACGAACTTTCGCAGGCGGCCGACGGCGCTCCGGCAGCGCTTGACGTCGAGCCGGTAGACGCGCTCGCGCCCCTGCCGCTCGCGGACGAGGAGCCCGGCGTCGGCCAGTACCTTCAGATGATGCGACATCGCGGGGCGCGAGAGCGGAAAGCGCCCGGCGAGCTGCCCGACGTTCAGCCGCTCGCGCGAGAGGGCCACCACGATCCCCTGCCGGATCGGGTCGCCGAGCGCGACGAGGAAGCGGCCGAGGTCCGCGAGGTCGGGAGCCTCGAGGGTCGACCTGGCAGCGGCTGTCCGGTTCATACGTTCAAGTATTTAAACCATTCGACTCTACGTGTCAACGGCCTCCGGCGGGTTCGCGTGGCCGCCGTCAGCGGACGCCGGGCGATGCGGTCATGTACATATTGATACGGTACGGCGCCAGCGGTATGGTCGTCGTCGCTTGAAGCTGGTCGTGCGCGGCCTCAGAGGCTTCGACTGGGATAGCGCCAACTGGCGGAAGTCGGAGCTGAAACACGGGGTAGCGGCGGCCGAAGCGCAGGAGGTCCTGCTGAACGACCCGCTCTGCCAGGTGGACACGCGACACCCCGACGTTGAACACCGCTACGTTGCGCTGGGAGTCACCAACGAGGGACGTCGGCTCTTCGTCTCGTTCACGGTGCGGCAGGGCCGGGTGCGGATCATCTCGGCACGACCGATGAGCCGGAAGGAGCGTGCAATCCATGAAGAAACGCAGAAGGCGGAGCGACGCTGAAGTCGCGGACTACTGGCTCACGCACGACAGCGCGGGCGACATCGACTGGACGGGCCCCGGGGTACGGCTGGAGTTCGATCCCGACGTCGAGCGGCCGACTCGATCCGTGACGCTGCGACTCCCGCGGCGGCTGCTGCAGGAGATCCGGGTGCTGGCGAAGGATCGCGACGTCCCCTACCAGTCCCTCATGAAGGTCCTCCTCGCGGAGAAGGTCGCGGAGCTACGGCGCAGGCGGGCGTCCTAGCCGAGCACGTCCTTCCGCTTCGTGAGCGCCCACGCCGCGCCGCTCGACACGCCGACCGCCACGACGATGTAGGCGATCCCGAAGACGAGGTACCCTGCGCCCGGCGGGCGGGACGTGCGCAGGTTGAAGAGCAGGAGGTTCACGACGACGTAGGCCGCGTACGCCCAGCCCATCGTCAGCGCGATCCGCTTCATGCGCCAGATGCTCACCGCGTAGACGAGCAGATAGAGCCCGAAGAGCGGCCCGACGATGGTGTTCGCCGTTTCCGTGAGCCGTCGCCCGAGGAAGACGAAGCCGGTGCGCTCGCCGCCGATCTGGAAGGGCTTCAGGAAGTTCGAGACCGCGAGGAGCGCGAACAGGACCGCGAAGACGGTGAGCATCCGGCCGCGGGCGGCGGGAACGTGCGGGTGCGGGCGCATCGTCACGAGGCCGGGCAGCTCACGGTGCCGTCGGCGTTGAACGGCGGCACCGGCGGGCTGGGAGCCGGATCGCCCGGGTCGAGCGAGCAGTCGGTGCACTCCTGGTTCGACCAGGCCGGATCGTCCATCCGCATCTGCTCCACCCACTCGACGAAGGGAATCACGCCGCCCTTCGTCTCGGTGTATATCTTGTCGCTGCCCCAGATCGTATGCCGCGACCCCGCGCCGATGTAGTAGCGGAAGTTCGGCGCCCGCGCCGCGGTGTCCTGCACGATGGCGCGCATCTGCGTGTGCCAGTCGCAGGTGCTGAGCCACCACTGGAGCCAGCGGGCCACGTCGTCGCCCTGCACCATGACGTTGTAGAAGAAGGTCTGCCCGCCGAGCCCGCCGTCAAACGCCGTCGTGTACTGGCCGAACTTGTGCCGGGGGTAGAAGTTGGCGACGGCCGCCCAGAGATCCGCGATGTTGAGCTTCGCGAGATCCGTCACGTCGAGCGCGGGGATCCAGCGCGGCAGGTTCTTCTCGATCCCCCAGCCGAGGAGCTGCGTGCTGACGAATGCCTGCGTCACGACGCCGGCCCCGGCGTCGCCGACCACGTTGAAGCGGCTCGCCGTGTAGACGTTGCGCAGCAGGTAGGCGGCGCCGGCAATGGTGCCGTAGGCGCCGGCGCTCGAGCCCGTGACGAAGACCTCCTCGGGGTTGACGAAGTGCTCGCGTGCCCATTTCTCGACCACGCGAGCGTTTTCCGCGCCGCGATGGTTGATCGTGACCGGCGGCGCGTCCGGCGCCTCGTAGGTCACGGTGGCGTCTCCCCAGTGGATGTCGCCGGTGCAGTACGAGACGAACACCGCGTTCCAGTCGCGGAACGGGTTGTCCGGATTGGTCACGTTGGCGATGCCCTCGGTGTACTGGGTCGGGTCGTCGCCCGGGCCGGCGCTGTCCTTGAAGGCATGGACCGCCGGCGCGCAGGAGAGGTTGCTGAAGCAGGCGCCGCCGCCCTGGTAATAGACGACGAGCTTGTTCACGGTGCCCCGGCGCGCCCAGAACGAGTAGGGCGTCCCGCGCGCGCAGATCGGATGGAGTGTCTGGCCGTTGTACTCCACGTCCGACGGGGGCGAGTACATGGCCCACGTCGACGGCACGTGGGGGGCGGTCTGGAGCCTCACCGCGATCTGGTCGATGATCGCCTCGGCCGCGTCGGCCAGCGCCGCCTCGAAACCCGGGTAACAGCCCGCGGGGAGAGCGTCGAGCAGCCGGGCGCGCACGTGGTCCCGGGTGGTTGCCAGGCGCCGTCGCTGGGGGTCGCGCTTGGGGAAGGCGACGTTCCGTCCCTCGGCCTCGAGGGCCTTCCGGCAGGCGGTCCCGGCGGCGCGGAGCGCCGCACCGATGCACGCCTCGGAGTTTCGGCCGCCGACCTGACCGAAGAAGGCGCCGGCGGCGCTGTCCAGGACGGCGAACGTCTCGGCGGCCGTCCCGCTCGCCTCCGCGCAATCGGTCCCCTTCTTAGCGGCGCTCGCCTCCGCGAGACCCCAGCGGCTGGCGAGACCGTGCGCGACCCGCGTTCGCCTCGCGTCGAACGCCGCAAACCTTAGTGACCGCTCGAAGCGCGCCCGCGCCAGGAAGGTCCCGCGGCAGGCGCCGGCGGCGGCCTCGAGCTTCCTGGCGACGCAACTCCGGGCGGGATAGGGGGCGGCGACGACACTGCGGGCCCCCGCGAGAAGCAGCGCGCCTGCCGCCAGCCAGAGCAGCGTTGGCCTCGGTCCGTTCGGCATCTATTGGTCTCCCGTGTGCGTGGTTTTCGCGAAAGGCGGCGGAACGTACCAGCCCCGGGGGGCGTTTGAAAAGACGTCGCGAGGCCCGGCCGCCGGAACGCTCAGTCGCTGCGATCGGCGAACTTCCCCGGTCCGTTGGCGATGGCGGGCGCGCTGAACGTCGCCTCCCAGCACTTCCCCTCGTTGTTCTTGAGCTGCACGGTCACGGGCTGCGAGGCCGGGAGCGGGGAGAGATCGAGGGCGACGCCGGTGCCGCGGGCGACGATCTCGGCCTTGCCGTCGGGGCCCGGGCGCAGGCGCAGGGAGATCGAGCTGCTCCCCCCTCGCCCGTACGTGAACCGTGTCGCCGTCTCCCGCCAGCACGGCCGGCCGCCGCAGGTGCCGCCCGGCGGCATCCCGCCGCGCGCGATGGTGTGCCCGTTCCCGTCGTAGACGCAGAGCTGGTAGTCGGTGGTCGCGAGCGGGTTGCCGAAGTCGGCCTTGGAGGTCGCGGCGCCGTGGCCCCAGCGCCAGGTCAGCCGGTCATTCCTGTCGGGCGACCGGTCACGGAGCGAGAGCGAGGCGGCGCGCGAGCGGGTGGGCCGGCGGCAGCCGGAGGCGGGGCCGTTGGCGCACGTGGCCGGGTTCGTCTGCCTCACCGTGATGCTCACCGTGGCGGGGCTCGAGTCCGTCGACCCGTCGTTCACCGTGTAGGTGAACGAGTCGCTGCCGTGGAAGCCGGCGGCCGGGGTGTAGGTGACCGTGGCCGTGTCGCTGCTCGGCAGGCCGAGCGAGCACGCGTGATTCGTGATCGATCCGAGCGTCCCGTGCCCCGGCGGCGTGACGATCGAGAAGGTGAGCTCGCAGTCGTTCAGGTCGGCGCCGCTGAGCGTGATGTCCACCGCGGTGTCCTGATCGGTCGCTGCCGACGCGCTGGCGGCGCTCGGCGGCGCGGGGTTCGGCAGCGTCGTCGAGGTGGTGGTGGTGGAGGTCGTGGTGGTGGCGGGGGTGGTCGTCGTGGTGAGGCCCGGGAGGGTGGTCGTGGTCACCCCCGGCAACGTGGTGGTGGTGACCTCGGGCAAGGTGGTCGTGGTGATCTCCGGCAAGGTCGTCGTGGTGACCGCCGGCAGCGCGACGATGGATACGACGGCCGCCTCGAGCGGCGCGATCACGTCGTTCCCGTACGGCTGCCCGACGTTCGTGGGCTGCGGCGTCGGCACCGTGAACTGCCACTGCTGGGCGTCGATCTCCGTGATGTCCTCGGGCGCGGCGAGGTTGTCGGTGTCGTTGCTGAAGAAGTAGTGGATGCCGTGGGCGGCATGTGCCCCTTGCGTCTGACCGAGCTTGCAGTCGACGTCGCAGGGCCCCGGGTCGGTGGCCGACCGGCAGACGTGGCAGCCGTTGGGCTTGCCGGCCGCCGCGCAGTAGCCGTTCATCACGCGCGTGTCGTCCGACGCCTCCCCGGGCCACGGCCGCGACACGGGGTCGTCGCCGGTCCCGTCGTCGAGGCACGAGTCGTCGCGGTAGTAGGGCACGACGGCCGGGTTCTCCGCCGTGGTGGCGCCCTTGATCTCCACGATGTAGACGAGCGACCCGTTGTCGCTGGCCCCGGAGACCTCCTCCCAGTTGAGGACGGCCGTGGGCGCGTTGAACGTCGGGTCCGGGGCGTCGAAGTACGCCGGCATGCCGAACACGCCGTCCACGTTGCCGGTGTCGTCGTTCATCCCGTCGATGTCGACGCCGTCCGGCTTGATCGTGTTGTAGTACTTGCTCACCACGCCCCGGTTGTAGTCCCACGAGGTGTAGAGGCCGTCGGGCGGGATCGGGTGCACGCGCACGTGGTAGTGGTAGGTGATCACGTCGCGGTAGAAGGTCTCGGTCTTGGTGACGTTGGTGCCCGAGTCGGCGCCCCAGATCTCGCGGATGGCGCGCACCGGGCCGGCGCGCTCGCCGAGGAGCGCGTTGTTGCCCTCCCAGTTCACCTGCTCGTCCTCGAAGCCGACCAGCGAGATGGTCGAGTCCGGGCTCTGCTGGAAGGCGCGCCCCTTCCAGCGGTCGATCAGGTCGGGGCCGTAGGCGCGGGTCTGGTTCGGCTTGGTGATCTGGAGGCTCCGGACCATCCAGCGGCCGCTCGCGTGCCACTGGTAGGTGTCGGTGTTCACGGTGACGCCGTCACGCGGGAAGCGGTCGGTGGACGGGCGCGGGGTGCCGTCGGCGACGTTGGGGCAGCCGCCGGGGGCGCTGCTCGCCGTGCGGCAGACCGTCCCGGAGAGGTTCGGCCCGTAGCCCGAGTTGCTCGAGCCGAGCTTCTCGGGGCTGTCGTCCCGGAAGCTGCACTTGTCGATCCACTCGTCGGCGTCCGCGTCGCGGACGTAGGAGACGTAGCCGTTCGAGGTGTTGAACGCCGAGCCGCCGGGCCGCAGGAAGAGGTAGACGAAGCGGACGCTGGAGGGGTCGAGCGGGTCGGTGATCGCCACTGCCTGCCCGTTGCTGGTGCCGGGAGGCGGCAGCGTGCCGAGCGGCACCTGCGCGCCCGTATCGCGGGCCATGAAGACGATCTCGTCGTCGTCGTCGAGCGTGGAGACCGGATCCGGCATCGGCCCCGTCATCGACGGCGGGCTCGACGGGTAGGTGGCGGAGCACTGGCCCGCCGTCTTCTTCCACGCCTCGACGTCCCAGGCGTAGGTGAGCTCCTTGTCGGTCTGGGAGTAGAACTGGCCGAAGGTCTGGGAGTTGGGGTTGCCGAGGCAGTAGTAGTACATCTGGTCGACCTGCACGGGGATCTCGACCCACTGCAGCCCGTCCCACTTGAAGGCCACGACCTGATCGACAGGCACGCCGGTAGCCGGGGGCGCGATGACGGTCCCCTTGTGGGCATCGCGCCCGGGACTGGCGGCCACGGGCGTGCAGGTCACCTCCGCGGCCGGACCCGACCAGGCCCGCACTTGCTTGCCGGTCAGCACCACCGGCTCCACGTCGCGCGCCGCCAGGGGCTGCGCGCGGACGGCCTGTCCCGACAGTGCGAGGACGATGATCGCGCCCGCCACGACCGACGTCGCGCTTCGCAGCCTCCGTGTCTGGATTCGCAAGTTGCCTCCCTCCCTACCTTGACAGGTCGAGCGACCGATCCGGGAGCGACCGTCGGGGCTTGCGTGTAGCGCCCTCCGCCATCCCGGCGCACCCATTAGGGGGTGAGTTGCTATACCACAATAGGTTAGGGAACCTGGAAAAACTCGGTACCCCCCCGGCGACCTCAGAGCCCCGAGGCCTCGAGCACCCGCTCGGTCAGGTAGTAGAGCAGCACGCCCGCGAACACCGTGAGCGCGATCGCCGTGCCTCCCTCCCGGTTCACCTCCGGCACCAGGTCGGAGGCGGCGACGTAGAGCGTCACGCCGGCCGAGATGCCGAGCGCGGGGCCGACGAGCGTCTGCAGGCCGAAGATCGAGAACCCGCCGAGGATGCTTGCCGTGCCGACGGCGGAGGCGGCGAGGAGCGCCTGGCGCCGGCTGCCGCCCGTCGCGAGCACCACCGAGGCGATGGCGAACCCTTCGGGCGCCTTGTGGAGGACGATGGCGGAAAAGACGAGCAGCCCGAGCGCCCGGTCGATGATGAAGGCCGACCCGATCGAGATGCCGTCGAAGAAGCTGTGCACGAGAAGGCCGAGGAGCGCCGAGGCGCCGGCGTTCGCGGAGAGCAGCTCCGGGTGGATCTCCTCGCCGAAGTGGAAGTGGCGCGCGACCGTGTGCTCGAAGAGGTGCACGAGCAGGTAGCCGGCGAGGACCAGGGCGGGAGCGAGCGACGTGAGGTGCTGGCTCTCAGGCAGCATCTTCAAGATCACGGCCGCCAGCATGAACCCCGCGCCGAGCGCGACGGCGTAGCGGAGGAAGCGGTCGTCCCAGCGCCGGAGCGTCACGACGGCGCCGCCGAGGAGGTTGGCGAGCGCCGCGAGCCCGACGCAGAGGAGGCCGAGACCGAGGTGTCGTCGGTCCACTACCCGTCCGGCGGCCGCGCCGCCAGCTCGGCGCCCAGGCGGACGAGCTGGCGAGTGCCGGAGCCGAGCGTCAGCTCGATCTGCTTCGCCCAGAGATAGTAGCGATGGAGGGGGTAGTCGAGGTCGACGCCGATGCCGCCGTGCAGGTGCTGCGCGGCATACACGACGCGGTGCGCGGCTTCCGACGCCCAGAACTTCGCGACCGCCACCTCGGCCGTCGCCGGGAGACCGGCCGCGAGCCGCCACGCCGCCTGCCAGGTGGTCAGGCGGATCGCCTCGACGTCGATGTAGGCGTCCGCCGCGCGCTGGTGTACGGCCTGGAAGCTCGCGATCGGGCGGTCGAACTGCTCGCGGCGCGCCGTGTACTCGGCCGTCAGCCGGAGCGCCCGCTCGGTCACGCCGAGCTGCATCGCGGCGAGTCCGACGAGCGCGCGCTCGACGAGCCAGCCGACGTTGGCGCCCGGCAGGACGTCGCCGGGCGCGCCGTCGAGGACGAGCCGCGCCTGCGGCTCGCGGTTGGTGGCCACCTGGCGCTCGAGCGTGCAGCCGCGGCCGCGCGGGTCGACGAGGAAGATGCCGACGCTGCCGTCCGCCAGGCGGGCGGGCACCAGCACACGTGCCGCCAGCTGCGCCGCGGGAACGCACGTCTTGACGCCGTCGACCCGCCACGAGGCGGCATCACGCGCCGCCGCGGCCGCCGGCATCCCGGGGTCGTCGGCTCCGGGCTCGAGGAGCGCCGCGGTGAGCACGACCTCGCCCGTCGCCACGCCCGGCAGCCAGCGGCGGCGCTGCTCGGCGGTGCCGAACTCGGCGATCGCGAGCGCGCCGAGGACGAGCGTCGGGAAGACCGGGACGGGCGCCACGGCGCGGCCCACCTGCTCGAGGAGGAGGCAGAGCTCGAGGACGCCGAGGCCGCTGCCCCCGTCGTCCTCGGGCAGCGCCACCCCGAGGAGCCTCGCCTCGGCGAGCGCGTGCCAGGCTGCCCGATCGAATCCGTCGGGCGCGGCCTCGACCGCCTTCAGGCGCGCGGCCGTCACGTGGTCCTCGAGGATGCGGCGCGCCAGCTCGCGGAGCGCCTCCTGCTCGGGCGTGAACGAGAAGTCCATCAGCGCCCTCAGCGCGAGCGGGGCATCGAGAGCCCCGCCATCGCGATGATGTCGCGCTGCGTCTCGTTGGTGCCGCCCCCGAAGGTGAGGATGAGCGTGGCGCGGTACATGCGCTCCACGCGGCCCCGCAGGACGGCGTCGGGCGAGCCGCGCTTGAGCGCGCCCGTCTCGCCCAGCACCTCGAGCAGCAGGCGGTAGGCCTCGACGTAGAACTCGCTGCCGAAGACCTTCACGGTGGACGCCTCGGCGTAGTTGAGCGTCCCGCGCGTCAGGCTCCACGCCTGCTGCCAGTTGAGGAGCTTCAGGACCTCGAGGCCCGCATACACGCGGGCGAGGTGCGTCTGCACCCACGGCCGGTCG
>Ga0134087_10000333_pt1 | contig 11012 bp, 9 predicted proteins | sample 15_taG_23_FD_109981 | JGI IMG/M metagenome (GOLD analysis project Ga0134087, IMG submission 109981) | Grasslands soil microbial communities from the Angelo Coastal Reserve, California, USA - 15_D_Glu_20cm_5_24_1 metaG | ecosystem: Environmental > Terrestrial > Soil > Grasslands ... | reverse complement strand
GTGCGCGGCATCGAAACCGGCTGGTTCCAGCGTCAGATCGCGCGCGCGGCGGCGGAGTTCCAACGCGACGTCGAAGCGGGCCGCCGTGTGATCGTGGGCATGAACGACTACGTGAGCGAGGACGACCACCCGGTCGCGATCCTCAAGGTCTCGACCGACGCCGAGGACCTGCAGCGCCGGCGGCTCGCGCGGCTGCGCGCCGAGCGCGACGAGACGCTGGCGGGCGAGCGCCTCGAGGCGCTGCGCCAGGCGGCGCTCGCGGACCGCAACGTGATCGGACCGATGCTCGACTGCGCGCGCGCGTACTGCACCCTGTTCGAGATCCGGCACGCGCTCGAGGGCGTGTACGGCGCCTACCGCGAGCCGGTGTTCTTCTAGACCATGACCGCCCTGCCCGTGTCCGCCAGCGAGAGCGCCGTGCGCGGGGCCGTGGATCGTCTCTCGGCGCTCCAGCCCGGTGCGAACCAGGTCGTCTCCTGCTACCTGAAGCTCGAGCCGCGCGATAAGGCGCGCGCCAAGTACGTGATCAAGATCAAGAACCGCATCAAGCAGGTCGCGTCCGATCTCGAGCGCCGCCCGCTGGACCACGCGCAACGCGAGAGCGTCCGGGCGGACCTGGACCGGCTACGGCGCTACTTCGAGGAGCCGAGCCGGCTGCCGCCCGCGCGCGGCATCGCGCTGTTCTTGAGCGGGGCGCTCGACCTGTTCGACGTGCTCCCGCTCCCCCACGTGCACCGGTCGCGTCTGGCGGTCGCCCCCGTCCCGCTGGTCCGCGAGCTCCTCGCCCTGGAAGAAGAGTTCGGCACCATCCTGGTGGTCGCGTGCGACCGCGCGAGCGCACGGTTCTTCGCGGTGACGGCCTACGACGTCGCCGAGCTGCCCAGCCTCACGGCGCTGTCCACGCGCGCCGGGAAGTTCCACGGCGAGCGGCAGGCGAAGAAGGGGAGCGTGCTCGCGGGCGGCTTCGGCGAGCACAACTATCACATGCGCATCCGGGAGGAGAAGCAGCGCCACTACGCCCAGGTGGCCGAGCGGATCTTTCAGATCCACACGCAGCGCCCCCTCGCGGGACTCGTGGCCGCGGGCATCGGCGTGGACGCAGCGGCGCTGTTGCCGCACCTCCATACCTACCTCCACGACCTCGTGCTCGGCGTCGTGCGCCTGAACCCCAAGCGTGTGGCCGCCGCCGAGGTGCGGGAGGCGGCCCTGGCGCTGCGCGAGGAACGCGAGCGCGCCTGGGAGCGCGCCCACGCGGAGGCGGTGCGGGAGGGCGTCGGCAGCGGCTGGGCCGTGAACGGCGTCGACGCCACGCTCAAAGCGCTCGAGCGCGGCCGGGTGCGCACGCTCGTCGCGGACGGCCGGGACGACGACCTGCGCATCGACGATGCCATCGAGGAGGCGCTGGCGCAGCGCGTCCAGGTGGACGTGATCTACGACGAGCGGGCACGGCGCGTCGTGGACGGGTTCGCCGGCCTGTTGCGGTTTCGCCGCTGATGGCAGGCCCGAAGCGCCCGATCCGGGTCCTCGTGGCGAAACCCGGATTGGACGGGCACGACCGCGGCGCGAAGGTCGTGGCCGCCGCCCTGCGCGACGCCGGGATGGAAGTCATTTACACCGGACTGCACCAGACCCCCGAGATGATCGTGCAGGCGGCGGTGCAGGAGGACGTGGATGTGGTGGGCCTGTCGATCCTCTCTGGCGCGCACCTCACGCTGTTCCCGCGCGTGAAGCAGCTGCTGGTCGAGGCCGGGCGCGACGACGTCCTCGTCACGGGGGGCGGGATCATTCCTCCGGAAGACATGGAGACGTTGCGGCGCCAGGGCATCGGCAGGCTGTTCGGTCCCGGCACGCCGACGTCCGAGCTGGTGAAGTACATCGACGAGTGGGCGGCGGAACATGTCTCAGCCTGACGCGCGCCCTTGAATCGGCTCAAGAGCCTCACCGCGCAGTACCGTGAGCTGCAGCAGCGGCTGGAGCAGGGCGGCGGACCCGACAAGGTGCGCCGCCAGCACGAGCAGGGGAAGCTCACGGCGCGCGAGCGCGTGGCGGCGCTGCTCGACCAGGGCACCGCGTGGTTCGAGGTGGGACTGCTCGTCGCGTGCGATCAGTACGACGGCCAGGCGCCGGCCGCCGGCGTGGTCACGGGACTGGGACGCATCTCGGGACGGCCGGTGGTCGTCGTCGCCAACGACGCGACGGTGAAAGCGGGATCGTGGTGGCCGGAAACCATCCGGAAGATCCTCCGCGCTCAGGAGATCGCCATGCGCCAGCGGGTCCCGATCGTGTACCTGGTCGATTCCGCGGGCGTGAATCTGCCGTACCAGGGCGGGGTGTTCCCCGGGCAGTACGGAGCGGCGCGCATCTTTTATTACAACTCGATCATGCGCCATTACCTCCGGGTGCCGCAGATCGCCGCCGTGATGGGTCCGTGCATCGCGGGCGGAGCGTACCTGCCCGCCCTGTCGGACGTGATCTTCATGGTCGACGGCACGTCGTTCATGGGACTGGGGGGACCAAACCTGGTGAAGGGCGCGACGGGACAGGTGGTGGACGCGGAATCGCTCGGTGGCGCCCGCACCCACACCAGCGTCAGCGCCGTGGCGCACTATCGCACCCGCGACGACAAAGACTGCCTCGCGCGCATCCGCGACTACGTATCGCGCCTCCCCCGGCCCGCCCGACCACCGGCGGCCGGCGGCAAGCCGAAGCGCGGCGCCAGGGACCTGTACGACCTGCTGCCATCCGATCACCGCATGAGCTACGACGTGCGGGCCGTGCTCGAGTGCCTGCTGGACGACGGACCGTTGGACGAATTCCAGGCCGACGTGGCCCCGGAGATGATCTGCGGGCACGGGACGCTCGCGGGGCGCCCGGTGGCGGTCATCGCCAACTCCCGCGGCGTGATCAAAGGAAAGGCGGGGGAACCCCCGAAGATCGGCGGTATCATCTATACCGAGAGCGCCGAAAAGGTGGCGTATTTCATCGCCAACGCGGACCGCGAGCGGATGCCCCTGCTCTTCGTCCAGGACGTGTCGGGCTTCATGGTCGGGACCGACGCCGAGCACTCGGGGATCATCCGCGCCGGGGCGCGCTTCGTGGAAGCAATGGCCACCGCCACGGTGCCCAAACTCGTTCTGACGGTGAACCACGCCTCGGGAGCCGGCTACTACGCCATGGCGGGGCAGGGCTTCGACCCCGATTTCATCGTCTCGTGGCCGACCGGCCGGATGGGCGTGATGGAGGGTGAGTCCGCGGTCCAGGCCGTTTTCGGAAACGGAGTGACCGACGCGGAGAACGCGTCGGCCGTGGAAGCGATGCGCGCCGACTACGAGCGCCAGCTGGACGCGCGGTTCGCCGGCGCCCGGGGCTTCGTCGATGCCATCGTCGCCCCGGAAGACACACGCGACGTTCTCGCCTTCCTGCTCGAGGCGACCACGGAATTCTCCGGCCCCCACCTCGGGGCCTTCGTCCTGCCGAGCGCTTCATGACCCGGAATCGCTGCCGCATCGCTCTCGCCGTCCTGCTCGCCGCCTGCGGCGGCACGGCGCCTCGCCCCACCACCACGGCCGTCCCGGCGGAGCGGCCCCCCGCCGGCGCCGCCGCACCGCCCGCGGCCGACGCCACCGCAGTGCCGGCGCGCGAGCCCGCGCTGCCGCCCGCCATCGCGTTCATGACCGGGCTCATGCCGTTGAAGGACACGGGCGTCGACCAGTTCCGCGCCCAGCATCCCACGTACGACGGGCGTGGCGTCCTGATCGCGATCCTCGACACCGGCGTCGATCCTGGGGTGGACGGCCTCATCACCACCAGCACCGGAGCGCCCAAGATCGTCGAGCTGCGCGACTTCTCGGGCGAGGGTCGCGTCGCGCTCGCGCCCGTCACCCCCGCCGCCGACGGCACGGTGGCCGTGGGCGGGCACACCCTGGGGGGGGCACACCGCATCGGGCGCCTGACCACCGCCACCACGTGGTACGCCGGCATGCTGCGGGAGCTGCCCCTGGGCAGGTCGCCCGCCGGCGACCTGAACGGCAACGGAGTCAATACCGACACGTTTCCCGTCATCGTGGTCAAGGCGAGCGATGGCTGGGTGGCGTTCCTCGACTCGAACCTGAACGGCTCGTTCGAAGACGAGATGCCGCTGCACGACTACCGTGACGGGCATGAGACGATCGCCCTCGGGTCCAAGCCGATCACCCTCGCCGCCAACTTCAGCGAGGCCGCCGGCGCCCCGCTGCTCGACCTGTTCTTCGACAACGGCGGGCACGGCACGCACGTGGCCGGCATCGCCGCGGGGCACAGCCTGTTCAACCTGTCCGGATTCGACGGCGTGGCGCCGGGCGCGCAGCTCCTCGGCTTGAAGATCGCGAACGCCGCACGAGGGGGCATCTCGGTCACGGGCAGCATGCAGCGCGCCATGGCGTACGCGGCCCGCTATGCCGAGCAGCGCAACATGCCGCTGGTGCTCAATCTGAGCTTCGGCGTGGGGAACGAGCGCGAGGGGCACGCGGTGATCGACTCCATCGTGAACGCCTTTCTCGTGGCCCACCCTGCGGTCGTCTTTACCATTAGCGCGGGCAACGACGGCCCCGGCCTCTCGACGCTCGGGTTCCCGGGCTCGGCGGACCTCGCGCTGTCGGTAGGCGCCTCGTACCCGGGCGCCTTCGCTCGCCCGGTGCAGCCCGGAACCGCTCCCGCGCCCGACGTGATGGGATGGTGGAGCTCGCGCGGCGCCGAGGTCGCGAAGCCGGACCTGGTAGCCCCGGGGGTCGCGTTCTCGTCGGTGCCGCGCTGGAATACGGGCGACGAGATCAAGGGGGGCACGAGCATGGCCGCTCCGCACGTCGCCGGCCTCGCCGCGTGCCTCCTGTCGGCCATGGCGCAGGAAGGGCGCAAGGTGAGCGCGGCGGACATCGCACAGGCGCTGCGGGGTTCCGCGGTCCCGTTCCGCGGCGAAACCCCGATCGACGACGGCGCCGGTCAGCCGCGACTCGACGCGGCGTACCGCTGGCTGCTGGGTGGACACCAGGGCTCGGCGTACGTCGTGCGCGTGCCCGCCGGCGTCTCGGCCGCGTTTCACCGAGACGGTCTCGGCGACCCGGGTGATACGCTGCAAGCGTTCCAGATACGCCATGTCGGGGGCTTGCGTGCCGCGCAGTTCCTGCTGAAGACCAGCGTGCCGTGGCTCGCGGCGCCCGCCACGGTCGTGGCGGGGGCGCGGGAAACGGAGATCCCGGTCGTCTACCAGCGGTCGGCCCTGGCCGCGCCCGGCGTCTACGTCGGCACGGTGAGCGCCTGGAATCCGAGCGACACGCTCGCCGGGGCGCTGTTCACCCTGCCCAACACGGTCGTGGTGCCGTATGACCTGGTCGCGAAGCCCCTGTTCGACGAGCGTCGCGCCATCGGCCCGGCCCGAGTGCAGCGCTATTTCCTGAACGTCCCGGCGGCGGGCGCGACGCTTTCCGCCGCCGTGACGCTGCCCGATTCCGCCGCGCAAACCGCCACGGCCTACCTGTTCGAGCCGAATGGCGCGCCGTTCCGCGGCACCGGCCACGACTCCGTGGTCTCGCTCGGCGGCACCCTGCCCGGTACGACCCGGTTCGTCGTGGATGCGGAAGACCTCGTTCCCGGCGTGTACGAGCTCGACGTGGTCGCGCCCCCGCTCTCGGGCGTCACGGCGACCGTGCGCGCCGCGCTGGCCCCCTGGGCGATCGCCGTCGCCGCGACGGGCATCGAAGCGTCGACGGCCGCCGAAGTAGCGGCGGGGCGCGCGACCGCGACGCTCATCGGCGCCGAGCGCTCCGTCGCCGTGAGCGGTCGCGGCGCGCCGGCCGAAAGCGTGACGGTGCGCGTCCCCGACTGGGCGGGCCAGGCCACGGTGGACGTCGCGATGCCGCCCGAGCAGTGGGACGACTTCACCGACTTCGGCGTCACCGACTTCGACTCGAGCGGGCAACAGGTCGGCCAGGGGGCGCTCAACTACGCCTTCGGGCGGCACGCCGTCGACGCGCGGGCCGTGGCCGCACTCCGGGGCCGCGCGCTCACCGTCGAGCTGTTCCCCGCGTTCGCGCGCTACAACGGCGCCCACCCGTGGCGCGCGACGGTGCGCGTCCGCTTCCTGCTCGCGCAGCCGCGCTCCGTGGGCGGCGGCACCGATGTGCACGTGGTCGCGGGGGGACGCTCGGTCGTTCCGCTCCCGCGGCCGCCCGCGCTCACCCTTCCCGAGGGATTCACGCCGCTCATCGAGGTGCGCATCCACCCGTCCGACGGCATCGGTGTGGATGCGGTCCGGCGGCTCCCGCTCCCATGACGGCGGCGCGGGGCCCGAGCCCCGTGCGGATCGCCGCCGGCCAGGGGTTCTGGGGCGACTGGCTCGAGGCGCCGTACCGCCAGGTGACGGGCGGGCCGATCGATTACCTGATGATGGACTACCTGGCCGAAGTGACCATGTCCATCCTGCAGAAGCAGAAATCGCGCGACCCGTCGCTCGGGTACGCCAAGGACTTCGTGCCGTTGATGGAGCGCATCCTCCCGATCATCGTCGAGCGCGGCATCAAGGTCACAGCCAACGCGGGCGGCGTGAACCCGCGCGCCTGCGCCCAGGCCGTCGCGGAGGTCGCGCGCCGGCTGAAGCTCGGGGGGAGGCTGCGGATCGGCGTCGTGACGGGAGACGATCTGTTGCCGCGGCTGGACGGGCTGATGGCGCGCGGGCACGAGCTCCGGAACCTCGACACGGGCCGGCCCCTCTCCGACGTGCGCGAGCGGGTGGTCGCGGCGAACGCCTACCTGGGCGCCCGGCCCCTCGTGGATGCGCTGCGGCGCGGTGCGGACGTCGTCATCACGGGCCGCGTGACCGATACCGGCCTGACGCTGGCGCCGATGATCCACGCGTTCGACTGGCGGCCCGACGCCTGGGACCTGCTCGCCGCGGGCACCGTGGCGGGTCATACGATCGAGTGCGGCGCACAGTGCAGCGGCGGCAACTGCCTCGTGGACTGGGAGCGGATCCCCGATCTCGCCAACGTGGGGTACCCGATCGTCGACGCCCGTCCCGACGGCACGTTCGAGATCTCGAAGCATCCCGGCACGGGCGGGCGCATCAGCGTCGCCGGTGTGACCGAGCAGCTGGTGTACGAGATGGGCGACCCTGCCGCATACATCACGCCCGACTGCATCGCGGATTTCACCACCATCCGGCTCGAGCAGGTGGGGAGAGACAGGGTCCGGGTGTCGGGGGTCAGGGGCAAGCCCGCGACCGACAAGCTCAAGGTGTCCGTGGCGTATTTCTACGGTTACAAAGCGGTGGGGACGCTCGTATATGCTTGGCCCGAGGCGTACCAGAAGGCGCGCGCCGCGGACCGCGTGCTGCGCCAGCGCCTCGAGAGCCTCGGACTCACGTTCGAGGCGATCCACACCGAGCTCGTCGGAGCCGACGCGACGCACGGCCGCCTGGCGCTCGAGCAGCTGGCGGTCGAAGACCTCCCCGAAGTGCAGCTGCGCATCGGCGTGCGGTCGCACGACAAGCCCGCGGTGGAGCGTTTCACCCGCGAGATCGCGCCGCTCATCCTGAACGGTCCCCCCAGCGTCACCGGATTCGCGGGGGGGCGCCCCAAGCCAGAGGAGATCGTGGCCTACTGGCCCGCGCTGCTCGACAAGAGCATGGTGGAGCCGTGCGTGGAGCTGGTCGAGGTATGAGACGGCGGTCGAAGGCGGTGAACGGCGGTCGAGGGCGGTCGGGCAAACGACGCGTCCTGCTACTGGAGCTCGCGCACGCCCGCTCTGGCGACAAGGGTGATACCGCCAACGTCGGGCTCATTGCTTTGAAACCGAAGTACTACCCGCTCCTCGTGAAGCAGGTGACCGCGGCGCGCGTCGCCCGTCACTTCAAAGGCATGATCACGGGTCCGGTCGAGCGGTTCGAGCTGCCGAATCTGCATGCGTTGAATTTCCTGCTGCACGGCGCACTGGACGGCGGCGGCACCATCTCGCTCAAGACCGACGCCCAGGGCAAGGTGTTTTCGACCGCGCTGCTGCGCCTCGAGGTCGCGATGCCGCGATGACGGACCGCGTGCTCGTGACCGTCGACGCCGGGATTCTGACGGCCACGCTGAACCGGCCGGACAAGAAGAACGCGATCGACACGCCCATGATCGACGCGCTGCTCACGATGCTGGAGCGCGCCGACCTGGACGCCGCCGTGCGCGTCGTGGCGGTGCGCGGGGCAGGCAGCGACTTCTGCGCCGGCATGGATCTCCACGAGCTGCTCGCGTCCGCGGACAAGAGCGTCGATGAGAACCGGCGCGCTGCGCTCCGGTTCGCCGAGATCTTCCTGAGCATGCGACGCCTCCCCAAGCCGATCGTCGCGGTGGTGCGGGGGCGGGCGCTGGCAGGGGGGTGCGGACTCGCCACGGCCTGCGACCTGGTCCTGGCGGCGGAAACCGCGCAGTTCGGGTATCCTGAGGTGCAGCGGGGCTTCGTGCCGGCGATCGTCATGACGCTGCTGAAACGCACGGCCGGGGAGAAAGTCGCCTTCGATCTCGCCGCGACGGGACGCATCCTCGGCGCCACCGAGGCGGCCGGTCTCGGACTCGTGTCGCGCGTCTACGAGGACTCGGACTTCGACGATCAGGCGGGTGAGGTGCTGCGCGCCCTGGCCGCCGCCAGCCCGTCCGCGCTGGCCTTGACCAAGCAGCAGTTCTACCAGCTCGACGGGATGCGGTTCGAAGACGGCATCCGCCTGGGCGCGGACGTGAACGCGGTCAGTCGCACCACTCCGGACTTCCGGGCAGCGCTGCAGGCGTTTCTCAAGAAATGACCAGAAGCTTCGTTCTCAAAGCATGGTTTGGGGGCGCCGGCCTCGGCGTGGGCCTGCTGGGGATGGCGACCGCGCAGCGCTGGCTCGTATGGATCGCCGCCGGTCTCGCAGGCGTCGCGTTCCTCGTGCGGTTCGTCGAACGCGCCCAGAGGGCACCGTAGTCCCGTGAGCGGCGACACCCTGCGGGCGCCCGGCGCGATCCTCGTCGTCTCCTGCTACGAGCTCGGTCACCAGCCGCTCGGTCTGGCGTGGCCGTTGGCGTTCCTCGAGCGCGCGGGATACGCCCCGCGGGCACTCGATCTCGGGCTCGAGCCGCTGGACGAGGCGGCCGTCCGCGGGGCGCGCCTCGTCGCCGTCATGGCGCCCATGCACACGGCGCTGCGGCTCGGGGTGCGGGCGGCACAGCGCATCCGACGTCTCAACCCAGATTGCCGAATCGTGTTCTGCGGCCTGTACGCGCTGCTGTGCGCCGGGTTCCTGCTCGATGGCGTCGCCGACGGCGTGATGGGGGCGGAATTCGAAGGCGAGCTCGTGGCGCTGGCGCAGCGTCTCGAGGCCGGCCGGGAGCCCGAGCGCCGCGTCGCCGTATTGCACCGTCTCGCGTTCCCGCTGCCCAGCCGCGCGTCGCTTCCCCCGCTGACCAGATACGTGCGCCTCGTGCGCCACGACCGCGTCGTCCCGGCGGGATACGTGGAGGCGAGTCGCGGCTGCCTGCACGAGTGCCTCCATTGTCCGATCCCGCCGGTCTACGGCGGCCGCTTCTTCGCGGTACCGCGCAGTGTGGTGCTCGAGGACATCCGTCGCCTGGTCGTGGCCGGGGCAGGCCACATCACCTTCGGCGATCCCGACTTCCTGAACGGGCCGGGGCACGCGCTCAAGCTGGTGCGCGAGCTGCACGTCGAGTTTCCCGACGTCAGCTACGACTTCACCGCCAAGATCGAGCACGTGCGGCGTCATCGGGAGCTGTTCGCCGAGTTCGCGGCTACGGGCTGCGCCTTCGTGGTCTCGGCGGTGGAAACGCTCTCCGACGTCGTGCTCGCCCACCTCGAGAAGGGGCACACCAAAGCCGACGTCGCGGAGGCGATTGCCATCCTGCGCCACGCCGGCATCGCGCCCCGACCGACGTTCGTGCCGTTCACGCCCTGGAGCACGCTCGCGGACTATCTGGAGCTGCTGGACTTCCTCGAAGCGCACGACCTCGTGGATCATGTCGACCCCGTGCAGCTCACCATCCGGCTCCTCGTGCCTCCGGGATCGCTGTTGCTGACGCGGCCCGCGCTCCGCGCGGCATTCGGCGAGCTCGACGCGGCCGGCCTGAGCCATCGCTGGACCCATCCCGATCCGCGCATGGACGAGCTGCAGCGGGCGACGAGCGCCCTCGTCGCCCGAGCGGCGGACGCCGCCGAGGATCCCGCCGTCACGTTTCACCGCATCCGCGTGCTCGCGAGCCGCGCCGCCGGGACAACCACGTCACCAGCGCCGCTCCGGAGGCCGCCTCCGGAGCGCCCCATCGCGCCCCGGCTTACCGAGCCATGGTTCTGCTGAGCGGAGCCCACCGAGGGCCAGGTAGGCCCTGTGGAGCGGGAGGCAGGCGGCTGGGCCTGAGGGCGCTGTCAGCTTGCTGACAGGTTGGCCGGGTAGGTTTCCGTCGGCCACATGTCACTTCGAGCGTTCCTTTTCCTGTTGGCCGCCGCGCCTGGGCTCGTCGCGCAGCAGCCCGTCACTCGCGCGCAGGCCGTGGCGGCGGCGCTGGCGCGCGGCACCAGGGCGGCCTTCGGTCGCGCCGACAGCGCCGCCGCCGCGGGCGCGCTGCACGGAGCCCGCCTCTATCCCAATCCGCTGCTGTCGGCGACCTACACCAAGGATGTCCCGCACTACCACGTGATCGCGGATCTCCCGCTCGACCTCCCGTGGATCCGCGCGGCACGCATCGGTACCGCGGCCGCGGCGCGGGACGCCGTGCACTACGGCGTCGCGTTCGAGCGTGCCGCGATTCGGTTCGACGTGGACACCGCTTACACCCGGGCGCTCGCGGCGGCCGCCCGAGCGCGGCTGTCGCGCCGCAACGCGCTCGCCGCCGACAGCCTGCGCAAGACCGCGCAGCTGCGGCGAGAGGTGGGGGATGTGAGCGAGCTCGACGTGCACCTGGCCGCGGTGAACGCGGGACAGGTCGAGAACGCGGCGGCGGACGATTCGGTCG
>Ga0134087_10000331_pt1 | contig 11017 bp, 7 predicted proteins | sample 15_taG_23_FD_109981 | JGI IMG/M metagenome (GOLD analysis project Ga0134087, IMG submission 109981) | Grasslands soil microbial communities from the Angelo Coastal Reserve, California, USA - 15_D_Glu_20cm_5_24_1 metaG | ecosystem: Environmental > Terrestrial > Soil > Grasslands ... | reverse complement strand
GTAAAGCAACACAAGCTCGAGGGCGGCGCCATGCTATATGACGCCTCGCGCGTCGGCAATTTGAATCCGGGCTGGTTCGATCCGAAGTACTGGGAGGAGCGCGGCGAGCTCGACGGCGCCGCGCGCGGCCGGGGCACGACGCATTTCGTGAAGTCCGCGGGCAGGCATTTCGTGCTGCGCCACTACCGGCGCGGCGGGCTGATCGCGCACCTCGCCGCCGACAAGTATATCTGGCGGGGCGCAGAGAACACCCGGCCGTTCGAGGAATGGCAGCTCACGTACCGTCTGCATCGTGCGGGGCTGCCGGTGCCGGCGCCGCTCGCCGCGCGCTACCGCCATCGCGGCCTCACCTACACGGGCGACCTCCTCACCGAGCGGGTGGCCGTAGTCGGCTCGCTCGCCGAATGCCTGCGCAAGGGAGCGCTCTCGGTGCTCACCTGGATCTCCATCGGGCGCTGCGTCCGCAGATTCCACGACCTCGGCGTGTGCCACAGGGATCTCAACGCGCACAACGTGCTGCTGAGCGAGGAGGCCGTGTACCTCATCGACTTCGACCGCGGGGAGCTGCGCCGGCGGGGGCTCTGGTGCGACGCCAATCTGGTGCGACTGCGCCGCTCGCTCGAGAAGGTCACGTGGGCGCTGCCGGCGGACCGTTTCGGCGAGGCGGACTGGCAGGGACTGCTCGACGGCTACCGCGAGGCCGCAGCGAGCGCCGCGGCGGCGCCGTCCTGAAGAGGCGCGGGAGCGGCGTGCGATTCGTCTACCTGCTCGCGGTATATCTCGCCGTTCCGCTCGTCTCCACGATGCTTCTGTGGCGCGGGCTCCGCGACCGCAGCTACTGGCACGACTTCGGCGAGCGCTTCGGCTTCGGCGCACGGCTCGCCCCGCTCGGGGTCTGGATGCACGCGGTGTCGGTCGGCGAGGTGCAGGCCTGCGCGCCGCTGGTGAGCGCCCTCGCCCGGCGCCATCCGCGCCTGCCGCTCACCGTCACCACCTTCACGCCCACCGGTGCGGCGCGCGCGCGGGCGCTGTTCGGCGACATCGCGCAGGTGCGCTACCTCCCCTATGACACCCCGGGCGCCGTGCGGCGCTTCTTCGCCCGCGTCGAGCCGCGACTCGCGGTGATCTTCGAGACCGAGCTGTGGCCGAACCTGTACCGCGAGTGCGGCCGGCGCCGCGTGCCGCTCGTGCTGGCGAGCGCACGAGTCTCGGAGCGCTCGGTCGGTCGCTATCGGCGACTCGGCGCGCTGTTCCGCGCCACGCTGTCCGAGGCTCGTGTGGTGGCGGCGCAGGGTGCGGGGGATGCGGATCGCTTTCGCGCCCTCGGCGCGGATCCGGCCAGCACCCACGTGACCGGCAACCTCAAGTTTGATTTCGATCTGCCGCCCGGCACCCTCGAGCGCGGGGCGCGGTTGCGGGAGCAGTACGCGCCGCATCGGCCGCTGTGGGTGGCGGGCAGCACGCACGGCGGGGCCGAGGAGCAGGCCATCATCGAGGCACAGCGGCGGGTGCGTGCGGCGCACCCGGGCGCGCTGCTCGTGATCGCGCCGCGCCATCCGCAGCGCTTCACCGAGGTTGCCGGCACGCTCGCCCGCGCCGGCATGCGCTACGCGCGCCGCTCGGAGGCTCCTGCCGCCGCGCCCGATTGCGAGGTGCTGCTGCTCGACACGCTCGGCGAGCTCCTCGATTTCTACGCCGCCGCGGATCTCGCTTTCGTCGGAGGGAGCCTCGCGCCGGTCGGCGGCCACAACCTGCTCGAGCCCGCAGCTCTCGGGCTTCCGATTCTCACCGGCCCCTACAACACCAACAGCGAAGAGATCGCGCAACTCCTCATCGCGCGCGGAGCCGCCGAAGTGGTGCGGGACGCCGCCGGGCTGCGCGCTCGCGTGAGCGCGCTGCTCGCCGACCCGGCGGCCCGGGCCCGGATTGGCGCGGCCGGACGCGCTTGCGTGGACAGCAACCGCGGTGCGCTCGACAAGCTCCTCGCCCTCATCGAGCCGCTGCTCGATGAGGGCGAGGTCTAGCCTCGTGGCGGTCGTTTCGGCGGCGGCGCGGGGTTGCCGGGGGGCGCGGGCACGGTCGGTGCCAGGCTCTCGGGCGTCGGCTCCGCGGGGAAGGTCGCCACCGCCTGCGTCAGCCAGGTGTTGACCTCGTCGAGCTGCGCCCGGTCGAGATTGCCGGCGGCGAGGCGCAGCTGCAGCACGCTCACGATGTAATCGTAGCGGCTGCCGGAGTAGTCGGTCTTCGCCTGCACCAGCGTCTTGCGCGAGTTGAGGACGTCGACCGCGGTGCGCGTGCCGACCTCGTAGCCCGCCTCGGTGGCCTTCAGCGCCGTCTGGCTGGACTCGAGCGCCTGGCCCAGGGCCTGCACCCGCGCGATGCCGCTGATGACGCCCAGGTAGGCGTCGCGCGCCTGACGCTCGGTCGCGCGCGAGCTCTGCACGACCGCTTCCCTGGCGGCGATCCACAGGTACTGGGTCTGCCGCACCTTCGACTGCGTGAAGCCGCCGCTGAAGATCGGCAGCGTGAGCTGCAGGCCGATCGAGCGGTCGTTGAGCTTACTGTCGATGGAGGAGGGGGGCGGCGCGTCGACGATCTCGCTGGCGCTCGAGTGAAGGTACGAGCGCCCCGCGACCAGGTCGAGCGTCGGCAGATGGCCGCCGATGGCGATCCGCACGTTATCGCGCGCGATCTCCGCCGCCAGGCGGCTGGAGATGAGCGAGAGATTCTGCTCGAGGGAGATCGTGACCCAGCGGCTCTCGTCGGCGGGCTCGGGGCTCTTCAGCGGCATGTCGGTGCCGGGCTTGGAGAGGTGGTCGTATTTCTGCCCGGTGATCTCCAGGAGCTGATCCTCCGCGGTGGCGAGCGTTCGCTTGGCGGCGATCACGGCCGCGGCCGCCGTGTCGCGGGCCGCCTTGGCTTCCTGTACGTCGGTGATGGCGATGAGCCCCACCTCGAAGCGCTTGTTGGCCTGATCGAGCTGGCGGGAGATCGCCTCGAGGGAGGCCTGGTTGGCTTCCAGGCCGTCGACCGCCGCGAGCACGCTGAAGTAACCCTGCGCGACGCGCAGGATCAGCTGCTGCTCGGCGGCCTGGTAGTTGGCTTCCGCCTGCGCGACCTCGCGGCCCGCCTCCTTGAGCGTCATCCACTTCTCCCACGAGAAGAGGCTCTGCTCGAGGTTCACCGCCCACTTTTGCGTGGTCGTGTCGGTCGTGGTCAAAAAGCGCTGCACGGCCGGCGGCGCGAAGATCTCGTCCTGATAGCCGGAGTTATGATCGCGCGTGGCGCTCGCGGTTCCGGTGAGCTGCGGCAGCACTTGGGCCCACGCCTGCGGGCGGGCCTCGCGCGCCGCAAGGCGGTTGGCATCCGCCTGGCGGATGACCGGGTCGTTGTGCACCGCGTCCTCGAACACACCGGCCAGATCCTTCGATGCGGCGACGCCCGAGAGTGTGAGCAGCATCAGGGCAATAAGCGGGGCGCGAATCATGACACTCCCTTCTTTGAACGGTCCGCGGCGAGCGGCGGTCAGAAAGTGAACCGCGGCGGCCGGGCGGCGCTCACCAGCGGATCGATCACGGTCTCGAATAAGCTCTTCGTTGCCCAGGCATCCTCGGCCGTGCGACGCACCAGGCGGGCTTCCATCACCGGCGCCTCGCCCACCACGACGAACAGCCGCCCGCCCAAGCTCAACATGCGCTCGAAGCGCGCGTCGTAGTGCGGAAGCGACCCGGTGACCGCAATGGCCCCGCAGCGCGCGCCGCTCTCGATACTGAAGACGTCCGCGTCCGCCACCTCGACATCCCGCATGCCGAGCTCGGCGAGGTTGCGGCGCGCCGCGTCGGCGAGCTCGGCAAATACCTCGAGCGAGCGCACCTGCGCCGACATGGCGCGCAGGCACGCGGTGACGAATCCGGTGCCCGCCCCGATCTCCAGCACCGGCTCGTCGGGTGCGGGCAGCAGCGCCTGCAGGAGCCTGCCGGCCACGCTCGGACGCAACATGTGTTGCCCGCGGGGCAGTGGCACCTCGAGGTCGGCGTAGGCGAGGTAGCCGTATCCCGCCGGCACGAACAGCTCGCGCGGCACTTGCCGCATGACGTCCAGCACGCGCTCATCGAGCACGTCCCACGCGCGCACCTGCTGCTGGGTCATCTTCTCGCGGACATCCGCCGTCTGCATCGCACACCTTCGGGGATTGGACTTATTGCACGTGCGGTCAAAGGCCGGAGAAGGTAAGGGTTTTCCCGTGCCCTGCCAAGCCGGCTTGCGACGAGATATGGTGAAATACCGACGGGGCGAGGGGGTGCCTGCGCTATGCTTGCCTGGACCACAAGCCGCGGGCACGACAAGTCCAATTAGAGTGCCTGACACTACCGCGCGGGGCATCCAAGCGGAAGGCTTGAAGAAGAACTAGATGTCGATTCTCGGGCTTTTGTGCCTGCTGCTCGCGCTCATCGCCGCTCTCGCCCTGGTGCTGTATGGGCTGCAGCGCCGGGCGTTGGGTACGCTCGCGCGGCTGTCGCAGCAACTGCAGCGCAGCGCGGGCAACGGGCAGCTGCCGGGGCGGGTGGACCTCGAGAGCGGCAGGCCTGAAATCGCCGCCCTGGTCCGCGCCGTCAACCAGCTGCTCGTCCGCGCCGCCCGCGGGACGGAGCGCGACGACGCGCCCCCTCCGGCGCTGTTCGCCGAGCTCGGCGAGCGCATTCACGAAGCGGTTCTGATGCACCGCGAAGTGATCGTGTACGCCAACCGGCAGTTCGCGAACCTCATCGGCGTCGATCGCATGGAGCTCGTCGGGCGCAAGCTCGCCGATCTCGTGCCGCCGGAATACGCGGAGCTGGTGGGCGAGAACATCCGCCGCCGCCTCGCGGGGGAGCCGGCCGCCGAGCGCTACGAGATCGACATGGTCGGCCTGCAGGGCCAGGTGTGCCGCCTCGAGATCGCCTCGACGCCGGTCGCATACGACCACGGCAAGGCGCTGCTGATCACCGGCGTCGAGATCATTCCCACCCAGACACAGCAGCAGCTGCGCCTCGGCGGAGAAGCCGCCGCCGAGCCGCAGCTGCTCGCGCTGCACTCGCTGGCCGAGGCGATCATCGCCACCGACAAGGAGGGTCGCATCACCTTCCTCAACCCCGCCGCCGAGCAGCTCACCGGGAGCGCCGCCAGCGCGACCCAGGGCAAGCTCCTCGAGGAGATCGTGAGTCTCGTCGACGAGACCGATCGGCGGCTGCTCTCCGATCCGGTGCACCAGGCGCTCACTACCGGCGCACCCGTCAACCTGAGCCGCCGGGCGCTGCTGCTGTCGCGCGCCAACGGCCACGAGCGCTCCATAGAGCTTTCCGCCTCGCCCATCCGCAACAGCTCACAGGAGCTCATCGGCGCGGTCGTGCTGCTGCACGACGTCACCGAGCTCCGCGGTCTCGCCCGGCAGATGTCCTACCAGGCGACTCACGATGCGCTCACGGGACTCGTCAACCGCCGCGAGTTCGAGCGGCGTCTCGAGGAGGCGATCGACAGCGGCCACCGGGGCGATGGGCAGCACGTGCTGTGCTATCTCGATCTGGATCGCTTCAAGCTCGTCAACGACACCGGCGGCCACGTCGCCGGGGACAGCATGCTGCGCGAGGTCGCGAAGCTCCTGCGCGACGCGGTGCGCGACAGCGACACGGTGGGGCGCCTGGGCGGGGACGAGTTCGGCACGCTGCTGATCGGCTGCCCGCTCGACAAGGCACGGCAGATCGCCGATGACCTCACCCGCTCGGTGGGCGAGTACCGCTTCGTGTGGAAGGACAAGATCTTCAACATCGGCGTCTCGGTCGGGCTGGTCGAGATCTCGCGCGAGAGCGGCACGCTGGAAGAGCTGCTCGCGGCCGCGGATACCGCCTGCTACGTCGCCAAGAAGCAGGGCTCGGGAAGGGTGGCGGTGTACTCGGCGCGCGATGAGGCCCTCGCCCGCCACACGGGCGAGATCCAGTGGCTGCAGCGCCTGCAGGGGGCGCTCAGGGAGAATCGCTTCCAGCTGTATCACCAGGTCATCGTTCCCACCCACGGCGATGACGGGGGCCCCGCGCTCGAGGTGCTGGTGCGGCTGCTCGACGAGTCGGGCCACGAGCTGCACCCCGCGGAGTTCATGCGCGCGGCGGAGCGCTACCGCCTCATGGGACTCGTGGACCGCTGGGTCGTGCAGCAGACCTTCACCGCTATCGCCAGCGGCGCCATGCCGGTGCCGGCCCGCCGCAGCGTCGCGATCAACGTCTCCGGTCAGACGCTCGACGACTCGCAGTTCCTCGAGTTCGTGGTCGAGTGCTTCGACAGCTCCGGCGTCGCGCCTGCGCAGGTTTGTTTCGAGATCAGCGAGAACGCCGTGGTGGCGAACCTCGATCACGCGCGGCGCTTCGTCGGCGTGCTGCACGGCATGGGATGTCAGTTCACCCTCGATGACTTCGGCTCCGGGATGGGCTCGTTCTCCAACCTCAAGAACCTGCCGCTCGACTACCTGAAGATCGACGGCTCCTTCATGCGCAACCTCGCGCGCGATACGGTCAATCAGGCGATGGTGGGGGCGATGATCAAGCTCGCCCGCACACTCAACTTCAAGGTGATCGCCGAGCAGGTGGAGGACGGGAGCGCGGTCGAGGCCGCGCGCCGGATGGGCGTCGATTATCTCCAGGGATACGCCATCGGGCGGCCGCAGCCGCTGCAGCTCGCGGCCTGAAACGCGCGCCGAGACGACCCCGCGATGCGGGGAGTTGCCTTAGCCTCAGGCTACCGCTCGAGCGGCTCGAACCGAAGCGCCACGCCGTTCATGCAGTAACGCTCGCCCGTCGGCTCGGGCCCGTCAGGAAACACGTGGCCGAGGTGGCTGCCGCAGCGCGAGCAATGCACTTCCGTGCGCCGCATGAAGAGATTCCGGTCCTCGCGCGTGCCCACCGCTCCCGGCAGGGGCCTGAAGAAGCTCGGCCAGCCGGTGCCGCTGTCGAACTTGGTGTCCGAGCCGAAGAGCCTCTGGCCGCAGCCCCCGCAGCGGAAGGCGCCGGCGCGCTTCTCTTCATTCAGCGGGCTGCTGCCGGCGCGCTCGGTGCCGTGCGCCCGCAGCACCCGGTAGGCCTCGGACGTGAGCTCCCGCCGCCACTCCTCGTCGGGCTTCTCGACCGGGAAATGCTCGCCCTGGGGACTCGTCACAGCAGCGGCACCAGGAGCAGCGCCACGATGTTGATGATCTTGATCAGCGGATTGATGGCGGGACCCGCGGTGTCCTTGTAAGGATCGCCGACGGTATCCCCGGTGACGGCCGCCTTGTGCGCCTCCGACCCCTTGCCGCCGAAGTGCCCTTCCTCGATGTACTTCTTGGCGTTGTCCCACGCCCCGCCCCCGGTGGTCATGGAAATCGCGACGAAGAGTCCCGTGACGATCGTACCGATCAGGAGCCCGCCGAGGGCGCGGATGCCCGCGCCGCTGCCCATCAGGGCGTTGACCACCAGCACCAGCGCGATGGGCACCAGGATCGGCAGCAGCGACGGCACGATCATCTCGCGGATGGCGGCGCGCGTCAGCAGATCCACCGCGCGCGAGTAGTCGGGCTTGGCCGTGCCCGCCATGATGCCCTTGATCTCGCGGAACTGACGGCGCACCTCGTTCACCACCGAGCCCGCGGCGCGCCCCACCGCCTCCATCGCCATGGCGGCGAACAGATAGGGCACGAGGCCGCCGATGAACAACCCGATGATCACCGCCGGGTCCAACAGCGAGAACACCGCCATCTTGCCGGCCGCCTCGAGGTTGTGCGTGTAGTCGGCGAACAGCACCAGCGCCGCAAGCCCGGCCGAGCCTATGGCGTAGCCCTTGGTGACCGCCTTGGTGGTATTGCCCACGGCGTCCAGCGGATCGGTGATGTCGCGGACCTGGCGCGGGAGCCCTGCCATCTCGGCGATGCCGCCGGCGTTGTCGGTGATGGGTCCGTAGGCGTCGAGCGCCACGATCATGCCGGTCATCGACAGCATCGAGGTGGCGCTGATCGCGAGGCCGTACAGCCCGTCGAGCGAATAGGCGCCCCAGATAGCGAGGCACACGGCGATCACCGGGAGCGCCGTGGCCTTCATCGACACGCCGAGGCCGGCGATGATGTTGGTCGCATGCCCGGTCTGCGAGGCGGCGGCCACCTTGCGCACCGGACGGTAGTCGGTGGCGGTGTAGTACTCGGTGATCATCATCATGGCCGCGGTGAGGCCGAGCCCGATGAGGGCGCACCCGTAGAGGCGGGCGACGTCGCCGGGCATGATGCGCTGCGTGATGAAGTAGAAGGCCACCGCCGACGCGAGCGCGGAGACGATGACCCCCTTGTAGAGCGCGGTCATGATCTTGCCGCCGGCGCGCGCCGAGACGAAGAAGGTGCCGATGATCGAGGCGACGATCGAGGCCGCCCCGAGCGCGAGGGGATAGATGACCGCCGCGGACACGGCTCCCGGCCCCCGATCCGCAAACAACAATCCGCCGAGCAGCATGGTGGCGACCAGGGTCACGGCGTAGGTCTCGAAGAGGTCGGCGGCCATGCCGGCGCAGTCGCCGACGTTATCCCCGACGTTGTCGGCGATCACTGCGGGATTGCGCGGATCGTCCTCGGGGATGCCGGCTTCGACCTTGCCGACGAGATCCGCCCCGACGTCGGCTCCCTTGGTGAAGATGCCCCCGCCGAGACGCGCGAAGATCGAGATCAGGGAGCCCCCGAACGCCAGGCCGACGAGCGCGTGCAGCGCGCCTTGTGCGTCGATGGCGGCGAATTGTCGCAGCGCGAGATAGTAGCCTGCGACGCCGAGGAGCCCCAGGCCCACGACCAGCATGCCGGTGATCGCACCGCCGCGAAAAGCGACGGTGAGCGCGGCGTTCAGCCCCAAGGTCGCCGCCTGCGCGGTGCGCACGTTGGCGCGCACCGAGATGTTCATGCCGATGTAGCCGGTGAGGCCCGACAGCAACGCACCCACCGCGAAGCCGCCGGCCGTCGGCCAGCCGAGCCTCGATATCCCGATGACGAGGAAGAGCACGACGCCGACGATCAGGATGGTGCGGTACTGGCGGTTGAGGTACGCCTTGGCGCCGGCCTGCACCGCGGCTGCGATCTCCTGCATGCGGGCGTTGCCGGCCGGCAGGCGCAGAATCGCGGTCATCGAGAACACTCCGTAGAGCACGGCAAGCACGCCGGCGGCGATGGCGACCCACAGCCACATGCTGACATCCATCGAGAGCTCTCCCCCAAAAAAGGCCGCGCACTATAACACGGCGGCCGCGGCCGCTCGTCCGCTACACCTTGAACTCGGTGGCGAGCTTGCGGCGCACCGCGACCCCTTTTATCCGGGCGTAGTCGGGGAGCCCGTTGCGGTACGGCGGGTACGCCTCGCCGGCGATGAGCGGCTCGAGGTAGCGGCGGCAGGGCTCGGTGATGCCGAAGCCGTCCGCGCGAATGTAGGCCGGCGGGAGCTTCTTCTCCTTGTTGGCAACTTCGGCGAGGGGTACATGCCCGATCGCCCATTTATAAGGCTTCGAGGCCTTGCGCACGATCGTCGGCATCACCGCGTTCACGCCCTTTACCGCGAGCTCCACCGCCGCCTTGCCGACCGCGTACGCCTGGTCGACGTCGACCTGCGATGCGATGTGGCGCGCGGAGCGCTGCAGATAGTCGGCGACCGCCCAGTGGTGCTTGTACCCATACGCCTCGCGCACCATGTTGGCAACCACTGGAGCCACGCCGCCGAGCTGCGTGTGACCGAACGCATCGCGCGTCCCGGCCTCGGCGAGAAAGCGGCCGTCGGCGTATGCGGCGCCCTCGGAGACCACGATCACGCAATAGCCGAAGTCGCTGACACAGCCGCGCACGCGCTCGAGGAATTTCTCCAGCTCGAACGGCACTTCCGGGAACAGGATGATGTGCGGCGGCTCGGCCTCGCCGCGGCCGGCGAGCCCGGCCGCCGCCGCGATCCAGCCGGCGTGACGACCCATCACCTCGAACACGAACACGCGGGTCGAGGTGCGCGCCATGGAGGCTACGTCGAGAGCCGCCTCACGCGTGGAGACGGCGACGTACTTCGCGACCGAGCCGAAGCCGGGACAGCAATCGGTGTGCGGCAGATCGTTGTCGACCGTCTTCGGCACGCCCACGCAGGTGATGGGAAAGCCGAGCGCGGCGCCGAGCTGCGACACCTTGAGCGCGGTGTCCATGGAATCGTTGCCGCCGTTATAGAAGAAGTAGCCAATGTCGTGGGCGCGGAATACCTCGATCAGCCGCTCATATTCCGCGCGGTTCTCCTCGATGCCCTTCAGCTTGAAGCGCGCCGAGCCGAACGCCCCTGCCGGTGTGTGCTTCAGCGCCCGGATGGTGGCGGGGCTCTCGCGGCCGACGTCGATCAGATCCTCGGTGAGCGCCCCGACGATGCCGTGCCGTCCCGCGTACACCTTGCCGATCTGCCGCTTGCCGCTCGCCGTCTCGATCACCCCGCACGCGGAGGCGTTGATGACGGCGGAGACGCCGCCCGACTGGGCGTAGAAGGCATTCCTGCGGGCGATCTTTTTCATGGCGGTTGATGCTCCGCACGGCTTACCGCCGACGGTGGCGCGAAGGATAGCGTAAGGCGAGCCCAAGTTTGACCTCACCCGAGGCCGCCGGTAACGTGGCGAGCCTTTGTGGCTGCTTAGCGGCTCTCGCGACTTGACTGACATGCGCATCGTGCTGTTGGGCGCGCCCGGCTCCGGGAAGGGCACCCAGTCCCAGCGTCTCGTGGAGCGGCTCGGCATTCCGCAGGTCTCGAGCGGAGATCTGCTGCGCGCCGCGGTGGCCGCGGGGACCGAGCTCGGCCGCCGCGCCAAGGAGGCCATGGACGGCGGCCGGCTGGTCGATGATTCGCTGGTGCTGCAGATGATCCGCGAGCGCCTCGGCGCAGGCGACACCCGGCGCGGGTTCATTCTCGACGGCTTCCCGCGCACCCTGGCCCAGGCCGAGGCGCTCGAGCGGCTGCTGCGGGACCTTACG
>Ga0134087_10000328_pt1 | contig 11045 bp, 7 predicted proteins | sample 15_taG_23_FD_109981 | JGI IMG/M metagenome (GOLD analysis project Ga0134087, IMG submission 109981) | Grasslands soil microbial communities from the Angelo Coastal Reserve, California, USA - 15_D_Glu_20cm_5_24_1 metaG | ecosystem: Environmental > Terrestrial > Soil > Grasslands ... | reverse complement strand
GGCACGCTGCTCGCCTTCGTCGAGCGTCCGGTCGCCGTTCGCGTCGATCACGGCGAGCTCCTGGAAGGCCGGGATCTCGGCCATGTCGACGACGTAGCGGACGGTGAAGGTCCGGGGCTCCGCCCGCAGCGCCGCGTAGCGGTTAATCGTGAAGTTGCCGAGCGGGTGCGCGTGCGCGACTGCTGCGACGAGGACGGCGGCCAGCGCCGGCGCGGCGGTCTTCATCGAGCGTCTCCTAGCGCCATCCACGCAGGCTCGTCGAGTGCCGCGAGCGTCGCCCGCGCGAGCGGGGCCTGACGCAGGTCGAAGTACGGGTTCAGCGCGAGGGCACGGCGGAGGTGTCGTGCCGCCCGGCGCGGATGCCCCGCGCCGGCGGCGATCACGCCGGCGTGGTACTCGAGGAGCGCGTCCTCGGTTCCGAGGCGCAGAGCCCGATGGGCCGCGCGTACCGCCTCAATCGTGCGGCCGTTCTTGTGGAGCGCCCAGGCGAGCGCGTCATCGGTGTAGATGCCGCCCCGGGTCGCCGCCTCCTGCTCGGCCAGGCGGAGCGCGGCGGCGAGGCGGCGGTCGTGGTCGCAGTAGAAGAGGGCAAGCTGGCGGCCGTAGGGTGTGGCCGTCGCCTCGGCGACGTCGCCCATGTAGTCGACGAGCGCGTACCGGCGCTCCGCCTCGTCGGCACGACCGGTGGCGACGTAGACGTCGCCGAGCGCGGCGACCAGATCGGGCGCCGGGATCTGATCGACGGCGCGCCGGTAGAGATCGACCGCTTCACCGAGCCGTCCCTCCGCCGCCCGCACGCGACCGAGGGCGCCGAGCGCCAGGTAGTAGCTGGGGAAGACCGCGAGGGCGCGGGTGTACGCGGCGGCGGCCGCTTCGAGGTTGCCGAGCGCGAAGTGCTCGTGTCCCAGGTGGACGAGCGTCCACGCCAGGGTCTCCGGGTCCTGCCGGCTGCCGGCGGCGACGGCGAGCCCGAGGATGTCGATGGCGCCCGCCCGGTCGCCGAAGAGCGCGCGCAGGAACGCCGCACGGGTGTACGCCGGCAGGCCGGGCCGCAGGTCGACCATGCGCTGCGCGGCGTCGGCGGCACGGTCGTAGTCGCCGAGCTCGATCTCGGCGTCGGCGAGCGTGCCGTAGTTCCACCAGTCGCCCGGCTCGAGCGCCCGCGCTCGGTCGGCCGCGGCCAGGGCGCCCCGGAAGTCGTGCTGGCCGAGCAGCACCCACGCACGGACGCGCAGCGCCGGGTAGTCGTTCGGATCCAGGGCGAGCGCCCGATCGAGCGCGGCGGACGCCCGCGCGTAGTAGCCGGGGTTGCCCTCGCGCGACTTCTTCATGAAGGCCGTCGCCAGCTCGACGTAGGCCTCCGGCCGATCATGGGCCTGGCTCACACGCCGCTCGGCCGCGGCCACGGCCTGATCGGCGGGGGTGGGCCGGGCGATGGCGAGGGCGGGCAGGAAGCCGGCGAGCAGCGTGATTGCCGCTCGTGCGGGCTTGCGGAGCGCGAGGAGGCGGGTCACGTCACTCGCCCGGGTCCTTGTGAATGCGGTCGCGACCGTCGTACGGCGTCGGGAGGAACGGGAAGTCCGGCGTGATGCCCTTGTCGTTCAGGTGCACGCCGTCGCCTACATGGGCGTCGATGTAGTTCTGGCCCCCGGCCACGCGCACGACCAGGTCCGTCACGTCGTCGTTCGGCCGGCGGCCGTTCGGGAAGCCGGCGGGATCTGGAGTGGCGACGCCCGCCGAGTCGTGGGCCAGCGGGCCGAGCCGCTTGATCGAGTCGGGCGCGGTCGGGGGCACCGTCATATCGAGGCGGAGCAGCTCCGAGAACGGGCCCTTGCTGACGTCCTGATCGGCGTATTGCGTGAGCAGGTGCACGATGTCGTCACGCGGCTGGGGCGGGACGTCGACGCCGGAAACGGTCTTCAGGGCATCGGCCACCGCGAGCTTGCGGTAGAAGTCGAGGAACTGGACCTCGTCCGACGGATCGGTCGCGTTCCAGAGGTCCTTCTTGCCGACCGCGATGATGAGCTCGTTCACGAGCGGGTTCGCCATGCGCGACACCTGGCGGAATGACTTTGCGCCCTGGAGGAGATCTTCGGGCGGCTTCTTCGGGTTGAGGGCGGGCGCGCCGCGGCGGATCGTGACCTGCTGGCGCGAGGTGCTGGTGTAGACGCCGATGGTCCCGTTCGCTGCGGAGGGTGACGCGCCGTCTCTCGTCAGCCGCTTCGCCGGGACCTCGATGGCGATCGTGTTGACGTTGAAGCCGCTGAAGGCGTTGGTGCCGAAGGGGTTGATCGCGTCGTTGGCGTCCTCCATCACGGTCTCGACCGGCAGCGGGGTGCGGCGCAGGTTCACCGTGTCGAACACCGCGCCCAGATCGATCGCGAAGGTCTCGGCGCGCTGGCCGGCGAACACCCGGATGCCCGTGTCGGTATCGGTGAAGATGCCCTTGGCCGCGAGCGCCGCGTAGTCGGGCATCGTCCTCGGTCCGATGTTCGAGGGCACGGCAGGCTTCGACTGGCCGCCGAACAGCACGGTCTTGTCCTTGCACTTCGGCCCCTTCTTCTTGTCCTTGCAGTTCCGGAGCTCGGTCACCGTGTAGCGCTGCTTGATCGCCATGCCGGCCGCGTTCGGGCCCTCGAGGTCAGTGACGGGCGGCAGCGCGAGGGTGGCGACGAACTGGTCGGGGCTGTCGACCGTCGTCTGGAAGCGAACCTGGTAGATGACGTCCTCCGCGTCGCCGTCCTTGTCGTTGTCGACGTGGATCTCGTAGAGCACGTTGTCGTCGAAGGCGAAGTAGTTGGGCCCCGAGCTCGGCTCCTGCGCGGGGATCACGTTCAGGATGAGCGTGGCTTTTCGGTCTCCAGCGGCTCGGGCGAGATTCGCCGCGTCGTAGCTCATGAACGCGTAGACGTCGGTGATGTCCGCGGCCGGGTCGAGCGTCATGAGGGGCGCCTCACGGTGGCTGGCGGCTCCGGCCGGCGCCGCCCCGAGGGCGAGGGCCAGCCCGGCCACGGCGAGCGTGCTACAGCGGCGGCTCGTGTGCATGCGTGTCTCCGTCCTTTCCGTTGGTTGGCGCGCGGGGTCGCACTTCCGTCATTGCTATACGGGGCGTGGGCGGCCCGCGGATTGGGTACACGCAGAGCAATCCACCCGCCGGCGGTCGGGCGTACATGTCGGTGATGAACGGGCTCGATGTCGATACCTACGTTTCACGCTCGCGCGCCCTCGATCTCAGCGGCGTCGCGTGGGACGACGTGCCACGCTACCCCCTCGCCGCGGAGGCGGTGCGCACGCTCCGCTACATGCAGGACATCGAGGCCCACACGATCATCTACCTGCGCACGCTTCTCTCCACGCGCGCGCTGGACGACTCGGAGGTCGCCACCTTCCTCGCCTGCTGGTTCTACGAGGAGACGTTCCACGCGCGGGCCTTGGCGCGCTTCCTCGAGGCCGCGGGCCACGAGGTCGTGCCGCGGGTGCGGTCCAAGGAGAGCCTGCCGCAGCGGATCGAGGCGTTGGCGACGGCGTGGCTCGCCCGGGCGTGGCCCGACTTCGTGACGGTGCACATGACGTGGGGCGCGATCAACGAGCTCACGACGCTCACCGGCTACCGGCGGCTCGCCGAGCTGGCGGGCCATCCGGTCCTCTCGGACCTCCTGGCGCGCATCATGCGCGACGAGTCGCGGCACTTCGCCTTCTACTTCCACCAGGCCGCGCGGCGGCTCGTGCGCCCGAGGACCGCGCGCCTCACGCGGCGCATCGTCGAGCGCTTCTGGGCACCGGTCGGCGCCGGCGTGCAGCCCGACGAGGAGCTCCGCTTCCTCGCGGGTCATCTGCTCTCCGGTCCCGACGGCCGGGCAGCGGCGCGCAGGATCGACGAGACGATCCGCAGCCTGCCGGGTCTCGCCGGCGTCGAGCTGATGGAAGCCTGGATGGCTCGCACGAGGCCGGACGCGTCAGGCGCTGCGCAGGCCCGCGCCGCCGTGATACAGCCTCAGGGTCTCCACTCGCTGGTACCGCTTCCGCGAGCGTAGCCGGACCACCTTGCCCGGGGGCGGGAGGCCGCCGGCGCGGCGGAAGGACGCGCAGTCGACGAGCGACGTGCCCGCGCCCGCCTCCGAGCCGAGGAAGGCCGCGAGGTTCACGGGCTCGCCGATCGCACCGAACTGCTTCTTGCCGGACGGACCGATGAAGCCGATCGTCGCCCGCCCGAAGCTCAGGCCCGCGCCGAGGCCGATGTCGACGATCTGGCGGCCGCTTTCCCTCCACTCCGACCGCCACCCCGCGTAGAGGACGTCGAACACAGCGTGCAGGGCGGGGCTGGTCTCGTTCACGAGGCGGTCGAGCAGGGCGGGGCCATCGACGCCGGCGAGCTCGGGGAGGAACAGCGCCAGGAGACCGTCCCCGGTGTACTGGAAGACGACGCCTCGATGGTGCTCCACGACCTCGGTCAGCTCGGTCAGGTACACCTCGATCAGCTGGGCGAGGTACTGCGTGTCCTCGAGCGCGCCGGTCAGCTTGGAGAAGCCGCGCATGTCGAGGGCCAGGACGGCGACGGCGTGCGGATGCGGCACGAGGAGCCCCGGGTGGACCCGGGCGCGCAGCCGCGTCTCAATGGCGAGGCTTCCCGCATGGTCCGCCGCCGCGGCGATCGCGCCGGAGAAGAAACGGACGAGCGCGGAACCCGTCGGACCGAACCAGCGCGCGGCCTGGCGCGCAATCGCACGGACCGCCGCGTGCGGCAGCCGGGACGCACGCACGACGGCGGGCTGCGCTCGCGTCTCGACCAGCCAGCGGGCGACCGACGGCGACACCTCGGGCTGGCTCGCGCCGCAGGCGACGACCACGAGATCGAGATGACGGGGTCGGTAGCGAACGGCATCCACAGCGCCGCGCGCAGCCACCCACGTCACCCGGTCGAGCCATGCCCGAACCTGCGCCGAGAGCCTCCCCCACCGGACCCATCCAACCCACATAGTCTCGGACCCCCGTCCCTGCTATCAGACGCGCCGCGTTAAGCAAGGGGGTCGAATGCAAGCTCGTGAAACCCCGAAGAAATTTTAGCGACCACGAGGTGACAGAGGCCTTGCGGCCGAAGCCCCAAGTGACCTAGCCTCGCCCGCGTGGCTCGCCCTCGTGTCGGCTCGGGCGGCGGCCTGGCCGCGCTGACCTACGTCCTCCGTAAGGGGCGCGAGGCGGGCGGCCTCCTCCGCCTCTACCGCAGGCTGCGTTCGCGCAACGCGTGCAAGACGTGCGGGCTCGGGATGGGCGGGCAGCTCGGCGGCATGAGGAACGAGGTCGGCCACTTCCCCGAGGTCTGCAAGAAGTCCGTGCAGGCGCAGGCCGGCGATATGGCCGGCGCGATCGCGGAGGACTTCTTCCGGACGACACCGCTCGCGCGCCTCGAGCGGCTCGGCTCGCGCGAGCTCGAACGCCTCGGCCGTCTCGTCTTTCCGGTCGTCGCCGGCCCGGGTGACACGCACCTCCGGCGGGTGTCGTGGAGCGAGGCGCTCGACCGGGCGGCGGCCGGGCTCCGCCAGACGCGGCCGGAGGAGGCGTTCTTCTACTCGTCGGGACGGTCGAGCAACGAGGCGGCGTTCCTGATGCAGGTGGTGGCGCGTGCCTGGGGCACGCCGAACGTCCACAACTGCTCCTTCTACTGCCACAACGCCTCGAGCGTGGCGCTCGGCCAGGTCTACGGCTCGGGGACGGCGTCCGTCGGGCTCGACGACGTGGCCGCGGCGGACCTCGCCCTCGTCGCCGGCGCGAACCCCGGGAGCAACCATCCGCGGCTCGTGACGCAGCTCGTGGCGCTCCGGCGCCGCCGCGGCCGCGTGATCGTCGTCAACCCGCTGCGCGAGCTGGGTCTCGTCCGCTTCCGGGTGCCGTCGGACTGGCGGAGCATGCTCATCGGCTCGACCGTCTCCGACCTCTACCTCCAGCCGCACGTCGGCGCCGACGTGGCGCTCTTCAAGGCCCTGCTGAAGGGCGTCGTCGAGGCCGGCGGCGTCGACGGGGACTTCGTCGCCGCGCACACCAGCGGCTGGGAGGCGGTGGAGGCCGACCTCGCCGCGACGCCGTGGGATGCACTGCTCGACGCGTCGGGCGTGGCGCGCTCGGAGATCGCGCGCGCGGTGGCCATGCTGGTTCGCGCGCGGCGCGGCGTCCTGCTCTGGGCGATGGGGCTCACCCACCACGTGCATGGCGTCGACAACGTGCTGGCGCTCGCGAACCTCGCGCTGGCGCGCGGCTGGCTCGGGCGGCCGGGCTCGGGGCTCCTCCCGATCCGCGGCCACTCGAACGTGCAAGGCGTCGGCTCGGTCGGCGTCACGCCCCAGCTGAAGGCTGCGTTCGCCGCCCGGATGGAGGAGCTCTACGGGATCCCGACGGCGCGCACCGCCGGCCTCGACACCTACGCATCCATGGCCGCCGCCGCCGAGGGCCGCATGCGGGCGGCCGTGCTGCTCGGCGGCAATCTCTTCGCCAGCAACCCCGATCGCGCGTGGGCCGGCGCCGCGCTGCGCCGCCTGGCGCTCACCGTCTCCCTCACCACCAAGCTGAACGAGGGCCACGTCCACGGCCGCGGCCAGACGGCGATCATCCTGCCCGTGCTCGCCCGCGACGAGGAGTCGCAGTGCACGACGCAGGAGTCGATGTTCAACTTCGTGCGGCTCTCCGAAGGCGGTGAGCCGGCGGTGGACGGCGACCTCCGCTCCGAGGTCGAGGTCATCGCCGCGCTCGCCGAGCTCCTCCTGCCGCCCGGACGGTTCGACTGGTCCGCCTTCCGCTCGCACCAGCGCCTGCGGCAGGAGATGGCCAAGATGGTCCCCGGCTATGCGGCCATCGGCGAGATCGACCAGACCCGGCGCGAGTTCCACGTCGCCGGCCGCGTCCTGCACGCGCCGCCCTTCCCGACCGGCGATGGGAAGGCCCACTTCCAGGTGACGCCGCTCCCCGCCTTCGCGCCGCCCCCGGGCGAGTTCCGCCTGATGACGGTGCGCTCCGAGGGCCAGTTCAACACCGTCGTCTACGAGGAGGAGGACCTCTACCGCGGGAACCGCCATCGCGACGTCGTCATGATGGCGGCCGAGGACGCGGCGCGCCTGGGGCTGGGCGAGGGGGATCCCGTCGTCGTCGAGACCGAGACCGGCCGGCTCCGGGTGACGGCGGCGATCGCCGAGCTGAGGCCCGGGAACCTCGCCATGTATTACCCGGAGGCGAACGCGCTCGTGCCGCGGCGGCTCGACGCCCGCTCGAAGACGCCGGCCTTCAAATCGGTGGCGGCACGCCTCAGGCCGGCAAACGGGGCCGAGGCCGGCAGACATGCCTGACGGCGCCAAGCCCGCGCGCCGCGAGCGGCGCCGGGCGGAGCTTGCCGAACGGAAGGGCCAGCCGCGCGCGCAGGGCGACCGTATTGTCCGCGCCCTCGGCGCCGCTTTCCTGGTTTCGGGCGCCGCGGGTCTGATGCACGAGATCGTCTGGTCGCGGCTCCTGAGCAACCTTTTCGGCGCCACCGCGCTCGCGGTCGCGACCGTGCTCGCCGCGTTCATGGCGGGGCTCGCGATCGGCAGCTGGGTGATCGGGTCGCGCGCGCCCGGGCTCGGCGACCGCCGGGGACTGTATGCCCGCCTCGAGATCGGCATCGGCGTGGCCGCGCTCCTCGTCCCGCTCGCCCTGGGGCTCATGGAGCCGCTCTACGGCTGGCTCTGGCGCCGGTTCCATCTCTCGTTCGCCGCCTTCAGCCTCGTGCGCTTCGTGGTGGCCGGCACGATCCTCGTCGCCCCGACGATCATGATGGGCGCCACCTTTCCCGTGCTGGCCGACTACCTGGCGGCGCTTCGCAGCCGGCGGATCGCGCCCGAGTGGCTGTACACGCTGAACCTCCTCGGCGCCGTCGTGGGAGTGGCGGCCGCCGGGTTCGTCCTGATGCCCCTCGTCGGCGTGTGGGGGACGATCCTGGTCGCGGCGGGCCTCAACATCGGGGTCGGTGCTGCCGTGCTCCGCCTGCCCCCGCTCCCCGAGGCGCCTGTCGGGCCGACCCGCACGCCTGCCGGAGCGCGCCCCGGCTGGCTCCTCGTTCTCGCGGCCTTCGTCTCCGGCGCCACCTCGCTCGCGACGCAGGTGGCGTGGACGCGGGTCCTCGTCCTGGTCGTCGGCTCGACGGTCTACGCGTTCAGCGTCGTGCTCCTCGTCTACCTGCTCGCGCTCGGCGCGGGCAGCGCCTGGGCGTCGCGCTTCGGCGGACGATGGGCCGGCGTGCGCGCGCACCTGGCGATCGCGCACGCGCTCATGGCGCTCGCTCTCCTCGTCGCCGTGTCGATGGTGAACCGGCTGCCGTACTGGTACCTGCAGGTCTACCAGAGCTGGAAGCCCGAGACGTTCGCCGCCATCCTCGCCCTTTCGGTCGGCATCGTCCTGGCCGCGCTCCTCTGGCCCGTCCTCTTTGCCGGGACGGTGCTGCCGCTCGTGCTGGTCGGCGCGCTGGAGGGCCGCACCGAGAGCGCCGGGCCCGTGGTCGGCCGCCTCTACGCCGTCAACACGGCGGGCGCGATCCTCGGCGCGGTCCTCACCGGCTTCTGCCTGATCCCGCTCGTCGGCTCGGAGTCGACGCTCCTCGGCGTCGCCGCCGTGGCGGCTGGGATGGGCTGCCTGTTCGCGCTCGCGGGGCGGCAGCCGTCCTGGCTGCGCGTGCTGGCGTTCAGCGCCGCCGCCGCCGTCGCCCTCGGCGTGTCCGCGCGTCCCGACTGGGACTTCCTCGAGCTGCATGTCGGGGTCTTCGAGCCGAGCCGGATCACCGTGCAGAACCCGACGACGCTCAAGAACCGCGGCGAGCGCGCGGTCTACGCACGCGAGGGGCCGACGGCGAGCGTGCTGGTGGCCCAGGAGGCGAGCGGCGAGCGGAACTTGATCATCAATGCACGCGGGAACGCCAGCGACGCGCCGACCGACATGACCACGCAGGTGCTGCTGGCGCAGGTCCCGCTGCTCGTCGCGCCGCGCACGGACGACGTGTTCGTCGTCGGCTGGGGGAGCGGCGTGACCGTCGGCTCGGCGCTGGCCTCACCCGTCCGGCACGTGACGGCCGCCGAGATCGAGCCCGCGGTGATCGAGGCCTCACGATTCTTCCTGCACGTCAACCACGATCCGCTGCGCGACCCGCGGCTGCGCCTCTACGAGGACGACGCGCGCCACATCCTGCTCGCCTCGGACGACGCCTACGACGTGATCATCTCCGAGCCTCCGCATCCGTGGGCGATGGGCGTCGCCAACATCTTCACGCAGGACTTCTATCGCCTGGTCGATCGCCGGCTGCGCGACGACGGGGTCTTCGCGCAGTGGCTCCAGAAGTACCAGATCTCCCTCGACACCTATCGCTCCATCCTGGCGGCCCTGCAGTCGGTGTTCCCGGAGGTCGTGGCGTTCAATCTGGGCGCGTCGATGGACAGCGTCCTGATCGGCTCCCGGCGGCCGCTCCGGCTCGACGTCGCCGAGCTCGACCGCCGCTGGAACGGCCCCGAGCTCGGCCGCGTCGGACTCCACGCCACCGAGGATTTCCTCGCGCGCTTCCTGCTCGGGCCCGGCGCCGTCCGGGCGCTGGTCGAGGGCGCCCGCGTCAACACCGACAACAACATGTACGTCGAGTTCAACGGGCCGCGCGACATGGTGCTGGCGGTCGGCGCCGACACCTTCTCCGCCGTCGAGCAGCGGGCGAGTCCCGTCGAGGAGATCCTGGCCGATCCGCAGGCGCTGCTCGGGAGCCGCGAGCGGCTCGAGCGCTTCATCGCGGCGCTCCGGCGTCTCGAGAAGCCGACGGAGCGCTACGAGCGGCTGCTCGCGACGCTCGGCTGAATCTCAGCGGGTCGCGAAAGCCTGCCCGAGCGCCCGTGCAGCCTCCTCGACGGCGGCACGCCCGCGGTCGACGACGGCGCCCATCTGGAAGAAGCCGTGGATCATCCCGTCGTAGCGGCTGAGCCGCACGGGGACGCCCGCGTCGCGTAGCCGCGCGCCGTAGGCTTCGCCCTCGTCGCGTAGGGGGTCGAACTCCGCGGTGATCACCAGCGCCGGCGGCAGCCCGCCGAGGCTCGCGGCGCGCAGCGGGGCCGCGTACGGATTCCGGCGGTCCGCGTCGCGCGGCGCGTAGTGGTTCCAGAACCAGACCATGTCCGCACGGGTGAGGAAATATCCCTCGGCGTTCTCCCGGCACGAGCGCGTCTCGAAGTCGGCGTCGGTGGCCGGGTAGATCAGGAGCTGATGGACGAGCTTCGGGCCGCCGCGGTCGCGGGCCATGAGCGCGACGACGGCCGCGAGATTGCCACCCGCGCTGTCCCCGCCGACGGCGATGCGCCCGCGATCCGCACCGAGCGTGGCCGCGTGCTCGGCGACCCATCGCGTCGCCGCGTAGCAATCCTCGGGCGCGGCGGGAAAGGGATGCTCGGGGGCGAGCCGGTAATCGACGGAGACGACGATGCACCCGACGCGGTTCGCGAGGCTCCGGCAGACGCCGTCGTGCGTGTCGAGGTTACCGATCACCCAGCCGCCGCCGTGGAAGTAGACGAGCACGGGGAAGGGTGCCGTCCCCACCGGCGTGTAGATGCGGATGGGGATGTCGCCCGCGGGCCCGGGGACCATGCTGTTCTCGACCCGCGCGATGGACTCGGGCTCGCCGGCGAGACCCGCCATGCCGAGGATCAGCTCGCGGGCCTGTGACACCGACATCTCGTGGAGCTCCGCCCCTCCCACGGCTGCGAACTGATCGATGATGGCTTTGGCCTGCGGATCGAGCGGCATGGCAGTTCTCCTTTCGTCCCGCCACATAGCCCAATCCGCCACGTGGCGGCTACTCCACGCCGGTTCGCGGCCGAGCCGCGCGGGGGGTTTCCTGCGATGCCGGAGCGACGAACTCACGCCTTGACGATCGAGGCGACGTTTATCATGATAATCGACGACGGACATGACGGTTGCCCGTACACCATCGAGCCCACCGGTCGTCGAGCGCCTGGCGGATCTGAAGGCGTGGCTCGCCAAGAAGTCCCACTTCCTCTTCG
>Ga0134087_10000323_pt1 | contig 11074 bp, 13 predicted proteins | sample 15_taG_23_FD_109981 | JGI IMG/M metagenome (GOLD analysis project Ga0134087, IMG submission 109981) | Grasslands soil microbial communities from the Angelo Coastal Reserve, California, USA - 15_D_Glu_20cm_5_24_1 metaG | ecosystem: Environmental > Terrestrial > Soil > Grasslands ... | reverse complement strand
GCATGAACCGCATGCTCGAAGCCTTCCACCGGAGCCCACCGTGAAAGCTGCGTCGTTGTCTCTGTCGCTTGCGACCCTCACGCTGTCCCTCGCCGCGTGCGCCACCGCGAAGCTCGATATGTCCAGTACGGCGCCCAGCCCCGACCGACGGGTCGGGCTGCGCGCGGGAGAGATGAACGCCGGCGAAGCGACCTGGAACCTGCGGGTAGTCTCGAAAACTCGGCCGTCGGAGAAGTTCGCCGGGGTCACGAACTCCGATCTCTCGTTCTCCGGGCATTATGTGATCCAGGGCAATTACAACGGCTATCAGGTCTGGGACATGATGAACCCGAAGAAGCCGCGGCTGAAGATCGGGTTTCTCTGTCCGGCTTCACAAAGCGACGTCTCCGTCTACAAGAACCTGCTCTTCGTATCGGGTGAGGGCATGTCCGGCCGGCTCGATTGCGGCACGCAGGGGGTGCACGACTCGGTCAGCGCGGACCGGCTCCGCGGCATCCGGATCTTCGACATCACCGACATCGCCAACCCGAAGTACATCGGGAATGTCCAGACCTGCCGGGGGTCGCACACGCACACCGTGGTGGAAGATCCCACCGACAAGGACAACGTGTACGTCTACGTGTCCGGATCGGCGGGCGTGCGGTCGCCGAACGAGCTCCCCGGGTGCTCGACGCTGGCGCCGGATCAGGACCCGAACTCCGCGCTGTTTCGGATCGAGATCATCAAGGTGCCGCTGGCCCACCCGGAGCTGGCGAGCATCGTGAGCTCGCCCCGGATCTTCAACGATCTCACGGAAGCCGCCACGCACGCCGAGGCGCCGGAGGATATCGCCGCCGCGGCGAAGGCCGCCGCTGAAGCGCGGGCCCAAGGCGGATTCACCGCGACGATCCGCGGCATAGAGCGCGTTGCACCGTCGGGATTCATCCAGCCGCTGCTCGACAGCATCGTCAAGGCCCGACAGGGGACCGGTGCGCCAACGGGTGCGGACAGCGCTGCGCTCCGAGGGGCCTTGCAGCGGATCGTGGATGCGCTGGTCGGCGGCCCGCCGCCCGGCATGAGGAACGGGGTGCGCCCCGGGCCCACCCAGTGCCACGACATCACCGTCTACCCGGCCATCGGGCTGGCCGGCGGTGCTTGCGGCGGGTACGGCCTGCTGCTGGATATCCATGATGTGGCCCACCCGAAGCGGATCAGCGCCGTGGCCGATTCGAACTTCTCGTTCTGGCACTCGGCGACGTTCAACAACGACGGGACCAAGCTCCTGTTCACCGACGAGTGGGGCGGCGGCGGGCAGCCCCGCTGCCGAGCGACGGACAAGTACGAGTGGGGCGCCGACGCGATCTTCACGCTGTCGGGTGACACCATGAAGTTCCAGAGCTACTACAAAATGCCCGCCCCGCAGACGGCGAACGAAAACTGCGTGGCGCACAACGGCTCGTTGATTCCGATCCCGGGGCGCGACATCATGGTCCAGGCCTGGTATCAGGGGGGAGTGTCGGTGTTCGACTGGACCGATCCGGCGCATCCCAAGGAGATCGCGTATTTCGACCGCGGCCCGATGGACGCGACGAAGCCCGTGGGCGCGGGCTCGTGGTCCGCGTACTGGTACAACGGCTATATCGTGAGCTCGGAGATCGCGCGGGGGCTCGATATCCTCGAGCTGCAGCCGAGCGGGTTCCTCTCCCAGAACGAGATCGATGCGGCGAAGCTGGTGCACTTCGACTACCTGAACGTCCAGGACCAGCCCAAGCTGGTCTGGCCGGCGAGCCTCGTGGTGGCGCGCGCCTACCTGGACCAGCTCGCCCGCTCCAACGGCTTGGCGCCCGACAAGGTGGCGGCCATGCGGGCCGCGCTCGCGCGCGCCGAACGGCTTTCGGAGCCAGAGCGGCGGGACGCGCTGACGCCGCTGGTGACCGAGCTAGACGGCAGTTCGCAGGGCGCCGGCGATCCGGCGAAGGTGCAGGCGCTCGCCGCGGTGGTGAAGAACCTGATGGAATGAAGGAGGTCGTCATGACCGGATTGCTCGCGCTGTCGCTCCCGATCCTGCTGTCGGCGGTGCTCGTCTTTGTCGTGAGCTCCGTGATCCACATGGCGTCGCCCTGGCACAAGGGTGACTACCCCAAGCTGTCGAACGAAGACCGCGTGATGGACGCGCTGCGGCCGCTCGCCATCCCGCCGGGGGACTACATGATGCCACGCCCGGCGAGCAGAGAGGAGATGCGCTCCCCGCAGTTCCTCGAAAAGTTCAAGAGAGGCCCGGTCATGATGTTCACCGTGTGGCCCGGCGGCTCCATGTCGATGGGGAGGCAGCTCGTGCAGTGGTTCCTGTACGCCGTCGCCGTCGGATGCTTCGCGGCATATGTCGCGGGGCGCGCCCTGTCTGCCGGCGCCCCGTCGGCACAGGTGTTCCGGCTCGCCGGTGTCACGGCGTTTGTGGGATACTCGCTGGCGCTGTGGCAGATGTCGATCTGGTACCGCCGCTCCTGGACGATCACGATCAAGGCGACGGTGGACGGGGTGATCTACGCGCTGCTCACAGCCGCCGCATTCGCATGGCTGTGGCCGCACTAGCATGGTTGTCGTTGCTGGGCCCGCTGTGCGGCCAGGGACCTGGCTGGATGTTTGGTCCCTTCGAGAAGCCCCAACACGTCAACCCGGTCCTCACGCCCAATCCCGCCGCCACGTTCCGTTCTCCCGTGAACGACAGCGTCGTGCGGTGGGAGGAGTTCGCCACCTTCAATCCCGCGGCCGCAGTGAGAGACGGGAAGGTGTACGTGCTGTACCGCGCCGAGGACGCGAGCGGCGAGATGCGGATCGGCCGCCATACCTCGCGTCTCGGGCTGGCCAGGAGCGAGGACGGACTGCGTTTCACACGAGATAATGCGCCGGTGCTGTACCCGGACAAGGACGCGCAAGCGCAGTTCGAATGGCCCGGCGGAGTCGAGGACCCGCGTCTCATCGAGGCGCGGGACAGCACCTATGTGCTGACCTACACGCAGTGGAACCGCGACATCCCGCGCCTGGCCATCGCGACGTCCCGGGACTTGCTCCATTGGACCAAGCACGGGCCCGCATTCGCGCGCGCGGGCGGCGGGAAGTACCGGGATCTGGAATCCAAGTCAGGAGCCATCCTCGGCCAGGTGGCCGGACACCGGATCATCGCGACCGCGCTGCACGGGAAGTACTGGATGTACTTCAATGTCCCCGACATTCTCATCGCCACCTCCGACGACCTCGTCGACTGGACGCCCCTGGGGGACTCGAGCGGCCGGCTGGTCAAGGTGCTCTCGCCCCGCTCCGGATATTTCGACTCCTGGCTGGTCGAGGCCGGTCCGCCGGCGCTCCTCACCGCTCACGGGATTCTCTTGCTGTACAACGCGGGCAACAGCGGCGAGTTTGGCGACCCGACTCTTCCCGCGCGGGTGTATACGGGGGGACAAGCGTTGTACGACTCCCGCAATCCGCTCAAGCTGATCGCTCGCTCGGACGCGCCGTTCCTTCGGCCCACGGAGGACTACGAGCGGAACGGGCAGTACCCGGAGGGAACGACGTTCGTGGAGGGGCTGGTCCCGTTCCACGGGCGCTGGTACCTGTACTACGGTACGGCCGACTCGCGGGTCGGGGTAGCGGTGTGGGATCCGAGCCGGCGTACGCGGTGACGGCGCAACCGGGCTCCCCAGCGGCTCGCCGACCGGCGCACGCGCGCGTAGTTTAAGCGCCGCGTGCGTTGTCATCCGCGTCCAGTTGGAAGGAGCCCGACCATGGCGATCCGCATTGGTGACGAAGCGCCCGACTTCACCGCCGAAACGACCGAGGGCCCGATTCATTTTCACGAGTGGCTCGGCGACAAGTGGGCGATCCTGTTCTCGCACCCCAAGGACTTCACGCCGGTGTGCACCACCGAGCTCGGTTACATGGCTCGCCTCAAGCCGGAGTTCGACCGGCGCAACACCAAAGTCCTCGGGCTGAGCGCCGACCCCGTGAGTGACCACGCCCGCTGGGTCAACGACATCCAGGAGACCCAGGGCCACGCGGTGAACTACCCGCTGATCGGCGACGCCGACCTGACCGTGGCCAAGCTGTACGACATGATCCACCCGAACGCGAGCGGCGGGAAGCGCACGGCGGTGGAGAACGCGACCGTGCGGTCGGTGTTCGTGATCGGTCCGGACAAGAAGGTCAAGGCGATGATCGCCTATCCCATGAGCACCGGCCGCAATTTCGATGAAGTGCTGCGGCTGCTCGACTCCGTGCAGCTCACGGCGAAGCATGCAGTGGCGACGCCGGTCAACTGGAAGCCGGGTCAGGACGTGATCATCCCCGCGTCGGTCTCGGACGAGGATGCTCGGAAGAAGTATCCGCAGGGCTTCAAGACCCACAAGCCCTATCTGCGTACCGTGCAACAGCCGAAATAGGGAGGAGCGCGCCGATGACCCTCGTCAGGGTCGCCCCCCTCGCGCAGGACGTCGATCTGTCCAAGACCTACGACGCGGTGGTCGTAGGCTCGGGCGCGGCCGGCGGCATGGCCGCCCACGTCCTGACGACACGCGGCCTGAAGGTGCTGATGCTCGAGGCCGGGAAGAAGCTGCCCATCGAGCAGGAGCTGCGCTCGATGCAGTGGCCCTACGATCACCCGCGCCGGGGGGACGCCCCGCCCGGTTACCATGCGCTGTCGTTCAACGAGTACACCATCCGGACGCCTCCGTACGCCAAGAACAGCACGTTCAAGCACGTCATGTCCTATGTGGGCGGGTGGGGCGGGTCCGACTACGTCAAGAACATTCTCGTCGACGAGAAGGATCATCCCTACACCGGCACGACGTACGCGTGGGTGCGCGCGCGCGCGCTCGGGGGCAAGACCAACATCTGGGGCCGCCTGGCCTTGCGCCTGTCGGACTACGACTTCAAGGCGAAGACCCACGACGGTTACGGCGAAGACTGGCCGATCTCGTACGCGGACCTGGAGCCCTACTACGACAAGGTCGACCTCTACCTTGGCATCTCCGGGCACAAGGAGAACCTGCCGCATCTGCCCGACAGCCTGTTCCAGCGACCCACCAAGCTCAATCTCGCCGAAGTGCAGCTGCGGGAGAGCCTCAAGAAGATGGGACGGGTCCTGACGCCGTACCGCGCCGGCGTCACCACCGATGGCCTGAAGCACAACCGGTACCGGAGCAAGTGTTACGGCCGCGGTGCCTGCGGCCGGCGCCCGGGTGGGTGCGATATCCACGCCGCGTTCGACTCGCCCACCGGGCTCATCTACCCCGCGATGGACACCGGGAATCTCACGGTTCGGCCCAACTCGATCGCGCATGAGATCCTGGTCGACCCCAATACCGGTCGGGCGCGGGGCGTTGCCTTCCTCGACAGTGAGACGCGCAAGAGCTACGAAGCCAAGGCCAGGGTCGTGATCGTGGCAGCCTCGACGCTCGAATCCGCCCGCCTGCTGCTCCTGTCGCGCTCGCGCCAGCATCCCAACGGCCTCGGCAACTCGAGCGGGCACGTGGGCCACAACTTCTGCGAGCACGTGATGGGTCCCGGGGTCACGGGGCTCGTGAAAGACTTGGTCGGCAAGCCGCCCACCTTGGACGACGGCCGCCCCGGCGGGTTCTACATCCCCCGGTTCCGCAACCTGAAGGACCGTCAACCGGGGTTCGTGCGCGGCTATGGCTTCGAGGGAGGCGGTGGCTTTTCGATTTTCCCGGGGCATGCCTTTGGGGCCAAGGGATTCGGCGCGCAATTCAAGAAAGACGTGCGCGACCACGCCGGCGCGTTCATCAGGATGGGCGGCTTCGGCGAGGTGCTGGCCCGCTACGAGAACTACGTCGATCTCGATCCCGACGCGAAAGACGCGTGGGGGATCCCCACACTGCGCTTCCATTATCAGTTCGGCGACAACGAGCGCAGGATGTGCGAGGACATGGTGGTCGCCGGGCGCGAGATGTTCGAGGCGGCGGGGATCGAGGTCGTGGGCGCGGACGATAAGATGCTGACCGAGGGATGGTCGATTCACGAGCTGGGCACGGCCCGGATGGGAAACGACCCCAAGACGTCGGTGCTGAATCAGTTCCAGCAGTCCCACGACGTGAAGAACCTGTTCGTCGTGGACGGGTCGAGTCACGTGAGCGCGTCGTGCCAGAATCCCACGTGGACCATCATGGCTCTGGCGTGGCGCTCCTGTGAGTATCTGGCGAGCGAATTCAAGAAAGGGAACGTATGACCGACGCGACCAATCCCAAGGGCGAGACGCTCTCGCGCCGCGAGATGCTCGAAGTGACCGCAGCGGCGATCGCCGCTCCGTTGCTCAAGCAGGGGCCGGCGGCAGTGCAGCCAGCGCTCCAGACCGGCCCCAAGTTTTTCACCGGGCCGGAGTTTGCGCTGCTCGACGAGCTGTCAGACTTGATCATCCCCACCGACGCCCATTCCCCCGGCGCGCGCGCCGCCGGCGTGGCCGCGTACCTCGATTTCCGTTTGGCGGACTCGCTCGATACCGAGCAGCAGACTAAGTGGCGCTCGGGTCTCGCGGCCGTCGACGCCCTGTCGAAGGAGCTGAATGGGCAGGCCTTCCTGCAGGGTTCGGCCGACCAGCGGGTCGCGGTGCTCACGCGGATTGCGGCGGGGGAGCAGGACCCCAAGACTCCCGCCGAGCACTTCTTCCAGGAGCTCAAGCGGTCGACGGTGCGAGCGTACTACACCTCCAAGGTCGGGATCCATGCCGACCAGCAGTACAAGGGAAACGTGTACCAGCGGGGGGAATTCGCAGGCTTCGATGCGAAGTGAGACGATGTTTTCAAGTGACGGAAGCGCTTTAGGTTAAGCTGCCTGCGTGATCCCCGCCACAGCCGGGAATACGGGCCCTCAGCGAGAGTTGATAGCGCCCAAGGTTCACTGAGGCCGCAGCGCCCCCTCCTCAGGGTAGTCTCTCACTTACAGGAGAGAGCGATGCGCGTCTTCATAGTATTGCTCGCCTTGGTCACCGCGCCGCTCGTCGCGGCGGTGTCCCAAGATCACACGCGGTCGGCCCGTCGGGACAACGACGCCGTTCGGCATTCGAACGTGCGGGGCGGCGACGTGGATCGGGACGATGACGGCGAGAAATGCGATAAGGCACACCCTGCCGCGCGGGGCGGGTCGGCCCGGTCGTTCGAGGTTCGACAGGACGCGCTGCATCGGCAGGACGCCCAACATCGGCGCGACGGCAAGGGGGATGAGGGCTGCGTCGTCGGTGATCCGCCGCCCCCGCCCCCTCCGCCGCCGGCGCCGCCACCGCCGCCACCGCCGCCGCCGCCTCCTCCTCCTCCTCCTCCTCCTCCTCCTCCGGTTCCGCCTCCACCGGCACCGGGGCTCGGGGAGATCGATGGGACGGCGTTCCTGGACGCGGCGTCCAACGGGTTCCGGACTGGCACTGAGCCCGGTTTGGCGGGCTGGGTCATCCAGCTCAGCGGGCCGGTGAGCAGGGACACAACCACCGATGTCAACGGGAACTACGTCGTCGGGAACCTACCGGGCGGCACGTACCTGGTGTGCGAGGTACTGCAGACCAGCTGGCGACAGACGGTGCCGATGAGCGGCCCCGTCTGCCCAGCGGGCGGCTTCGGGTATACCGTCGACATCCCGGACGGAGTCGCCATCCGTTTCCTCGGCAACGACTTTGGGACGGTGACGCCGTAGCCTGACGGTGATACGGCCACACGACAGGGCCCCGGGCAGTCTCGCCGGGGCCCTTCTGTTTGGCCCGGTTGCGCCGGCGAGGGTCGCCCCGCAGCTTAGGGCAACGAGGAGGCACGGTGCCCGGCCCGACGTCGCGCCTGGAAGCCTTCAGCGACGGCGTCTTCGCCATCGCCATCACGCTGCTCATTCTCGAGATCAAAGTCCCGCCCCCAGGAGCCGCCGGGGAGCTCGGTCCGGCCCTGGCGCGCCTGTGGCCCTCGTACCTGGCGTTGGTCACCAGCTTCGCCAACGTCGGAGTGATGTGGATCAACCACCATCGGCTGTTCGGGTTGATCGAGCGCACTGACGAGGGTCTGTTGGGGCTGAATCTCCTGCTCCTGCTGGGCGTTACCTTGGTACCGTTTCCCACCGCGCTCCTGGCGGAACATCTCCGCGGCCGGACCAGCGGGTCGCTGGAGTCGTGTACGCCGGGACATTCCTCGTGTTGGCGCTGATCTTCAACCTGTTGTGGCGCCACGCGCGGCGCGGTGGCCTCGTGGTGCGGCACGTCCACGTGGACTCGATCACCCGTCAATACGCCGTGGGTCCGCTGCTCTACGCCGCCACCCTGGGGATCGCCGTCGTGAGCGGCACTGCATGTCTGGTCGTGAACGGCGTCATCGCCATCTATTTCGCCCTGCCGCCCCGCCTGTGGCAGCGTTGACCTAACCCGGGAGATCAGCGTGATCGCTCTAGCGGTAGTTCTTTTCACCATCGCCCAAGAACCGGAGACGCCGCTCCGCATCGCCGCGAGCAGCTTCGCGTCAGTCGAGGTGCACCTGAACGCCCGACGGATCGGCACCCGTTGGTTTGAGGAGGATGCCAGCCTCTCCGGGCCCTCCCGGATCGTGATCACCTACGGCCAGCCTCACGCGCGCGGCCGGCGTGTCGAGGGCGGGCTCGTTCCCCTCGACACCGTGTGGCGCTTCGGCGCCAACATGGCGACCACGCTCCACAGCGACGTCGACCTCACGCTGGGGGACTTGAAGCTACCGCGCGGCGATTACTCCCTGTTCGTCCTGTACACGCGCGCCGGTTGGCAGCTGATCGTCAACCGCGGCACGGGGCAGTGGGGCACCGATTACGATGCCGCGCGCGACGTGGGACGGGTGCCGCTCGCGAGCCGCGCGCTCGCGGAGCCGGAGGGCGCGCTCAGCATCTATCTCGTCCCCGAGGCGGCGCGCCCCAGCACGGGCTACGCCGACCTGCGGGGAGTGCTGCGGATCAAATGGGGAAGCAGCGAGCTCAGCACGCCGTGGCGGATCGGACCGTGACCGGGGCGCCGCCGGATCACTGACCGCCGGGCCGTCGGGCGCGCATTTCGGCGATGTTCTTGTCCCACGTCTTTTGTTGATCGGCGGTCAGCACGCCACGAATCTCGTCGTCCTGCTGCCGGAACACCTCGCGCATTTTTACGCGGGTCGCCGAATCGGGCCGCGTGCCCGGCGTAAAGGCAGGCAGCTGGGCGGCGTAGCGCGCCCGGATGGAGTCGATCTTCGCCTGCTGCGCCGCCGTCAGGGTGATGTCCTTGAGCAGCGCCTGCATGCGCCGCTCCGCGAAGGCCGAGCGCCCCGGGCCGCCTCCCGCCGACGGGCTTTGCGCCGGCGCGGTCGACGCCGCGAGGGCCAGGATCGCGGCGGATCCCAATGCGATGGACAGCTTCATGTCGCTTCCTCCTGTGGGGTGAAAAGGCTGGTAACTTCAAAGCCTACGGGTGGCGTCCCAGGTTTGTTGTGCCGCGGATGGTGTGGTGTTCGCGCACTTGCCCCGGGTCACGGCGGACACGAGATTTCCTGACGTACTTTGACCCGGAGCCGCGGCGATGTCGAAGGGTGATGACAAGAAAATTGCCGCCTTGGCGAAGAAGAACGCCGCCAAGGCGGCCAAGGCCAAGCCGAGCCGGCGACGGCAATACGACGATACGCTGCCGCCGGAGCGAGAGGACGATGTGGATCTGCGCGACTTCTTTTCGGAGATGAAGAAGCGCGAGTTCTAGTCCTCGCCCCTTAAGTGCTTGTCCGATGCCCACCTACGAATACAAATGCCCGGCGGGGCACTTGTTCGAGAAATTCTTTCCGACGATGCACGACAAACGTCGGGAGAAGTGCCCCGTGTGCGGCCGGCAAGCGGAGCGGCAGATCTCCGGAGGGGCGGGCCTTGTCTTCAAAGGCTCCGGCTTCTACATCACCGATTACAAGCGGGCCGGTGAGAAGCAGCCGGAGGGGAAAGAGGAGCCCAAGCCCTTGCCTGAGTCGAAGCCCACGGTCGAGTCGAAAACGCCCGAAGGCACCAAGAGCAAGAAGAAGAAAACAGACTCCGGCGACAAGTGAGGGTGCACGAGGCGATCCGCGCGGCGCTGGCGGATGCCGCGGCGCGGCTGGGAGCGCCCGTCGTGGCGTCGGACATTGAGCTCGAGCGTCCCCGCGATCCGGCGCACGGCGACGTCGCGACGAACCTCGCGCTGGTGCTCGCCCAGAGCCTGAAGGGCAAGCCTCGGGCGGTGGCCGAGCGCCTGGTCGCGGCGCTCGAGCTTCCCCAGAGCGTCGTTCGCAAGATCGACGTCGCGGGACCGGGGTTCATCAACTTCTTCCTCGCCGAAGCCGAGCTCGCCGGCGTGCTCGAGACGGTGCTGGCGGCCGGCGACCGCTACGGACGGAGCGACGCCGGGCAGGGCAGGCCCGTGAACGTCGAGTTCGTCTCTGCCAATCCCACCGGTCCGCTGCACGTAGGCCACGGCCGGCAGGCCGCGCTGGGCGATGCGATCGCGTCGCTGCTCGACTGGACGGGGTGGCGCGTCACGCGCGAATTCTATTACAACGATGGCGGCGCCCAGATCATGCAGCTGGCGCGGAGTGTGCAGGCGCGGATCGGAGAGCTGCATGGCCGCCCCACCACCCTTCCAGAGGGTGGCTATCACGGTGAGTACATCCGCGACATCGCCGAGCGCTACCTCGCCGCCCATCCCGGCGACCCAGAGGGTGCCGACCTCGATCACGTGCGGCGGTTTGCGGTGCAGGAGCTTCGCAAGGAGCAGGACGCGGACCTGCAGGCGCTGGGCGTCAGGTTCGACGTCTACTTCCTCGAGTCGTCCTTGTACACGACCAGCAAGGTCGAGAAGACGATGGGCCGGCTGGTGGCCGCGGGGCACACCTACGAGAAAGACGGCGCGCTGTGGCTCAAGACGACCGACTTCGGTGACGACAAGGATCGCGTGATGCGCAAGCGCGCCGAGAAGGGCGGCGAGTACACCTATTTCCTGCCGGACGTCGCCTACCATGTCGACAAATGGGAGCGAGGGTTCGCGCGGGCGATCAACGTCCAGGGCGCGGACCATCACAGCACGGTGACTCGCGTGCGCATCGGG
>Ga0134087_10000321_pt1 | contig 11091 bp, 2 predicted proteins | sample 15_taG_23_FD_109981 | JGI IMG/M metagenome (GOLD analysis project Ga0134087, IMG submission 109981) | Grasslands soil microbial communities from the Angelo Coastal Reserve, California, USA - 15_D_Glu_20cm_5_24_1 metaG | ecosystem: Environmental > Terrestrial > Soil > Grasslands ... | reverse complement strand
TGGGTCTCTGTTAGCTTCCAATGTCTTTACAAATCCAAACTATCATACTCTGCTGTATCTCTGGTGGGACGAGTGTGGCGGGAGCAACGGGTCCTGTGATGCCAATAACGCCGCCCCCAACCTGCTCTATGGCACACCAGTCAAGAAAGGCTACGTCTCTCCAGACACGACAGGGATAGACGAGTATGCAGCGGTCAGGACGATAGAGAACAACTGGGGACTCTCCCCATTAGCACAAGGGGACACCGCGGCAGCAAGTGCAGGATACATGTTCAACGACGTGTTCGCCTCTGGGGGTCCTCTTCCCTTGTCCACGAGCTTCACCCTCTCCCCGAGCAATCCGGCCATCGGCGTGAGCGTTGCGTTTACGGCAACTTCTGTCGGAGGAACCCAGCCCTACTCGTACTCCTGGAACTTTGGGGATGGGTCTACTGGTTCCGGAGCAGTCGCCACTCACAGCTATTCTTCTGCTGGTCAGTATTCCACGACTACGACTGTCACTGACTCGACAGGTAAGACAGCCACCAGCTCTCAATCTGTCACCGTCTCTCAGCCCGGTGCTCTGACTGCAAGCTTCGCCTATGCTCCATCCGCGCCCGTCTCGGGACAATCGGTTACTTTCACGGCGACTGCGACTGGCGGTTCGAGCCCGTACAGTTACAGCTGGAGTCTTGCTGGGACCGGCAAGACCGGTAACCCGGTCTCACAGTCGTTCACGAACGGAACGTACGCGGTCTCATTGACAGTTACAGATGGCGCTGGGAAGACCGCCACGAACTCCCAGTCGATCATCGTTCTTCCAGCCTCGACTGGCAGTGGTTCTGTGCCTACGTTGGTGGGCTGGGGTGCTGTGAGGATGGACGAATCCCAGGCGGGTAGCGGCGGTGTTTCTTCGGCAGTCTTTCCTGGCGAGTCCACCTCAGACATGGAGTTGTTGGTGATTGAGATGAAGGCTAAGGGCTACAATACTGTCAGGGTCGACTTCGACCCGTACTGTACGGACACGGTTGACTACAATTACATGAGCATCTATTCTCAGACCAACGCGCAGAGAGCTGTCCAGATAGCCCAGCACTATGGCTTCTGGATAATCATCGATTATCACGGATACTCGGACATCTTCGGGAATACCAGCTGCTGGCTCAACTACTGGAAGCCGATAATACAGAACCTCGGACCTTCATACGCGCAGATCATCTGGGAGCCAGAGAACGAGCCGACGACTAGCTGTAACAATAGTCCATCGTCATGTCCCAGTTCTCCGTGCTCCAGCGACACTGCGTGCGTAACCTATCTCAGTACCGCCTATCAGCAGTGGATAAACCAAGCACGGTCACTCGGCGATACTCACTGGATAGTGGTTCAGAATCTTTGCAGCTACGCGTGCGGCTTCAGTGACATGTCACAGGGCTATCCGTCTGTAACGGATCCTCTCGGGACCCTATCTCAGGGCGGACGGGTATTCATCAGTCTTCACAGCTACATGGACTATAACCAGTTCTCCTCTGCATGGACCAATACCACTGCAGAAGACCTGGCGAACCAGTACTACCAGGCTGTCGTCGCAGGAGTCTCGAGCACTGGTTGGCCAGCTCTAAACACTGAGGGTGGCACTGACACATTGTCGTGCGACCCTAATATGTGCGGTCCGGATGTAGTCTTGGACGGTAGCGCTGGCTATACGGTAGTGACGTTCCATTTCATACAGACACTCGTCAACCTCTACGATAGTAATAGTCCTCAGAGAATCAACTGGGTATGGTGGCCCGCAGGAAGTTGGACGAACACGCCCGGAACTGGACCGTACGGTGCACTACAGTGCAACAGCAACCCGATCGGATGGGGATGCCTCCTAACATTCATACCCCCAGGCCCACCAGCGACGGACTTCACCATCTCTGCAACATCGCCAAACACAGTTAACACCGGCCAGTCCGCCATCTCCACTGTCACCATCACAGGCCAAAACGGCTTCACCGGCACCATCAATCTTACCGACGTAGTCCCGTCAGGACTGAGCTGTGGCGCGATCACACCCAGCAGTCTGACGGGCTCAGGAACCGCGACTACATCTTGCAACTCGAATACGGCCGGCACTTACAGTCTAACAGTAACTGGAAAAAGTGGTTCGTTGGTACACTCGGCGACTGCTGGGTTCAGCTACAACCAACCAGTACAACCGGACTTCACTATTGTCGCCAGTACACCCGCACCGGTAAGTGTTGGACAGTCCACTACTTCGACGATCACTCTAACCTCTGTGAACGGTTTCACTGGCACTATAGCATTGTCGGTTACTGTGCCAAGCGGTCTGAACTGCAATACGATCTCTCCCAGTAGCTTGTCTGGGTCTGGAACTGCGACTCTGTCGTGCAGTTCTGCCAGCCAAAACGTGTACACAGTCACGATCAAGGGCACGAGTGGATCTTTGAGTCACTCAGCCACAGCCTCATTCACGTTTGCCGCTCCACCCAGCTTCACGATAACAGCAACCTCTCCCACGTCCATGAACGCAGGATCAACCACAAGTTCGACGATAACCCTGACTCCGACTAACGGATTCACTGGCACGGTGGCTCTAACCGATAACGTTCCAGCAGGTCTGAGTTGCGGCACGATCACCCCAAGTAGTCTGACGGGCTCAGGAACCGCGACCGTAACGTGCAGCTCTTCAACGGCGTCAACTTACACTCTAACTATAACTGGCACTGGCGGAGGCATAATCCACAGTACGACCGCAACATTCACTATAGTCGATTTCATAGTCTCAGCTAATCCATCGACGCTCGCCCTCAACACGGGCATCACTGGAACCTCGACGATTACAATCACAGGGTTGAACGGATTCATAGGAACCGTTACGTTGACCACCGCACCCTCAACTGGCCTTTCGGTCGCCTTGAGTACTGGAACAATCCAGGGTTCAGGCACTTGTATTCTTACGGTGAGCTCGGGCGCTGCAGGCAGTTACACGGTACTCGTGAAGGGAGCTAGCGGGTCCTTGAGCAAGACGACTACAGTGACCGTCAACATTGGAGCTCAGGGATCGCCCGTAGTGAGCGCACCATCTGCAGAAACGGTCACTCAATTGAACACCCTTACTTTCACTGTGACTGGAACCGACTCTTCAACTCTCTCCCCAACTCTGACGCTGTCGGCCAGCCAGCTCCCATCAGGAGCAAGTTTCAGAACAATTCAAGGAACTTCTCCTGTGACAAGTACATTTGGATGGACGCCCACTGCAACAGTGGCGCCTGGCACATACGCGGCTGTATTCACGATAAACGACGGTGTGACGTCAACCCAGGCTACCGTTGCTATAACCGTCGTTGCATCCAACTCTCTCCCCATCCTTATCGCGCCAGGTCGCCAGAACGCAACCGTTGGAGGAAGATTGCACTTCAGTGTCTCAGCGAACGACCCCAGCGGTGTAGGGGGACCGATCACACTCTCCGCGACCGGGCTGGCCTCCAACATGGCCTTCGACCCGTCAACGGGCGATTTCTCGTTCACACCAAGCGCGAGTCAAGAGGGTCAAACGTTCGCAGTCAACTTCACCGCTACAGACAGCAACAACCCATCATGGACCAGTACCCAGTCGGTACCTATTCATGTGCTGAGCGGTGCAAGCGGTCCCTCAAGCGGAGGACTATGCCTCACTTGCCTGATTCCTACAGGAATGACTACCACAGTCTGGATACTTGCGCTTGGCGCGTTGATAGGCATAATATCCTCAATCGCTCTCGTTCACATCAGAGCCGGTGCGGAACTTGCGGCTGCTAGAAGGAGGATGAAGTCACTGAATGCACAGAACCAGTTTAGTCAAGCATACAATGGCTACCAGACCCCGCGAAGGACGATAGCTCCGGTCCGCCGTAGGCGAAAAGTAGACGATTATTAGACGCAGAAAATGAGTAGACTGCTGCTTTCAGTTTTGGGAAGCCGCACGTAATTTAGTCATACCCTTCCTTCTTGTTGGCGTCTGAAACTGGCGCAGAAGGAGTGCAGCCCCAATAACTGCAATGAATCCAACTATTCCAAATATCGAGTATGAAAGTAGAGGCAACGGAGCGGTCTTGCTTGGTGCAAATACGTGTATAGTCACTTCAGAGCTTGTGGAAACGCCTCCAGCTCTCGCTGTAAAGGTCACATTGTAGTCTCCGGCTGCGAGGTTCGCAGATGGTGTCCAAGTAAACGTCGAAGAGACGCTGCCTCTAGTGTACGATTGCGATGTTGAGAATGAAGCGCCGGCGGGCAGGCTACCTGGCATGAGCGTTACTTCCCCTCCAGGGTTCGTGGCGTTGACGACGAAGCTTACAGTCGATCCGGCGCGAACCGTTAGCGTTTCCGGAACCGACAGCATGGGTCCTACAGCCAGGGCTTCACAGTTACTTGTTGACACTGTATTGCTTGCGTCGCCACTGTACCGGGCATCCCAGCTGAAGCTGCCTGCGGAGTTGAAGGTCTGGGAGGTAGAGTTCGGAACGGCACCATTGAGAACCTTGACTGGGCTTCCAACCCTTGAGGCGGTTCCTGCGCAACTGGAGCCGGGGAAGTATTCGTAGGTAACGTTCCCTCCCGCATGGAATCCACCGGATAGGGTAGAAGAGCCTGTTACTGAACCGCCGACAACAATCTGGGTCGCAGAAAGCGACAGGACCAGGGAGGGACCAGCCCTCTGAAATGCAGAGGTAGCGCCGGATGTTTGGGTGACGGGTGATCCCGAGCCGTCAGTTACCTGAAGCTCGAAAGACCAAGAGCCTGCCGTTGGCAGCAAGCCTGTTGAAGTCGATGGAGTGTTGCTTGGAGTGCAGGAGAAGGAGTTTCCAAGCTTGCTGTAGCTTGAGTCCGTCGGTCCCTTCATGAGCCACTGGCAGGTGTATGGAGAGGTGCCGCCACTGAATGATGTTGTCGTTGAAAGCAATGAGGTTTGGCCCGGGCTAATGGTCGAGGGGTTTACGTTAACTGCGGGAGACGTGAGGGGAGGACTGACGATCAGTGTCACGGGAGCCGAAGTAACAGAAGCTGGGGAGCCGGAGCTGTCGTTGACTTGGAACTGGAACGACCATGTTCCGATTGTCGTGAGCGTTCCTGTTGGGGTGGACTCGGCTGAGTCGCAGGCCGAAGGGCCGATGAATCTGCTGTAACTACTCGTGCCGGGAGTTTTCACCAGCCAGACGCAGGTGTATGGAGAAGTACCTCCGCTGAACGAGACAGAAATCGTCGTAGCCTGGCCCGAGTCGATGGAAGATGATCCCACCGACGGTGCGCTCAAGATGAGCGGTGGATCGACAGTTACTGTGTTAGCTGCCGAGGTTGCGGTGGTTAACGGGGTCCCTAACGAGGAATCGGTCGCTGTGTAGCAGTAGTACGCGTTGGATGATGGTGACACAGAAATCGTAGATGTGGTGGTCGGGAGTGGGTTGCCCGACGGGCATGTTAGACTAGTACTCTGGTACCAATGGTAAGAGTAGGGGAGAGTTCCACCTGATGCGTGGGCAGTCAGAGTAATTGACTGACCGTCGTTGATCGTCGAGGCAGAAGGAGTGATTGCATTCGCTACCAAAACCGGGTTGACACCAACGGTATCGCCTGGTGAACATTGAGAGTCCGGAGTATTGGCGGAATCAGTTACCTTGTAAGAGTAAGTCGTGGTCAAGGTAGGCAATGCAACGTAGAACGATGATGTTGCAGAAGGTATAGCTGTCGCGCAACTGGCATCTGAATACCACTGGTAGGATAGAGTTGGCGTTCCACCAGTCGCTTGCGCTATGAGCGTAATATTCTGGCCCTTGTCTATCGCGGGCGAAAGTGGTGTAACTGCGCCTGCAAAGAGTGCGGGGTCGACGATAACTGTGTCGCCGGACGAGCATTGTGAAACGGCTAAGTTGGCAGAGTCTGTCACCTTGTAAGAATAGCTTGTGTTTGCAGTGGGCGTTGCGGTGTACGCGGACAAAATCGCGCCTGATATGGCCGTTGTGCATTTGCTATCCGAGTACCATTGATAGAAGAGAGGGAGGGTCCCACCGGATGCGTGGGAGTCCAGAGCAATCGACTGCCCTCTGTCAATCGTCACGGAGGATGGCGTAATTGCATTGGCCACAAGTGCAGAATTAACGGTTACACCAGCAGGGTTCGAAGTTACGGTCGTAGAGGCGCTGTCAGTCACTTGGAGTTCGAATGACCAAGCTCCCAATGTCAACGGGCCAGTTGAGCTGGTCGGTGCATCACCTGCCTTGCAGGAAAATGCAACGCTAAGGTTACCATAGACAACGGCACCAGGCGCCCTCTGAAGCCATTGGCAGTTGTACGGAGAAACGCCACCAGAGAGTGAAGAAGGTGTTGAAAGGGTAGATGACTGGCCCGCGTCAATCGTCGTCGGGCTGACCGAGACCTCTAGGGTCCCCGGGATAATGGCGACGCTTATAGTAGACGCCTTCGAGGTCACTGTTGATGGAGACCCGGAGCTATCGGTGACTTGTAGCTCGAAAGACCATGTCCCATTTGTCGCAAGCACTCCTGTCGAAATAGTTACTGGTGAGACGCAAGATGAAGAACTGCCCAGATCACTGTATCCACTCGCACTTGGGCCCTCCTGGAGCCACTGGCATGTGTACGGAGAAGTACCCCCGCTGAAAGTGGCGGAGAGTGTTGACGACTGGCCGATATCGATTGTCGGTGGCGTCCCAGATACAGTCTTCACAACGAGCGCAGGGTTGACTGTCACGGTAAGAGGCGACGTGGTCCGCAATGTGACAGCCGAAACGGCGCTGTCCGTGACTGAAGCGCAGTAGCTCGTATTTGAAGAGGGCGACTGTGAGAACGTCGTCGAGGTGACAGTAAGGCCTCTGTTCTGTAGAACTTGAACAAGGCCTGTGCAGCTGTTCGATGATGTACTCGTGTAGAGATTCACGTTATAGGGCGAGGTCCCAGCTGACCAAGACACTGTGAGAGTTGTGGCTTGACCATTGTCTATTGGCGAAACAGCTGTCAGTAATGGAATCGTAAGGGCGGAGTTGACTGTGACAAGATCGCTTGACGATATGGCAACGGTTGTGGGGTTGCCGCTTGCACCGTCAGTCGCCTTGTAACAGTAATAGGCCGATGAGGCGGAAGTGACCGTCTGTGTGGAAGAAGTGCCCAGTGGCGCAGTATCGGATGAACAGTTGGGACTCGTTCCGGAGTACCATTGGAAAGAGTAGGGTGCCGTGCCGCCTGATGGGTTAGCTGTCAGAACAATGCTCTGACCAGTATCAATCGTAGGATTCGACGGCGTGATGTCGCCGGCGACCAGTATTGGGTTTACCGTGACCAGGTCGGTGGCAGAGGGCTGAGTGGCGTGGGCGAACGCGGAGTCGGTCACAGCGTAGCAGTAGTATGTACTAAGGGCGGGCTGAACCACCTGGACTGCAGATGTGCCTAGAAGAGTTATGTCTGACGAACAAGTGCTGCTCGTGCCAGAGTACCACTGGTAAGAGTAGGGTGTCGTCCCGCCTGATGGGGTAGCTGTCAAGAGTACACTCTGACCACTATCTATTGTGGGGGCGGCAGGTGTGATTGTGCCAGCCACAAGCGCTGGGTTCACGGTGATTAGGTCGGCGGTTGAGCATTTGGATTCTGGTGAATTCGCAGAGTCAGAGACCCTGTAGGAATAGGTTGTCGAAGCGGAGGGCGATGCATCATACGTGGGGAAGGTAGCACCGCTGATAGAATTAGTGCAAGTGCCGTCAGAGTACCAGTGATAGGAATAGGGCTGAGTGCCACCAGACGCGCTAGAGGTAAGAGTGATTGACTGACCATTGTCGATTGTGGGGGCGGAAGGAGTAATGCCACCCGCTGTAAGGTCGGGGCTGACGGTTATGACATCCGCCGGTGAACATTGAGAAACCGGTGAGTACGCGGAATCCGTAACAGAGTATGAGTATGTGGTTGCGACACTTGGGGAAGTCGCGTAGAATGAGGAAGTAGCGCCTGGTATTGCGAGGGTGCAGCTTCCATCCGAGTACCATCTATATGTGAAAGGAAGTGTTCCGCCTGATGGGTGAGATGTCAGATTGATCGCCTGGCCCGCGTCGATCGTGGGAGCTGCGGGCGTAATGGGCCCCGAAAATAACGGAGCGTTCACGGTAACTTTGTCAGGGGGAGAGCAGGCTGAAGCAGGCGTGTACGAGGAGTCGGTCACTTTGTATGAGTAGGTCGATGTCACTGTGGGCGTGGCCTGGTAATTGGAGCCAACACCGCCAACGATCGTAGTGGTACACAACCCGTCTGAATACCACTGATAAGCGAGTGTACCGGTTCCACCAGATGAGTGTGCTGTTAGTGTGATGGTCTGGCCGCTGTCAATTGTTGAACTGGTTGGTGTAATCGCTTGGGGAACGAGTGCTGGATTAACAGTGATGGAATCGCCAGATGAACAGTGCGAGATCGGTGAGAAGGCTGAATCGGTCACAGCGTACGAATATGTCGCGCTTGAGCTGGGTGAAGCTGTGTAGGTTGCCGTAGTAGCTGAGGCAATTGCTGTGGTGCATGCGCCGTCTGAATACCACTGGTAATGATAGGGTGTTGTTCCGTACAACGGATTCGCCGTCAGGAGGATAACTTGACCGTTGTCTATAGTTGGGCTGGATGGCGTGACTAGGCCCGCTATAAGAGCGGGGTTCACCGTAACAAGGGTTGCAGGTGAAGTCGCGCTTGGCGCGGGGCTCCCGGTCGAGCTGTCTGTCACAGTGTAGCAGTAGTAGGTGTTGGTTGATGGTGACACAGAAAGCGTAGATGTGGTGCTCGGTAGCGTGTTTCCGTACGGGCACGTTAGACTTGTACTTTGGTACCACTGGTAGTGGTAGGGTGCGGTTCCGCCTGTCGGGTTGGCCGAGAGTGTGATTGTCTGGCCATTGTCAATTGCTGGAGAGGATGGAGTGATTGGACCTGCTGTGAGAATAGGATCAGTGGAGACAAGGTCCGTTGCTGAGGATTGAGTGAAAGGGGTGAAGGCCGAATCAGTTACGCTGTAGCAGTAGTAGGTGTTGACTGCGGGGGACACGCTCTGGGTCTGTGTTGTCCCAAGAAGGGCTGTGTCAGATGCACAGATGGAGCTGCCGCCCGAGTACCACTGGTAATGATAGGGCGTGGTTCCACCTGATGGGTTGGCCGAGAGTGTGATCGTCTGCCCGCTGTTGATTGATGGAGTGGAAGGAGTAATGTCGCCGGCAGCGAGTGTGGGACTGACTGTCACAAGGTTGCCGGTCGAGCACAGCGGTTTCGGAGAGTATGCAGAATCTGTTACCCTGTACGAATAGCTCGTGGTCGTGGTTGGGGATGCCATGTATGTTGACGAAGTCGCTCCGGATATGGGCTCCAAACACGAACTGTCTGAGTACCACTGGTACGACAGTGGTAGCGTCCCGCCTGATGCATGAGACGCGATACTAATCGACTGACCACTATCAATGGTCGGTCCGGAAGGACTGATCGCTCCAGCAGCGAGAGCAGGATTCACTACAACGGTATCGCTTGATGAGCATTGCGAAGCAGAAGGTGTTCCCTCCGACGAGTCTGTGATCTTGTAGGAGTATGTCTCGGTTGATGTTGGTGAAGCAAGATAGGTGGATAAGATTGCGCCGGGGATCAGGCTTCCGCTTGGACATCCGGCCGCGGAGTACCAGTTGTAAGAGTAGGGCGTGGTTCCGCCCGATGGATTGGCTGTCAGCGTGATCGATTGGCCGGTGTCAATTGTTGGAGCTGGGGGAGTTATGGCTCCTGCCACCAGTGCAGGATTTACCGTGGCTGTGTCGCTGGGTGAGCATTGCGATGAAGACGCCAGGTCAGTTACCTTGTAAGTATATGTGGTGTTCACGGTCGGCGAAGCTGTGTATGTTGACAAGGAGGCAGATGCGATTGCATTTGTGCAAGCACCGTCAGAGTACCACTGATAAGAGTAAGGCGCGGTTCCACCAGCCGCGTTTGCGAAAAGCGTGATCGACTGACCCGTGTCGATGGCTGGCGCGCTGGGAAATATGGCGCCGGCAGATAAGGGTCCGTTGACCTTTACCGTAATCGCGCCTGAGATGACAACCTCAGAAGGCGAGCTGCTGTCGTTCACTTGCAGTTGGAAGGACCAAGTCCCCGCCGTGGTCAATTGGCCTGTCGAAGAGTTTGGCGTGTCGCCTACGTTGCAGGAGAATGAAGGCCCCAGATCACTGTAGCTTGAATCTAACGGTCCCTTCTTCAGCCACTGACAAGTGTATGGAGAGGTGCCGCCTCCGAATGAGGCCGTCGTCGAGAGAACTGAGGATAGACCTGATGTAGTCGTTGATGGGTTTGCGGATATAGAAGGCGCGGACATTGCTGCATTCACAGTCACCCCTACTGGAGTGGAAGTCACGGTGACAGGCAATCCGGAGCTATCAGTTATCTGCAACTTGAACGACCATATGCCCACTATCGTAAGGGCTCCTGTTGACGTGGACAATGGCGACGTGCATGACGAAGAGCTGCCGAGCTTGCTGAAGCTGCCGGTGGCTGGAGCCTCCACGAGCCACTGGCATGAGTAGGGAGAAGTACCACCGCTAAACGTGGCGGAGAGAGTCGACGACTGGCCAGAGTCGATGGTCGACGGTGAGGCCGAAGGAGCGCTTACAACAAGCGCTGGATTGACGATCACCGTGCGAGGCGAAGCTGTCTGCGTTGTCACGGGAGAAGATGCGCTGTCGGTAACAATGGCGCAGTAGCTTGTAGTGGCTGAGGGCGATTCTGTGAACGTTGTTGCGGTGCTACTCACACCAGTGTGCTGGCCAGCCTGAACCAGGCCCGTACAATTGCTCGATGATGTGCTGGTGTATAGAGTCACGTTATACGGGGAGGTCCCACCAGACCAGGAGAGAGTCACAGTTGTGGACTGACCGGAGTCTATAGGCGTAACGATGGTAAGCCCTGAAATTGTGAGAGCTGGGCTGACCGATACAGGATTGGCTGCTGAAGCAGCAACGGCTGTTGGATTGCCTGTTCCACTGTCAGTTACCTTGTAACAGTAGTAGGCTTATGAGGCAGAAGACACATTCTGCGTGGAAGCGGTGCCTAGTGGCGCTGTGT
>Ga0134087_10000317_pt1 | contig 11101 bp, 10 predicted proteins | sample 15_taG_23_FD_109981 | JGI IMG/M metagenome (GOLD analysis project Ga0134087, IMG submission 109981) | Grasslands soil microbial communities from the Angelo Coastal Reserve, California, USA - 15_D_Glu_20cm_5_24_1 metaG | ecosystem: Environmental > Terrestrial > Soil > Grasslands ... | reverse complement strand
GGGACTGCCGGTGCGCGGCCAGCGCACCCACACCAACGCGCGCACCAAGAAGGGGCCGCGGCGCGCCATAGCGGGCAAGAAAAAGCCCGTGCTCAAAAAGTAAATGGCACAAGCGAAGCCGGCAGGGGGAAGCGCGAAGCGCGCCAAGAAGGTCGTCGAGGCCGAGGGCATCGCTCACGTCACGGCGACGTTCAACAACACGCTCATCACGATCACCGACATGCAGGGCAACGCCATCACGTGGGGCTCCTCCGGCAAGGCCGGGTTCCAGGGGTCCAAGAAGTCCACGCCCTTCGCGGCCACCGTGGCTGCGGAACAGGCGGCGCGCGAGGCGCTCAACCTAGGGGTGCGCCGGGTGCACGTCCGGGTCCAGGGGCCGGGCTCGGGCCGCGAGTCGGCGATCCAGGCACTCGCGACCGCGGGCCTGCAGATCCGGTCGATTCGCGACGTCACGCCGATTCCGCACAACGGCTGCCGGCCGCCCAAGAAGCGGCGCGTCTGACCGATGGCACGCTACACCGGACCCGCCTGCAAGCTGTGCCGCCGCGAGGGGACGAAGCTCTTCCTCAAGGGGACGCGCTGCCTCACGGAGAAGTGCGCCGTGGAGCGGCGCGCCTACGCCCCCGGCCAGCACGGCCAGTCCTCCGGGCGCCGGCGCAAGGCATCGGAGTACGCCCGCCAGCTGCGCGAGAAGCAGAAGGTCAAACGGATCTACGGGCTATCAGAGCGCCAGTTCCGCAACATTTTCGATCGCGTGCTCAAGGAGCCAGGCGTGACCGGTGAGGCCCTGCTGGTGGCGCTGGAGAGTCGCCTGGACAACCTCGTCTACCGGATGGGCTTCGCCGTCTCGCGGCGGCAGGCCCGCCAGCTCGTGCGGCACCGCCACATCCAGGTGAATGCCCGGACCGTCGACATCCCCTCGTACCGGGTCCGCCCGGGGGATGAGGTGAAGGTGGCCGACGCGAGCCGCGAGCTAGTACTGGTGAAACACGCGCTCGAGCAATTTGGTCGCTCGCAGCCCGTGACATGGATTCATGTCGATCCCGACAAGGCGCTCGGCAAGATGACGGAGCGGCCCACTCGCGACGCCATCCCGATTGCCGCGCAAGAACAGCTAATCGTCGAGCTCTATTCCAAGTGATGACGACTCTGGATTTGACCGGCCTCGTCCGGCCCCATCTGGTCGAGATGACCAAGCGGGAGGACAACCAGAACGCCGCCGAGTTTCGCTTGCAGCCGCTTGAGCGGGGCTACGGCTACACCCTCGGCAACTCGCTGCGACGCATGCTGCTCTCCTCGCTCCGCGGCGCGGCGGTGTGGGCGTTCCGCCTGGACGGCGTGGTGCACGAGCACCAGACCATTCCGGGCGTCGTCGAAGACGTGCACCAGATCATCCAGCGGCTGAAGCAGCTCACCCTCGTCGTCGCGCCCGACGTCGACGAGGCGGTGCTCCATATCAAGCATGGCAAGTCGGGACCCGTCTACGCCCGCGATATCGAGGCGCACAGCGCCGTCACCATCGTGAACCCCGATCAGCTGCTGTTCACGCTGCAAGAGGACCGGGAGATCGGGGGCGAGCTGTACGTCAACAAGGGGCGCGGCTATGTGGAGGCCGAACAGCATCCGCTCGACCGCACTATGCCCGTGGACGTCGTGCGCATCGACTCGATCTACAACCCGGTGCGGCGGGCGAACTTCACCGTTGCGGAAACGCGCGTCGGGCAACGCACCGACTATGACCGGCTCACGCTCACGGTCGAGACGAACGGGACGATCACACCGGAGGACGCGGTGGCGTACGCCGCCGCGCTCGCGCAGGAACATTTCCGCTTCTTCGTCGACTTCGGCAAGGTGCCGATGGTAGCGGCGCAGCCCGCCGGCAACGGCGGCGCCGCCACCGGCCGGCTCCGCGAGGTGCTGAACCGCAGCATCGACGACGTCGGCCTGTCCGTGCGGTCGGTGAACTCGCTCAAGAACTCGAACATCCGCACGCTCGGCGACCTGGTCCAGTACCGCGAGGAGGACCTGCTCAAGGTGAAGAACGTCGGCGAGAAGGCGCTGGGAGAGATCGCCGAGCTGCTGCGCCGCGAAGGGCTGAACTTCGCGATGAAGGTCGAGGAGGCCGAAGGGGAGCTGCGCGTGCTGGAGCAGGGCGTGCCGCCCCAGGCCCAGCTCACGGAGGGAGAGGGGGAGTAATGCGGCACCGCGCCAAGGGCCGGCAGCTGTCGCGGACCGCGAGTCACAAGAAGGCGCTGCTCGCCAATTTAGCCACCAGCCTGTTCCGCCACGACCGCATCGTCACGACGGAAGCGAAGGCCAAAGAGCTGCGGCCCTACGCCGAGCGTCTCATCACGCTCGCGCGGCGCGGCGATTTGCACGCCCGCCGCCAGGTGGAGCGGCGCATCAAGGACCGGGCGGTGACCCACCGGCTCTTCAAGGACCTGGGGCCGCGCTTCGCCGCCCGTCCCGGCGGTTACACAGGATCATCAAGCTGGGCCATCGCTCTGGCGACGGCGCCGAAGTGGCTCGGATCGAACTGCTGGGTGAGTGACGGAACGGCGGGGAGACGGCGCCAGCGCGAGGGGGACCCTGGGTCCCCCTTTTTGTTAGGCTGCTTTCGTGACGCGGTTCGACTTGAGGCAGCGGGTGCACACCCGCAGCCGTCGCGTGGTCCCGTTCACGACGGCACGCACGCGCTGCAGGTTGGGGTACCAGCGCCGGTTCGTCCTGTTGTTCGCGTGGCTGACGCTGTGCCCCGTCATAGGGCCCTTGCCACAGATCTCACATACTCGCGCCATGGCCCAGTTCCAGAGAAAAGATGAGCGCCAAGCATCGTAGCCCCGCCCGTAAGGGCGGGGCGCCCCGTAAGGGCGGGGCGCCCAAACCTAAACCCGCCGGCGGGGTCGGGCAACCCCGCCGGACCGCTCTGATCACCGGCATCACCGGGCAGGACGGCTCGTACCTCGCGGAGTTGCTGCTCGCCAAGGGCTACGAGGTGGTGGGCGTCGTACGGCGCACCTCCCACGACTCCTACGAGCGCATCGGCCATCTCCTCGACCGCGTCCACATCGTCCCCGCCGATCTGCTCGACCAGCATTCCCTCACCGCAGTGGTGAAGGACGCCGCCCCCCACGAGGTCTACAACCTCGCCGCTCAGAGCTTCGTGCCGACGTCATGGAGCCAGCCGGTGCTCACGGGCGAGTTCACGGCGCTGGGCGTGACCCGCCTCCTTGAGGCGGTGCGTTTGGTGCGTCCGGAGGCGCGCGTGTACCAGGCGAGCTCCTCCGAGATGTTCGGCAAGGCGCAGGAGACCCCGCAGCGCGAGACGACGCCCTTCTACCCGCGGTCCCCTTACGGGGTCGCCAAGGTGTACGGGCACTGGATCACGGTGAACTACCGCGAGTCATACGGGCTTTACGCCGCGAGCGGGATTCTCTTCAACCATGAGTCGCCGCGGCGCGGGCTGGAGTTCGTGAGCCGCAAGGTGAGCCACGGAGTCGCGCGTATCGTGAAGGGAAAGGACCGCGAGCTGCGGCTCGGCAACCTGGATGCGCGGCGCGACTGGGGCTTCGCCGGCGACTACGTGGACGCGATGTGGCGCATGCTGCAGCAGCCCCGGCCTGCGGATTACGTGGTCGGGACGGGCGAGACGCACACGGTGCGCGAGCTGTGCGAAGTGGCGTTCAGGCATGTCGGGCTCGACTGGAAGAAGTACGTCAAGGTGGATGCGCGCTTCGTGCGCCCGGCGGAGGTCGACACGCTCCAGGCGGACCCGGCGCGGGCCAAGCGTGAGCTCGGTTGGGCTCCCCGCGTCGGCTTCCAGGCGCTCGTCGAGATGATGGTGGACGCAGATATGGAGCGCGTCGCGTGAACGTGCTGGTGACCGGCGCGGATGGGTTCGTGGGACGCTGGCTGATCCGGCGCTTGCTCGACGACGGTCGCGAGGTGTACGGCGCCCTGCGCCCGTCGCAGCCGGTCCCGGCCGGCGGGGGTGGGGACCTGGCTCCGGAGGAGCGCGCCGCGGTGCGGTGGGTGCCCTTGGAGCTGACGGATGACGAGTCGGTGCGGGCGTGTGCAGTGCCGCTCTACGACGCGGTCGTGCATCTCGCGGCGGTGGCGTCGGTCCCCGACGCCGCGCGGGATCCCGGCCATGCGTGGGCCGTGAACGCGGGGGGCACTGCACGCCTCGTCCACGTCCTCGCTGGGGCCAAGGGCGAGGGCCGCGCCGATCCGCTCGTGCTCGTGGTCTCGACCAGCGAAGTGTACGGCTGTGGAGAGCCGCCCCCCCGACCGCGGCGGGAGAGCGATCCGGTCGCGCCGTGTTCGCCGTACGCCGCGAGCAAGGCCGGCGCGGAGCTCGCCGCCCTGGAGGCGTGGCGCCGAGCGGGGCTGCGCGTGGTGGTGGCGCGACCCTTCGCGCACACCGGGCCGGGCCAGGATCCGCGGTTCGTCGTGCCGGCGCTCGCCCAGCGGCTCAAGTTCGCCAAGCGCGTCGGGGCACCGGTGGTTAAGGTGGGCAACCTCGAGCCCGTGCGCGAGTTCCTCCACGTCCGCGACGTGGTGGACGCCTACGCGCGGCTGCTGGTGCGGGGACAGCCGGGGCAGATCTACAACGTCGCCTCGGGTGAGGGCATCACGCTCGAGCAGGTGTTCTTCAAGCTCGCAGACCTCGTGGGCGTGCGGCCCATTCCAGAGGTCGACGCCGAGCTGATGCGACGGGCGGACATCGCCCATCTGGTCGGGGACGCCGCCAAGCTCCGGGCGGCGACCGGCTGGACGCCGCGCTACTCGCTCGACGACACGCTTCGGGACGTGCTCGATGCCCAAGCGAACTGACCTCCGCCGCATCCTGCTGCTGGGGTCGGGCCCGATCGTGATCGGGCAGGCCGCCGAGTTCGACTATTCGGGCACGCAGGCCGTGAAGGCCCTCAAGGAAGAGGGCTACACGGTCGTGCTCGTGAACTCGAACCCGGCCACGATCATGACCGACCCCGAGCTCGCGGACCGGACGTACATCGAGCCGGTCACATCGGAATGGGTGCGCAAGGTGATCGAGCGCGAGTGCCCCGACGCCCTGCTGCCCACGATGGGGGGGCAGACCGCGTTGAACGTGGCGATGGCGCTCTCGCGGGATGGCACGCTCGAGCGTCACGGCGTGGAGCTGATCGGGGCGAACGCCCGCGCGATCCAGATGGCCGAGGACCGCGCCGAGTTCGCTGCAGCGATGCACCGCATCGGCTTGGCTACGCCCGTGGGGCGCACTGCCGCGACGGTGGCGGAGGCGCTGGTGATCGTGGCCGAGACCGGATATCCGGCGATCCTTCGCCCGTCGTTCACGCTCGGCGGGACCGGTGGGGGTGTCGCCTACAATCGCGCCGAATTCGAGGAGCTCGTCGCGCGCGCGCTCGAGCTCTCGCCGGTGCACACCACGCTCATCGAGCGCAGCGTGCTCGGGTGGAAAGAGTTCGAGCTCGAAGTGATGCGCGACGCCCGCGACAACGTGGTGATCGTCTGCTCGATCGAGAACATCGACCCGATGGGGGTTCACACTGGGGACTCCCTCACCGTCGCGCCCGCGATGACCCTGACCGACCGTGAGTACCAGCGGATGCGGGACTCGGCGATCGCTATCATTCGCGAGATCGGGGTCGAGGCCGGCGGCTGCAACATCCAGTTCGCCGTGAATCCCGCCGACGGCGAAATGCTGGTGATCGAAATGAACCCGCGGGTGTCGCGCAGCTCCGCACTGGCGTCCAAGGCGACCGGATTCCCCATCGCGCGCATCGGCACGAAGCTCGCGGTGGGCTACACCCTGGACGAGCTCCCCAACGACATTACCCGGACGACGCCGGCGTCGTTCGAGCCGGTGCTCGACTACGTCGTTGTGAAGGTACCGCGGTTCGCGTTCGAGAAGTTCCCCACCGCGGACTATCGCCTCACGACGCAGATGAAGTCGGTCGGTGAGACGATGGCGATCGGGCGGACCTTCAAGGAAGCGTTTCAGAAGGGGCTGCGCGCGCTCGAGGCCGGGCGGCCCGGATGGGCGATCGGGCCGACGCTCGCCGACGACCGGTTGACGAGCGACAGTGTCGATGACCTGCGCGTCGCGCTCCGCACCCCGACGCCGGAGCGCGTCTTCCAGATCAAGCGAGCGCTGCTCGCGGGAGTGCCCGTCGACGCGGTGGCCGAGGCGACGGGCATCGACCCGTGGTTCCTCTATCAAATGGAGGAGCTGATCGTGGCCGAGCGCTGGTTCGCGCGGCTCGAGGGAGTCGGCGCGGCCCAGCTGCGGCGCATGAAGCGGCTGGGGTTCAGCGACCGGCAACTCGCTGACCTGCGCGGCGCCTCCGAGGACGCGCTGCGCGCGCGGCGCTGGGAGCTGGGCATCCACCCCGCGTACAAGACGGTGGACACGTGCGCCGGCGAGTTCCCCTCCGCGACGCCGTACCTCTACAGCTCGTACGACGCCGAGAACGAGTCCGAGCCGTTCGGAGAGCGGGGGATCGTGATCCTCGGGAGCGGTCCGAACCGCATCGGGCAGGGGGTGGAGTTCGACTACTGTTGCGTCCGCGCTGGGCTCGCCTTCCGCGAGCTGGGCTATCGGACCATCATGATCAACTCCAACCCCGAAACCGTGTCAACCGACTTCGACATCTCGGACAAGTTGTACTTCGAGCCGCTCACCTTCGAGGACGTGATCGAGATCGTCCGCTGGGAGCGACCCAAGGGAGTGGTGGTCCAGTTCGGCGGGCAGACGCCGCTCCGGCTCACCAAGCCGCTCGAGGCGGCCGGCGTCTCGATCCTCGGTACGCCGCCGGATTCGATCGACGTCGCCGAGGACCGCGAGCGGTTCGAGGCGCTGGCCCGGCGCCTGGGCGTGACGCAGCCGGCGAACGGCACGGCGCGCTCGGTCGCCGACGCGGTAAAGGTGGCCCAGCGTATCGGGTATCCCGTGCTGGTCCGGCCCTCCTACGTGCTCGGCGGTCGGGCCATGGAGATTGTGTACGACGACGGGTCCCTGCGCGATTACTTCGAGAAAGCCGCCCGCGTCGCGCCCGAGCATCCGGTCCTGATTGACCGCTTCCTCGAGGACGCCTTCGAGGGCGACGTGGACGCGATCGCCGACGGCCGCCGGACGGTCATCGCGGGGGTGATGCAGCACATCGAGGACGCCGGCGTGCACTCCGGAGACTCGGCGTGCGTCATGCCACCGTATTTGATCGGCGACCGCCAGGTCGCGGAGATGCGCCGCTACACCAAGGCGTTCGCGGAAGCGCTCGGGGTCGTCGGGCTGATCAACGTCCAGTACGCCATCAAGGATGGGGTGGTCTACGTGCTCGAGGTGAACCCGCGGGCCTCCCGCACGGTTCCGTTCGTGAGCAAGGCGACCGGGGTGTCGCTGGCCAGGCTCGCCGCCGCGGTCACCGTCGGGAAGACCCTGGACGAACTGGGGCTTCCCGATGACCTTCCGCTCCCCGGGGTGGCGGTGAAGGAGGCGGTCTTCCCCTTCACGAAACTCCCCGGGGTCGATACCATCCTGGGCCCGGAGATGCGGTCGACCGGGGAGGTAATGGGGTTCGCGGACAGCTTCGGGATGGCGTTCGCCAAGGCGCAGATCGCCGCGGACGGGAGCCTGCCGCTCGCGGGAGCGATCTTCGTGACGGTGAACGACTCGGACAAGCCGACCGTGGTCCCGATCGTGCGCCGTTTCCACGAGCTGGGATTCCGGATCGTGGCCACGGCAGGGACAGAGCAATACCTGCGGGCGCGCGGCGTGCCGGCCGAGCGGGTAGCCAAAGTACACGAGGGACGCCCCAACGCGATCGACTTGATCGTGTCGGGGGAAGTCCAGCTGCTCATCAACACGCCCCTCGGCAAGTTCACGCAGGCGGACGATTACGCGATCCGGCGCGCGGCGCTGATGCACCGCGTGCCCTATACGACGACGATGTCGGCGGCGAGCGCCGCCTGCGACGCGATCATCGCTCTGCGCAGCCGTACCGGCAGCGTGAGGAGTCTCCAAGAATGGCACGAAAGAACGAGCACCGAAAAGCAGCCCCCCGAGGCCGCAAAGCCCGCGACGGGAAGCCGCGCGCCGGTCGTCAAGGCGTAGCCAAGGCCAAGGCGGCGGCGAAGGCCGCACCGGCGCCGCCGCCCACGCCCAAGGTCAAGTTTCGCGGCCGCGTCCTCGAGAACGAGCCGCTGGCTCGCTACACCACGTATCGGATCGGCGGTCCGGCGCGTTACTTCGTGATGCCCGCCGACGTCGATGACGTCGTCAAGGCGCTCGACCTGGCGCAGAGTCGCGGGCTGCCGTGGCTCGCCCTCGGCCTGGGCTCGAACTTGCTGGTCAGGGACACGGGCTTCCCTGGTGTCGTGATCCGCCTCGGCAAGGGGCTCGACCGGTTCGAGATGAAAGGCGCGACGGCAATCGTCGGGGCGGGCCTCCCGACGCCGCTGCTGGCGCGCCGCACTGCCGAGGCCGGGTTCGCCGGCGTGGAGCGCTTCATCGGAGTCCCCGGCACCGTGGGGGGCGGCGTTTACATGAACGCCGGCTGCCACGGCGCGGAGTTCGCTGAAGTCGTGACGGAAGTCACCGTGATGGATGCGAAAGGCAAGATCAAACCGCTCCCGCGCAAACAGATCTCGTACAAGTACCGCGCGTCGAACCTCGGCACCGTGATCGTGCTCGAGGCCAAACTGGCGCTGATCGAGGAGCCGCCCGCCAAACTGAAGGAGCTGCAGGGGAAGCTGCTCCGCTGGCGCAAGGCCGGGACACCGTTCGACCAACCGTGCTGCGGCTCGGTGTTCAAGAACCCGGGCGGCCCGCGCACCGCCGGGACCTTGATCGACGAGGCGGGCCTCAAAGGGTTTACCCTCGGCGGCGCGCAGGTGTCGCCGCTGCATGCGAACTACTTCGTCAACACCGGCAGCGCCACGGCGAGCGACGTCCTCAAGCTGATCGAGCACGTGCGCAAGACCGTCGCCAAGAAGCTGGGCGTCGAGCTGGAGCTCGAGGTCAAGGTCATCGGCTAGTGCCCGACTACTTCGTCCACGAGTCGAGCTACGTCGACGAAGGCGCCCGGGTCGGCAAAGGCACGAAGATCTGGCACTTCTGTCACGTCATGCCCGGCGCCGTGATCGGCGAGCGCTGCAACCTGGGCCAGAACGTCGTGGTGATGCCCGGGACGCGCGTCGGGAACAACGTGAAGATCCAAAACAACGTCTCGATCTACGAGGGCGTGGTGCTCGAAGACGACGTGTTCTGCGGGCCGTCGTGCGTGTTCACCAACGTGGTGAACCCGCGCGCCCATGTCTCCCGCAAGCACGCGTACCGGCCGACCCTCGTGAAGCGCGGCAGCTCGATCGGCGCCAATGCGACGATCGTGTGCGGCGTGACCTTGGGCGAGTACGCCTTCATCGGCGCGGGCGCCGTCGTCACCGCCGATGTTCCCGCCTTCGGCCTGATGCTGGGCGTTCCCGCCCGACGCGTCGGGTGGATGTGCCAGTGCGGCGAACGGCTCGTGGTGGTGGGCGCCCGGAGCGAGTGCGCTGCCTGCGGCGCTACGTACGAGGAGTCGAACGGCGCGCTGCGGCTGATTGCCTCGCCCCGCCGTCCCGGATAAATTGTTGCGCCTTCGAAGGATACCGACCACGTGAACGTGCCGCTGTTGGACCTCGTGGCGCAGTACCGCGCCATCCGAGACGAGGTGCTGCCCGCCCTGCAGGCAGTCATCGAGTCCCAGCAGTTCGTCATGGGCCCCCCCGTGGTGCAGCTCGAGGCGGCGGTGGCGAGCCTTTGCCGGGCGCCGCACGCCATCGCGTGCGCCAGCGGCACCGACGCGCTGCTGCTCGCGCTCAAAGCGCTGCGGCTCGAACCCGGGGACGAGGTGATTACCACCCCGTTCACGTTCTTCGCGACCGCCGGCGCGATCCACAACGCAGGCGGCACGCCCGTCTTCGTGGACGTCGAACCGGACACCTTCAACATCGACCCTGCAGCCGTCGCTGCGGCGCTGACCCCGCGCACCCGGGCGATCGTGCCGGTGCACCTGTACGGGCAAATGGCCGCGCTGGAGCGGCTGTTGCCGCTGGCGCGGGCGCGCGATGTGAAGATCATCGAGGACGCCGCTCAAGCGATCGGGGCACGCCGCAAGATCGACGGCCAGTGGCGCATGGCCGGCGAGCTGGGCTGGGTGACCGGCTTTTCTTTCTTTCCGAGTAAGAATCTCGGTGCCTGGGGCGATGGCGGGATGATGGTTACTGCGGACGCTGCTGTCGCGGAGCGCCTGCGCAAGCTGCGACTGCACGGCGGCGCCAAGCAGTACCATCACGACGAGGTGGGTACCAACTCCCGGCTCGATACCGTGCAGGCAGCGGTGCTGCTCGCGAAGCTGCCCCATCTCGTGTCCTGGTCCGGGCGGCGACGCGAGATCGCGGCCTATTACACCGAGCGACTGGCCGACCTGCCCACGCTGCAGCCCCCGGTCGTGGACCCCTGCAACGAGCCCATCTTTCATAAGTACACGGTACGGGTCGAGCGCCGCGACGCGCTGCAGGCATACCTCAAGAGCAAGGCCATCGGCACGGCGATCTACTACCCGGTGCCGCTGCATCTGCAACACTGCTTCAGCCACCTGGGCTACCAGCCTGGCCAACTGCCACAGTCGGAGCGCGCCGCGACCGAGGTGCTCTCGCTGCCGGTGTATCCGGAACTCACCCGCGATCAGCTCGATTACGTGATCGATGCGATCCGCGGATTCTATCGGTGAGCCGCCTGAAGCTGGGCGTCATCGGTGCGGGGGTGTGGGGCAAGAATCACGTACGGACGGCGGCTGGCCTGGCGGACGCCGAGCTCGCCGCGGTGTGCGACACCGACACCAAGGTCCGCGACCGAGTCGCGCGGCAGTACCCGGTGACGCACGTCACCGCCGACGTGGTCGATCTGCTGGGCCGGGTGGACGGAGTGATCGTGGCATCGCCGGCGGCCAGCCACGCCCGCATCGCGCTACAATGTGTCGAGGCTGGGAAGCCGTGCCTCGTGGAGAAGCCGTTTGCGTTGACGGTCCGGGACGCCGAAGCGGTTGCCCGCTCGGCCGCC
>Ga0134087_10000310_pt1 | contig 11219 bp, 9 predicted proteins | sample 15_taG_23_FD_109981 | JGI IMG/M metagenome (GOLD analysis project Ga0134087, IMG submission 109981) | Grasslands soil microbial communities from the Angelo Coastal Reserve, California, USA - 15_D_Glu_20cm_5_24_1 metaG | ecosystem: Environmental > Terrestrial > Soil > Grasslands ... | reverse complement strand
TCCCGCCCTATTCTCCTTACAAAGGCGCATCGCACGATGCCGGCGCGCAGCACCCTCACGGTCAGCGACACAATGTCTGCCACTTTTGCGTGCCGCCCAACATTTCCCCTATCATCGTTACGCACAACCCGCAGCCCTCCGGCGACGGGACGAATGACGCGCCTGATGGCACGGTGCCAGGCATTCCCGGAGGTTTGATTCCCATTCCCGGGGTTCGGAGTAATGTGCCGCCGCCACCCGATGACCATCGCGTCGCGCGGCAAACGGTCATGCGCATGACGCAAATTGACCCCGCCATGCTGATTTACCGCGTTGAGCCCGTCTATCCGCCGCTGGCAAAACAAATTCACAAGGAAGGTCGCGTAGAGCTACGCGCTATGATCGCCACCGACGGAACGATCCAATCACTCGAAATCGTCGGAGGCGACCCGATATTCTACCAATCGGCCAGGAACGCCGTAAGTCAATGGCGCTACCGGCCGACCATTCTCAACGGCCAACCCGTGGAAATCGACACGCACATCACCATCATCTACACGATGTCGGACTGGCGTCCTGTCGCCCAAGAGTGAAACGAGCGGCACCTGGAAATCCCTGCGGCTGCAACCGGCCTTTACGGAGAACTTAAACTTACAACTGAAAACTCCAAAAAAGGTGCAGGGGCCGCTTCTGCCTGACCACGCGGCCCCTCTGCCTAACACTGGGCAACCGATTCTGTTGTGCCTATCGCACTCTCGTTAGAACCGGAACACAAATCCGGTCGACACGCGGAAATTGTTCTGGTTCCGCGCGGCCAACGGTCCTTCCCGGAATCGCGTCAGCAAGTATTCGGTCTGAAACGGACGGATCGAAAAGTGATCGAACACCTTGTAATCCAAGCCTCCGCCTGCGGTCATGGCAAACGCGTTCTGCGTGCCGGTGGTCCCGAACGCCGCAGCGTTCGCGTGCGCCGCACCAAAGAGCACCTGTCCGAACGGCGTGATCCGCGAATAATGGCGGTAGGACACTCGCGGACCAAAGAGGTACGTCGAGTATGTCCCGCTAGCGCCCGAGTTCAGAATGTTGCCGTTGTTGTATCAGCCAAAGTCGGCCACGCCCCCGAGCCAGTTCGTGATGTTGTAGGCCACGTTGGCGTTCCCGCCATGCAGGTGGAAGCTGTCCACTCCCGTCACGCCGGGATTGGCTTGCACATAAGAATAGCCCGCAAAAACATCCACCCTCGGCGCATTTTCCTGCGCGAAAGCCGAAACGGCGGAAAGCGAGAGTACCCCGAGTAAAGACACCCATAGCTTCAATTTCATAAACCCTCCAAATGGATTTAGTTTTTTGCGCAGACTCACACGCTTAAAGCGCGGCCGCGCTCTTCGCGGGTTGCCTCAGGCAGGGAGGCAGCACTCCGCATCCCTTGATTTGTTTTGTCCATAGAGATGCGGGAAATCGCCGCTTCGTTGCAAGTTCTTTGAATTTTCTGCGTGCAATTTTGTGACTACGATTCTCAAGAGATTTCTGCAGGAAATGGAAGGTCTGAGAGTAGCCGTTGCAAGGGCGCGTTCCCCCTGCGGTTTGAAGGAATCGCATAGCAGTCGCCAACGAAGCTATTTGGAGTGCGGCAGCTTGCTGCCGCTTTTCCTGTGGGCAAACCCTGCTCTGAAGGTCAGCTATGAAACACGGCTCGAGCATTCGCTGCGAGCTTTTTACATTCACTCTGGGTCTGTTCGCCTTGGAGAACAACGACACTCCCCGTGAATTCCGGGGCCGAGGCAAAGGCAGGTACAGATGGAAGTGTTTGCCCTTGGGGATCCGACCCCATTGGTCTCTTATGGCTCATAATGAGATTTGCTCACGCAGGTCGTTGGTCAGAGTTCCCCTTAGGGGATGGGAGTTGAGTCTTGAGCGCCAAACGTGTTCTTCCTGTTGCTCTCATGTTGTGCATTCTCGAGTTTGCCCACCAGCATGCGGAAGCAGGCTCCAAAACGGTTGTTTTCGCGCACGTTAACGTCGTGCCCATGGATGGCGACCGCATCTTGACCGATCAGGACGTAACTGTCGTCGACGACAGGATCTCATCCATTGAACCAGCGGCCAGTCCCATCGTTCCTAAAGACGCGCAAGTCATAGAGGCGACCGGCAGGTTTCTTATGCCTGGCCTGGGTGAGATGCACGCTCACCTTCCGGAGCCTTCTGATCCGCAAGAGTACATGCGAGCGACCTTGGCTCTCTACGTGGCGAACGGAGTCACCACTGTCCGTTGCATGCGTGGATTTCCAAATCACCTAGCCACAAAGCGGGATGTGATCTCGGGAAAGTTATTGGGTCCCTTTCTTTTTCTCGCAGGTCCCGGTCTGGGAGGCGACAGCGTTAAGTCGCCGGAGGATGGAGTTAAGCAGGTACTGCAGCAAAAGTCGGAAGGCTGGGACATGATCAAGATATTTCCAGGTCTTAAACGCGCTGAATACGATGCGATCATGACTACGGCGCGACGCATCGGAATGAGGACGGGCGGCCACGTGCCGACCGAGGTGGGACTCGAACACGCTTTGCAGACCGGCCAAGAAACGATCGAGCATCTGGATGGGTATTGGGAGGCCCTGCACTTCGAAAAGCCGGTGCCGGAAGCCGGTTTGAGAGAGATGGCCGTAAAGACGCGTGAGGCCGGAGTATGGAACACGCCAACGATGACAATCGTCCGATTCACGCTATGCATGGAGCCTATACAAAGTGCGCTTGCGAAAAAGGAAATGGAGTACCTACCAAAGTTCCAGGTGGACCGTTGGGTCAAGCTCTCGGAAGAAGTTGTATGCAAGGGGCATTCCGACCCGAACGTATCCCGGATCGTGCAACAGAACCGGGAGCGGTTCCTAAAGGAATTGAACGATGCGGGAGCGGAAATTCTTTTTGGGACTGACTCACCTAATCTCTTTGAGGTTCCGGGTTTTTCGGTCTATGAGGAGCTCATAGCCATGCGGCACGCAGGACTCTCGCCCTATGACGTCCTGCTTTCGGCCACACGAAAGGTAGGACAGTACTTACACAAAAATGTGGGAACGGTGACCGTTGGCGCGCAAGCCGATTTGATTCTACTCGACGGCAACCCCGTAGAAGACGTTGCAAATGTCCGCAAACAATCAGGCGTAATGCTAAGGGGCAGATGGTTCCCGCTTTCAGAACTTCAACGCATGCTGAAAGCTATCCATGATTTGCCCGGAAATTACCAAGCCTCATACCATCAAAAAGCAGAAGCGGGCTCGTAGCGGTGGCCGTGCGTAAATACGGTGAGAAGATTGCGCTACACGCCTGCCAAACGCCACAAAAAATGACACACTATGAGCGTGCTTGAGAACTGCGTCAGGGGAGTTCAATGCGTTTGTTGTCAGCTGAACTGTGACTGCCGAGAACAGTAGGAACGGCTAGAGCAGCGGCTCCCCGCAGTCTTTCGCAACCGCTTCGCGCGTCGCGTCGCGTAGACGAACCAATTCCCGCCACCCCGCAGAATCTGGCGCCTTTCTGTCGTTATCAACCGCCTCCGGATAAATCGGCGGATGCACCGTAATCGTCACCCTGCCAGGCCGTGGCAAATAAGCTCCGTCTGGCAAGATTTTCCGCGTGCCGGCCAGCGAAATCGGCAGGATGGGCGCGCCCGTGGCCACGGCTGCCTTGAACGCGCCGAGCTGGAACGGCCGCACGCCGTCTCCTCTGGTGAACGTCCCTTCCGGAAAAAAGAAAATGGACTCGCCATTGCGTAGAAGTTCTTCCACTTCCCCCACCTGCCGCAAACGCGACTCCGGATCGCTGCGGTCAAATCGCAGGTGCCCCATCCGATCGAGAAAAGCCCCCACGAACGGCATCCCGCGTACCTCCATTTTCGCGACGAAGTGGTACGGCACGCCCAGGCCGAGCATCAGCGGCAGCACGTCCAAATAACTGGCGTGATTGGACGCAAGAACTCTCCCGCCAGGAATATCCATATATTCCTTGCCAATGACGCGCACTTTGCATCCGACCAGCGCGAACAAAATCTTCACCGCCGAGGAAGTATAGCGGCCCGCAGCGCGATGATCCCGGATGAAATGAAGAATCGCCCAAGTCGGCGCAATCCAGAGGGCAAACACCGCCCAGAAGTACACGCCATACAGCATTTCGAAACCGCGCTTCAGTCCGCCAAGAATTTCCCGCCGGACATTGTGCACCGTGCTGGTCGTGCACAGCCGCACGATCTGTACCCACGCCGGAGCGCGCCCTGCGGAAAGCGTGCCCGCAAGGTAAAGCTGCTTCGTCTCTTCGCGGCGCAATTTTCCACTCGATGTTTTGGGAATGCTTCCCGGCGGAATCAATTCCACACGATCCGGCGGCAATCCCAGCCCTTGCGAGGCGATTTCCGTAACCTTCGCCGCAATCGCCGCGCGGCGCGCCCCGTCACGTTCTCGCGTTTCCGCCACCACCACCAGCTTTTCCGTGCCGCTTTCTTCATCGCTCAATCCAACCGCGACCACGCAACCCTTGCGAATCCCTTCAGCCCGCGTCGCCAACTCCTCAACTTCGTGCGGATACAAATTGCGTCCGCCCTTGATAATGATGTCCTTCACGCGCCCGGTTACGTAAATTTCGCCTTCGGCGCGATACCCGCGGTCGCCCGAATTTACCCAGGGAAATCCGCCGTCACTCGCCGTCGGCCCCTCCGGCAGAAGGGCTTCCGTCGCTTTCGGATTGCGATAGTAACCGCTCGTCGCGGATGGGCCTCGGAACCACAAAAATCCTTCGGTGCGATCCGGCACTTCGTTGCCCTCTCGGTCCACGATCCGCACTTCGTGCCCAGGCAGCGCCTTTCCGGATGACACAAAGGAAATCGCGGTCTGGTCATCCGCGACGGCAGGCAGCGCGCGCCCCTTCAACGTGAACGTCTCGCGCTCTACGCGATCAATCCGCGGCCCGCGACCGAGCGGCGGCACGGTCACGCCCAGCGTGGCCTCCGCCAATCCATAGACCGGCAGTTGCGCTTCGGGACGAAAGCCATATTTCGCAAAGCGCTCCCCGAAACGCTCCAGCGTTTCCGGGTTCACCGGCTCGGCCCCATTCAGCGCCGCCCGCCACAAGCTGAGGTCCACGCCGTCAATGTCTTTGTCCGCGATCTTCCGCACGCAGAGCTCGTAGGCGAAGTTGGGCGCCGCCGCCACGGTTCCGCGATGCTTGTGAAACGCATGCAGCCATTTCTCCGGCCGCGTCAAAAACGCCAGCGGCGACAGCACCGCGACAGGAAGCCCAAAATGCAGCGGCGTGAGCCACGCGCCGATCAAGCCCATGTCGTGATACAGCGGAAGCCACGTCACGATCACATCGCCGGGCCCAAGCCTTGCAGCTAGCCCAACGGCGCGTATGTTCGCCAGCATGTTCGCGTGCGTTAGCATCACCCCTTTGGGATCGCCCGTCGAACCGGACGTGTATTGCAGCATCGCCAAGTCGCTCGCCTTGCGCACGCGGCTCCCGCCGAGGTGTGGCGAAAGCGCGCCAGGCGCCGGCGGAGGCGCCTTATCCGCCGCTTCGATCACTTTCTCCGCATCCGCCACTTCCTGTAGTGAAGCCACGTGCGGCCGTAACAGCTTCGCCACCGCCTCTCCGCGCCGGAACGTTAGCAGCATGCATACTTCCGCGTTGTTCAGAATCGCTGATTGCCGCGCTGCGTATTCTTCAATGCGGTCCGCGCGAAACGGCGGATAAATCGGCACGGGAACTGCTCCAGCGAGAAGGATTCCCGCATAGGAAATGAAAAACGCCCGCGAAGTCGGCAGCATCAGCGCCACCCGCCCGCCCGCTGGCACACCGCGCCGCGCCAACTCTTCGGCGAAACGCTGCGCCGCGGCATGCAACTCGCCGAACGTCATGGTGGAGCTAACTTCTCCGGCTGGCCCATCCTCGGTGATCAGCAGATGCGTTTGCTCCGCGTTGCGCTTGGCGCGGTACCGTAGTATGTCGACAAGTGTCTCGGCCGAAAACACGCCCGCGTCCACGGCGTCGCGATGCCGCTTCTGCGCCGTCGCCGCCGCTCGCAGCGCGGACTCCGGCTCTGCCAATTCTTCCGCCGTTCCGGGAATCGCGAGAATCGCGTGCGCCAGGTCTTCCGGCGTGTCAGCCTCCGAGGCCACGCGGTCCAGCAAGCGTACGCCAAACGCACTCTCCAGCCGCGTCAGCAGTTCCACGCGTTCCAGGCTGCCCAACCCCAGTTCGCGGTCCAATTGTGAGGAGAGGCTCAGCATCGGCAGGGCACCTTGGCTGCCGAGCTCGCTGAGCAAGGTGCGGATGACCTCCAGCACGCGCTCGCGCACGGCGGAAGTGTCGAGTTGTGTCGCTGGGGTGGCCACGATTTGCATCTAGCGCAGGGCGAGTTTCTGCCTGTGGGCAAACAGGTACGAGCCCTGCAGCTTCCACTGGCGTGAGGCTAACACGCAACAGCGCGGAATGCCACTCGGAGTAGGCTCGTTAGGCAACGGGCCTACGCGCTTTTCTTTGCTGCTGTCGGCAAGGAAAAACCCTTCGGCAGCAGCGCCGTGGACAAATCCACGCCCGTCAAATCCGCGCCGGTCAAATCCGTTTCGCGCAAAATCGCCACGCCCATGTCCGCGCCCGAAAATCGTGCGCCATTCACACGGGCTCCGCGCAAGTTTACGTTGCGCAAGTGCGCCCGTTCGAATCGCACGTTCGAAAGGTCGCACCGGAAAAATTCCACGCCGCTCGCCTGGGCACCGGTTAAGTCCGCCCCCGGAAGAATTGCTTCCGTCATGTCCGCGTTGCGCAAATCGGTGTTTCGGAGGCGGGCGCCGGAAAGGTCCGCTCCCGGAAGGCGGGCTGTTCGGAGATCACTTCCTTCCAAATTCGCGTTGCGCAAAATCGCGCCGCTCAAATTCACGCCAGACAAATCCGCGTGAGAAAGGTCCGCGCCAGTCAGGTCCGCGCGCGCGCCGCCGTCTTTCCCGCGGAAAAACAGTTCATGCGCTTGTAAAACGTCCGTAAGTTTTTCCCCATGGTGCTTGATGCTTTTTGGTTTTCTCAGTCCCATAAAATAACCAGTCCTGTCCAAGATGATCGTGTTGTCTTTGATTCTGCCAATTTTACCGGAAGTGGCTGGGCGCGTGGAACTCGCTAGGAAAATCTTGAAAGGCGTGACGGCTCTTCATTCCGAGGAGTGAAGCGCGGCTTGATGTCAGCACAAGCGAGGCCGCGGCGAGCGTCGCAAAACGGTATTCATGGCTTCGATGCAGCAGCCGCTTCCCGCCGATTCTTGCTTACAGTCCTAGGCCGCAACGGGTGTCGCGGCGGACGAAGTCCCGATGGCGGAGTAAAGTGCGTCTCGGAGCGCCACCTCGCGCGGATCTCCGGTCAACACGCCCCGCATCTGGCTCGTCACGTAGGCGTAACCGACGGCCGCTACCGGATCCGCAAAGCCAAGAGAGCCGCCAGAGCCGGGTGACCCGAAGGAGCTCGCGCTAGCGCTGCCGAACGACCACACCGCGCTCGGCTTCATGAAACCCAGGGAGAACTGCACCTCCGCCTTCAGGCATTGGTCATAAAACCCGCGCGCCGGCGGAATCGCCGGAGCGGCCAACAGGTCCAGCGTTTCTTTGCGCAAGCCCAGTTCACGTCCGCCCACACAGGTCCGGTGACCGTCGATAAGTCCCGTTCTTCGCACCGCAAATTCCGAAGGCTTTTCGGCACTCGTCTGAGGAGCAGGGCCCGGACGGCCTAGTGAGGCATACGACGTTGCAGGCGAAGCAACCACTTCATGCAGCGATGGGGGCGCGAAGAAATTGCGCGATCTGGTCGGGCACTTTCGCCATAACTGCGTAAGCCGCCACTGTGTCTGTTTGCGACCTGAGATGGTAGCACTACCGGATCCCGGATTTCCCCGTGAAAAACTTGCGGAAGGCTCGTAAAATTTCATTGGGGATGTTCAGGGCCTTTCCAACGCGGCCAAGCATGCGGAACGTTTCGTTGCGGCTCGTGTATCTCGGGATTCTTCTGTTCTTCTTTGCGGCGGTCATTGCGGCGCAAGCGCAAGACCGCGAAGAGGAGATCATCGCCAACCTGGCCGGCGGATGCGTCATTGTGCACGTCGCGCGCGACACCATCGTTTTCGCCGCCATCGATCACGCCGTCGAATCGAACTCCATTCCTCCCCGCGTCGCTGGCGTCGACTCCACGCACATTGGCGTGCTCTTCGGCGCTTCCGAATGGCGCATTCCTGCCGATCCCAAGCCCATCCGCTTGGACCGCAATTATCAGCGTGTGGGCCCTCAAGCGCGCGAAGATACTGTGCCTGGGGAAGCCGAGCCGGATCTCGAGCTCATCGGCACCGTGTTCCTCGAGAAGCTTCGTCCGCTCGTTGGCCGGTTGCACCACAAGGTCGATTTCTCTCCCGATGACCCTGTCTTCCAAATGGTCATCATCGGCTATGCGCCGGGCGGCTACGGCCCCGAGGTTTGGGTCGTCGAATATCACATGGAGCAAGAGCAGATCGCCACGCGAGGTGAGGAATACTGGCAGACGCGCGTCCTGCGGCCGCACTTCACGCAGCTCTACCCGCCGGAGAAGCATGCGCCGCACACGTTAGTCGAAAGCCGCTATCCCGCGAACCTGAAAGGGCCGACGCTGGAAGAAATGATCAAGAGCAATGACCCGCGCCTCGGTGCCGTGCTCCACGAGCCGCGTTTCGAGAAGGTGCTGGAGAACCTGCGCGGTGGCACAGCCCAGAAAGCCGCCCCCGCCGATTCCATCGATTTCATGCGCGCCGTCATGCCGCTGCTTGCGGGAAATTCTTCTTATGTCATTGGCACGATGGATGAGCAGCACGGCATGAATTGGGTCGTTCCCCCTTCCGAGCCCATCGAAAAGGCCGAAGAAGACAGGAACCGCCCGCCCGACGCCCCCACCCTCCGCCGCCCCATCAAACCGTGACCATTAAACCCAGCAAGAAACAGCGATCCGTAATTGCGGCTTTCTCCGATGAGGTCCTTAATTCGGAGACCTGTGGGCTTGTTCCCTTTGCGCAAATCCCGAATTCGGTCGATGGCCCTGCCAACGGACTTAGCGCGAGCTTCTTTCGTTCCGGTAGCCCCCGGTGGTAACCTTGACGGCGTGACCGGGGCGCGGGCTTCACGGTGATCTCAACGTCCACACCCCAATGGAACTTCGAGCATCACAGAAGCCTTTCGATGGGATCGCCCGGGCGGACGATGCCGCCTTCCAACACGCGGCAAAGCATCCCGCGCCGGCCCCAGAGTTCTTTGCGCAGCCCCTGCCGGATCCGCTCCATCTGATTGCACGGCGTGCACACCAGGGTGACTTCCAGGCGCGCTTCGCCAATGCGGAGCTGCTGGCCAATCGACAGGCTGTTCACGTTCAAGCCATCGGTGGTGATATTCTCGCGTAGGAGGCCGGGCTGCAACTCCATGGCTTCCAGCGTTTCGCGGTCCACCAGCAAGATCTGCCGACCGCTGCCTGGCTTTGCGTGCGCGCAGCCCTCCAGGCCAAAGTCCGCCAGGATTCTTGCCTCCCGAAGCTCCTCCATCGGCACATGTTTCTTCGGCGCTCGGAACAGGTTCTGTACCCTGGCCATATTCTTCAGTTCCCACTCGCCTTCAGCGAATTGAAATGCCGCCCGATGTCCTTGCGGTAATGCATGCCCTCGAAGTGAATTTTCTCCGCAGCCGCATAGGCTGCCCCTAGAGCCGCCCCCAGAGTTGGACCGGCCGCCGTCACCCCAAGCACTCTCCCGCCGCTGGTGACCACCTCGTCGCTAACGCCCTGGGTGCCCGCATGCAAAACCTTCACACCGGTAATCTGCTCCGCGCCGGCTAGTCCCTCGATGCGCTTTCCCGATTCGAATCGCCCCGGATACCCGCCCGACGCAAGCACCACGCATGCACTCGCACCAGGCTTCCAACGCAACTTGGATGTTTGCAGGTTCCCGGAGGCTACGTTTTGGAGCACGTCCGCCAGATCAAAGTCCATTCGAGCCACGATGGCCTGCGTCTCGGGATCGCCCAGTCTGCAATTAAACTCCAGAACCTTAGGACCGGAGTTCGTCAGCATCAACCCGATGTAGAGGAAGCCTTGATAAGGAATGCGATCAGCCGCTAAGCCCGCCAACGTCGGTTGAACGATGGTCGAGACAATGGTTTTGCGCAGCGCCTCCGGCAGCAAGTCATCGGTCGAATACGCTCCCATCCCTCCGGTATTGGATCCCTGGTTCCCGTCGTAGACGCGTTTATGGTCGCGCGTCGGAACCAGTGGCGCATAGCTGTTTCCATCCGACACCACGATGAAAGAAAGCTCGTCGCCTTCGAGTCCCTCTTCCAAAAGGATGCGCTTTCCCCCGGCGCCGAGTTCGCTTTTCTCCATCACGCGCTCGATGAAATCGCGTGCCTTTTCGAAATTCTGGGCGACGAGAACGCCTTTGCCCGCGCACAAGCCGTCCGCCTTAACCGCTACGGGAAAAGGAACGTTGTGCAGGGCGGTGTATGCCTTGCTTGCGGATTCGAAAGCGCCGTACGTTCTCGCAGTTGGGATGCTGTGCCGCTGCAAAAACTCCTTCGAAAAAATCTTGCTGCCTTCGAGCTGCGCCGCTTGTTTCGACGGTCCCACAATCGCCCAATGACGCTCGCGGAAGGCATCTCCAATGCCGTTTACTAACGGCAGTTCCGGTCCCACGATGGCCAGGTCGGGCCGCATCTTTTCCGCGAAGGCCACCAGTGCGGCCACGTCGCCTGCATCAATGGCCACGCATTCTGCGTCGGCAGCGATACCGCCGTTTCCCGGTGTGCACCAGATTTTCTCCACGCGCGGGCTCTGCTTCAACTTCCACACCAGCGCGTGCTCGCGCCCGCCGCCGCCAATCACCAGAACTTTCATTTCTCGATTTCCTCGCTCGACAACTCTTTCGAACGATAGACGCGGCCCCGCGGCCTGTCAACCTTCGACCCTCCTGGCGCCCATGGGGCGAAATGCAGAAATCGAGCATCGTACGAACCTCGCTCCCGCGAGGTTTCCGAGCGAACTCCGCGTGACTAACCGATTGGGAAACCTGCCCCGCAGGCCAGTTTTCCGTTGTGCTATCTGACCGCTACGCTAAGAAATTGGAGAGCTTGCTTTAGGCCAAACGTTAGAACCCGAAAGGGGCCGAGTTGCTCCTCATTCCCTTGAAACATGAAAACATGGTAGGCCGCCGCTGG
>Ga0134087_10000309_pt1 | contig 11260 bp, 10 predicted proteins | sample 15_taG_23_FD_109981 | JGI IMG/M metagenome (GOLD analysis project Ga0134087, IMG submission 109981) | Grasslands soil microbial communities from the Angelo Coastal Reserve, California, USA - 15_D_Glu_20cm_5_24_1 metaG | ecosystem: Environmental > Terrestrial > Soil > Grasslands ... | reverse complement strand
TGGGGTAAACAAGCCGAGACCTGCGGGCAATACCTGGCGAAGGGTCGGCAGGTTTATGTCGAAGGCAGTATCCGGACGCGGAGCTACGACGACAAGAACGGGAACAAACGCTATGTGACGGAGATCGTGGCGCAGCGGGTGCGATTCTTAGGCGGTGGCGGCGGAACGCGAATGGCTCCCGAGGCGGATGCTGCTGGGGCGGGCGAGGAGATGGGTGGTGGCGGGATGCCGCCGACGGATGACGATATTCCTTTCTAGAGATGGCGAAACCCACCAGCGCGCTCGACTCTCAGACTCCCTAGGTAACGAGATTTCTCGGTCTCCCGTCAAAAAAAGCACTAATGTTGTCTGCGACTTCGCTAAGTAGCCGTTCACGCGCTTCGCGGGCGCTCCAGGCCGTGTGCGGCGTCACCAACAAATTATCCAGTTCCTTGGCCGCTTCGACAATCGGATGGTCCGCAGCGGGCGGTTCCTGGGAGATCACATCCAGCGCAGCCGCAGCCAATCGTCTTGTACGCAAGGCTTCGATCAGGGCAGCTTCGTCGACAAGCGCGCCACGAGCGGTGTTGATCAAAAAGGCGGTAGGTTTCATCAATGACAAAGTGTGTTCATTGATCAAGTTTTCCGTCCGCGGCGTAAGTGGACAATGAAGTGTAACGATGTCGGATTCCTGAAGCAGTTGCTCTACGGAAATCCTACCGCTGGATATCGGCTCGTCGGAACCGGGCCGGCCGGCGATCAACACCTCCATGCCGCAGCTCCGCGCCATTGCCGCCACAGTCCGGCCGATGTTGCCGTAGCCGATGATGCCGAGCTTTTTTCCTTTTAGCTCCATCGTCGGGAAGTCGAAAAGCGAAAAGACCGGACTCTTCTGCCAGGCTCCCGCCTTCACAACCTTTCCGTATCCACCTACGTGGGTCGCGAGTTCGAGAATGAGCGCCATCGTGAACTGCGCCACCGACTGAGTGGCGTAGCCTGGAACGTTGCACACCTTGATGCCAAGTTTGTTAGCCGATTGCCGGTCGATGATGTCGGTTCCCGTTGCCGCGACGGCGATGAGCTGCAAATCCCGCGCTTCCGGTTTACTGAGTATAGAATGATCGATGGCGACTTTGTTTGTTACTGCCACCGCATTGTCCTTTAGCCGGTTGACGACTTCCGCCGGGCTCGTAATCTGATAAATCGCGCACTGCCAGCGCTCGGTGAATGCCTCCAGCGAAACGTCGCCGAAAGTCCTGGCGTCAAGAAAAACGATTCGAGGCCGCAGCGTTGTCATAGGTGATCTGTGTCTTTGCGTTCGAGCTGCTTAGCCTCGTTCCACAGAGTGTCCATTTCTTCCAGTGTCGATGCCGCGGGCGTTTTCCCCGCTTCACGGAGTCTCGTTTCGATGTAACCAAATCGTTGGATGAACCGCTCGATTGCGCGGGTTAGAACCTCCTCCGATCGGAGGTCAAGAAAACGCGCGATGTTGACCATTGAAAAGAGCAGGTCGCCCATCTCCTCACTCATGCGCCGCCTATCGCCGGAAGAACAGGCTTGTTTGAGTTCGCCCAGTTCCTCTTCGACTTTTTGCCAGACGGGTATCGCATCGGGCCAATCAAAACCCACACGGGAAGCTCGTTCCGTAATGGTCTGGGCGCGCGCCAATGCCGGCATCGCTTTAGGAAGATTGCCTAAAGCTGATTTACTTGAGTCTTTCTCCTTCTCTTCCGCTTTCAGTCGAGCCCATTGTTTTAAAACGGCGTCGGAGTTTAAAAGCGCGCTGCCGGAAAAGACATGGGGGTGACGGCGCACCATCTTGTCTTTCAATTCCGCAATGACATCGTTTGCCGTGAAAGCGCCGCGCTCGCTCGCGATCTGGCAGTGAAAGATGATCTGGTGCAGGAGGTCGCCCAGCTCTTCTCGTAGCGTCTCGTCCTTGCCTCCGTCGATGGCGTCTAAGAGTTCATAGCTTTCTTCTAGGAGCGATGACTTCAGTGATACATGCGTTTGGTCCTTGTCCCACGGGCAACCATTTTGCCCGCGGAGTTGGGCCATTATTTGCAAAAGCCCGCCAAACTCTCCATCCGGCGATTGGCTGTTCTTCACATCGACCTCCCTTAAACCTGCGGCGCGTGGTTATTTCTTCCACCAAGGGGCATTAAGTGTTACGGTATCATTGTCGCGGAAAATTGAAAACGACGAGGGTCAGATCAACGGGAAGATGCAGCGAAAAGTTTATGACCCGTACTGGACTTTCGCCGCGCGCAACGGCTGAATTCTAAAAGTGATGAGTGGACGGGTCAACAGGGGTGGACCGGCAAAAAAAAATCTGGTACATAAAAACGACTTTCAAACGTCATTTCTAAGAAGGTCGATTATGGATATTACAACTTCAACTTTACAACTCAACACCCCTGACGGAAGAATGGAGACTTTTGAGGCGCGGCCTAAGAGTGACGGATCGTATCCTGGAATCGTTGTATTGATGGAAGCCTTTGGTCTCAATGACCACATCAAGAAGGTGACCGAGCGAATCGCCCAAGAGGGTTACGTGGCCGTGGCGCCGGATCTGTATCACCGCGAGTCCGAACGCATCGTGCCTTACAGCGATTTACAGAAAGCCATTGGCATCATGAACCGGCTCCAGGACCCCAAGATCATGGATGACGTGGGGGCCGCGATTGCTCATTTGAAGTCTCAAAGCAATGTGAAGGCGGGTTCCATTGGCGTGACTGGTTTCTGCATGGGAGGTCGCTTTACTTATCTTTCGGCGGCGCATCACAGCAAGGACGTGAAGGCGGCGGTTGTGTTTTACGGCGGGGCCATTCCCATGGGTGACCCCAGCCCTCTCTCGCGGACGGGCGAGATCAGTTGTCCGATCCATCTTTTCTTCGGTGGCAAGGATCCTATGATTCCGGCGGATCACGTAAACCAGATCAAGACCGAGCTGACCAACAAGAAAAAGAATTTTGAGATGAAGGTCTATCCCGAAGCGACCCATGGCTTTTTCTGTGATGAGCGGCCGAGCTACCACGCGGAGTCTGCCAAAGATGCTTGGGAGAAGACAAAATCGTTCTTCGCTCAACATCTGAAGTGATCGGGATATGCAATCGTTTCGGGAGAGGGAAGGTTTATGGCCTTCCCTCTCTTTTTTATTTTTTAATGGCGCGTGAGACAATGGGTAAAGCTCGTTACTATGCCGAAGGCTAGACGCAAAGAGCAGGTAACGCTGGCGCTCGTTCAAATGAGCGCCAGCGAAGCTCCCGAAGCCAACCTTGCGAAGGCCGTGCAGCGAATCGAACTGGCCGCGCGGCAAGGCGCGCAGATCGTTTGTCTCCAAGAGCTCTTCCGTTCGCGCTACTTTTGCCAGAGCGAGGATGCGCGCCGCTTCAAACTGGCGGAATCCATCCCCGGGCCAAGCACCGAGACGCTGGGAACACTAGCGCGAAAACGACGAATCGTCGTCGTCGCTTCGATGTTTGAGAAACGCTCGGCGGGCATCTATCACAATACAGCAGTGATTATCGATGCCGATGGTTCCATCGTCGGCCGTTACCGTAAGATGCATATCCCGGACGATCCGCTGTATTATGAAAAATTTTATTTCGCCCCCGGTGATCTCGGCTTTCCCAGTTTTCAGACGCGCTACGCGAAAATCAGCGCCTTGGTCTGCTGGGACCAATGGTTTCCGGAAGGCGCTCGTCTCGCAGCGCTTTCAGGGGCGCAGATTCTTTTTTACCCGACCGCCATCGGATGGATTGCTAAAGAACCTCGCACCGTGGCCTTGAATCAGCGCAACGCGTGGGAACTGATCCAACGATCCCATGCGATCGCCAACGGTGTTTATGTCGCATCGGTGAACCGCGTGGGACGGGAAGGTAAAATCAAATTCTGGGGCCGCTCGTTTGTCGCTGGGCCCTTCGGGGAAATTGTCGCGCTAGCGGACGGCGACCGCGAAGAAGTCCTCTTCGCCAAGTGCGACCTCGGAAAAATCGCAGAAACTCGTCAGAGCTGGCCTTTTCTTAGAGATCGCCGGATTGACGCCTATGGATCACTGCAGTCACGCTTTCTCGACAAGATCGACAACGGGTAGTCGCATTCATTTTTCGATTTTAACGTTCCATGAGTCATTTAGTGATCAGGCCAGAGACTCCACGATCACTGGGCTACGCCATGCCTGCGGAATGGTCGCGGCATCGCGCGACCTGGCTCTCCTGGCCGCACAATCGTGAAACCTGGCCAACTCAATTAGAGCGGGTGAGGGAAGTCTGGGTGAGAATGATTCAACTATTGTCACCCCAGGAGCGAGTGTGTCTGTTGGTCAACGACGAACCAACTCGCCAAGATGTAATCAGGCGGCTTACGAACGCCCGAGCCGCACTGGACAACGTCACCATCTTCCAAATTCCTACGGTCGATGTCTGGATGAGAGATTACGGTCCGACGTTTGTGATTAGAGATTCGCAGGAAAGCGCGTTGGCTTTCAACGATTGCATCTTCAACGGTTGGGGCGGCAAGTACGAGTCTTATGAAGAGGACGAGCAAATCGCCAAGGAAATCGCTTCGCTTCTCCGGGTCCCGGTCTTCAACCATCCGGTCGTGCTCGAAGGCGGTTCGATCGAGGTCAACGGCCTTGGGACGTGTCTCACCACGGAGCAATGTTTGTTGAACAAGAACCGCAACCCCCATATGAGTCGCCGCGAGATCGAGGAGTTCCTCAAGGACTCATTGGGCGGTGATCAGGTGATTTGGCTTGGCCAAGGAATCGTCGGGGACGATACCGACGGACATATCGACGACATCGCCCGGTTCGTCAATCCAGCGACGATCGTTTGCATCGTGGAAGAAAATTCCAAGGATACAAACTATTCGCTTCTCCAACAAAATTTAGAACGCCTGCAAGCAGCGAGAGATCAAAACGGTAACAAGCTTTCCATCGTGCCGTTACCGTGCCCGGGTCCTGTCTATTACGAAGGCGCGCGCCTGCCCGCCAGCTATGCTAATTTCTACATCGCCAATGGGGTGGTTCTGGTTCCGTTATTTGATGATCCTTGCGATGTCAAGGCTTTGGGAATTTTGCAGGAACTGTTCCCCGACCGAAAAGTGGTGGGGTTGCCATGTAAGGCCGTCGTAGCCGGCTTGGGGGCGATTCACTGCGTTACACAGCAAGAACCTGCCGTTCCTTCAGGGCCTTGACAATTTGTTGAAGTCGTCCATATTCTAATCCGTCGTATGGGGCAGCTCATCCAGCTCAAGGAACTGCATCAGGCGCGGCGCCGCCGTTCCGAAAAGGTCAGCATGGAACAATGCGTGCAATTGCTGGAGTGGAACCTGAAAAAAAGTCTCGACGAGTATTTCAACTCTCCACGGGAGCAGCGCTCCATCCGGGCTACTCAGATCCGTAAACTTAGCGAAATTCTCGAATACGCGCTAAGGCTTCTCTAAATCCGCCACGTCAGTCGTGGAAATTTTAAATCCATTTTTGGTGATCGTGATTTTTTTTCTCGGCCTCGTGCTTATCGGCTGGATTTTTCTGAACCGTTTCCAATCCATCCTGCAAGAAAGACGAGAGGACCCGTCCTGGCTATTGATGCAACAGCAAATCGGTCAGCTCGGAGTTCAGTTCGGACAGGTGCTCGAAAGCAGCACCCAAATCATCCAACAACAGTTGGGACAAATCCTCGGCCACGTGAACGAACGGCTCAGGGAAAACGCCGATATTTTACAGCGGACCCAGCAGAGCCTGGGCGAAAGGCTGGATAACGCCGCCAGAGTCGTCGGCAGTGTCCAGAAGAGCCTGGGCGGACTGGAAGAGGCCAATCGCAAGATCTATGAGGTCGGTAAGGATATAGCGTCGCTGCAGGAAATTCTTCGAGCACCGAAGCTGAGAGGAGGCCTGGGCGAATTCTTCTTGGAAGATTTGCTGGGGCAAATCCTTCCGTCCCAGCATTTTGCGACCCAATACAGCTTCCGTAGCGGCGAGAAGGTCGACGCGGTGATCAAGCTCGGGGGTTCGTTGGTTCCGGTGGATTCGAAGTTTCCATTGGAAAATTTCAAGCGCATCCTGGAAGCGACGGCCGATGATGACAAGACGCGAGCAAAGCGGCAGTTTGTCGGAGACGTACGGAAACACATCGATGCTATCGCCGCCAAGTACATCGTTCCCGACGAAGGGACCTATGACTTCGCGCTCATGTACGTCCCGGCGGAAAATGTTTACTATGAGACGATTATCAAGGACGAGTTGCCGGGGGAGAAAAATCTCAGTCAGTACGCTTTGAGTAAACGCGTGATCCCGGTCTCTCCCAACTGTTTTTACGCGTACCTGCAGGTGATTATTCTAGGACTCAAAGGGATGAAAATCGAAGAACGGGCCAAGGAAATCATCCAATACCTAAACCGGCTGCAAGGGGATTTCTCCAAGTTCCGGGACGATTTTGGTCTAGTGGGCAAGCATTTGGGTCACGTCCAATCGACCTATCAAAATGCTGAAAAGCGGCTGGACCAGTTTGGCCAGAAACTTCTTTGTGCGGACGCCGCCCCGGGAGAGCTTCCCGAGCCGAGCTCCAACGATCGCAATACTGGATAATAATTCTAGGCAGGAACAACTCCGATGCGGTTAAGTCTGTTCTCCCGGCTGGTCCTTGGGTACCTCGTCGTTTTCGCTCTGGTGATGGCGGTCAGCATTTATGCCGTAGGGGAGCTGCGCCGTTTTGAAGACATCACCCGATCTATCCTGGATAGAGACAACCGAGTCCTGGATTACGAGAAAAAGCTCGCCGATAGCTTTTTGTCGCAGATTCGGTACGAGCGTAAATTCACGATTGCGAAAGACCAGGCACTCTACCGAGAGTTTCTCAAGTTCAAAGGCGATTTTGAACACAATCTGGAAGAAACCCGCGCGGTTGCGGATTCAAAGTCGGCGGCCATGCTGGATCAGGTGAAAGAGGATTATCAGCGCTACCAGGATTTATTCGCAAAGGAAACCGTTCAGATAAGGGCGCATCTGGAGTACCCTCAGGATTGGTATAACAAAGAGAAAAGCAAGTTTTCTGATGCCGTCCTGGCATCTTTGGATCGATTGCAGACCGAGCGGCAACAAGAGACTTTCGACAAAGTAAAAAATCTGGCGGACGCAGGCGCACAAGCCCATCGAGTGGCGGTCATGATTACCTTGGTCGCTTTGGTTATTATCCTGGTGCTGTCGTTTGTCATTACGCGAAGCGTTACCCGGCCCATAGGGATTTTAAAGAAAAAAACCCGTGAGATCGCGAGCGGACGATTCGTGGCAGATCTCCGGGTGACTTCCCCTCCGGAGATCCGCGAACTGGCCTCCTCATTCAACCTCATGTGTCAAAAGCTAAACGAGCTGGACAAGATGAAGGCCGACTTTTTTGCCTCGATGTCGCATGAATTACGAACGCCGTTGACCTCCATCAAGGAAGGCACGGGTCTCTTGCTCGACGGAGTAGGTGGAGCGGCCACTGACAAACAGAGAAAGCTCTTGACCATCGTAGCAGAAGAGAGCAATCGTCTCATAGCGCTCGTCAATTCTTTGTTGGATCTGTCGAAGATGGAGGCTGGAATGATGAATTACAGTTTTGAAGAATCCAGCCTGGGACCTTTGATCAACAAGGCGGTCATGGAAATAACGCCATTAGTGGAGGCGAAGGGGATACGCTTGGAAACTGAGATCGCACAGGAACTTCCGAGTGTGAAGTTGGATCGCGAACGGGTACTCCAGGTGCTCAGAAATCTCATCGGGAATGCTGTCAAGTTTACTCCGAAGGCCGGACGCGTTAAAGTTGCCGCAAGAGCCATTCACGACAAAATCGAAGTGTCCGTTCGGGATACTGGGCCGGGAGTTCCTGAGGAGAATCTTAAGACGATCTTCGACAAATTTCATCAGGGGAGCCGTGATGGAGCCTTTTCGGCCAACGGTACGGGTCTTGGCCTCGCCATAGCCAAGCATATTATTATTTCTCATGGTGGCAACATATGGGCGGAAAACCATCCCGAGCAAGGCAGTACGTTTACCTTTATACTTCCCTCGTAATTTTGTTGGGGGGATGTGGCCTAGTCAGCAAGCCGCCGGAGCCGCTGACGCCGACGGCGCGGCCGGAGCCTGCCGTGACGCCGAAGCCCGAGATAGTCGTCGAGTCGCGGGAAGTGCGGGAACGACGCGAGGCCAGCGAGCACTTGCAGCTCGCGCAAGTTCTTCTCGCGAAAGGTGACTATGAAGGATCCCTTCGAGAGAGCCGAACAGTTTTAGCTTTGGTCAAAGACGAGTCGCCGTCCGATGCCGCCGTTTTCAATATGGGTCTTGTCTACGCGAATCCCAAAAATCCCAAGAAGGATAACAGGCAGGCCATGGGTTTTTTCAACCGAGTGATCAAGAGTTATCCGGATAGTCCTTGGGCGGAACAGGCGAGGATTTGGGTCGGTGTCCTGGACGGCGTGGAAAAGCTCAAGCAAGTAGACATTGACATCGAAGAAAAAAAACGGGACAGATTGCGTTAAGGATTGAAATGGGATCGGGCAGAATCATTGTTGTTGATGATGATAAGAATTTGATCGAGCTGGTCAAAATGAGGCTCGAGTCGGCAGGTTACGACGTGACGGCGGCCGTGCAAGAAGACGAAGCCCTCAGTGCGGTCAAGACACACTCTTTCGACATTTGTTTGCTCGATCTAATGCTTAGAGACAGAGACGGGATCGCTCTGATGGGGGAAGTGCATGCTGTCGCTCCTGATATTCCGGTGATCATTTTGACTGCGCATGGAAGCATTGAGAGCGCCGTGGAAGCCATGCGCAAGGGAGCGTACAGCTATCTCACGAAGCCCTTCGAACCCCAGGATTTGCTCTTGCAGATTGATCGGGCTCTCGAACATCGGCGCCTCAATTCTGAAATCAAGCGGCTCAAGGAACTGTTGGAAGAGAAATACGACTTCGCCAACATCATCGCTCGCAGCGCCAAAATGCGTTCAGTGTTGGACATCGTAACGCGCATCGCCAAGCTCGACTCAACGGTCTATCTACATGGCGAAAGCGGCACCGGAAAAGAACTGATTGCCAAAGCGATCCATCTTGCGAGTGATCGAAGGGACCAAGCGTTTGTTGCGCTTAACTGCGCCGCTTTACCCGAAACGCTTCTTGAAAGCGAGCTCTTTGGCCATGAGAAGGGATCCTTCACCGGCGCCGTAAGAAGCACGAGAGGTCTGTTCACCCAGTCCCACGCCGGCACGCTATTTCTGGACGAGATCGGAGACATGCCGCTCTCGACTCAATCCAAATTGCTTCGTGCTTTACAGGAGCGGCAGTTCTATCCCGTCGGCAGCGACGTTCCAGTGGAGGTGGACGTCCGGGTGATTGTGGCTACCAACAAAGATTTGGAAGAGCAAGTGAAAAAGGGACTCTTCCGAGAAGATTTGTTTTATCGAATTCACGTGATCCCTATTTGCGTGCCGCCTTTGAGAGAACGCAAAGAGGACATCGTCCCGCTGGTAGAGAGCTTTCTGAAGAAATTTAGCGAGCAAATGAGAAAGGAAGTCAAAGGACTCACCCCCGAAGCGCTGAGAAAATTGATGTTGCATGATTGGCCGGGAAACGTGCGCGAGCTGGAAAACACGATTGAATACGCGATCGCGATGACCCAAGATGAACTCGTCACCGAGGACTACGTTCTCCAAACGAAGATCTTTGCGTCGGAAAACGGTCGAGGGCTGTCACATGATTACGAGGTTGCCAACCAAGGTCTCAAGACTCTCAAGGATGCTCGTGACGCGTTTGAACGCGATTATCTGGTTCAGGTTCTGGCCATGACCGAGGGTAATGTCAGTCAAGCCGCCAAGCTCGCCGGAAAGTATCGGGCCGACTTCTACGATCTTTTAAAAAAGCACGACCTTAAAGTCGAAGAGTTCAAGAGAACCAAACCAACGATATCGAATTAGTTGGTTGTCGGTGTCCACTGAGCTCCCTGTCGGGCTCTTGAAATCGCTGTCGCTACGAACCAGCCAAAAAGACAAAGACCGATAAGGTTGGTCCCGCCGTCGAATTCGCAGGGAAATCCCTGCAGTTCCGACCTAAGGCTAAAGCGCGTTACGCAGTAAAAGACTTTAAATTGGCTCTCCATCGTTAACTAGCCTCAATGGTACAAGGTTTGCTGTATTATCTCGATCGAGGTCTAATCGCTGTGCGTAAGCCACGAAAAGTACTGTTCGTTGAGGATGACGACGCCTTACGTCAGGTATTCGAAGAAAAGCTGCGCGCGGAAGGCTTTGAAGTATGGACTGCCTGCGATGGCCTGCAGGGATATTCATGCTACTTCCGGCATCCAACGGACCTGGTCGTAACCGATATTCAAATGCCGGAGCTGGACGGCTTTCAAATGATGCGTTGCATCCGGGGGATTAATCCTTCCGTCAAGACCGTCTATGTTACCGGAGCAGCGGAACGGTTTCGAGCGCTGTTGGAGCAGGAAAAGCAAGAATTCGGCGCGGTTATCATTGAGAAGCCTTTTTCAAGTGAGAAATTGGTCACAGTTATCAGTTGAGAGCCACGCTTGCCCGCCAACGGGCCATTGCTTAGCGCTACGAATGGCTTCTAGGAAACTGAGACCCGACCGCTGCATTGATTGGAAGCGGCAAGGTTGAGTATTCCTCCAAGAGTGTAGGGTTAAGCATCCACCCTTTCTTAATTTCAGCCGGCGATCAAGTTGCAAGAGATCAATTTTATTGTAATAAGGCACGACCTAGGCCATTGGCACAAGTTTTGGTTACGGTTGGAATGGTTTCAACGGTTCGTTACCTTATACCTTATGAAGGCTTTGCCCTTGCCGAAGAGTTCTGGTGCTAGGCGCCTCGCTTCGTCTATGATCCAGCTGACCTTCATGCCTAAGCGAGCGATGATCAAAGTGTTACTAATTTTGCAGGAGGAAAGAAGGAGGGTATTTATGAAAAATTATGGTGGAAGTTCGTTTTTCTTTTCGGTTGTAACTGCGGCATCGCTGCTTACGACTCAGGGATGCATAGCGACCCGGGACTGGGTTCGGGAACAGATGGACCCACTATCGGGCAGGGTCTCTCAGACTGAATCGCGTCTGAGCAAAACCGAAACGCAGCTTGGGAGTCTTGATGGCCGCGTTGGCGGAGCCGAGGGTAGACTCGGGCAGTTCGAAGGAAAGCTCGGGCAGGTCGATGCCAAAACGGAAAAGGCCTTGAACTCCCTAGCCAATCTCCGGCTGGAAAGGCGCTTCGTGATCGATATGAAAGAGGGAGCC
>Ga0134087_10000306_pt1 | contig 11305 bp, 9 predicted proteins | sample 15_taG_23_FD_109981 | JGI IMG/M metagenome (GOLD analysis project Ga0134087, IMG submission 109981) | Grasslands soil microbial communities from the Angelo Coastal Reserve, California, USA - 15_D_Glu_20cm_5_24_1 metaG | ecosystem: Environmental > Terrestrial > Soil > Grasslands ... | reverse complement strand
TGATTGCCGGCAAGCCGACCGAGGAGCAGTGGGTGGCGGGGAAGGCGGGTTCCGCATCGTCCACGGCGAAGAGCAAAAAGGCAGCCGCAGGAAAGAAGCGTTAGCGAAGTAGGAATTAGATGTAGCGCCGCCCGGCATTTATCCCCTCCCCGTCGGGAGAGGGCAGGGGTCAGGAGGAGAAAAGAGCCGACCTGCCCCTTCGTTGTTACCCGAGGGGCCGTAAAGCCCCTTCCTTTAGGGTGGGGATATAAGGCTCCGTAGACCGGCAAGGTTCTTTAAGGTTCTTTATGATAGGTTCTTTTTTAGGTTCTTTGCCAAAGCTTGACAGACAAAGGGAGTTGAAATAACGTAGACGAAGAAAAAGCGAACACGAAGCTTTAACCTTATTGTGGCTACGTAACGCCAACAGAACAAACGAAGAAACCGCTGGACCAGAGAGTACAAGAATGACGACCCCAGTAGAAGGAACCAAGACGATTGAGTACGCGGAAGCGGAGCAGCTTCAGAGAGTTCCCGACAACGGCGCTCCAATTCACAGTTGGGGGGTAGCGGGTCGGGTAGCGCACAACGAGGTGGACATGATTGTCCTCTCCGTCCCGAGGCACCAACTGCGAGGAAGAGTGTCTTAATTTTTTTGGTCCAAGCATGTTGCGAAAGCAAGGCTATAAATTCGAGGCGCAGCCGAACGGCGAACAACTTCGCAACCTGCGGAGATTCGTGGGTGCCTGCCGTTTCGTCTACAACAAGGCGTTGGCGCTCAACAAAGAACGGTACGAGGAGAAGGCGAAGCGCCTGGGCTACGCTGGCCTTTGTGCTCTGTTGCCGAGGTGGAAAACCGAGTTCGCGTGGCTCTCTGATGTACCGGCGCAAGCGTTGCAGCAATCGCTGAAAGACTTGGAGCGCGGGTTCACCAACTTCTTCGAGAAGCGCGCCGAGTTCCCTGAATTTCACAAGAAGGGTCGGAAAGACTCGTTTCGTATCCCCCAAGGCTTCCAGGTTGACAACCACAACGGGCGGATCAAACTGCCCAAAATTGGCTGGATGCGCTACCGCAAATCACGGGAAATCGCAGGCACGCCGAAGAACGTCACCGTTAGCCTGGTGCCTGGCAAAGCCTTCATCTCCATTCAGACCGAGCGGGAAGTCGCGACGCCCAATGCACCCGTCCAAGTCGTCGGTTGGTTTGGATTGGGGCATCAAGAGGTTCTATACCCTGTCGAACGGCGACTATGAAGAACAATTGTCACCGCTCCGACAGTTCGCTGTGAAAGTGGCGAAGTTGCAGCGTGTTCTCAACCGCAAGAAGAAGTTCTCGAAGAACTGGAAGAAGCCCAAGTTTAAGGTCTCGAAGTTGCACAACAAAATTGCCAACATCAGAAAGGATTTTGTACACAAGTCGTCGAAGGACCTGAGCAAAAACCACGCCGTGGTGTTCATCGAGGACTTGTCCATCCGGAACATGTCAAAGTCAGCGAGGGGCAGCCAAGAGAAGCACGGCAAGAACGTCAAGCGGAAGTCCGGCTTGAATCGTGCTGTGCTCGACGCCAGCCCGTTCGAACTGCGCCGTCAGTTGCAGTACAAACTGACGTGGCGGGGCGGGTTGCTGGTAGCCGTGCCTCCGCAAAACACCAGCCGCAGGTGTCCTGCGTGCGGTACGGTTTCTGCGGAGAATCGCAGGACGCAAGAGAAGTTCTCGTGCGTCCAGTGCGGCTTCACAGCCAACGCTGATTTCGTAGCAGCCGTAAATATCAAAGAGGCTGGATTAGCCTCGTTAGCCTGTTCGCAATCTTCGGCTGAAGTAAGGCCGTCGTGTCAGTTAACCCACCGAAGGTATTCGTGCGTATGCATGAGACCCGTAGGAATCCTCTCCCTTCAGGGAGTGGAGGATGTCAATCAGGGCAAGAGGTCGGCCACTACTTTCGATTGAGCGGGAACAAAGTGGGCTCGGCGGGAGGCTCGTCGGCAATGTCGTCGAGCTCGGGGTAATGCTGGCGGAGCGGCTCGGGCACTTTGACTTTCTTGTGCTTCAGGATGCTGATGAGCTGCAGCGCGTTGACCACGGCCTTGCCTTGAAAATGGTTGTTGGTGATGACGAAGCTGCGCTGCGTGTGCTCGCTGACTTTGCGAACGCGGGCGATCCACGGTTCGAGCTCTTCCTGCGAATAGAGGTAGTTGTAGCGCTCGTGAGCCGGAACGTTTTCGTCGTCGGTAAACCAAGTGTCGTAGCGGCGGCCGTGCAGGCGGACGTAGCCAACGGGCGAAGTTGCTTGCGCGGAAGGCGCGAGCGAACGGCCGATGATGGGCTGGTCGATGTTGCAAATGCCCGCGCCGTGCTCGTGCAAGAGCGCGAGCGTTTCGGGCGCGTTCCAGGTATCGTGGCGCACTTCGACGACGAGCGGATAGTCGCGAAACCGCAACAGCACGGCAGAGAGATACGCCATGGTTTCCTTGGTGCGATGGAAGGAAAAAGGGAATTGCAGGAGCACGGCGCCGAGTTTTCCGGCGGCGCGCAGCACGTCAAAACCGGCGCGCACGGCGCGCTCGTCTTCGGTGGCGGACCCGCCCGTGGTGAAAGCAACATCGTGCGTGAAACGCTGCCAGAGTTTTGCAGTGAAGACGAAATTGCGATTTCCCGAAACCAGATCGACCCACTGCTTGGCGGTTTCCGGTTTAAGCGGCTGGTAAAAGGAAGTGTTGATTTCGATGGTGTCGAAGAATTCGGAGAGATAGGCGGCTTCGTGAAAGCCGTGTGGCCGGCGCGAGGGATACACGTAGCCGCCCCAGTCCGGATACGACCATCCGGCAGGGCCGATCCGCAGGACATGCGCTGCCGCGGCGGGCACACCCTCATGGGTGGCACCGCGACGCTCGGGAATATCCAGGGCATCGGGCTTGCCGGGATGATCTTGAGCGCCAGGCATGTGGAACACGCTGGCGGGCAGCGAAGTTTTTTGTTTGCGCGGCGGCATGGTCGCTATTTACATAGCATAGATGGGGCCCCAGTGCCGCGAGCAGAGTAGTAAGAAGAGCAGAGGGGTGTCAATGCGCCGCGGGATCCGCCGCTAGCGTCAGCCGTGTGAGGCATCACCAACTCTGCCTTTGGATTGACCCACGAGGAACGTACTTTCCTGCCGTGGAAAAATGATGGAAAACCCGAGGGGAGGTGACGGACATGTGACGGACACCGTTGCCCCGGCCGCGACAGGCTGCTATGCTGTGTTCGATGCGGTCCCACTTGCGTAATCCCGTTCGCCTGCCTTGTTCGGAAGAGTCCTACAGGTGCAAACATGAAACTTTCCATCAATTACAGGCATGTCGAATCGCACAAGCCGGTAGAAGTTGAAGCCGAGCGTCACGTTTCCAAACTGCAGAAACTGTTGAAGAGCTACTCGCCAGACCTAGTCCAGTTGCATGGCGGATTTTCGGTGAACCCGCGGACGCAGGACATTTCCTGCGCGCTGACGCTTTCGCTGCCGTCGGGCGTGCTGCGCGCCACCGGCGAAGGCTCCGCCGTGCGCAGCAGTTGCAAGAAGGCGTTCAGCGACCTGGAAGCGCAGGTCAAGAAGCACCAAGAAAAGCTGCGCAAGGATTACGAATGGAAGCGGAAACGCCGCCCCAGCACGCGCGAAGTTGTGGTGACGTGACGGCTCCAGTGAGCTTGTGGAAAAAAGCAAGCTCTAGTCTTCGCGACGCAGCGGGTCTAGAGCCGAATTCCGAACTTGCCGTTGCGGCGCGGTGCTAAGTGCAATGCCGTGTTGCTTGCAGCCGGTAGAAATAAATGTACGTGTTGAGGAAGTGACGAGCTTCCAAAAAGCGGAGCATTTCCTCAGATTATGCATTGCCTCAGGTCTTTACCCGATTTACATCGCGACAACTTCTTTCAAACTCCCGGAGCGGGTTGGCGACGGCTGGAGCGGTGGTGTCTCTCGCCACTGACGCTCCAAAGCGAGTGGTTCGAGCCGAAATGACTCCGTAACAGGTTCTTTCCTACCAATGGGCCATGGCCGACCGGCGGCGGAAGCCGGTCTGAGGAGGGGTGATGATTCGAATCACGATTCGAAACAAGGCGATGGTGTGTGTTGCGCTGCTGGCAAGTGCGTTGGCGCTTTGCTGGGGTTTGGGCGCGCCCGGAAGTTGGGCGCAGTCGGACCTGGGCAGGATTTCCGGATTTGTGAAGGACCCCTCCGGAGCAACGGTCCCGAACGCAAAAGTGACGGTGCGAAACAACGCCGCTGTGGAGCGCACGACGACCACGAACGAATCGGGATATTACGTCATCACCAACGTTCCGCCGGGGCTGTATACGATGACGGTAGGAGCGGCGGGTTTCCAAAAATTCGAGAGTAAAGACAACAAGCTGGATCCAGCAGCGGATCTGGTGATTGATGCGTCGCTAACAGTGGGGGCGGCAACGCAAACCGTGGAAGTTACGGGATCAGCGATGCAGTTGCAAACCGAATCGGCATCGGTGCAGAAGCTGGTCACTCGGGAGCAGATTGACTCGCTGGAATTGAATGGAAGAAATCCGATTTGGCTAGCGGCCTTGGTGCCTGGGGCAAGGGGCTCGACACTGGCCAGTCTGAACTTCGGATTCACGCAGGGGCCCGCAAACTTTAATGGCTCACGCAATCCCGAGAACCTGATCACATTTGACGGGGCGCCTGCAACTCGCACGCGTTCGAACGGGACCAGTTTAGGCGCAGCCGATGTCGATTCGACGCAGGAAGTGCAGATCCTAACGACGGATTACGCTCCGGAGTACGGGCGTACGTCGGGCGCACAAATTCGTTTTACGACAAAAACGGGCACGAGCCAATTCCATGGAGCGGCCTACGAATATCTGCGGAATACAGCCTTCAACGCGAATACGTGGGCGCGAAATGCCAACTCCAACGGGCTTACCTCGTCCGCAGCGCCGGTCCATTACAATCAGTTTGGATTCAACGTCGGCGGGCCGGTTTACATTCCTGGAAAATTCAACACTGACAAGAGTAAGGTTTTCTTTTATTGGGGTGAGGAGTGGCTGAAGTACAACTTCGTTGAGTCTGGCTCATCCCTCGGATCGTCGGGATCGCCGGGACTGCTGTTGGTGCCCTCCATGGCGATGCGTCAGGGCGATTTCAGCGAATTGCTTGCCGCTCCAAACCTGTACTACTCAACGCCGAAGATCATTACGGACCCGAACACGGGGACACAATTCGTCGCCTCAGCGAATTCTGCCGACCCCAACTATAGTCCCGCTTGTCCGGTTTCAAACGGCGCCTGTCCCAACGTCATTCCCGTCAACAGGCTGAGCCCGGATGGAATCGGCATTCTCAACATGTGGCCAGTTCCCAATACGTCAGTTGGCGGTGGCAATTGGTTTGCCGCGAAGCTGCATACCTTCGACCAGCGCAAAGACACGGGAGCAGTTGACGTGAACCTCTCGGAGAAACAGCGACTCCGTTTCCGTTTCACGCACTACTACTATCTCGAGTACCAGCCCCTCGACGGGAATACGGACCGCACGCCTAAATTCTTCAACCGCCCGAACAAGACGGGATCGCTAGACCATGTCTGGACCATCAGCCCGACCAAGGTGAACGAGGTGCTCGTGACCGCGAGCGAAGATATTGTGCACATCCCGGTTGACACAAAGAATTTTTACGACCGCACGCAAGCCTGCGCACCGTACGTAGGGACAAATATTCCTTGCGGCACCTACCAGTACATATTCCCAGTCGGCGAGAAGCTGCTGCCGAACCGCATTCCTACCGTGACGATGTCGAACTTCTCCACACTGAGTGGCGGACCATATCCGTCGCATTCGTCCGGACCGATTTACGACGCGTCCGACAGCTTCACGTGGATCAAGTCCAGCCATACGTTCAAGTTTGGCTTCGTGTTTGAGCGGGCTGGAGAAAATGACAACGATGAGATCAACGTGCAGGCTTGCAATACGTGTACGAATAACCAGAACGGTCAGTTTTCATTTACCGACAAGCGAGCGGGGGGAACGGGGGTTGCTGTTGCCAATGCGGCGCTGGGCTTATATGACAGCTACTCGGAAATCGGACACCGGGCCTACACCATCTTTCGCGCGAACATGTACGAAAGCTTCGCGCAGGATTCCTGGAAGTTCAGGCCGAATCTGACCATCAACTACGGTCTTCGCCACACGGTTATCGTTCCTTATCACGCGTTATGGGGAAACATGATCGTGTTTGATCCAAGTTTCTACGATCCAGCGAAGGCGGTGACCATTGACTCCAGCACTGGTTTAATCGTCGGCACTATCGATCCGAAAACCGGTGTGGTTCTGGGAACAGGAGCGGATACGCTCAATGGCATGGTGATTCCCGGCAGCGGGTTTCCGAGTTCGGCGATAAACCACTTTCCGGAAGCCGATCCGAGCAAGTTCGACTTCAGCCGGTTGTTTCATAACGTTCCCAACCACTATTCCGACGTCCGTTGGGGGGACGTTCAGCCGCGCCTGGGTGCGGCTTATCAGCTCAACAGTAAGACGGTACTACGGGCCGGAGCCGGGCGTTTCATTACGCGTCTGGGCGTCAGCGATTCAATTTTTTTGGGTGGGAATCCACCGTTCCAACCGAACGTCAGTGCGGCCAACGGGGTTGTGGATGCCCTGGGGCCCGGAATTGGGGGTAACACGGCTCTGGTTGTGACTACACAAAGCAAGGCGTTTAAGAATCCGGAAGCGTGGGGCTGGAATTTCACTGTCGAGCGCGAGCTGTTTTGGAAGTCGCTTCTGAGCGTGGGTTACGTGGCGCGCCGGGGTTTGCATTTGCAACGAGAGGCCGACATCAACCAGCCTACTACGGCGGTGGTGGCGGCGAATCCGGGGGTCAATCTGAATGCCTTGCGACCTTACAAGGGTTTTGGCTCTATCCGCGAAACAGACAACGTAGCGAACTCGATGTACAACTCGCTGCAGATCGCTTGGAACCGGCGTTATTCCAACGGGCTGTTGTTTGGCGTATCCTACACACTCTCGAAGAGCATGGATAACGGCTCGAACCAGCGCGACGTCGTCCCTGATACTTACGATGTAAGCACGTTGTGGGGACCCTCGGAATTCGATGCCCGTCACATCCTGGTGATTAACTACCTCTATGACCTCCCGTTCTTCAAGAATCGCTCGACAGTGCCAGGTAAGTTGCTGGGCGGGTGGCAAATCAGCGGTGTCACGCAGTTTCAGACCGGCCTACCGTGCGGCGCGGCCCATGCCAGCGACTATGCCGGCGTCGGCTTGGACTCCAACTTTGGATGCGGGGTTAACGGCCAATACTGGGGAGTAAACGGAACGCCAAGAATCATTGGGACGTTCGGCTCCAGTGGGCAATGGTTCGCCACGAAGAACCCCGACGGGAGCTCTATCTTCAGCGCGCCACCTGCCGGCACGTTCACGACAGAACGTGTCCGCGACCTGATCTATCAGCCTGGGTTCCAGAACTGGAACCTTGGATTGTTCAAAGCGTTCCCGATTGACGAGCAACGAGGCTTTCAGTTCCGCGCCGAGGCATTTAACTTTATCAACCACCCGAATTGGGGCGGAGGCAGCGGTGGCGGCGTGAATTTCGATCCCATGAGCTCGAACTTCGGAAAAGTGACAACCAAGGGAGGTGGAGTCGGCGGCGGCGAGCGAAATTTGCAACTGTCGCTGCGGTTCTACTTCTGAGTAGGGAATTGTTTCGCAAGTTCGAAAAAGCAAGCGCAGTTTGAACATGCGCTCCTATCCTCGATTTGGTGGCCAAGAAGGCGCAGCGTTCTTGCGCTGCGGCTAAGATAAAGCTGCGTTCCTTATACTTGCAACCAAGAGACGGCTTCAGGATCTCTGCTGCGTCCTGGGGAGACTCTGAGCTGGGGAGACTGCGAGCTTCCCAGGCACCCTTCCATCGTGTAGATTCTTCCCTTTATGCGCACGATTGTTGCCGCGTTCGCGCTACTGGCCGCGAACCACTTTGGGACAGCGCCGCCAGAGGGCATTCCGCGTGATCTGGCGCGTCAACGCGCCGCCGAGATTTCAGACCTGCGTTATCACCTCCGCTTCACGCTGACGCCGCACGCTTCGTCCGTTTCCGGGCATGAGGAACTTCAGTTTCACGCCGGTTCTTCGCAGGCGATGCTGCTCGACTTCCGGGAAGGAACCGCGACCAACCTGATTGTCAACGGCGTAGCGTTTCCACCAACCATCGGCAACGGCCACATCGAGTTGCCGGCAAGCGCGATTCACGCGGGTGAGAACGTCCTAAGTGTAGATTTCACTGCTCCGGTAGCTGCGGCGGGAAAAGCTATCACGCGCTTTGAAGACAAAGACGACAACACCGAGTACCTCTACACGCTCTTTGTTCCCATGGATGCGGAGATGGCTTTTCCTTGCTTCGACCAGCCGGATTTGAAAGGGCGCTTTCATCTCGAAGTGACTGCTCCGGAAAGCTGGACAGTGGTCTCCAATACGGCCATGGAATCCCAATCGCAGGCTGGTTCCGGCCAGCGCCTTACCGTTTTCGAAGAAACCCGGCCCGTCAGCACTTATCTCTTCGCTTTTGCCGCGGGCCCCTTCCGCAAAGTGCATGAAACGCCGGGCCTGCCCGGACTGTATGTGCGCCAGTCAAAGTTCCAAAAGGCTGGAGAAGAAGCGTCACAAGTGCAGCAAATCGCGGCGCAAGGGATCGCTTATCTTTCCAGCTTTTTTGCTCAGCCTTTCCCGTTTCCCAAATATGACATGGTGCTGATTCCCGGCTTTGCGTATGGAGGCATGGAACACGCCGGAGCAACTTTTCTGCGCGAGGAATCGGTTCTCTTTCGCGTGGCGCCGACGCACAGCGACCACCTCAATCGCGACATTCTTGTGCTCCATGAGCTGACGCACCAATGGTTTGGCGATTTCACCACCATGCGCTGGTTTGACGACCTCTGGCTCAAAGAGGGCTTCGCGCAGTACATGGCTTATCAGGCGCTAGCCTCGATCAGGCCCGGCGAAAACATCTGGAAGCGTTTCTACCAGTCCATCAAACCCGCCGCTTATGCCATCGACTCCACAAGAGGCGCGACGCCGATCTATCAGGACATTGCCAACTTGAAAGACGCGAAATCTGCATACGGGGCGATCGTCTACTCCAAAGCTCCGGGAGTCATCAAGCAGCTCGCATTTGTGCTGGGTGAAGAAAAGTTTCGCGACGGCCTACGCGTTTATCTGCAGGAGCATACGTATGCGAATGCGGAGTGGAGCGACCTGGTGAGGGCGTTCGAGCATGTTTCGGAAAAGCCGCTTCAAGATTGGGCAGCGATGTGGATTCGTCACCGCGGCATGCCGCAAGTCGATGTGGCCTGGTCCTGCGACCGCCAAAACCACATTGACCACTTTTCGTTGACGCAACAGGATGTTCTCAGCGAAGGCGGTGTTTGGCCGGTGGCGATGGAAATTTTGCTTGCGTATGCCGACCGCGCTCCAGTTCCTTTGCGCGCCGAACTTAACACGCCAAGGGCCGAGTTGCAGGAAGCGATGGCGAAGCCCTGTCCGCAATTTATATTTCTCAACGATCAGGATTACGCCTACGGCCGTTTTCTGCTCGACGACCGCAGCCGCAAGGCTGTCTTCGGGCAACTTGGCGGAATCTCTGATGTGTTCGAGAGGACTTTGCTTTGGGGATCGCTGTGGGATTCTGTTCGTGAAGCGGAACTTGCTCCGCGCGAGTTCGTGGAACTTGCGCTGCGCCTGCTGCCTCAGGAGGCGGACGAACAATTGACTCAGAATCTGATCGGCCACGTCACCACCGCCTTGCACCGTTACGTCAATCCGAAGGTGCGCGCGGAAATTGTTCCCAGAGCGGAGACGTTGGTCTCTGACCGCATGCTGCATTCGTCCAGTCAGGATTTGCGCATCATTTGGTTTCGCGGACTTCGCGCCGTTGCCGAGACCGCCCAGGGACGCGCGCAACTGAAAGACCTTCTCACGGGAAAGCTGGCCGTTCCTGGTGTAGAGCTTCGTCCGTTGGACCGTTGGACCATCGTCACGGCGCTCATTGCTTTGAATGATCCAGACGCCGAGGCCTTCTTCGCGGCGGAACAGAAGCGCGACACCACCGGCGACGGCCAGAAGTACGCCTACGCGGCCCAGGCTGCCAGCCCGGAGAGCACCTCCAAGCAACGCTATTTCAGGGAATATCTGCGCATTTCTGCTCGTCCGGAAGATTGGATCGAGCAGAGTCTGGGACCGTTCAATTCCTGGAATCAGTCCGAGCTCACGCTGCCTTATTTAAAGCTTGCGCTTGAAGCTCTGCCGCAGATCAAGCGCGAACGGAAAATCTTTTTTCTACTTGGCTGGCTCAACGCGTTTATTGGCGGCCAGCAATCCGCCGAAGCCCAGGCCCAGGTTCACGAATTCCTGCGTAGGGCGGCGCTGGACAAAGATCTTCGGCTAAAGATTTTGGAAGTGTCCGATGAACTGGATCGCACGGTGAAGGTCCGCCAGCGCTATCCGTAGCTTTGCCCTTGGATCAGCCCACCTGGTCCGCTACTAACGTCGTTGATTCCCCTCCTGTCCCCGGGTCGACCCGCATTATTCCTCTGGAGTCGAAGTCGTGTCCAGCCCGAGGCTCAGCCACCTGGCTTCGTTTTGTAAAGCGGGTTCCGGGGCTTGGTCAGCGGTGCCCTCGGGCGCGGAACCCTGTTGCCCTTTCGCTTTGCGCCCGTCTGCAGGCTTTCCAACTCTCGCAAGGCTTCCAAGAACTGGCGGTTTATCGCAGTCTGGTAGCGCGCCAGCTTACTGGTAATGTCAAGGAAGAAGTTGCGGTGATTTTCACAGAGGGTCTGCTCGCGTTCCACAAGGCCCCGGTAGCGCGCATACTCCGTCACGAATTTCTCGATCATTAGCTCCGCCATCGCGTTTGCCGGCTGAGAGACGGAATACAAATCCGCGCGGAGGGCCTCGATCTGCTCCCACTCTGCCCTGCGCGCCTGAAATGCGGCGCGCGGTCAAACCGTGCTTGACGGCGTTGAACTTGCTCTCATCCTCGCCTTCTTGTGTTCGGGGGCCGGAGTGTTTTCGCCTCGTTGACACAAATTTGGCGTTCCGCTAGCCTCGCTTTTCGGAATGTTTTCGGACGGTCCAATTCTTATTCGTATTCGATGCGCTGCGGCAATAGCCGCACTCCAGTTCCTGTCTGGTTTTACCGGCGTGCCCACCATTGCGCAAGAGAGCCGCGTTGAAACGAACATGCGCCTCGGCGCCGAGGCCATGCGCCGTGGCAAGGCGGACGAAGCCGAAAAATACTTCCGCGAAGTCACCGAGTTGGCGCCGCAG
>Ga0134087_10000300_pt1 | contig 11369 bp, 8 predicted proteins | sample 15_taG_23_FD_109981 | JGI IMG/M metagenome (GOLD analysis project Ga0134087, IMG submission 109981) | Grasslands soil microbial communities from the Angelo Coastal Reserve, California, USA - 15_D_Glu_20cm_5_24_1 metaG | ecosystem: Environmental > Terrestrial > Soil > Grasslands ... | reverse complement strand
CTTCCCCTGGGACATCTTGGCGCAACCGGCGGAGAGCGTACCGACCAGCATCAGGCTCGCTGCCAGGCAACCGACTGATCGTAGCCGCATCCCGTTACCCTCCTTCCGGCGCCCCAGCGGGGCGCCCCACGCGCGACGTTCTTGACACAGCCGCGCCGCGCTTGGCAATCCAGCCAGCTGGCGAGCTGCCTCCCCTATGAAGTGCGCGCCGGCACCCCTCCCGGCGAGACGCGGAACGGCATGCCTGCCGAGCTGCGGAGCGCGGCCTTCACGAGCTCGCTGTCCACGCCCCCGCTCAGCCCCTGCCGCGTGAGTGCGGCGAGCGCGCGGCCGTACGATGGACCTCCGTAGAGGTAGACGTCGCGGTGCACCTCCACGTACACCGCGCCCTGGCGGCGTCCGACCTTGACGGGCTGGTACGTGAAGTCGACGCGCGTGCCGACGGGTGCGAGCGGAAAGAGCCGCTGGATATCCTCCGGGTAGAGCCGCACGCAGCCGTGCGTCACCTGCATGCCGATCCCCCAGGGCACGTCCGTGCCGTGGATGCTGAAGGGCGGCAGCGACAGCTCCATGCGGTACTTGCCGAGCGGATTGTCGGGGTCGCCGCCCGCGATCGAGCGGCGATCGTCGCCGTACTCGCGGATGTGCTCCTGGCGGATCGACTCCGGGATCACCCATTGCGGGTTGACCGTCTTGCCGCGGATGTGGAACTTGCCTCGCGGCGTCCGCCACCCCTCGCGGCCGATGCCGATCGGGTACGTCTCGACGAGCAGCGTCCGCGGCTCGCCAGGCGGGTGGCGGTAGAAGTAGAGCCGCATCTCGGGCACGTTCACGACGATGCCCTCGTAGGTGCAGCAGGGCAGGATCCACGCGGTCGGCAGCACGACGCGCGCGCCAACGGGCGGGAGGATCGGGTCGATCCCGGGATTCGCCTCGACCAGCTCGCCGTAGCCGAGGTCGTAGTACCGCGCGACCTCGAAGAAGGTCTCCCCCGCCCGGATGCGGTATGTGCCGAGCCGGCCGATGACCGTGTCGTCGGGCGCGGCCGGGATGCGGTAGGTCGCGATCGGCTTGCGCGCGAACGCGCCCTCGTTGAACGCGGGCGGTCCGGTCAGCGAGCGGACCCACCGGGTGCCGGCGCAACCGGAGAGCAGCATGACGACCACCAGGCCCGCCGCGCCCCGCACCCCCATCACCCTCGCGCCTTCCGGCCGCCGCATCCCCTTCGCCTCTATGATCGCGGGCGCCGCGCTGTCAAACGCCTCGGCTCACATGCCCTGCACGCGTTCGGGCCGCACCTTGTACAGGATGCGGACCTCGCCCGGCTGGCGGAAGGGGTAGCGGTCCTGGCCGAGGTACTTCTTCGCGAGCGCGTCGATGTGGGCATCGGCTCCCTGCTCCGTCGCCTCGACGACGCGGCCGCGGATCTGGACGTAGCGATAGGGGTTGTCCGGATCCTGGATCGCGAGCGCGACGCGGGGGTTGCGGGCGAGGTTTCTCACCTTGACGCGACCCTTGGCCGTGTTGAAACGGATCGAGGTCCCGTCGTAGTCGACCCACACCGGCGTCACCTGGGGCGCGCCGTCGGGTCCGACGGTGGCGAGGTGCGCGAAGGCCTTCTTCTCGAAGAGATCCCTGTAGGCGTCGAGGGTGGCCGCCATCGGTGCGCCTCCTTTGGAATCGCCCCTTACCAGCGCGCAGGCATGGTGGAAACCACGTCTTCGGGCGAGGAGAGATCTGGTACGCTCGCCGCCGTGGCGCGGGGCGACGAGCCGGTGGTCATCCCGATCGAGGACGCCCTCGACCTCCATCCCTTCCGGCCCGACGAGATCGCGGCCGTCGTCGAGTCCTACCTCGAGGCGGCCCGCGACGCCGGATTCCGCGAGGTCCGGCTGATCCACGGCAAGGGGCAGGGCATCCAGCGTGCCCGGGTCCATCGCGTCCTCTCGACGAGCCCGCACGTCGAGCGGTTCGGCGACGCGCCACCGGAGCGCGGCGGCTGGGGCGCGTCGGTCGTGCGGCTCAGGCCGTTGGGTTGAGGGGGCGGTCGCCCGGCGCTCCACTGCGGACGCGGCGGTCAGAGGGCCGGCGGAGCGGCGAGGGCGATGCCCGTGTCGGGCTTGCGCGCGAAGGCGGGGGTGCAGTGCGGCGCCGCCTGCCGGCGGGTGCCCTGAGCCGAGCGCGTCTCGTGGGCGGCGCGGGCCGGCGAGCTCGGGGGCGGCGGCGCCGCGGCGACGCGCACCTGCGCCGCCGACGGCTGCGGCGCGCACGCCTGCACGTGCTCGGCGAGACGCACCACGGCAAGAAAGCGCGGTACGTAGTCCTGGCTCTTCCGCGGCAAGCGCCCGCTCGCCGCGAGCTCCCAGAACGACGCGTGCGGCTGCCGCGCGAGCGCCCGGTTGATGCGGCCTTCGCCCGCGTTGTAGGCGGCGAGCGCCAGCGGCCAGTCGCGGAAGCGGGCGTGGAGGAAGCGCAGGTAGCGGACGGCTGCACGCGTCGAACGCGCGGGGTCGGTTCTGTCGTCGCGCTGCGAGTTGACGACGAGGCCGAAGCGCCTCGCGGTGGCCGGACGCAGCTGCCAGAGCCCGAGCTCGCCGTGCCGGCCGCGCGCGCGCGCCTCGAAGCCGCTCTCGACCGCGGGGAGCAGGGCCAGTCCCGCGGGCAGGCCCGCGTCCACGACCAGCTGGCGGAGCTGTGGCAGGTAGGGGGCGCCCCGCGCCATGGTCTCCCGCGTGTCGTCCGCGAGCTCGCGCCGTGTCCGCATCCGTCGCTCCCAGGCACTCACCAACGGGTGATCGACGCAGGCGAGCGCCGGCTGCTCGGCGGGCCTCGAGCGGCGGGCAACATCCATCGACGGGCGCGGGCGTGGGTCGGGCGCCACCCGCGGATCGACGGGGCGACGGATCGAGCCGCAGGCGGCGAGCACGAGCCCGAGCAGGGCCGGAATCGAGCGCATGTGCCAATCAGCAAGCCTCCTGCCGCGTCACCCCGCGCGTGCCGTGCGACCTGCCGATCACGACGGCGCGTCGGGCCTTCAACGGCCCGCGTCCGGCACCTCCTCAAGCGATCTCCGGTCGGCTCCGCATGGCGCCGCGCGTGCGGCTCGCGGTGGTCGGCGCCGAAAGGCAGACGCCAGCGGCCAGAACTGAACGCCCGTCGCCGCAAAACCACGCCGCGTTTTGCCCGCAGCGCGCGCTCGGTGATGCGAGCTCTGGACGCCTCACGCTGGCGCGCGATTTGCTGCCCACCGCCCGCTCATGCAAAAGGGCGCCGCACGACCGGGACTGCTTCTTGCCGCCTCGCTGACGATCCTGCTGTCGGCGCGCTCCGCGCCGGCGCTCGTTCTCTGCCGGCGGGCGTGCGCCGCGTCGATCGCCGACTGCATCGCCACCCAGGGCTTCCGGACGGAATGCGGACGCCAGACGGTGATGCGCTGCAGGCTCGAAGGCCCCGGCGTGTGCGCAGCGGGGACGGCCGTGGTGACGGTGCTCTGGCCTCCGACGTCTCTCGCCGCTGCCGCGGTCTCGACTGACACCATCCATTTGACCTGGGCCGACAGCGGCCTCGATGCCGGCTACTCGGTCGAGCGGAGCGCCGACGGCGCGACCTTCGCGGCGGTCGGGACCACGCTGCGGAACGTGACGGCGTACAGTAACCGCGGTCTGGCAAGCGCGACCACCTATTACTACCGGGTTCGATCGCTGGGGCCGAGGGGCACCGCCTCCGCCTACTCGAGCGTGGTGAGCGCGATGACGCTCGGTGGCGATGTCAACGCGCCCTCGACGCCGACCGACCTCACGGCGTCCGGCGCGCGCTGCGGGCAGGTCGATCTCGCCTGGGCCGCGTCGACCGATACCGGTTCGGGAGTGATGGCCTACAACATCTACCGGGACGGCTCTCTTCTCGCTCGGGTGATGGCGCCTGCCACGGTGACCTCCGACGCGAACGTCGGCGCCTTCACGCTGTACAGCTACGCCGTCTCGGCCGTCGACCACGCCGGCAACGAGTCGCCGCCGAGCGCGGGGGCGAGCGTCAGGACAGCACTCTGCCGCGCGGTGACCACGTCGACGACCAGCACCACCACGACGACCACCACGACCATCAGACCCACGTCGACGACCTCCACGACGCTGCCATCCGACACCGCCGCTCCTTCCGTGCCGACGGGGCTTTCGGCCTCGGCCGCGAGCTGCAGCCAGGTCAACCTCGCCTGGAGCGCCGCGACGGACACGGGCGGCTCCGGTCTCAAGGGCTACAACGTCTACCGCGGCACTTCCTTCGTGAAGCTGGTGCCCGTGCCGGCCATCGCTACCGCCGACGCCGCCCTGGCCGCGTCGACCGTCTACTCCTACACGGTCTCGGCCGTGGACAACGCCGGCAACGAGTCGGGGAGGAGCAACACGGCGACCACCAACACGCCCGCATGCCCCGACACCACGCCCCCCTCGGTCCCGACGGGCCTCTCCGCCTCGGCCACGAGCTGCAGCCAGATCGACGTCCGCTGGGCAGCGTCGACCGACACGGGCGGCTCGGGCCTCAAGGGCTACAACCTCTACCGCAACGGCGCCTTCGTGACGCAGGTCCCGGTGCCTGCCACCTCGACCGCCGACCAGGGCCGGAGCCCCTCCACGGGCTACTCCTACGCCGTCGCCGCCGTGGACAACGCCGGCAACCAGTCGGCGCCCAGCGCCGCGGTCACGGCCACCACGCCGGCCTGCGCGTTGAACCCGGTGCTCGAAGGCTTCGTGCCGGCCGTCGGGACGGCGCGCGACGTCGTCGTGGACGCGGCGAGAGGCCTCGCCTACGTGGCGTCATCGGAGTTCGGGCTCGCGGTCGTGAGCGTCGCGAACCCGGGCGCGCCGGTCGTGCTCGGGGCCGCGAACCCGCCGTTCTACGGTGACCACGTGGCGGTCAGCGGGTCCCTCGCCATCGTCACGGGGAACAGCCTCGGCCTCAGGGTGGTCGACGTGAGCGTGCCGTCGGCGCCGAGGCCCCTCGCGTCGTTGAACGGCACGATGCGCGCGGCGGCCATCGCAGGGCAGCTCGCCTACGTCCTCAACGTCGTGCCGGGCAACCCCTCCCACACCGACCTCATCGTCATCGACGTCCACGTGCCGGCGGCCCCGGCCATCGTCGGCCGGGTCACCCTCGGCATCGACGGTGCGGCGCTGCGGGTGGACGGCGCGCTCGCCTACGTGGCCGCCGGCAGCGCCGGCCTCGAGGTCGTCGACGTGAGCAACCCCTTCGCTCCCACCCTCATCGGAGCCGTCGACACTCCGGGGACGGCGACCGGCGTTGCCGTCGCCAATGGCCGCGCCTACGTGGCGGACGACACCGCGCTCGAGGTCGTCGATGTCACCAGCCCGAGGAGCCCGGTCATCGTCGGCTCGCTGGCGACCCGGGCCCGAGCGGTGACCGTGGTGGGCACGCGACTCTACGTGCTCGACGGCGGCCTGCAGCTCAAGGTCGTCGACGTCACCAATCCCGCCGCGCCGGCCCCGCTGAGCGCCGTGAGCGGCCTCGGAGCCCAGAGCCTCGACGCGGCCGGCAGCCTCGTCTTCCTCGCGAGCCCGCAGGTCGACGTCACGACCAAGACGGCGGGCCTCTACGCGGTCGATGCCTCGATTCCGACCGCCCCGCGGGTGGTCGGCAACAGCTGGGGCGGCTTCGACAGCTGGGGGGTGGCCGTCGCGGGTCCGCTGGCCGTGGCCGCGGGGAACTCCTTCGGCATGAGGGTGGTGGACGTGAGCGTCCCGGCGGCGCCGAGAACGGTGGCTGCCCTCGGCGGCACGATCCGTGGCGTGGCGATCGCGGGGCAGTTCGCCTACGCGCTCAACCTCGTGCCGGGCAATCCCGCCCACACCGATCTCCTCGTGGTCGACCTGCGAGCTCCCGCCTCCCCCGCGGTCGTCGGCCGCACGACGCTCGCCGGGGGCTCGGACGTGAAGGTGGCCGGCTCGCTCGTCTACGTGGCCGCCGGCGGCGCCGGGCTCCAGATCGTCGACGTCGGCAGTCCCCTCGCGCCCGCGATCGTCGGCACCGTCGACACGCCGGGGACGGCCACGGCGGTCGCGGTGGCGAACGGCCATGCCTACGTGGCGGACGATACGGCGCTCGAGGTGGTGGATGTCGCCAACCCGGCGAGGCCGGTGATCGTCGGGTCGCTGGCGACGAGGTCGACGGCGGTGGCGGTAGCGGCCGGGCGCGCCTACGTGCTCGACGGCGGCTTGCAGCTGAAGATCGTCGACGTGAGCGCCCCGGCGGCGCCCGCGCTGCTGAGCGCGACCAGAGGCTTCGGGGCTCAGGGGATCGACGTGGCGGGCACGCTCGCCGTCCTCGCCACGCCTGCGGCCAACCACGACCCGACGGCCGGACTCTACGTCGTCGACGTCTCGAACGCCACGGCGCCGCGACTCGTGAGGCAGGTCATGGTGCCCGGCACCGTCCGCACCGTGGCCGCCGCCGGTGACGTCGTCTACGTCGGCGACGGCGCGGCCGTGGTCGACGTCGTGGCGCTCGTGCCCTAGCGCGCCCTCACGCCGCCGGCGGACACGACTGGGCGCACGTCCGGAAGTTCCACCGGCAGTGGTTCAGGCCGGCCCACGCGTTCTCTCGCGCCTGGTCGCGGCACTCGAAGGCGGCGGCCTGCGCGTTCTCGATGCACCGGGCGCGCTCCGGCGTGCCGTCGCCGTAGAGATCCTGGCAGTTCTGGATGTCGCTGTCACGGGAGGCGTTGCAGGCCGCGATGTCCCGGGCGAGCTGATCGAGCACCGGCCGAGCGCAGCCGTCGCGGTCGGCCCGGCATTGCTCGACGCAGGCGTGGTCGCGATTGAGACAGGCGTCCGTGGCGACCTCGGCGTTCTCCCGGCAGCTCCCCTTGCAGTCGATGCGCGTCGTGACGGCAGCCAGCTTGCACTGCTTGACGCCATCGGGGTTCGGCGGGACGTTGGGGCCGCAGGCCAGCGCGCAGAGCTTGAAGCCCTTGCGACACTCAGAGAGAGCCGGTTTCGCCTGGGCGATCGCGTCCAGCCGACACTGGAAGGCCACGAGCTGGGCCTGGTCGATGCACTGATCGAGCTCCGGAGAGCCGGCGGGATGCGCGTTGCGGCAGCGCTGCTTGGCGGCGGTCAGCGTGTCATTGCAGCTGGCTATGGCCGCGTCGACCCCGGTCGCCGCGCGGCAGTCGTCGCGGTCGGCCCGGCAGGCCTCGACGCACACGTGATCCCGATCGAGGCAGGCGTCCTTCGCGGCGTGGAAGTCCTCCGTGCAGCCGTCCTTGCATTCCTTGTATCCCTGCTTCGCCTCGTCGAGACAGGAATCTCCGGCGCGCGCCGCGGGAACCCCGAGCACCGCAGCGAGCGCCGCCATCGACGCCAGCGACCTGATCGAGAGCACGGCCTTCACTGGGGTTCTCCGTGGGCTCGACCTCGCGTTCGTCACGGACACGTCGTCTCCGTGCACGTCTCGGGCCCACCGCACTTGAGCCCGGAGGTGCACTGCGCCTCGCCAGGCCCGACCACCGTGCAGAGGTTCTGATTCGCGTCATTGCACTTCTTCGAGCTGCTGGCGGGGCACTTGTCTTCCGCCTTGCAAATGCTCTTGGGCAAGTCCCGGTTGTCGCAGTTGCCGGGACCAGGATTGCAGGACGCGCCCGGCGCCGGCGTGCCGCCGGTATTGTTGAAGCAGTCGAGCGCTTCGATGCACTGGCTGAGACTGGTCTGCGTGGCGCCGGGATTCTGGCACACCCCGTCGCAGAAGCTGAATGTGCTCGCGATCCCGGACGCCGAGCAATTCGACGGGCCGCCGTTGACGACGCAGTTCAGCGCCGCCGCCATGAGCTGGCGGGCCAGCTGGAGCTGACTCTCACCGTCGATGTTGACGCAGAGCGCCTCCTCCGCGGAGTTTGCGTTATCCAGGTTGGTGTTCTGGATCTTCTCTCCGCAGATGACGATGCAGCCGCCGGCGGCGTCGATGACGCGCTGAGTGAGGTTCGGGGCGCCCTTCTCGCGGCCCGCATGCGTCGCCCAGAATCCCGGGGTCCGACAGACGAAAGGCCCATTCGTCGGGGTGGTGGTAGAGGTGGTGGTGGTCGTGGTCACCGTGGTCGAAGTGGTGGCGGCGGTAGAGGTGGTGGTCGTCGCCACCGTGGTAGAGGTGGTGGTAGCTACCGTGGTGGTGGTGGTCGCCACCGTGGTCGTGGTCGTCGCTACCGTGGTCGTGGTGGTGGTGGTGGTCGTCGTCGTGGTCGTGGTGGTCGTCGTCGTGGTGGTGACGCACACCATGTGGCGCTGGTCGCACGTTCCGTTGCCGTCGCATCCCGCCGTCGTGCAAGCATCGCCGTCGTTGTCCGTGCAGGGCGTGCTGTCCTGTTTCGGCGGGTTCGTGCACGTCCCATCCTGCTGGTTGCACACGTTTTCGGTACACTCGTTGTTGTCGTCGCAGGTCGGGCAGAGCGGGAGCGAGGCCGACTGCTGGCCCGAGGAGGTGAGCCCGTTGTCGCAGCTGGCGTCGCTCTGGGACGCCAGGTAGCCCGTCACCTCCTCGATCTGGTCGGGCGTGCTGTCGACGCTCTGGGAGAGGACCTTGACGTCAAACTCGAGCGCGCAGAACCCTGGCGGGATGCTCTGGCCCGCGGGAATCATCACGGGGGTGCTCGGCGTGAACACGACCTCGTTCGGCGAGCTGCTCACCGCATGGCCGCTCGACCAGGTCACCCCGGCGCACGTCGTCGTGATCGTCGGGTCGCCCTCGTACTCGACGATGGCTCCTTCGTCGGTGCAGGGAATTCCCAGCGTGAAGTTGGAGTTGCAGTCGAGGTCGAACCGCAGCCGGTTGACGGTGAGCTTGGTGCCGCCCTGGATGCTCCCGGTGCCGAGGGTGAGCCTGACCCGCACCACGTCGCCGGGGCGCGGGAAGTTCGGGCCCGCGACGTAGTCGATCGTCAGCAACCCGTTGCATGTCTTGGCCGCGGCGATTGACGGCACACCTCCGAGGAGACCCAGCACCACCCCGGCCGTCGACAGGCCTCTTGCCGTGGACTTCCAGCTACAGCGCATCTCTACGTCTCCTTCCGTCGGGCGAGCTCGGGCGGCCGCCCCGCTCTCCGCGGGCTCTACTGCCGGCCGCCCGCTCGCGTCAAGCTTTTTTTGAGGATTCTGCTCATCGCCCGAGAAGCCATTCGAGCCATCGGCTGACGCCTCCGCGCGCCTCGGCCTCCCGGGCACCGCTCAGCAGCTTCCGGGCCCGCTCGAGGTAGGCGAGGGCCTCGACATGAAGCCGGTGGACGTCCACCTTCGCCGGCAAGGCGCCACAGCCCCCGGCCCTAGAGCTCAGGTCCTGGCGCCTCACCCGCTGATACTCGGCGAGGGTCCTGTGCCGATCGCGCTCGAAGTAAGGGTAGAACTCCGCGACGAGCTCGCCCGGCCCGCCGGTGTCGTAACAGTTGCTCTCCGAGCTGTAGAGGCTCTGGATCACGAGCAGCTGCGACGCCGTGTTGTTCACCACCTTGTTCCGCCTGACCAGCGCGCGGTCGGCGTTCTCGATCGCGATCCCGCGCTCGTGGTTGTCGAACAGCGTGTTGTCGAGGCACAGAGCGTCGACCGACTGGCTGCTCCAGCGCACGCCCTTGACGTTCTCGTAGGCCGTGTTCCCGATCGCCGCGCCGTTGGCCGACTGCGCAGCGAAGTAGACGCCGCAGTTCTCGTTGCGAAACAGGGTATTGCCGTACACGAGCACGTTGCTCGCCCCGTAGACGCGGATGCCCTGGCGGCTTCCGTACGAGGTATTGTCGACGGCGATCTCGTCCCCCGCGCCCTTGAAGAAGCTCACCCCGGAGTCCTGCATGTGGCGAAAGGTGAAGCCCATCACCGTCACGTAGTGCTTGCCCTGCACGAGGATCCCGTTCCCCCGGTAGATCAGCTCCATCTCGTGCGCGGCGGGAGGACGCCCGTCGCTCGTGTGGAGATAGAGGACCTTTTCGGCGTCGTCGTAGTAGTAGGTCGACGGCAGCTTGGCGACGACGTCGACCGGGGACATCTTCTCCACCACGAGCTCCCGGGTCTCCTGCGTCCCCCGGTAGCGGTACTGGGGGCCGTCCATCTCGACCGCCCCCCAGACAATCGATGGGAGCCTGGCGGTGTAGACCCCGGGGGCCGTGTGGGGCACGAACGTGGCCCCATCGACCGGCTCCGCGCCCGTGACCATCACCGTGCCCGGGGGATCGCCCGTGTGCTGGCCCGTGGGGTCGGCGACGAACACGATCCTCGCGTCGGGGGCACCATCGTTCTCGACCACGACCTCCTCGCGGTAGAGCCCCGGCCCGACGTACGCGATGTCGCCCGGGTGCATCGCCGACGACAGCTTCGACAGGTGTTGCCATGCCGTCTGGGGGGTGAGTCCGTCGCGCGCGTCGTCACCAACCGTCTGGCGGACATAGTAAGTCGCCGCCGCGGCGACGCCGGGTGCGACGAGAACGACCACCAAGGCAAGCGGAAGGGCGGCACGTCGCCCGGCGGCCTGGCGGGTCCCCTCGGCCGCCTTCAACCCACCGCTCGTCCAGGCACTCACCTCATAGCGAGAAACCGTGGGCCACCCAGCCCGCCGCCGTGCGCTTCCACAGCTCGGTGTGGATGGTCGGCGTCGGCTGGTTGGCGATGTAGAATTGGAGGGACATCAAAGCGTCGGTCGCTCCCGACATGTCACCGTACGCCTCGACCCTGTAGCCATACGTTTCGCCGAGGCTCGAGATCTTGATCAGGACCTTGTAGATGCCGCCGTGGATCTTCGCGTCGGGGTTCTTGTACGTGAACCTGTCACCCGAAGGGTACGGCGTGAGGGCGCCGGGAGGCAGCGCCGCGCGGTAGATCATCCCGTTCGAATTCGTCAGCAGCCAGGCGACCTCCGCGCCCATGACATCCGCCGAGATGGGCAGCGACGCGCGCCCGTGCGACTTGAACTGATCGAGGCCCGCGCCCGGCGGACCGAACTTGATGGTCGTCGGGTCCTTGCACAGGGGCCCGCATTGGCAGGTGCCTCCGGTGTGGGTGCAGGCCCTCGCACTGGGCGGGCGTTTCGCACTGCCGCAGGTCGAGCAGTCTTCACCGTTGTGCGGCCCGCCCGAGCATACGGGGGGCTGGCAGGCAGGATCGGCGCAGTCAATGAGCCCGTTGCAGTCGTTGTCGATCATGTCACCGCAATTCTCGGGTCCGGTCGGGACGCAGCCCTGGACGGTGGTGGTGGTCGTGCTGGGGACCGTCGTGGTCGTCGTGGGGATGGTCGTCGTGGTGGTGACACACAGGATGTGACTCTGGTCGCAGACGCCGTTGCCGTCGCAGCCGGCGGTCGTGCAGGCGTTGCTGTCGGTGTCCGGG
>Ga0134087_10000285_pt1 | contig 11561 bp, 8 predicted proteins | sample 15_taG_23_FD_109981 | JGI IMG/M metagenome (GOLD analysis project Ga0134087, IMG submission 109981) | Grasslands soil microbial communities from the Angelo Coastal Reserve, California, USA - 15_D_Glu_20cm_5_24_1 metaG | ecosystem: Environmental > Terrestrial > Soil > Grasslands ... | reverse complement strand
TGTCGTATTGACAATGCCGAACTTGCCGGTCGATTCGCCGGAAAACCCCTCCCCAGTAGCTGATCCCGTCAGGTTTGGCCAAAGCAAGGCTCGGGCGGCGCGAATCTCCCAACCCGCTGCCAGCAAATCGAAGCCGCTGGCTTCCAGTTTTGGACTTTCTCCCAATGCGATAGCAATACAATCTCGAAGTGTTAGAGGATGTCGGGGAAGAATCAGATTGTGAGTCCTTACTTCTCCTGCTGGTGATCCCGGCGGGGGGATTAACAACAGGATTGCCACCCAACCGATCAGGCTACTTCCCAAAAATAGATTTCGATGTGGATTGAACTTTGTCATTTTCTTTCAGGTAGAGTTGACCAACTGTCACGACCTTTTCCGCTTCGTTTAGTCCGGATGTTACTTCGGTCATGCCATTGGCGACAATCCCTAAATTTACCTTCCGCGGAGTCGCACGGCCGCTGCGGTCAACAACAAAAACCGAGGCTTGATCGCCCGACGGGCTCATTATTGCAACGCTCGGTATGGCGGTCACATCTTTGGCAGTGCGGCGGATGTGCGCGAACCCCGATAACCCGGGCTTCAAGCGATAATCTTCGGCATGCAGCGTTAAAGGCACTTCGTAAGCAGCCCTGATGTACGGGCGATTTTCAATTTGTATGTAGACAGTGAAAGTGCGCGTCACAGGATCGATGTTCGGATCGATCTTAAAGACGTTGCCCTGAAAGGTTTCAGCCGGAAAGGCCGGGAAAGTGACTTCGGCTGGAAGGCCCAGCTGCACCGAATGAATTTTCTCTTCCGTAACCTTGGCCGCCATCAAGACCGTATCGATTGCTCCAAGTTTCATCACAATCTGATCATTATGCGTGATCTCATCCGGATTTACGAGCCGCTCGAGCACGATGCCTTCAATGGGAGCTCTCATCTGGACGCGTTCAAGCGCGATCTCCGCCTCGCGGAGGCCCATGGTTGCCTTGGCCAGCTGTTCGTACGCATCGGCAAGTGCAATCTCTGCTTTCTCCAAATCGAGTGGCGTGCCCATATGCTGTTTTTCGAGAGCTGTGTAGCGTTCGACTTGGCGCGTTTCGTTTTTGATTTTGATATTACTCGTTTCAACAAACTGGCGATTAGCATCGAGTGTTGCCTGAATTAACCGATCGTCCCAGCGAACAAGGAGGTCGCCCTTTTTAACGATATCGCCAATCCACACAGGGACCTCGAGGACTCGAGCAGCGATCTGTGTGGTAAGGAGGACCGAGTAAAATTGCTGCACCGTGCCGCTTCCTCCGATGACTTCTTCAAGCGTTTGTCTGCGTACCGGAATGGTTTCCACGGGCGACGGTGCATGCACGATACGAGCCTTTTTAGAATCAGTGTGAATCAGGTGCAGAGCGGTCTTGAACACCAACAGACCAAGCACGCAGCAGACGACCAGGAAGATTATCCAGTGGGAAAGTTTCGGCTTACCAACAGTGAATTCCTGGCGCCTGGTAGAGAGCGCATCGCGCTCCGGATTTTGTACGCTGTGGCCGATAGGCCGTGCCGGTATGTCAGGGGATTCTTTCATTGGATTGCATCGGGTTGGAGTTGTAGACAGCGCGCGCCGGCGTTTCCCGCTCGTGAGGCATGGCCTGATTTTTCTGATGTCGTACCCATAACGCCAGCAGCGCTGCCGTGAATACGCCGAAGATGAAAAGCTCATAAAGGCTCGACTGGAGATTTTGCATACTGAACAGCATGGGAAGGTCCTTATGTTTGACCCCGACGATGAGTACCAGTGGCGAGCTGAAGTCCTTCTTCCACGGCCAGAATAGAGGAATGCCAGAAGCAGTCGAATTCCAGCCTAGCTTCGTCCCAGTGCACAAGTCGATCAGCAGATGCGAGCTGTATGCTAAAAAATAAAGAGTGAAGCTCCGCCGAAAACTCCCAGCTATCCGCCACACGCAGCTGACAGCAAGCGCGACAAGAAATGCTGCTACGAAGCTGTGCGTAAACCCACGATGGAAGGCGTCCGCATTTGTGCCGACACCAAGACCGAAGAGGACATCGATGTCAGCCAGATTCGCAAGCAGCACCAGTAAGATCAACTGCGGCAAATATCGGCGGCAAGCACTGATGAGATGCACCTTGGAACGGGCGGCCCAAAGCATGAATGTCCAAAACCCGGCGATACTGTGTGCTACTGGCGAAGCCACGGGATAAAAAGGCTCAGGATGGCAGCCGCGCAGACGCATGGTGTTCGTTTCGAATGTCGGCGGACTCTGGCTTGCCGAGCAGGCCATCGTAAATGCGCTCGATCCGCTGGCAAATTATTCGCCAATCAAAATTGGCAAGGACGGTCGCGCGGGCGTTCGCTCCAAGCCTGGCAGCGAGCTCGCGATCCTGCAGCAATGTCACAATCCCACTGCCGAGCGCTTCACAATCGTGATCAGGGACAATGAAGGCGTCGTGCAAGTGGCGCACCCCTTTGGCCGCGCCTTCAAAGCAGACAATTGGCTTTCCTGCCAGCATGTAGTTCAAGAGTTTGACCGGATGCCCCGGGCATTCCGGGCGTGAAATCACCGTCACGTTAGCGAGCGCGAGATAGCTCGGCAAATCCTCGAGCGAATGGGGCGCGATCCACATGATGGAATCAGAAATGCCGAGCCGCTCTGCTAACTTCTTGTGTTCCTTTTCATGGGACTCGGACACGAGCGGACTTACCATCACCAGCAGAACATCTGGTAGCTGCTTTGAAACGACTGCGAACGCGCGAAGCAAGTAGTCGATCCTCTGGAAGCCGTTCAACACTCCCGTATACATCACGATCGGGCGGCCATGAATTCCATGACGACGACGGATCTTTTCTGGATCTGTGTTATCGAACATTTGCGGCACGATCCCCGCCGGAATCATATCGAGTTTTCGCTCGGCAATTCCGCGCTTCACAAACCACTGCTTCAATTCGGGAGAAACTGCTGTGATGCGATCCGGGAAAATTGGGACAAACCAATCTAGTCCGCGCGCAATTGCGCGGGCAAGCCAGGCCGGACGAATGAAATGATATCCCGCCAGCTCGTCAGACATCAAGTTCACGGCATTGTAAAGTAGTGGACGGCCGGTGATCCATTTTGCCATCACGCCGGTCAGCGCGCCTTCATAATTGTGCGCGTGAATGATATCGATCTGTTCGCGCTGAATGACGCGGCGGAGCAACCGGCAAAGCGCTAAATCCTCCAAAAACTTCTCTGGTGAGGGCCCGACCCTGGCGTTCGTCTCAGGCCGGAATGGGCCCGTCCTGTGAACCTTGGCATGTCCAACGGCGATTTCCTTCTGGCCCGTCTGGTAAGTTACGATGTGCACGGCGTGTCCCATCTGCGAAAGCGTATCGGACATTTCTCGGATGCTCGCCGCCGACCCATGATTAGCAGGGAATGGACACGCCGCCACCATGGCGATCGAGTAGCGCCCCGCTCCGCTCCGCGGACGTAACGCAGTTCTTACTTCGGATCCGTTTGAAGCTTCGATTTCAAACATATTTCTTAGCGGATCAGTTATTCGAGGTATCCCAGGGCCCGAAGGCGCTCTTCAACTTTGGCTGATTCCTCATTCGTGTAACCCCTGGTGCTATACGTCTCCGAAACGCCAGAAGCGTTGCCGGCTTGAAGCGGATGCGCGGCAATGAAGTCCGATCGGAAAATCGTCGTCAGGACTTTGCCGTCCATGTCTTCCGGCACAGGCACATCGAGCAGGTACAGAAGCGTGGGAGCAATATCGATGAGCTGGGCGTTTTCAATCTCCACACCGGTTTTCAAAACAGGGCCGCGGCCGATTAAAATTCCGTGAAGCCTGTGCGTCCCGCCCCATTCGCTATCTTCTGACGGACGATGCTCACGAATGATAAGTGGCGGTTTGCGCCTGTCCTTTCTAAAACTTGGCTGCGTCGAGAAAAGGCTATCTTCGCTCCACCAGTCGAGGATCAGATCGGCGCCTTCCTCGGAAAATGGTCCATGAAAAATCTCATCACGGCGATACACGCGGGCGATTATCGGCTTGCCCGTGCGCGGATCTTTCAGCTCGGCCAATTTCTCAATGATGAATTCCGTTAGAGTGCCATACTCCGCCGGTTCCACAATGCCTTGGGTCTTTATTCCTTTTAGGTTGATCCAGATGCTCGGTGGCGAGGCGAGCACTTCGCTGCAATATGCTTTGGAGCGGTTCCAATCGATATGTTGAAATGACGTGTAAGCGAGTTCCGCTTTCTTTCTGAGCGAAGGAAACAGTTCCGCAAGAAGCGTCTTCTGGCGCGACGAGAGCGACTTGCGCAGATACGAAAATCCCCCTCGCAGAGCGGTCGCGCCAATCCTGCGCAGAAATTTTTCTTGTTTGCCGCGGGTTCCGCTCTTGCAGTAGTACAGGAGGCCGAGTTGGTGCAGGTAACGATTTAGGAACAGCGTGCGATCAACGACCGGGCCGCCACCGTGATCGGAAACAACCAAAACAGTCGTATCTGCCGGAAGCTTCGCTATTATCTGGCCGGTCACCGCATCGAGTCGTTCGTACACCTCACGCACTGCATTTCCAAAACGAGCTTCGGCTTTTGGGTCATGAAGAAAATGACTGCGATCCATGTACTGCCAGAAATAGTGTTGGACGGTATCGATCGACATGAAAACGAACATCATCACGTCTTGTGGATGGTGTTCCAGAAGGTAAAGAGCGATCGCCGCCCATTGCTGGTCGATTTTTTTCATTTCGGCGAGCACTTGAGCGCGGCGCCGGTCCGTAGACATGAACCCGAGGAAGCGGACGTCGTGATTAATTTTGCCGAAATGATCGACCAGTTCGCCTTTAAGTGAGGGCGGATGGACGAACGGACTGTTCGCAGAGGGTGTATCCAAACCGGAGATTTGGAACCCGTTCAACGCCTCAGGCGGATACGTAAACGGAATATTCATAGTGCCCACGGAAAACCCAGCAGTATTGAGTAGCTTCCAGATGGTAGGTGAGCGGCGTGAAGCGCCGTTGGCGTAATTCATCTCGTAACCGTCTGGTTCGGTTTCGACAAAATGAAAGACGCCGTGCTTGCCAGGATTCTTGCCAGTCATGAATGATGTCCAAGCAGGCGGAGTAATTGGCGGAAGAACCGACTGGAGAGGGCCGGACACGCCCGCATTCATCAACTTTGTTAGATTCGGCATGCCGCCTTCGGCAATCCAGGGACGGATGAGTGTCCACGTCGCCGCATCCAAACCTATGATGACTACTTTTGGGTGTTTCTTCACTTTGCAGTGAGGGTTGTGATCGCAGCGGCCAAATCGGTATTGGCCGCCAATGAGTCAATCTCGCCGAAAGAATCCGCAAAAGAACATGCCAAAGCCCTGCCCTCCATATCTTGCGGAACTGGTAAGCCAAATAATTGCAAGATCGTTGGCGCGATGTCTGTGATTCGCAGACCGTCGATTTGGCGGCCACCCGGGATCCCGTCTCCCCCGGGGCGAAAAACGAAAATTCCATTCTCCGCATGGTTAGCGCCGTCGGGGCCGGTGTTGTTCTCGAACGTGTGTATTTGTCCGTTTCCAACAGTGCCGACAGATCGCCAATAAAGATCGCCGAAATACACGATGAGGTCCGGCGCGACGCCGCGCACTTCTTTATACAGTTCCTCCGGTCGAAAAACTTGAGTGCCGATTTCCTGTCCGTTTTCATCGGGAATGCTTTGCAGTCCCGATGCGATTTCCTCCCGCACTTTTTCGTAATCGTTTGGTGCAATGGTTCCGTTCGGCTCACGGCCTGCAACATTGAGAAAAACGCGCGCGTAATAACCGCCATCGCCCCACGCTTTTGTTCGCGACCAATCAACCTTGGCTTTTGAAAGAGGTGTGGGGCTGGCAGGCTTTTCGGCTAACCGAAGGTAGCCGTTTGCAATCAACCATTCGTTAATGCAGATGCCGCCATCCATGCGTTTGGCGCCGTGATCGGACACCACGAGCACACCCGTTCCGTCATCGGCGAACGCAAGCAGCTCGCCAATTTCACGATCCACTTCCTGATAATAGTCATGAATTGCATTCTCGAATTCATTGCCTGCCTTGTAGAAGCGATGCGCTGGATCCATATCGTCCCAAAACGCATGGTGAATTCGGTCGACGCCCATTTCCACTATCATAAAAAAATCCCACTCTTCCTTCGCAAGAAGATGGCGGGCAACTTGGAACCGCTTACGGGTCATCTCGTAAATGTCAGCCAGCACCTTGGTCTTATTGCCGGAGCGAAAATCGCGTACGTCCACAACGTATTCGCCGACGAGACTCGCAATTTCGTCTTTGAGCTCGGGCGGATGTGTGTAATTGCAAGTGATATCGGGAGTCAGAAAATCTCCGATCAACAATCCATTGAGTGGTTGGGGCGGATAGGTTCCGGGTACGCCGATGACAATCGAGTGCTTCCCACTTCGCGAAAGGATGTCCCAAACGCGGTCCTCTTTTATAGCGAGTGAATTTGCGATCGAGTATTGGTCGTATGAGTGATCAGCTCGGTTTCGAAAGCCGTAAACTCCAAGTGTGCCCGGGCTCTTGGATGACATCATTACCGACCATGCCGGCACCGTGATAGGTGGGTCGCACGACCGAAGCGGTCCGTGAAAACCGTTTCGGCAGAGACGCTTTAAATTTGGCAAATCCTCAAGCCAACGATCAAAAACCAACTCTGGGGCCGCGCAGTCGAGCCCTATGAGGATTACTCGTCGTCGCGCTTGTCCGGAAGCAGCGTGGATGGATTCGGGAGAAGGCAAACTATTCAAATTACGATTCTGTCCTGCGACAAACGCAGGTTATTGCCTCATCATCTAAACAGGTCTGCTCCGAGGAACGCTTGTTCGCACGGTCTGCTAAAATTGCGGGGGGCGGCGCTTCGTTATCGACCGGATAAAGCCCGGACTGGTTCAGCGCCACACGCCGAAGTTTCCGCCAAAGCCGACAAAGTTCACCAAATGCCTTAAGTATAACACGGAGGTTTGCCCCAGACTGTCTCCCGTGACGCCGCGGGAGATGAGTCACTTCGACCTCGCGTATGCGCATGCCAAGCTGTGTTGCCTGAGCAAGAATTTCAGTGTTAACCATTGCGCCAACGCACCTAATTTGGACGTGGTTGAAGACTGAACGTCGGAACACTTTGAAAGCACAATCGATATCTCGAACTTTGATGCGAAGCACTAGTCGCACCAGCACGTTCCACCCCAGCGCATTCATACGGCGGTAAAGCGGATCCTGTCGCTTTGCGCGGTAACCCGCGACAATGTCATAATCCTCTGACCAACAAATTAGTTGCTCTAGGTCGCGGAAATCAAACTGCCCGTCAGAATCCGAGAAAAAGATTAGGTCATATTTCGCTGACATTATTCCGCTTTTGAGCGCTGCGCCGTATCCCCTGTTGTGTCCGTGGCAAATCACCTCAACTTCAGGGTATTGAGCTTTCAACTCTTGGCAGATCAGAGCGGTCGCGTCGCTGCTGCCATCGTCCACAACAATGATCTCCCAGCTCGTCGCGACCTTCGGGAGCACCCGAATCATCGTTTCAACCGTGCATCTGATGTTTCCTTCCTCATTGAATGCTGGAAAGATTACAGATAGGTCTCCCACGATTAAATTCTCCTTTAGTTTAGATGGACCCCGGCAATTGCACCTAACGTGCTGTGCGTTGTTAGGCAAGCATTTAGGAGCATGGCCACGAATATTGATCGCGCTGTAACACCAATATGGATGCCGCAGAAATCGGGGCAACTTCCGAAGGGGCGGTCGCCCGGATGTTCAGCGAACGCGACGTGATCGTCGACACGACGTACTAAACACCGGCGGAAGGATGAAGTTGCGCACGCGCTCGGACGTTTATGAACACGCCGACGCCGGTTAGGCAGCGAACCTGTTTTTCGCGATCGATGCGTTGAAACCGACATCGGAAGGGCTGCATCCGCTGGTCCTTAACATTGGAACTGAATGTTCAACACGGCGCTTTCGCAATTGCGGTTGAGTATAGCGGCCCCAACGAGTGGCTGTGTCGAATGATCTACCGTACACAAGCACTTCTTACGGCAACTCAACGGTGAAGTTTCCAAAAAAACCGTGCGAAAGGAAAAACGTACTTTCTATGTTGCTGTTTGGGTTACCCGGTGGGACCCCCACCCAGCTGGTGCTGGAGCTTCCAATTGACCAATCCCTCACACTCACGCGAAAGCAAAACAACGGTAAGAACTCCGAGAATTGCCGAACGGAATGAACAGACATTCGATGCAGGCTGTGACCCAGTACATATGCGCTCCCACGTCACACGAGATTGAAACAGTGAACCAATCCGGCCGTGGCTCAGAAACCAAGATTCTCGGAGTACCCAAGGGAAACGCTCGGTGCCAAACCTGGCATTGGACGTTGAGCGTTGGGCGTTTGCCCCCTAGATTGGGCAACCAATCTCGGCTTATCGTTTGAAACCGACCACGACATATTTGAGACCGCCGCCGGGGTACCGCTTTCGGCGGCCGTGGTATTTGAAGCCGTGGTTTTATGTTCCCGTCGGCATCGTTGCGGTGCTGATCGTTGCTTTAGCTGTTTTCGTTTCCAGTCTCATCGCCGATCTCAAAGCGCAGGCCAGAACGTTCGATCTAAACAAGCTCGAACAGATGGAATCGGCCAGCGTCATTTTGGATCGGAACGGCAAGATCTTTGGCCAAATTTACGTGGAGAACCGCGAGACGGTTCCTTACGAGCAGTTGTCTCCTGATCTCATCAACGCAGTCGTTGCGGTCGAAGACGCGAAATTTTATCAGCATCACGGGTATGATTTGCTCGGCATCATTCGCGCAGCGTTGAAAAACGTGACGGCCGGCCACGTGCGCCAGGGTGCAAGCACGATCACGCAACAATTGGCGCGCAACAGTTTCTCGCTCAAGGAAAGAACCTTCCGCCGAAAGCTGCTGGAGATTTTTCTGGCGCAACGAATCGAAGAGCAGTTTGGGAAACAAAAAATCATGGAGCTGTATCTTAACCGGATCTATTTCGGTGGCGGGCTATACGGGGCGGAAGCGGCGGCGCGAGGGTACTTTGGCAAGTCGGCGCGTGATATGTCGCTGGCGGAATGCGCCACGCTCGCCGGTCTGATCAAGAGCCCGAATAGATTGTCGCCATGGAGCGATCGCGCTAATTCGCGTGAGGTGCGCGACTACGCGCTCGATCGGATGCGCGATCTCGGCTTTATCAGCCGCGAACGATGCGCCGCTGCGCGAGCGGAACAGATCGTCATCGGCAGTCGGCAAAACGCGCAGGGACAAACCTACGCAGTCGATTATATCCGTCAGCAGGTCATCGCAGCGGTGGGATGGGACCGCGCAATGAACGAAGGCTTTCGCATTCACACCACCGTCGATGTCGATCTCCAGAAGGCAGCGGAGGATTCTCTCCGGGCTCATCTCGAATCGGTCGAGCAGCGCCCCGATTATAATCATCAGACTTACTCCGCTTACGCGGCCTCGTTTCGGAAGGCCAAGGCAAGCGGTACAATGTCTGATCAGCCCGCGCCCGAGTATCTGCAGGGCGCAGTCATTGGCCTCGACAATGCAACCGGAGACATTTTGGTGCTCGTCGGCGGACGGGATTTCGAGCACAACCAGTACAACCGCGCGCTGCAATCCCGGCGGCCCGCTGGGACTGCAATGTTGCCGCTTGTTTATGCAGCAGCTTTTGAGAAAGGAATGTATCCCGGATCGTTGGTGGAGGATTCGCCGCTGGATAATCGCGCAGTCATGATCGGCGGGACAACGGGAATTCTCGGCGAGTGGGGCCCGGAAAGCGCTCAGAACCGTTACGAAGGCACAATGACGGCGAGGCAGGCGCTGGCCAAATCAAAAAACGGCGCAACCGTCCGCATCGGAATGAACGCAGGAGTCGATGCAGTGTTGCAGCTTTGCTCCGCGGCGGGCGTTCATTCCACGCTTCGTCCTTATCCGGCGACATTTCTGGGAAGCAGCGAGGTGACCCTGGCCGAACTCGCACTCGCATACACGATCTTTCCAAATGGCGGATGGCGGCCAAATACACCGCACATTTTAGGGCGGATTGAAGAAAAGGATGGAACGCTGGTTTGGGATGGAAAGCAGGAGAGCATCCGGAAATTAGTCATCAAGCCCGAGACCGCCTACGAAGTGCATTCCTGTTTAGTGGACGCGCTTCAATCCGGAACGGGCAAAGCTGCTTTTACACACTTTGGGCTCAAAAAAATGCCCGCAGCGGGTAAAACCGGCACCGCTTACGATTTCACTGACGCGTTGTTTGCCGGATACGATTCCAATTTCACTTGCGCCGTCTGGGCAGGCTTTGACAAGCCGCAAAAGATTTATCGCGGTGCGTTCGGGAGCGAGCTCGCGCTGCCGATTTGGGTCGATGTTATCAATACCGCCGCCAAGAGTTATCCACCACGAGAAATTAAAGAGCCAAGCGGACTCAAGCAGATTGAGATTTGTTCGAGGTCCGGCTTGCTGGCGAGCGACAAATGTTATGACGCTGTAAACACGGCCAACGGCGACGCGGTTCAACGGCGCACCACTTACCCGGAGATTGCGACACCATCGCAAGCGCCCACTGAACCTTGTAATGTGCATGGTGAACCGCGCGCACGTCTCGCTCGCGAATTTTCTTCCAGTGATTTGCCGCGTGCTGCCCTCGCTGTGGACCTGAGCGAAGTCGCTCCAATCGAAATCAGGAGTCCGACTCTTGTAGCCGACAAAGATCCGTACAATTCTCTCAAACCAAAGCTCAAACCCGAGCCGACGCCGCAAATACCAGCAGAGACGGCGGACAATCAGAAGAGCGAGGATGCAAGCGGCGCGAGTGAAGTAAAGACGGCAAGCAACGCTGCGGACCGAAGCGCGTCCATTACTCAGACACAACAACCCAGTTCAGAGATTCGAAAAGCGATCCCGGTTGAATCCATCAGGAAGGCCATCCCGGTATCACCGCAGGAAAAGAAACCTGTCGAAATCCGGCGCGCGAAACCAGTCAAACCGCTCGACCAGGAGGACGAGGAGGAGACGCTCTTGAGATCTACAGTACGCTCGCCCGATGCTGATGAGTAGGCGCTGAAGCGAATCCGCTAACTGATGACATCGCAAGGCGGGGAGCATTTTCGATTAACGGTTCTCAATCCAGGCGGTCGCGATCCCGAACAGCAATTTCAAAATGTCCCTGTTCCGGGCGAAGGCGCACATCCGCCGATCAATTTTCATGCTTTTGCTGCGTGCACGTCGGGAGCCTTTCATTTCAATCCGCGTCGCGCTATCGCAGAGAACACACCGGTCCTTCTCCTTTTGCGCAGCGATTTTCGCTCGTCAGAGCGGGCATTGAGGGATCTAAAGAAGCAAGGTTGCACGGTCGCCGTTTCGCTGAAGGAGACAGGGTTCCATCAGATCGCACAACAGTTATGCGACCGCGGGAAGTTAACCAGCTTCATGAAAATTGTAGCAGAAGCAGATGGATGTATCGCCACAACCCCGGAAGCTGCTGAAATCTATAAGCGTGTTCGGTCCAAACGCGATCCCGCTA
>Ga0134087_10000278_pt1 | contig 11641 bp, 19 predicted proteins | sample 15_taG_23_FD_109981 | JGI IMG/M metagenome (GOLD analysis project Ga0134087, IMG submission 109981) | Grasslands soil microbial communities from the Angelo Coastal Reserve, California, USA - 15_D_Glu_20cm_5_24_1 metaG | ecosystem: Environmental > Terrestrial > Soil > Grasslands ... | reverse complement strand
CGAACTCTATCGAGGTGTCGAAACACGCGATATTCATGACACCGAGAAGGGCGTAGTCAAGAACGAGAGGTACATCAACCCGGGTCAAGGACCGGGATCGCGGTATGCACGGTTCTTTGATGAGAACAATCCCAACTACAGTCAGCAGCCTGAATACAACCTGTTGTTCTTGAGGGCTTCGCAGAACTTTGCTAACCAGCTGTTGCAGTCTCGAGGGCACGTGCTCTTGAACGATGTGTACGACGCGCTCGGTATGGATCGATCCAGAGAAGGCTGCGTTGTCGGATGGGTGAAGGATCCGAAGAATGGTAAAGCCGACGGATACATCGATTTCGGCGTCTTCGACACAAGAGCCAACGATAGTTTCTACGACTTTGTTTGTGGCGACGAAGGAATTTGGTTGGACTTCAATGTCGACGGCAACGTCTACGACAAGATTTGATGGGGGGTAGACAATGGAGGAGACAATTGAAGAGGTTATCGACGCTGTTGATGTGGTGTCTGGACGGTCCGCAATCTATATTGCGGTCGGGCTCGCCGTCGGTGCGGCAGCGGGCGCTAGCATCACGTGGCTTGTTGCTAAACGGCATTACAAGGCCAAGTACGCAGAACTCGCTACCCAAGAAATCGCCGAAGCTCGTGCACTCTACAACAAGCTTTCCAAAGGAGAGCTCAAGTTCCCTGTCGTCGAGCACGAAGACAAAGAGCTTAGTGAGTCAGGTGCCAAAGCTGCAGAAGCCCTCGTAAATTATCGGGGCGACGGAGCCGCGTTCGGTGAGCACGTCAAGGTGACCGAGACGGTTGAAGTGGATGTAGAACCGGTGACCACAAATGTGTTCAGAGATCGAGCTATTCCTGAAGGTGATCTAATCCCGGAGGAAGATCGATGGGATCAGGATCGAGAAGAAGCATATCGTGTTTCTCTCGGTGAAGATGAGCCGTATATTATCTGCGACAAAGAGTATCTCGAAAACGAGCTCGATCACGAACAGACAACGCTTACATATTTCGCCGAAGACGACGTACTTGTTGATGAGCAAGACAAGCCCATCGAGCTCATTGATCCTGTTGTCGGCGAAGAGAACCTTATGCATTTTGGTAAGGGAACCACAAGTAATAACGTTGTGCTTATCCGGAATCACAAACTCTCCATGGACTTCGAAGTAACTAAACGCGAAGGTAGTTACACGAAGGAGGTTCTGGGATTCCAGCATTCGGATGGGCCTAAAGTTCGCAAGATGAGGCGTGACATTGAATGAGCGCCCCACTTGACGAGCTATATTTTGAATGGCTCTACAGCCAAGTTAGCTCGGTCAAGCTAAAGAACCCTCAAAGAACGTACTGGAAGTTATTCAGAATCCTGTTTACACACGAGTTTGTATGGATCGTTCCGAACGACGACAATCGATGCGAGGATGGTAAAGATCTTCGCTATGATTTTCTTCGTTGTAAAGGAATGGAACCTGAGGATGCGGGACGTCTCTGGCTCGACGAAGGTTGTTCGATGCTTGAGTTGCTCGTTGGTCTTTCAAAGCGATTGGGATTTGAGACAAACGCTGACGAGGGCGAATGGTTCTGGGAGCTTCTTGAAAACATTGGTTTGCATGAGTACAACGACAGTGTTCATATTCCTGAGCAACATGTAAAAGCCATGCTTGATCGAGTTATTTGGAGAACGTATAGACGAAACGGACACGGCGGCCTCTTTCCATTAAGGAGACCTCGGGAAGACCAAAGAGATGTTGAGTTGTGGTATCAGCTCAACGCATATTTAATCGAGCGCGACTGACATGGAAGGGAGGTTGGGTGGACTTCTTCCAGATCGGTACTAAGGAAACAAAAGGCGGTGTTGTCGAAGTCTTTCCCGACTTCACTGTCGGCCGATCTAAAGACCTCATGGTACGGGGCCGTTCTTTCTACGCTATCTGGGACGAAGAGCGGGGTTTGTGGTCTACGGACGAGTATGATGTTCAACGTTTAGTAGATGAAGAACTCGCTGCTTATGCTGAGAAGCTAAAGAGAGACGGCTTTCTCTGTACTGTTAAATACCTTAGATCATTTGGTAGTAACAGTTGGAGTCAGTTTCAGAACTGGTTGAGCAAGCTGAGCGACAATCATGTTCAGCTGGATCAGAATCTGACTTTTAGCAACACTGAGGTCACGAAGTCCGACTACGTAAGTAGACGATTGTCATACCCTCTGGAACCCGGGGCGAACGACGCTTGGGACGAACTCATCGGCACGCTATATTCTGTCGAAGAGCGTATGAAGATCGAATGGGCTATCGGGGCAGTTATATCTGGAGACTCGAAGAAGATTCAAAAGTTTCTGGTGTTCTATGGACCAGCAGGTACGGGTAAGTCGACGGTGCTCGATATTATCCAGAAATTGTTCCAGGGTTACACCACAACCTTTGAAGCCAAAGCGCTTGGATCAAACAACAATGCATTTTCTACCGAGGTATTCAAGCACAATCCTTTGGTAGCGATCCAGCACGATGGGGATCTTTCTCGGATCGACGACAACACAAAGTTGAATTCAATCGTCTCGCACGAAGAGATGACGATGAATGAGAAATACAAGCCGAGCTACACGGCTCGTGTGAACAGCTTCTTATTCATGGGTACGAACCAACCGGTGAAGATCTCCGACGCTAAGTCGGGCATCATTCGACGTTTGATTGATGTGCACCCAACGGGCGTCAGAATTCCGGTTGACCATTATTACGCCTTGATGGCGCGGATTGATTTCGAGCTTGGCGCAATTGCGCATCGCTGTCTCGATATTTATCGGCAGATGGGTAAGAACGCATACAACGCGTATCGTCCACTCGAGATGATGCTGCAGACAGATGTCTTCTTCAACTTCATCGAGGCTAACTACGATATTTTCAAACAGCAAAACGGCACGACCTTGAAGCAAGCATATTTGCTGTACAAGGAATTCTGCAATGACACTGGGATCGAGCGACAACTCCCGCAATACAAGGTTCGAGAAGAACTCAGAAACTATTTCGACGAGTTCAAGGATCGAGCTGAGGTTGATGGAGTTGTCGTTCGAAGTTATTACTCCGGGTTCACTGCGCATCCGTTCAAGCAGCAGAAGAAGAACGGACATGTCACATATTCGCTGGTGATGGACGAGACCACCTCGCTGTTCAACCTGGAGTATGCGGAATGTCCAGCACAGTACACTAAAGATGACGGGACCCCCAAGACTTACTGGGCGAACGTCAAGACCACTCTGGCCGAGATAGATCCAACGCAGTTGCATTACGTGAAGGTGCCAGAGAACCATATTGTGATCGACTTTGACCTCAAGGATGAACATGGAGAAAAGTCTCTCGAGCGAAACCTCGAAGCAGCAAGTAGCTGGCCCGCAACCTACGCCGAGTTTAGCAAGAGCGGTCGTGGCGTTCACCTCCACTATATCTACGACGGGGACGCGGCTCAGCTTGGAAGAGTTTATTCTGAGGGAATTGAAATCAAGGTGTTTACAGGGGATGCCTCTCTGCGACGTATGCTCAGCAAGTGCAACTCGGTGCCTATTGCAACAATAAACAGTGGGCTCCCGATTAAGGAGAAGAAGGTGCTCCAATCCAACACTATTAAGAGCGAGAAAGGTCTACGTGACCTGATCGCCAGAAATTTGCGAAAGGAGATCCATCCTGGGACTAAGCCCTCTGTAGATTTCATCAAGCATATTCTCGACGAAGCTTATGAATCGGGGATGAAGTATGATGTCACTGACTTGCGATCCAAGATCATGGCATTTGCTAACAATAGCACGAACCAGCCGATGGAAGCCTTGAAGATCGTTCAGCAAATGAAGTTTGCATCTGAGTCCTCTTCTCCCTCGGTGGATTCGGCAAGGGACGATCGATTGTCTTTCTTTGACGTTGAGGTGTACCCAAATCTCTTCGTCGTGTGCTGGAAGTTCAGAGGGTCGCCGGACGTTGTTCGAATGATAAATCCGGAAGCGCTTGACATCGAAGAGTTGGTAGAGCTCAAGCTTATCGGTTTCAACAACCGTAGATACGACAATCATATTCTCTACGCTCGGATGATGGGGTATGACAACGAGCAGTTGTTCAAGCTTTCGCAGAAGATCATCAACGGCAGCGTTGGCTCAATGTTCGGTGAGGCGTACACGCTTTCGTACAGCGATATTTACGACTTCAGTTCTAAGAAGCAAAGTCTGAAGAAGTTCGGTGTCGAGTTGGGCATGCATCACGTGGAGTTGGATATTCCCTGGGATGAGCCGGTTCCGGCGGAACTAGTGGACAAGGTCGTCGAGTACTGTGTCAACGACGTGCTCATTACTGAGGCAACTTTCGAAGATCGGTACCAGGACTTCGTCGCTCGTCTTATTCTGGCAGAGCTCAGTGGAATGTCGCCAAACGACACTACACAGAAGCACACCGCCGCAATCATATTTGGCAGCGACAAGAATCCTCAGAAGCACTTCGTCTACACCGATCTGAGCAAGGAGTTCCCTGGTTATGAGTTTGATCGCGGTGTTAGTACGTATCGTGGTGAGACTGTTGGCGAAGGCGGCTATGTTTACGCTGAAACTGGTATGTATAACGACGTTGCTCTCTTGGACGTGGCGTCTATGCACCCAACGTCGATCGACCAACTAAATCTGTTCGGGAATTACACACCAAATTTCACTGCGCTCAAGGATGCACGTCTTGCAATCAAGTACAAGGATTACGCAGCTGCAAGAGAGATGCTCGACGGAAAGTTGACGCCATATTTGGCAGATGAGAAAGACGCCGAGGCACTTGCTTATGCGTTGAAGATTGTGATCAACATTGTCTATGGCTTGACTTCGGCCAAGTTTGACAATCCTTTCAGGGACCACCGGAACATCGACAACATCGTTGCAAAGCGTGGTGCTTTGTTCATGATCGATCTGAAACATGCTGTGCAGGAGCAAGGCTTTACCGTCGCGCATATTAAGACGGACTCGATCAAGATCCCGGATGCTACGGACGAAATCATCACCTTCGTTAAAACATTCGGGGAGAAGTACGGCTATGAGTTCGAACACGAGGCCACGTACGATAAGTTCTGCCTCGTCAATGATGCGGTCTACGTCGCCCACAAGCCTGAAGACGATAAATGGATCGCGGTCGGTGCACAGTTCCAACACCCCTATGTGTATAAGAAGCTCTTCACGAATGAAGATATTTCGTTCGACGATCTGTGTGAAACCAAGCAAGTCATGCAAGGTGTCATGTACATTCAGTACGACAACGATGTTCGCCACCATATCGGTAAGATCGGTCGCTTCGTTCCAGTAGTTCCTAAGAGTGGTCGCGAGTTTAAGGGCGGTACGCTCCTTCGCGTCAAAGACGACAAAGCCTATGCTGTTACTGGGACCAAGGGATATTTGTGGGTCGAAGCCACCGTGTTCGACGATGTCAAAGATTTCGTTGAGATCGACTGGTCATATTTCGAACGACTGACAAAGGAAGCTTACGAGGCGATCGACTACTTCGGATCCTTCCACGATTTTGCCCAGTCTAGATGGGAAATCGGAGATGCTTGAAATTTGTGATGAAGACGGAAAGCTTCTGTTTTATCACGTCGACGCAGAACAGGACTGGATTACCTGTACTTGTGGGGTTGTCGTTCCACAAGGAAAAGTGTGTAGTCGGTCTGGATGCAGACAACGAACACTAGGTCCAAGTGTCGAGAATCAGACACGTAAGATATTGACAGGAGAGCTGGATGCCACCAAGAGGTAGAAACAATGAGGGTCACATCGTCTTGCACGATGCTCGGATTATATTCAAGAACTTCGCAGGCAAGGAGGGACCGTTCAACCGACAGGGTGACCGGAACTTCGCTGTTGTTCTCGACGACCCTAAAATGGTCAAGGCGCTTGAGAAGGATGACTGGAACGTCAAGTATCTCAAGCCTCGGGAAGAAGGCGACGAGCCTCAGCCATATTTGCAGGTCTCGGTCAACTTCAACGGACGTCCGCCGAAGGTCGCCATCATCACATCTCGTGGTCGTACCAATCTGGGCGAGCGTGAGGTTGAGATGTTGGACTGGGCGGATATTCTCACTTGCGATTTGATCGTCCGACCGTATCATTGGGAAGTTAATGGTAAGAGTGGCATCAAGGCATATCTCCAGTCACTTTTCGCAACAATTGAAGAAGATGAGCTCGAACTCAAGTATGCCGATGTCGACGATGCTCGATCAGGCCGTTTGCAGCCGCAGGACTGACCTGCTTCCTTCAACCTGAAAAGGACACCGGAAATCATGCAAAGCGCCAAATTCACCCGCAAGCCCTTTGAGGTCGATGCGGTACAGGTGACGGCCGAGAATATTGACGAGGTCGCCAAGTGGTGCCAGGGTGAGGTTATCACCGAAGATGGTCAGCCATGCATCAAGGTGCGTGTGCTTCGTGCGCTTAATGAGCGCCAGACCAAGGCATTTATTGGTGACTGGGTTCTGTACGCAGGTACAGGCTACAAGGTTTACGTCGACAAGGCTTTCAAGAAGAGTTTCGTTGAGAAGACTGAGGAACTCCGTACTACAAGCACTCCGGCGATTGCCGTCGGATGACAAGGCACGCGAAAGTAAAATTGGTCGCCGTATATTTGCTCCTATTCCTGTTTCCGATTGGAATCTGGCTTGAGCTACTTGGTTATGAAATTGCTAGTCTAGCCTGTATGATTATCGGCTGGACTCCAATCGCATACTACTTCGCGGCGATATTTTCATCGGAGATTACGGACGAACTTCCGTAGCTTGTAAGTGAGGGATAGGTCTGGACCCAGCCTGAACGATCTATCCCTCGCTTAGAGGCATTCCGGCCTCCTATATGAAAGGAGCTTGTCCAAGAATGGCCGAGAACAGCATCAAGGACATCAAGGACTACCTGGGCTGCGAGACGGCAGAGCTCATGGAGGTCTGGAAGTCGTTGTCCGACGAGGAGAAGGCGCAGTGGAAGTCGGCTGACCTCTCCAAGTAGCTTCCTTGAGAGGGGTCTCAGGGACGACCTGGACATGTCGCTAAACTGTCCAACCCAATATATTCCCAAGGAGGGAAAATGATGGACGGAACCAATGTTCCCGAGCAAGACCAGGGCCTGCAGGATAAGGCTGCAGAGCACGTAGAGAAAGTCAAGAAGGTCGTGAACGAGAAGGTCACGCCAGTTGTCGAACAGGCACAGGCCAAGGCTTCGAACTGGACTGCAGACGACCAGCAGAAGCTCAACAACTTGCTGCAGATCATCACCACGGTTGCCGTTGTGGGTATTCTGCTCAACAACCGACGCTCGTTCAAGTTCGCCAAGAAGACCGTCTCGGCTATGGACGACAACATGGTCGGTGCTCAGCAGGCGATCTCAGCGCTGCGGGCAGCTGGTCAGAAGTTCACGTTCTACCCGGGCGTTGGCGTCTACGTCGACTAGTCCATATTTAGGAGGTGGGCCCAATGCCCTAATCCAATTGGACGCCGCCTGAAGGAGGGCGCACCGAGGTCCGAATGTCAGAATCGGTGTGGGAGAGTCCCGGGCCTGGCTACAACAGGGACACATTACTTATGCAAGCCCGACGCTTTTCCATTAACGAGAGTGGCGTCGCGTGATTCCGACCTGAGGATGTCGAAAAAAGCCTCTCATATTCTCTAGGTTTTACCGTGCAGTAACGAGTCCCCTGATTAAGCACGGCCAGAGCACGGAGGGACTGACCTAGATTTCCAAAGACACCGCTGACGATCGAGTTCGCTCTTTCGTGAATGTGCTTTGGATTGTGGGTATATTACAGATCTGCACAGGGTAATAGCCCGGCGGATCGCATAAGGTGCTGCAGCACGCGAAGTACGCACAAGTAGAGGCGTACGCCCACAGGGGAGGGGCCGGGGATCTTGCGCAGGGTCCTCGGCTTCTCTTCCTTCGCATATTCTACATGCCCTATAGTGAGACCCCTACTATAAGGAGCACACCATGTCTCGTACGAAACCCTATGGATTCAGAAGTTTCTTGTTCGACGGTATTATGACCGTCCTATCAAGCGGCTTCTGGCTCATCTGGATTTTCGTTCGCGAAATGCGAAAGCACTGAAGTAACACTCAAGACCTATATTCCTAACAAGGGGTATAGGTTTTACGTATGTGATATCTATGGAGGTTACATGCTATCCGTCATCACGCCTAGTCATAACACTCAATATTTGAACGAGTGTTATAGATCTTTGACTCTTCAGACTACCCAGGACTGGGAGTGGATCGTATTACTGAATGGTACGCCAGCTCCAACGTGGGTGGCGCCCCTTGAGGACTCACGTGTTCATATTCATGAAAGCGATAGTACTCTGATTGGTGCACTAAAACGAGAAGCGGCCCAAGAGGCTAAGGGCGATATTCTCGTTGAGTTTGACCACGACGACTGGTTGATGCCAACGGCTCTCGATCTGGTTCAGAAGGCCTATGAAGCTTATCCAGAAGCCTCAATGATCTGGTCAGACTACACCTACATGGAAGAAAACGGCGATCCGTCATCATTTTCCTATGGCGAGGACTGGGAGTACACCAGCGAATTAGCTTACAACAAGCGTTGGCATAAGGTCGTGGGCAGAGTTACTACGCCCGAGAACCTTGCAAGGATCTGGTGGGCACCAAACCATCTGCGAGCTTGGCCGATCAACGCGTATATGGCTGTAGACGGTCATAGGCCGCTTCCTATTCTCGATGATCAGGATCTGATGCAGCGATTGTTCAAGACTGGACCATTCGTTCATATTCCTGAGATGCTCTACATCCAGCGTAGGCATGCACAAAACACCCAGATCGACACTCAAATTAACGCCAATATTCAAACGCTTACCGTAGAGATGGGCGATGAATGGTTGGCATCCCTAAAATTGGAGAATTAAATGTGGGAAATTATGGTCTATTGGATGGAACCAGACGCCGCAGGTAACTGGCGAATGCGAGCGACTATTCCTGAAGAAAAACTTCCCCCAAATGTCATGACTGCGGTCGACTTTGTCAAACAGGGTCGTGCTTCACATTTCACCGTCAACAAGGTAGACAATTTTGCTAACACGTTCGGAGGAAACCTCACATGACTCTGAAAGTCTGTGCTTCATGCGGAGCACCTATCGATAGCGCACATATCTACGTCGGTGATGTTCAAGAGACTAAGTACGCTGAGAAGTCTATAGCTGAGCTCTATACTGCTTGGATCAACAACTGGAAGATCGTACGAACCGGCATGCAGGAACTTGTCGGTGATGGACCAATGCCAGATCCTAGAGAGATAGCTCAGCAGTTGGCTGAGATGCCAGAGGAAGTTTGGGCCGGGTTGTTCGAAAGTGAGTCCGCAAGCGCAGGTATCAGGAAGCAGATGGATATTCAGAAGCTCGTCGCTGAGATCCAACTCGAAAACGTACAGATTATGGCCGCTGCTCTACAGCACGGAGATACATCATGAAACTAAACCCATTCATGAGGTGCCTATGCGGGAAGATCCACCTTCGTTCTTTCATAAGTACCACTACTACTTGCAAATGTGGGAGGAACCTCTGGGAACGCGCATGGACGAGTTGAAATTTCGTCGTGTGAAAAAGTGCGCGGAAAGACCCGGGGGGCATGACTTCGGACACCCAGTGGATCATATTGTGACATGTACGAACTGCGGTCTGACTATCGAAGAACTCGAACATATTCTAGGAGCTGAACAGTAATGCCCTGTTGCCCCCAATGTAATAACTTGAATGTTGTTGATGTTAAGCACGCCGATGGCAAGATCTTATATTCCTACTGCCGAAACTGTAACTGGACTTCGGATGGTACTGAAGCACCTCGACTCGTTGGCAATCCCGCAGATAGGAGGAAGTAATGAAGATGATCCGAAACGTGAAGAAGCGTTCTACGTTCCGTCGGAAGAGCAACGCAAACCACGTCGCATCAGTGCAGAAGCGAGCTGTGAAGAACAACCGTCTCAGTGGCAAGGTCGCAAGATGATCGTAGTTCATATTTCTGAACTGAGCGGTAGCAAACGTGTCAGAGTCTGTGATAACGCGCCAATGACGGACAGTGTTCCAGAGGGTAACAACGAAAACAAAACTCTATGCGAAAACTGTCGTACGGCCTTTCTTCGAAAGAAGCGCTGATGGACTACGCATATTTGCTTGGCTTGCTGTTCATAGCATCCGTGTTAGGCAATCTGATTTGGGACGGAGTCAAGAAGCTCTGGGAGCATCACAAATATCCGTTTCGATGGAAGTGTCCTCAGTGCGACTTCTATATTCGTACGAACGTCTGGGAGACATACGAAGTTTCAAAAAGCATTCACAACCATTCAAGTACTAAGGAGTACAAAACTCAATGACTGAGTACCAGACTTTGCCGTGGCGTGTTGGTGATGAGGAGCCACGCGCTATCTATGCGACTATTTCCGGAAAGACCTCCATCGAGAGCGTGCTGATCGGTGTGATGGATACTACACATCTTGCTGCTGAAGCTGTTGACGCGCACAACACCAAGCTCAACAAGTTGGCTAGCCGTGGGAGTTATGGCGAGAAGGAGCAGATGGTCAACGATCTGCAGAAGACTCTTGACTTGTGGAAGAAGAACGACGGAAACCTCGAAGGAGCTATTCTCGAAGGCTTTGGTCAAAGTGAGGATGCGAGACGAGTTTACGAGGCGGTCGGTTTCTCTGCATCTATTCTAGGGCCTAGTACGCCCATGCCGATCGTTATTCAGAAGGCCATCGACATGATCAAGACTGGGTAAGGATATTTCGATGAGACTATCGTTTAGAAAGAGAATGGGTCTCAGTCATCAAATTCTAGCAGCCGTCGACGAGGCTCTTGAGTTGCAGCATAAGTATAATGACCTGTTTAATCAAGTCAACGCTGCTTCTCATGAACTTAGCGAATCCACCGACAGGTTGTTGACTTTGCAAAAGAAGTTGTTGGACGAAGCCGAGATTCCAGACGAACTTATCGTAACCGAGGGCAGTGTTCTTCAAGTCGTTACTTCACACGGCAACTTCGTAGTTGATTCACCATGTCCCGAACACAACCGAGTACATAGCAACGGCGGTTGGTATATTTGTGTTGACGACGGCATAGTCAACGTATTCGGATGGCATCCAAACGTAAGAACTATGAGGAGTAAGAATGTGGGATCGCAGAGCAGAACTACTGAACGTCCATGATGGTGATACCGTCAAAGTGGTACTGGATCAGGGTTTCGGCGACACAAAGACCATCAATGTTCGTCTGCTAAATGTGTTCGCTCCTGAGCTCAAGCAGGCTGGTGGAGCGGATGTTCGGGACTTCGTCACCTCCTGGTTCAATCAGCTGCCTTTGGTGGAGTGGCCGTTCATCGTGACCACAACCAGGCTACGGACGGCGGACAAGGAAGACACTAGTTTCGATCGCTACGTCGGCGTGATCACATCGTCTGATGGTACTCGAAATCTCAACCAGGACGTACAGGCCTATATTCACGCTAAGGGTTATCCGGGAGGGACGGGCTCATGAGATGTAACCGATGTGGAGAGTTCGTTCCGATGTGGCTTTGGGTTGGTGACGACCACCCAGTAATTGTGGAAGCCGGTCCAGCTAAGATATTTCGAGACGACTTGCTCGAAGACAATCAAGTTAGGG
>Ga0134087_10000276_pt1 | contig 11667 bp, 13 predicted proteins | sample 15_taG_23_FD_109981 | JGI IMG/M metagenome (GOLD analysis project Ga0134087, IMG submission 109981) | Grasslands soil microbial communities from the Angelo Coastal Reserve, California, USA - 15_D_Glu_20cm_5_24_1 metaG | ecosystem: Environmental > Terrestrial > Soil > Grasslands ... | reverse complement strand
TCCCCGGCTGCGTCGTGAACGACGATTTCACGCACGCGCTCGGGGATCCGAGCGAAAGCCTGTTATTCGTAGCACAGGGCTACGCGCAGAATCAGACGTGCCTCACTCCACCCGCAGGCCTGGCGCCGCCGGGGCAGGCAGCCCCCAGAGGCATCGCCATCCGCTCGCCACTGCGCGAAATGCGCCTGCTGCGGCGCGATGCCGCACCGCCCCGTTAGCGATTCGCTGCCTCAGTGCGCGCCGATGAGCGCGCTGTAGCCGTTCCAGACGATCTCGATGCCGATGCACATCAGGATGAACGCCGAGAGGCGCACCAGCACTTCGAGCCCGGTCTCGCCGAGCAGGCGTGCGATGTTCTCGGCGAAGCGGTACGCCAGATAGATCGTGACCGCGATCGCCACCACCCCGAGCAGAGCACCGGTGGCGTGCTCGGCGAGCTGCGGCAACCGTGGAATGCCCGCGGGCTTGCGGCTGCCGATGGTGATGGCGACCGACATCGAGCCCGGCCCCACGGTGAGCGGCATCGTGAGCGGAAAGAAGCTGCCGACCTTCTTACCCGGCCCGCCCTGAAGACCCGAGCCCGTGTGGTCGGACCATTGCTCCTGAGTTAGGAGCTTCCAGCCGAGGGCCGCGACCACGAGTCCTCCGGCGATGCGCACCACCGGCAGCTCGATGCCGAAGAACTCGAGCAGCCAGGGACCGAGCGCCATGGAGCCGAGCAGCAGCGCGAACCCGTTGACCGCCGCCTTGCGCGCCAGCACCGTCCGCTCCGCCGCGGACAGATTCGCCGTCAGCCCGAGGAAGAACGGCGCCCCCTCGAGCGGATTGACAATCGGAAAGAGTCCCGCAAAGGTGAGGAGGAACGCGCCAACGACGGCGTTCACGGTTTCCGCGCCTTCAGCAGCTGATCCATGGCGGCTTCCACTGTTCTCGCCGACGCCTCGCCCACGTGTTCACCAGTATGAACGGCAGGATCTGCCTCGTCACCGGGAGCACGCACGGCATCGGGCTCGCCACCGCGCGCGCGCTCGCCGAGATGGGCGCGACGGTGCTGGTCCACGGGCGCGACGGGGTGCGTGCGCGCGCCGTAGCTCGGACACTCGGCCGTGACACCGGCAACCGCAACGTGCGCAGTGTCCGGGCCGACTTCGCCGAGCTCGCGCAGGTTCGCCGCCTGGCGCAGGAGCTCGAGTCGGGCCTGCCGCGGCTCGACGTGCTGATCAACAACGCGGCAGTCATGGGCGCCCCGGGCGCGCGGAGCGCCGACGGATACGACCTCACCTTCGCGGTGAACCACCTTGCGCCCTTCCTGCTCACGAATCTGCTCCTCGGGAGGCTCCGGCAGTCCGCACCGGCGCGCATCATCGTGGTAGCCTCCGAGGCGCATCGGCGCGCCGCGCTCGACTTCGGTGATCTCATGAACGCGAGGGTCCCGGGATTTCTCACCGCCTACGAGCGCTCGAAGCTCGCCAACCTGCTGCTCGTGCGCTCGCTCGCCCGGCGTCTCGCAGGCAGCGGGGTCAGCGTGAATGCGCTGCATCCCGGCCTGGTCGCGAGTCACCTGTTTCGCGGCTTGCCGCTGCCGCTCAGGCTGCTGCTGCTCGGCCCCGGGCGGCTCGCCATGATCTCGACCGAGCGGGGTGCGCGCGGCAGCGTCTACCTCGCGAGCGCCCCCGGGCTCGCCGGTGAGAGCGGCGGCTATTACCGCCGCTGCCGGCGCGTGGCACCGAGCGCAGAGGCCGAGAGCGATGCCGACGCCGAGCGGCTGTGGTTGGAGAGCGCGCGGCTCACGGGACTCACCGCATGAGCCGCGCGTTTGTGCGCGAGTCGGATGCCGATACCGCGACGCTCCCCGAGCGAGCCGTCAGCCCGCATCCGAACTTCGTCACCCCGAGGGGCCTGAAGGCCATCGAGGCGCGCGTGCGCGAGCTCGAGGCCGAACGACAGGCCGCGCGCGACGGCGGCGACGAGGCGACCCGCGCGCGCGTCGAGCGCGACCTGCGCTACTTCAGCGCACGGCGTGCCAGCGCCCGCCTCGTCGAGCCGGCCGCCACCGCGGAGCGGGTGCGCTTCGGCGTGCTCGTGACGCTCGAGCTCGAGGGCGGCGCGCGCCAGAAGTTCCGCCTGGTGGGCGAGGACGAAGCGGACGCCGCCCAGGGACTGCTCAGCTGGGCCGCACCGCTCGCGCAAGTCCTGCTCGGCAAGTGCGCCGGAGACAGCGTGCCCTTTCAGGGAGGCGAGGCGCTCATCGTCAGCATCGAGCCGTGAGGCAGCTGCGCCAGCACGCGCTTGACGATGCGATCGAGCCGCTCGGGGGCGAGCTCGAAGAGGCCTTGTGCCAGGCGCAGGCGCTGCACCAGCTCGGTCCCGAGCCGCCGCTGCGCCCGGTACATGCGGGTGCGCACGGTCGTCTCGTGCACGCCGAGCGAGGCGGCGGTCTCGATGCCGCTGATTCCCTCCACCGTGCGCAGCACCAACACCGTCCGGAAGACTTCCGGCAGAGCCATGATCGCCTTCTCGAGCTCGTGTCGTTCCAGCGCTTCGCGCGCCTCGGCCGCGCCCGGCTCCTCCGCCGCCAGCTGCCGCGGCGTGGCCGGCTGCCCGGGCCGGGTGCCGGAGGCGGGCGCGCGCGCCTGCGTGAAGGCGAGGCGCGTCAGCCAGGCGGCAAATTTTCCGGTGGGCGTGTAGCGACTCAGATCGGCAAAGGCCGCGAGATAGGCATCCTGCACGGCCGACTCCGCCGCATCCTCCTCGACGAGCACGCTGCGCGCGACGCGGAACAACCGGCGGCTGTAACGGCGCACCAGCGCCTCGATCGCACGTTGCTCCCCGCCCCGCGAGCGCTCGATGAGCAGCAGATCGGGCAGGCTGTCCACCGCGGCGTTGTCCCCCGGTCGCCTGCCGTACACGCCGTTCGGCGCGAGGCTCTGGACCTGAGTCAGTGGTAGGAGCATGGGCGTCGACCTCCGGTGTGTATCCTATGAATCAGCATGCAAATGAGACCGGGCGGCATCGCGCACTATTGCGCGCCGTACCTCGGGGCGCTGTGCCTCCTCAACCTGGCGCTCGGGCGCACGGCGGGGACTTCCGCCGCGCAAGCGGTGCATCCGGAGCGCTGGCCGCGGCTCAAGCCGGCGCTGCCGCGCGATCCGGATCTCGAGAGCCGCATCGAGGCGCTTCTCGCGCGCATGACGAGCGCGCAGAAGGTCGGCCAGCTCATCCAGGCGGACATCGACAGCATCACGCCCGATGATCTCGCTCACTATCCCCTCGGTTCCGTTCTGAACGGCGGCAACTCATCGCCCCATGGCGATAAGCTGGCTCCACCGGGTGAGTGGCTCGCGCTGGCCGACCGGTTCTATGACCGCATCGGGGAAATCACCGCTCTCGAGGTTCGGGTCACCGGACTCGATTGGGCGTTTTCCCCCAGCGCGGCTGTGGCCCGCGATGCGCGCTGGGGACGCACCTAGGAGAGTCGGAGAACCCCGGCCTGGTGCGCCGCTGTGTCGAGGCGATGCTGGCTGCAGGACGAGGCCGGCGGCGCCGGCCGTCCGTAGTCAGTCCGCCGCGCTGGCGCCCACCGCCACCCAGGCAAGGTCGGCGTTCGATACCGAGCCGAGATTGAAGCTGCGGGCCGCGGCGGCCATGCGCGTGAGGGCCTGCCCGAGCGGCATCGGCGGCTTCGTGTCTCCCTTCTTCGCCTTGTGAAAGCGCACCGGATTGATGCGGGCCACGACGTAGTTGCGCAGGTACGGGGACTTGAAGCCGCGCGCCTGCAGTGCGCTGATGAGGGACTTGACGCGTGCGTCGATCTCGATGAGCCGCGCGGCCGAGTCCGATCGCTGCCTGAGGCTTACCGCGAGGGTCTGGTCGCTGAAGCGGTCCACCTTCTTCAGAAACGAGCTGTAGGCGCCGCCGGCAAAGCGCGGCCACTTCTCGTAGACGATGCCGAGGGTCAGGAGCTCGGGGGCCTCGAACTGCGCGGCAAACTGCGACTCGCGCTCGCGGACGCGATTTCGGGCCAGGTTGCGCGCCATGCGGATCACTTCGAGGCTCCGGTCCCTGAGGTTGTGAGGCTTCTCCGTGTTCAAGGCCAGTATCCGGTAGGCGAGCGACTCGTCGGGCGATATCAGCGCCGTGATCTGTTTCATGCCGAGCACCTTGGCCGCGGCGAGCCGATGCCGGCCATTCGGCGTCCACAGCCGCCCGTCGTCGCCCCGCAACACGATCAGGGGATCGAGGAATGCGGCGGTCTCGTCGATCTTCGCGGCGAGCCGCTTGGCGTGCGTCGGGGACAGGTCGCGCTGAAACGGAGTCGGCTGCACCGCATTGAGCGGCAGGCTCGCGAGCAGCAGGGGGCGTCCGCCGAGGGGCTCCTGATAGGCGCCGATGGCGGCGCCGCCCGCCGCACGCACCAGCGTCGCGAGATCCGCGACGTGCTCGCTGTCGAGCGCGATGGCAACCTGCGCGGCCTCGAGTCCGCGCGCTTCCTTCCCCGGCGCGAGCCGACCGCGGCGGCCGGCGCCCGCCGCGCGGCCCCGCGTGCGCGCGCCGGCGGTTCTCGAGCGTGTTGACATCGCCTCACTCTATCGAGCGCAGTCAGTGTGCGAGAATGACCGATTCCGCAGGATGTTGCCATGGATTCCTTCACCGCGATGCCGCCCGCGAGCGCCGCCGGGCACCTTCCGGCCCAGCGCATCGACGCCGCCGGACGCACGCACGTCGATCAGCGTGCGGTGCTCGCGCTCGCCCTGCCGCTCATGGCCAACAGCGCCGTGCAGATCGTCCTCAATCTCACCGACATGTGGTTCATGGGACGCATCTCCACCCGGGCGCTCGCCGCGGTGGGAGCGGTGCAGTGGCTGGTCATCGCCGTGATGCTGGTGCTCGGCGGCGCCGGCACCGCGGTGCAGACGCTCGTCGCGCAGCACTTCGGCGCGCGCCGCTACCGGCGCGCCGGCCAGTCGGCGTGGACCGCGCTGTGGGCCATGGCCTGCACCGCGCCGCTGTTCGTGCTGGTGGGCGCCGCGCGTCACCTGATCCTCGCGCCTTTCGGCTTCGACAGCCGGGTCGAGCAGCTCGCCTCCGCGTTCTGGTTTCCGCGCGTCGGCGGCGCCTTCCTCGCCGCCGCCGTGTGGGCGATGTTCGGCTTCTTCAACGGCATCGGCCGCCCGCGCGTGACGCTCGCCATCAGCATCGTGGCCACGGTCACCAACGCGCTGCTCAACCAGCTGTTCATCTTCCGCCTCGGCTGGGGCATCGCCGGCTCGGCCTGGGCGACCAACGCCGCGCAGCTGGTAGGGCTGCTCTATGCGCTCGCGATCTTCATGCGCGCCGACTACCGGCGCCGCTATCGCTCGAATCTCACGTGGCGCCCGCACCGCCGCGTGCTGCTGCAGCAGCTGCGCCTCGGCGTCCCGATGGGGCTCTCGCCCGCGGCCGACCTGTTGGGTTTCGCCGTCTTCCAGATGATGCAGACGCGGCTCGGCACCGCCGGCGGGGCCGCCACGCAGATGGTGGTGATCCTGACCTCGATCGCCTACATGCCCGGCTTCGGCATCGCCTCCGCGGGCACGACGCTGGTCGGGCAGTCGATCGGCGCACGCTCGCGCGACTGGGCGCTGCAGGTGGGCGATCGCGTCATCCTGCTCGCCGCGCTCTACATGGGCGCCATCGGCGTGCTGATCGCCCTCGGCGGCCCCTGGGTGCTGCCGTTCTTCATCGGCTCGCACGACAGCGAATCGGCGCAGGCGGTGGTCATCGGCACACAGCTCCTGTGGCTCGCCGCGGGTTACCAGTTCTTCGATGGCCTGAACCTGGGCAGCAGCATGTGCCTGCGCGGCGCGGGCGATGTCAGGATCCCGGCGGCTCTGGTGCTCACGGTGTCGCTGCTGCTGTTCGTGCCGCTCGCCCATGCCTTCACGTTTGCCTCCGGGCAGGGCTGGGTGCGTTTCCTGCCGCAGTTCGGCTGGGGAGCCGTCGGGGGGTGGGTGGCGGTGCTCATCTACGTCATGCTGCTCGGCAGCACGCTGTTCCTGCGCTGGCGCTCCGGCGCCTGGCAGAAAATACGGCTCTGAAGCGCACGCTCCCGCACCGCCCCTCATGCTCGTCACGCTGAAGACGCTGTTGCACACGGTGCTCCTGCCGCCCGGTGGCCCGCTGCTCGTGGCGGGCGCCGGCGCCTGGCTCGCCCGCTCGGGCGTCACGGCCCGCGCGCGCCGCGCCGGGTGGCTGCTGCTCGCCGCCTCGCTCGTCGTCTCGTGGCTGCTCGCGACGCCGCTGGTGGCGGACTGGCTCGAGAGGGCGGCCGAGCGCTCACCTCCCCTCGATCTCACCCGGCCGGTCGCGGCCGAGGCGGTCGTCATTCTCGGCGGGGGCGATGAGCGTGTCGCTGCTCCCGAGTACGGCGGCGCGCCGGCGCCCGGGCCGCTGCTCCTCGAGCGGGTCGCCTATGGCGCCTTCGTCGCGCACCGGACGGCGCTCCCGGTGCTGGTCTCCGGCACCGCGCAGGAGGCGCTCGCCATGCGCACCTCGCTTGCGCGGGACTTCGGCGTGGAAGTGCGCTGGGTCGAAGGGCGCTCGCGCGACACCTTCGAGAACGCGCAGTTCTCGGCGCCGCTGCTGAAGGCGGCGGGGGTGTCACGGATCATTCTGGTGACCGACGGCGCTCACGCGTGGCGCGCAGCGCACGAGTTTGCGGGCACGGGACTCGCCGTCGTGCCGGCGCCCGTGGGACTGTGGGCGCCGCGCGAGACCGGGATGCAGCGCTACCTGCCCTCGACCGCCGCTCTCAACCGCTCGAGGAGCGCGCTCTACGAGCTCCTCGGGGACCTGGTGCGGCGCGTGCTCGCCGCGCTCCACCTGCGCAGGCACACCGCATGGACGGCGCCGGGCTGACCACCGTGTTTCGATCGCGGCGCCGGCGCGAATGCGACGAGCGGCTGCTGGTGCTGACGGCGGTCGGCGTCGAGGGGTTCGTTGCCCCGGCCCCCGACTGGAGTGAGTTCCTGCTGCAGGTCGATGCCGCGCAAGCTGAGCTTGCGGTGCGCCACCTCGCGCAGTACGAGGCCGAGAACCGCGCGCCGCTCCCGCCGCCGCCGCCGCCGAGCCTCTATCCGCACGCCTGGATCGGCTGCGCCGCGTACGTCCTGGTGCTGCTCGGTGTCGCGTGGGTGCTCTCCAACGGTCTGGTGCGGCTCGACGCCTTCGATCAGGGCGTGCTCGATGCCGCCCGCGTGCAGCGTGGCGAATGGTGGCGCGCCTGGACCGCCCTCACGCTGCACCTGGACGGCCCGCACCTCGCGGCGAACCTCGGCGCGGGCGTCTGGTTCGGATACCTCGCGGGCCGTCAGATGGGCGTCGGCACGGCGTGGCTCCTCACCGTGACGGGTGCAGCGCTCGCGAACCTGCTGGAGGGCCTCACGGGTCCGCCCGAGCATCAGGCGGTCGGAGCCTCGACGGCGGTGTTCGCGGCGCTCGGAGCCATGTCGGCTCACTCCTGGCGCGAGCGCCTGCAGTTGCCGCAGCGCTGGGCGCGGCGCTGGGGGCCGCTCGTCGCCGGCGTCATTCTGCTCGGCTGGACCGGGTCCGCGGGGGAGGGCACGGACCTCGTGGCGCACGTGGCGGGATTTGCCGTCGGGGCCGCGCTTGGCGCGCTCGCGGCGCTGCCGGTCGTGCGGGCCGCGTTGGATCGGACGCCGCAATGGCTCACCGGGGCCGCGGCGCTCGGCTCGGTCGCGATCGCGTGGAGCTGCGCGCTGCTCGACTGACCCGCCACCGCGCTCACGGGCCCTCGACGACGTACCCCTTGGCCCGGAGCGCGGCCAGCCCGCCGTTCTCTCCCAGCAATCTGTCCATCGACTGAACGGCGAGAGTTCCGCGATTGCGGGTCAGGCTGTCCTCGACGGCGATCAGCCAGTCATCGAGCGCCCGCGAGATGAGCTTGCGCACCCGGTCGGAGGTCGAGACCGCCGCGACGCACGCGGTGCGGTCGTCCACGTGGGGAAGCCGGCGCAGCGTATCGACATCCCCCAGCGCCCAGGCGCGCGCCTTGGCCTGCATGGGAGCGAGATCGGTTTCGAGGAGCGTCACCACGGCCTCGAGACACGCGACCTCGCTCGTCAGCGGCGTCGCCCCCACATCCTTCAGCACCTTGACCGGATCCTCGATCCGGAGCTTGTCCTGGTGCACGCGTACCCCGTGCGAGCGGGCGAGCTTCAGCACCTCTTGCTGCACCTCGTTCTGCACCGCGAGCCCCGAGGCGTCGAACACCCGCAGCAGCAGCTGCCTGGCGGCGAGCATCGGGCGCATCTCCTCGAGCTTTCCGTCGTTCAGGTCGAAGCGGGCCTTGAGGGTCTCGACCCGCGCATAGAGCGGCGGCGGCAGCGCCTGCTCGAGCGGCATGTGGTCCGGAGGCTTCTGCAGGTGTCGCCATTCGATGTACACCCTGAGCGCCGTGAGCGGATTGGCGCCGATGCTGTAGGCGGGCCATGCCGGGACCACCTCCTGGACGTTCCGCAGCACCTCCTGCACCGCATCGGGCTGCCACACCATCCTCTTCGGGAGGGGGGAGATCGTGCCGAGGATCCACAGCGTGTGGTCGCCCTTGCGCACGGTCCACATTCGCGGGCCCTCGTGACGCCCCTCGACCACGACCTCCTCGGGCGGCGCAGCGCCTGCGTCGACGCCCGACGGCGGCTGCTCGCGCGCCGCCGTGCCGAGCGGGGAGAGGAGCCCCAATCCCGCGATGAAAGTCAGGGCCGAACGCATGGCAGGTGAAGCTCGCCGCATCGCGCCCCGCTCAATCGTTGGTGGGCGTCTGCCGCGGGGCGGTTTCGTCGGTCGGATCGTACACTCGTGTGAGATCGACGGCCGACAGCTCCTCGGGCGCAATGTGCAATCTCTCGACGAGATGACGGCCGTCGCCCGAGAGGGCGTAGCGCTCGGTCACGTCGGGACCCGCCTGCGCGCGTACCTCGATGACGTACTCCCGGCCCTGCCAGCCGCAGCTCTGATCCGCCACGCCGCTCTCGGCCGATACCACGCTGTGCGCGCCGGGCGTGAAGCGGCGCTGCGAGTTGCCGTAGTCGAGCACGAGCTCTGCGGATGACTGCCGCACGGTGAGGAAGTCGCCGCGGCCGATGCTCGCGAGCAGCGCGCGCGCCATGGGCGATCGCTCGAGCGGATCGGGCGGCACGCCGTGCCCCATGGGCAGCGGGACGGGGTCTCCATCGAGCGCGGCATCTTCCGGCTGCGCGGTGCGGGTGGGCGCACCGCGCGCACCCCCGCGCGGCGGCCCGGTCGCGACCACCCTCTGTGCCATCCGTCTCAGGGCCTCGGCGCGCATGCGCGCGAGCACTCTCTGCGGGTCGTCGCTCGCGGCGCGATCGAGCTTCCACGCGCCCGCGAGCGAGAGACCCGCCGGTGGATCGGGGGCCAGCCGGCTCCCCGCACACCCCAGGAGAGAGGCGGCGGCGCACACGAGGAGCGTGCCCGCCCGGACCATCCGCATATTGGCGTATCCTCCGGCTGTTCAAGAGCTGAGCGCAGCATCGCAGTTAGGCGCACCCCCGCGCAAATCGCCCCGTCCCATGAAGTCACGCAATCTCACGCAACTCGAGCTTCTCCGACGGCGGATCACCCGTCTCGACGAGGCGAGCGTCGATCGGCTCTACGGCCTCGAGCCGGTGTGGGAGCCGGGAAGCGCCGCCCCGGGCGTCGCGCTCGAGGAGTTCGTGGCGGTGCGGTGCCCGTATTGCGGCGAGCGCCTCGAGACGCTCGTCGATCTGACCGCGGACGAGCCGGCGTACGTCGAAGACTGCGAAGTCTGCTGTCGGCCGATCGAGTTTCACGTCGAGCGCGACGAGTGCGGGACCTTTCTTGCGCTCGAGGTGAGACGCATGGATTAGGTCGCCGCGCTCTGTCGCCAGGCGGCGACATTTATCCGGAACTTTCCCGCAAATCGGCACCATTCCAATGGAATATTGCCGCGGCATCCCTAATATCCGCTGCGGCCATCGGGTGCCACGGAGGAAGTGGAGAGTATGAACAAGTCAGCCGTAATCGGGTCGGTGATCGGCGCCGCCATCGTGACCACGGTCGGTGCGGTCGCCGGCTATCGCGTTGTCGAGGCCTCACGCGGAGCCGAGGTAGTGAGCGTCAAGGCCGTGAGCAGGACAGTGAGCACGCCGCGGCAGGAATGCCACGATGAGCAGGTGACCCACACCAAGCCGGTAAGGATAAAGATCGCCTGCTCGGCACCGGAGTCGGTGCCGTGGTGGGCGGGCTTCTCGGCAATCAGGTCGGCGGCGGCAGCGGCAAGGTGCTCGCCACGGTCGCCGGAGCGGCCGCGGGCGGCTACGCCGGCAACAAGATCCAGGAGAAGGTGCAACAGGGCAACACCTACACCGCCACCGAGCAACGCTGCACGACCGTGTACGACCGGAGCGAAGCGCCGAACGGCTATGAGGTGGAGTACGTGCTCGACGGCAAGAAGCACCGCGTGCACATGAGCCATGATCCCGGGAAGCGCATCCCGGTGAAGAATGGTCACATCGTGACGCAGGAGAGCGGCAGCAACTCGGCCGCCTCCTGAGGCGCTTCCGCAGGGCGCGCTGGTGCCGCTCAGCGCGAGGCCGCCACCGCGGCCTCGAGGAACGTGAGTGTGCGCCGGTCGGCGTCGAGCCGCACCCGCGCGCCGAGCGGGAGGGGCTCGTTGACCTCGCCGTGGCCCACGGGAAAGCCGCCGGCGCACGGGAGCCCCGTGGCGCGGGCGAGGTCCCCGAGGACCTCGTCGCTCGTGTACGGGGCGTCCTTCTCCTCGCAGCCGGTGAAAGAGCCGAGCGCTATGCCGCGTACGCGGCTGAACACCCCGGCGAGCTCGAGGTGCGTCCACATGCGGTCGAGCCGGTAGGGACGCTCGCCCTGATCCTCGAACAGCAGGATGGCGCCATCGAGCGCCGGCATGAAGGGCGTGCCGAGCAGGCGCGTGAAGACCGAGAGGTTCCCTCCGAGCAACGGCCCTTCCGCCACACCGCCGGCGTGGGTCAGCGTTCCCGTGAGCGGCGGGGGCGGCTCCGCGGATTCGAGCAGCGAGAACAGACGCTCGCAGGTCGGGGCGGGAAGCCTGCCAAGCTGCGTGAGGACCGGACCGTGCACGCTGATCCGGCCGCGTGACTGCATCCACAGGTGCAGTGCCGTGATATCGGAGAAGCCGACCAGCACTTTCGGCGGACCGGGTGAGCTCGCCGTGGCGAGCCGCTCGAGCAGCCGCGTCGCCCCATAGCCGCCGCGGGCACAGAAAACCGCGCGGATATCCGGATCCCGAAGCGCCGCGGTCAGCTCGCCGAGGCGTCGCGCATCATCGCCCGCGAGATATCGATGCCGCTCGAATACTCCGGGCCCGTGCTCGGCGCGGTAGCGCGCGCTGATCAGGGCGAGACCGGCCTCGAAGGAGGCCCGATCGAACGCACTCGCCGGGGCGATCACGGCGACGCGGTCGCGCGGACGCACTGCGGGAGGCGGCTTCAATCTCTCGATCAACGGTGGGTCCCTTACATCAGGCGTGGGGCTACAATGAGCCGCAGCGGACTCTAGGCGCGACCCAAAAGGATCGTCAATGATCGCCTTCCTCCTGTGGCTGTTGCTGCTGGTGCTGTGCTGGCCGCT
>Ga0134087_10000272_pt1 | contig 11710 bp, 8 predicted proteins | sample 15_taG_23_FD_109981 | JGI IMG/M metagenome (GOLD analysis project Ga0134087, IMG submission 109981) | Grasslands soil microbial communities from the Angelo Coastal Reserve, California, USA - 15_D_Glu_20cm_5_24_1 metaG | ecosystem: Environmental > Terrestrial > Soil > Grasslands ... | reverse complement strand
GTTGCGCCGCCGTCGTTGCCGTTGATGAGGCGATTCGGATTTTCAGGATCAATCCAGAGCGCGTGATGGTCGCCATGCGGCGCGTTGAGCCGTTCGAAGGTTTTTCCGGCGTCAATGGAGCGGTAGATGCCTGTATTGGCGATGTATACCTTGTTTGCATCTTTCGAGTCAGCCCAAACGTGCGTGAAATACCAGGCGCGCTGCCGGAAGCGGTGATCGTCAGTGATGAGCGACCATTTCGCGCCGCCATCGTCGCTGCGATACAAGCCGCCCTTCTTCGCTTCGATGAGCGCGTAAACGACGTTCGAATCGCCGCCGGAAACCGAGACGCCGATGCGGCCAAGCGGGCCTTCGGGAAGACCATTGCCTTCGACGCGCTTCCAGGTCGTGCCGTCGTCATTCGACCGGTAAAGGCCGTCCTTCGCGCCGCCGCTATTTAGCGTCCACGGAGTGCGCCAGCCTTCCCACATCGCGGCAAAAAGAATGTGCGGATTCTGCGGATCAAACACGACGTCGATGGCGCCGGTGCGATCATCGAGATAAAGAACTTTTTCCCAGGCCTTGCCGCCATCGCGCGTGCGGAAAACGCCGCGCTCCGTGTTGGGGCCGTAAGCGTGGCCGAGAGCCGCAACAAAAACGATGTCGGGATTCGTGGGATGAATGATCAGCGCACCGATGTGACGCGTGTCTTTGAGGCCGACGTTGGCCCACGTCTTGCCGCCGTCGGTGGATTTGTAGACGCCGTCGCCAAAAGAAATGTTGCCGCGGATGCAGGCTTCGCCGGTGCCGACGTAAATGACGTTGGGATCGGAATCGGCAACGTCGATGGCGCCGATCGAGGAAACAGACTGCTTGTCAAAAAGTGAATCCCAGATCATGCCGCCGTCGGTGGTTTTCCAAACTCCACCCCCGGTTGCGCCGAAGTAGTACGTGTTTGGCTGGCTCGGCACACCCGTCACGGCAAGCACGCGGCCGCCGCGGAACGGGCCAACGAGGCGCCACTTCATGCCGCCATAAGTCTTGGAATCAATCTGTTGTGCATTGGCTGTGAGCGCGATCAGGAACAACATCGTGAAAACTGCCAGCACATGGGCTAGGACACGATGATAACGATTCACACGAACCTCCGAAAAGATGCTCAAGGGGTTGCATCGTATCATTGATTGCAGGTTCGCAGCTATTCCGGGTAGCATCGATTTGAGCACCCTTGCCGTCGATTTTGCCCACTCCCATCCCAGCCGAGTTTTTTGCTTGGGCCGGCTGGAGAATCCATATTGATAGTCGTACTGGAGAAGTTCACGATCCGCTTCGATTGCAGATCGCAATTGCTCGGCAGCCCGGAGGAGTTCCGTTCCGGACTTCTACGTCCACGCGTTTACATTCATCCCATGCACAACGCTGAAGTTATCCCAGGGGCCTAAGGCTTTCGCATAAAGGCCGCAGCGGCAGGCAACAGAGGCTCACCCAACACGACGAATGTCAATTCCCGAGAGGCGTAACGGGCCGTGAGCTTCCGCGGTTCGCACTCAATGGTAAAGCAGTATTCCCTCAAGGTGTGTGTTCCTGTTCGCGTATCCTACCGGGAATCCTAGATGATGCCGAACCCTGAAAATCCTTTACAAAAATCCAGTTGCTGGTCAAGGCTTTTTCGCGGAGGGCCTGCTGGGATAGGATGCGGGCGGGATGGACATTCGAAAATGAGCGGACACGAGACATACGACGTGGCGGTGGTGGGGGCCGGGGTGTTTGGGGCGTGGACGGCGCGGCACCTGGCGAAACGCGGAAAGCGCGTGGCGCTCCTCGAAGCGTACGGGCCGGGGCATTCGCGGGCGAGCAGCGGAGGCGAGACACGCATCATTCGCATGGGATATGGCGCGGACGAGCTGTACACGCGCTGGTCGCAGCGGTCACTCGCGCAATGGAAAGAATTTTTTGCAACGATTAGGCAACCTCTTTTCCTCGAAACTGGGGTGCTGTGGATGGCAGGAAAGAACGATGTGCGGTTGCAGGAAACAGCGGTGACGCTGGAGCGATGTGGCGTCACGTTTGAACAGTACGACCGCGCGGCGCTCGAGAAGAAGTATCCGCAAATCGGACTTGAGGAAATTCAAAAAGGAGTCCTCGAGCTCCAGAGCGGGGTACTGATGGCGCGGCGCGCTGTGGCCGCGGTGGTGGAAGACGCGATAGGTCTTGGAGTTGAGTATCGCTGTGCCCCGGCCGTGGACCCGCGAGACGCGGGCGCGGTAAAGCACGTCACGACGAAGCAGGGGGAGAGCATCGTCGCGGGACAATTTGTTTTTGCGTGCGGAGCGTGGCTAGGGAAAATTTTTCCGGATGTGCTGGGCGCGCGCATTTTTCCTTCACGGCAGGAAGTTTTCTTTTTTGGGATACCGGCGGGAGAAACGCGGTTTGCTCCGCCGACGCTGCCCACATGGCTGTTTCAGGAAGATTTGGTGTACGGGATGCCGGACATCGAGAGCCGCGGGCTGAAAATCGCGTTCGATGAACATGGCGAGCGCGTGGATCCGGACATGCAATCGCGAATCGTTTCGCCGGAGATGACCAAGGCCGTACACGAATACGTCGCGCGGCGGTTCCCCGCGCTGCGCGACGCGCCTATCGTTGAGACGCGCGTCTGCCAGTACGAGAATACTTCGAGCGGAGACTTCCTTATCGACCGTCACCCGGAAATGGAGAACGTGTGGTTTGCGGGGGGCGGCTCGGGGCACGGGTTCAAGCACGGGCCGGCGGTGGGCGAGTACCTTACCGGGCAACTCCTCGATGGTGCGAAACCCGAACCGCGCTTTTCGCTGGCGACGAAAGAGACGGTGCAGAAACGCGCCGTGTATTGAGCAAAAGTGACTCGTGATTCGTGAGCCCTCGAAGTTCGGGGCAAGCTGGCGACTCGTGGGAAGAGGTCGAAAGTTGGCAGTTCGCAGTTCGCCGTTCGCAGTTCACCGTTTGCGGTAAGAAGAGAGGAAGAAAAGAGCATAACAACTTTCTTTGAGCCTCCTCCTTCAAGCAGGAAATTCGGATATCTGAAGAAACCCATTCTTCTAAGACCGGCCCTTACAACCGCCGCGCAGGGGCGGCCCCTGCCGTTAACTGGGAACGGTCGACTGTCAACTTCCTCTAGAGTCCGGGGGCGCGGCGGCGAGGATAGGTCAGCGCCGGAGCGCGCCGGACCCTTCGGGCTTTCTCCGCGTACAACTGCTGGTCTGCTTCGGAGAGCAGCTTTTCGATACGCTCGCCATCGCCGCGGTACACCGCAATGCCGATGCTGGCAGAGAGGCGAGGCGGTTCATCGTCGTTGGCCATCACTCGGCGGATGCGGTCGACAACGCGGTGGGCTTCGTCTTCCTGTGACTCCGGAAGAACCAAGGCAAATTCATCTCCGCCATAGCGCGCCGCCGTATCAATAGCGCGGCAATGAATGCGGAGAATGTCGGCAAGGCGGCAGATGGCGCGGCTGCCTACGAGGTGGCCGTAGCTGTCGTTGATGGTTTTCAACGCGTCGAGGTCGAGAAGCAGAACGGCAAAAGGCCGGCCGGAGCGGTCGGTGCGCTCCGTTTCGTTCTCGAGAACGTCGAGCAGCCGGCGATAGTTGGCGAGCCCGGTGAGCGGATCGCTGACGGCCATATGGCGGACGCGCTCGAACAAGCGGGCGTTATCGAGAAGCGCGCCACCGAGTGCGACGGTATAGCCCAGAACCATGAGCCCCTGGGCAAACACAAAAGGAGCATCCATCAGGCGCGCCGACTGAGCCGCAGCAAACTGAGCGGCGACGTTCAGCCACACGGCCGCATACATGGTGCGGTCAAACGAGGAGTCTTCGACGGTCAAACGGCGGCGGTACCAGAACAGGCTCACCAAGAAGATGACGCCGGGAAGCAACTGCTGCGGACTGGGAAAGAAGGCGTTGGGATGCAGAGAAGCTCCCGGAGGCAGGCGGCGAACCCCGGCGGCAAGCACATAGGTGACCGCGACGGCGGCCAGCAAGGCGCCCGCGATTTCCCGGCGGGGATGGCGCGAACGGGGCATGAAGTGCTCGACCAGGAGCGCGGCAACTACCAGAAGAGCGAGGATGACGCGGCCAAGCCACCAGGCGACGGGGGCCCAAGAAAGGCCAAGCGAAGCCTCCGGCAGGAATTGAAAGAAGAGCACGCCGGCGGCAATCAGTACGCCGCCGCAGAGGAAGAACCCGGCACCGAGAATAAGGGAGATGCGGTCCTGCGTACCCTGGAAGCGAACCAGAGTAACGGCGGCGAAAACAAAGGCTAGCAGGCTACTGATGACCTGAAGATAGCCCTGAAGCAAAGCGTCGGGGGGCACCGTTAAGGTGCGCAGCCAATAGGCGGCGAGGATCACGAGCAGAAAGGCGCCGACGTGCGATAAGAAGATTGTCGTGCGGGTGCGCGCGTGCGAGAGGGCAGTTTGACCCATAGTCCTTTTTTCGCTGCTAGACCCCGATCATGTGGACTGGGTTGTCCATTAGATTAGACTACAAAGCGCGGGCCAGTGTTGCGAAGAGATTGAGATAAACGATACGTGCTGCGGAATCTTATACCTGTACGAAAGAACAGGAAAAAACAGCGGGAAGAGACACAAATATGCCGCGCGACAGGAATGGAAACTTTTATTGTTGCAGCGAAGCGCCAGAGTGCGCAGAATTGTCTGACTTGAAACGATTCAAGCAACCGGACCGAAACACTTCAGAGACTTAGCTCCCAAAAGGAGAATCGCGTGGACAAAGAAACCGGCGCAAGTGCAGGACCACGGCTGCGGCGGGCGCTCTCGCTGTGGGATTTGATTCTGTACGGCGCGATTGTGCTGCAGCCGGTTGCGCCAATGTCGGCGTTTGGAGCGCTGAGCGATCGCGGACACGGGCACGTAGTTACGGCGGTCCTGATCGCCATGGTGGCGATGCTGTGCACGGCGTTCAGCTACGGCAAGATGGCGACCGTCTACCCGAGCGCGGGCTCCGCTTTCACTTATGTGGCGCAGGAGATTCATTCTTCTGCCGGGTACATCACCGGTTGGAGCATGGTCATGGATTACATCGTGAATCCACTGATCTGCACCATTTGGTGCGCGGGACAAGCGCACGAATTTGCGCCCGGAATTCCCGTCTGGGGCTGGAAGATTTTTTTTGCGGTCGTGTTCACATTGCTGAATTTGCAGGGCATCAAAACTTCGGCGCGCGTCAACGCCGGGCTGGCCGCGGGAATGAGCGCGGTGGTGGTGCTCGTCTTTGTGACCACCATTCGCTACATTCTTGGGCACCCGCACAGCGATCCGGGATTTTTCACGCGGCCTTTTTATGATCCGCAGACATTTACCTTCGACAATTTGTTTGGATGCACTTCGCTGGCGGTGTTGACGTACATCGGCTTCGACGCCATCTCGACGCTTTCGGAAGAAGCGGAGCATCCCAAACGAGATATTTTGCTGGCCACGGTGATGACTTGCGTGATCATCGGGTTTTTGTCGTCGGCAGAAGTCTACATCGCGCAACTCGTTTGGCCGGCGTCCCAACCGTTCCCAAACGCCGACACGGCATATGTCTATGCCGCCGCGCGAACGTGGGCGCCGCTTTTCAGCATCGTTGGATTTACTTTGCTGGTGGCTAATTTCGGTTCGGGGATGGGCGCGCAGATCGGCGCGGCGCGGCTGCTCTATGGCATGGGAAGAAGCAACGCGCTGCCAAGTTCGTTCTTTGGCGCGGTGGATGCCCAGCATCATGTCCCGAAGAATAATGTGATTTTCATCGGCGTGATTGTTCTCATTGGATCTTTCTTCTTAACGTATGGGCGCGGAATTGAGCTGCTGAACTTCGGAGCGCTGATTGCGTTCATGGGAGTCAACGCTTCCGCCTTCATGCGTTACTTTGTCAAGGCTGCGGAAAAGAAGATCTTCAATTTCATTTCGCCGTTCGCGGGCTTCTTTATCTGTCTAGGTTTGTGGTGGAACCTGAGCCGACCGGCGAAAATTGTAGGATCCATCTGGATGATTGCAGGGATTTTGTTCGGCGTCTGGAAGACGCGCGGATTCCGGGAACAGCTTTCGTTTGAGGTGCCGCCGGAATGAGCGGAAAGGTCAAGATGGTGACCATGCGAGACGTGGCGCAGGCGAGCGGCTTTTCGCCGGCCACGGTTTCCATCGTGCTGAACAACGCGCCGCTGGCGCGCTACATCGCTCCAGCGACGAAGAAGCGGATTGAGGACGCCGCCAAGAAGCTGGGCTACCGGCCCAATGCGATGGCGCGCTTCCTGCGCAGCCGGAGAAGCCAAACCGTTGGCGTGATGATCTTCGACATTACCGATCCTTTCTGCACGCCGGTGCTACGCGGAATCGAGAACGCGCTCTATCAATCTTCGTACGTGCCAATTTTTGCCGATGCGCACAACCAACGAACCCGGTTCGAGCGCTATCTGGAAATGCTGCTGGAGCACCACGTGGAAGCGCTGATTGTGGTGGCCAACTGGCTTTTCGTAGACATCCAACTGCTGGCCGACCTGAGCAAGAGAAACATCACCGCGGCGACGATCGGCTGGGAGGTGCCGGGGGATTCGGTAAGCTCGGTGATGGTGGACAACGAAGCGGGAGGACGGCTGGCGCTCGAGCATCTCCATCATTTGGGACATCGCAAGATTGCGGTCATCCGCGGACCCAAGATGCTGATCGACAGCGGGCCGCGATGGAAAGGCATTCAGAAATTCGCGAATTCGGTGGGGTTGGAAATGGATCCATCGCTGGTTGTTCAGTTGCCGGATGAATTGGAAGCCAATTCAGGATTCGACGGCGGCTACCGGTTCACCGAAGAATTGCTGGAGCGGAAGAAGAAGTTCACGGCGGTGCTGGCGTTTGATGATTTGACGGCGTTCGGTGCCATCCGCGCGCTGACGAAGGCAGGCATCAAGGTGCCAGAGCAATGCTCAGTCGTGGGCTTCGATGACGTGCCGCTTTCCGCCTTGTCCGCTCCCTCGTTGACGACCGTCCGGCAGCCGCTCGAAGCCATGGGGAACCTGGCGGTGAATCTCGTGGTGGAGGGCATCAAGGCAGGACTGGAGAAACGCGATTGGAGCATTTCGCGGCATAAGATGACGCCGGAACTGGTGATTCGGGATTCCACGAAGGCGGTGGAAGGAGGGAAGGACCTAACGAAGTAACGAAGTAAAGACGCAGGGAACGGGCCCCCTCCCTATGTTTTTCGTAAGTGTAGATTCTAAACGTGGTCAGAGTCTTTTATTTTCATACAACTGTTGCTTCTTAAGGGGCGCAGCGGGCTGCGCCCCTGCACTCGAAGAGCACCGGGTGAGCTTATTTCTCTGCTGGGAGGAAAGCCTGGGGGGCGTGCAGAAACTGGACGCCGGGAGTTTCTGTCGCCACATGGACACGCTGGAAACGGCCCTTTGGCCCGCCGCTGCCTTTGAAGGTCAGGAGATATTGGTGGCGAAGATGCGTGGCCAGTTCGTCCAAGTACGGCTTGAAGGTAACCGTTTCGTTGAGCCCCAGATAATAGGATTCGGCTCCGGTGGCCTCGGCGAGCCGGCTGAGATCATTCTGGCCGCGGAAGGCGCGAAACCAACGGCGGCTCAAATGCCCGGCATCGGGATAATAGATCGACCAGACATTGATGTTTTCTTTCTGCGCGCGCTCATAGGTGGATTGCAGGTCCGGGCTTTCCGGGAAATTCCCGTGGAAGTAATCGATGCCCGAAGAGATCAGTAGAATGGAACGGCGCTCCGTGGGCCCGGAAGGCAAGCGCTTCATCAGGTCGAGAACGGCGAGATAGGGGCTGGAGAACGAGCCGGGGCCGATGGGAATGCGCAAGGCTTTCGCGGCGAGCTCATGATCGTTGGTGAAATCCTGCGAGACCTGCGCAGCGCCGTTGCGCGCATAAGAAACGGAAATGTAAGTGGTGGACGGCTGAGCGTTGAAGAATTCTTTCAAGTCGTTCCATTGGCTGGCGACGTTGGAATCCAGCGAGTCGTCGATCAGGACGGCCAGATAGAGCTTCTCTCCGTGCCGCCAGTTGGCGATTTGCGAGCGTTCTTTGTTGATGTAGAACTGCACGTCCTCCCGGTTGATTGCCGGAGGTTCGGCATCTTTCTTGCCGAGCGCGGTCACGGTCATGGTGACGTTGCGGGGCTCGGCCGCGGAAGCGCTGGGCGCTAGGGACGTCCACAAGAAAGCCAACAGTCCAGCAAAAAGCAGTATAGCGTTGCGTCTCAACGTGTTCATGTTCCTTCTCCCTTTTTTCTCTAATTTGTTAGATGCGAGGCGGAACTTCAAAGAGGCATAAAGGAAGCGAGACGCATTTTTTCTCTTAAGCGGAAGATTGGGCGGACGATTTCCCTGCTCCAAAACATGAGCGTGGGGTAGTATGCTGCGACGCGGAAAAAGAGGCGGACTACGGTGAGAAATTACGTCGGGGCAATCGATCAAGGAACCACCAGCACGCGGTTCATGGTGTTCGACCAAGCCGGGCGCATCGTTGTGGTCGCACAGAAAGAGCACGAGCAAATCTATCCGAAACCCGGCTGGGTGGAGCATGATCCGCTGGAAATTCTGCGGCGCACCGAAGAAGTCATTGCGGAAGCACTGGCCCAAAGGGGATTGCGCGCTTCGGACTTGGCGGCCGTCGGCATCACCAATCAGCGCGAAACCACCGTCGTATGGGAGTGTAAAACCGGAAAGCCGATTGCCAACGCCGTCGTCTGGCAAGACACGCGCGTTGCCGACGAGGTGAGGCGATTTTCCGCAGCGGGCGGACAAGACCGCTTCCGCGCCCAGACCGGCTTGCCGCTGAGCACGTACTTCAGCGGGCTAAAGCTCCGCTGGCTGCTCACAAACGTTCCCGGCGCGCGAGAAAAAGCCGCGGCAGGCGACCTGCTCTTCGGAAATGTCGATGCTTTTCTTCTCTGGCACCTCACAGGTGGAGCCAAGGGCGGCGTGCATGCCACGGACGTAACGAATGCGAGCCGCACACAGCTCCTGAATATAAAAACACTGGATTGGGACGAAAAGTTGCTGGCGGCATTTGAAGTGCCGCGCGCGATGCTGCCGCAAGTGCGGTCGAGCAGCGAAATTTATGGCGAGGCGACGCTGGGTACTATCGCGGGAGTTCCGGTGGCGGGAATTCTGGGCGATCAGCAAGCGGCGCTGGTGGGGCAGGCGTGCTTCCGCCCGGGCGAGGTCAAGAACACGTACGGCACGGGATGTTTTTTGCTGATGAATACGGGGGAGCGGCTGGTGCCTTCGAATTTCGGCTTGCTCACCACGCTGGCGTACAAACTTGCAGCGCGCCGGCACATTATGCGCTCGAAGGAAGCGTGGCGATTGCCGGAGCGTTGGTGCAGTGGCTGCGCGACAACCTGGGGATCATTGCGAAAAGTCCAGAGGTGGAGGCGCTGGCGCGAACGGTCGGCGACAATGGCGGAGTGTATTTCGTCCCCGCGTTTTCGGGATTGTTTGCGCCGTACTGGAAAGAGAGTGCGCGAGGGGTGATTGTGGGACTGACGCGATTCGCAAACAAGGGACACATCGCGCGAGCGGTGCTGGAGGCCAGCGCGTTTCAGACACGCGAAGTGATCGAAGCGATGGAAAAGGATTCGCAGATTGCGCTCGAAAGCTTGCGCGTGGACGGCGGCATGGTAGCGAACGAACTGCTGATGCAGTTCCAGGCGGACATCTTGAACCGCGAAGTGGTACGGCCGGTGATTCAGTAAACGACGGCCCTGGGCGCGGCGTACGCGGCGGGGCTGGCGGTGAAATTCTTTTCAGGATTGGAAGAATTGCGCGCGAAGTGGGCTGTGCACCGCACGTGGAAGCCGTGCCTAGCGGAAGCGGAACGCCAGCGGCTTTACCGGCAATGGAACAAGGCAGTGACGCGGTCTTTCGATTGGGTGGAATCGTGAAGGAGGTTTCGATTTATGACTTCACCGTGGCTCGGTGAATTTCTTGGCACGATGATTTTGATTTTGCTGGGCGATGGCGTGGTCGCCGCGGTGCTGCTGAAGCGTTCGAAAGCCGAAGGCAGCGGATGGATGGTGATTTCGACGGGATGGGCCGTCGCGGTGATGGCCGGCGTGTTTACCGCGATCGCGTGCGGAAGCAGCGATGCGCACCTGAATCCCGCGGTGACTCTTGGGTTTGCCATGCGCGACGGACATTTTGCGAAATTTTTGCCGTATCTGGCCGCGCAGGTGCTGGGAGCGATGGCAGGCGCGGCGCTTGTCTGGCTGCATTATCATCCGCATTGGAAGGAGACGGCGGATGCCGGCGCGAAGCTAGGGTGCTTCTGCACGGCACCAGCGATTCGGAAGACGTTTGCGAATTTTCTGAGTGAAGTGATTGGGACGTTCGTGTTGGTTTTCGTGGCTGGAGCGATTTTTTCCAAAAGCGTTGCGGCGGGCGGGCCGGCCGCGGGACTGGGGCCATATCTTGTGGGAAGTCTGGTTTGGGGCATCGGACTTTCGCTCGGCGGCACGACCGGCTACGCGATTAATCCGGCGCGAGACTTCGGGCCGCGCGTCGCGCACGCGATTCTTCCGATTGCAGGCAAGGGCGGGTCCGATTGGGGTTATGCGCCCATTCCAGTGCTGGGCCCGCTAACCGGAGGATTGCTGGCGGGTGCGCTGCTGCGGGTGCTCGGAGTTTAGCGAGGAAGTGGTTTAGAATTTGTTGTGCTGCGGAGCTGCAAGCGCTTGCAGCCTAATGCTTAAATTAGGGGAAACATACATATTATGAGCCTGATGCGCTCCGTTCTGCTGGCCGCTTCGCAAAACCGCTGGCTGCGGGACCATGCTTCGCATTACAAGTTTGTGCGCAGGAGCGTTTCGCGATTCATGCCCGGTGAGACGCTCGAAGACGCGCTCGTTGCGGCGCAAACGCTGCGCGGCAAAAAGATTGGCACAGTTTTCACGCACCTGGGAGAGAACATCAGCGATCGCGCGGAAGCCCAGCAGGTGGCGGATCATTATCTGGAAGTTTTGGAACGCATCCGGCAAAGAGGGCTGCAGACAGAACTTTCTGTCAAGCTGACACAACTGGGTCTGGACCTTTCTCCCGAGCTTTGCTTCGGTCAATTGAAAACCATCATCGCGCGCGCGCCAAAGGAATCCACCGTTTGGATCGACATGGAAGCAAGCAACTATGCCGACGTGACATTGGATTTGTACCGCCGCGCGCTAGGTGAGTTTCCCAATGTAGGCGTGTGCCTGCAGGCTTATCTGTACCGGACCAAAAATGACCTTGCGAAACTGCTGCCACTGCGGCCGTCGATCCGGTTGGTCAAAGGGGCGTACATGGAGCCGCCGGAAATTGCGTTTCCGCGCAAGGGGGACGTGGATGCAAATTATTTTGCGCTGGGAAGAGAGTTGCTGAAAGCCAAGAAAGAAAAATCCTGCGTGCGCGTTGCGTTTGCGACGCACGACGTGGTGATGATTCGCCGACTCTTGGAGAAGGCTCTGCAGGAAGGCTTTTCGAAAGCAGATTTCGAAGTGCAAATGCTTTACGGGATCCAGCGCGGCGAGCAGGAACGACTCGCTGCGGAAGGCTGCACTTCGATCGTGCTGGTGGCGTATGGCACGTTTTGGTATCCGTGGTTCGTGCGGCGGTTGGCGGAGCGCCCGGCAAACCTGTGGTTTATTGCGCGAAACGTGTTCAGCTCGTAGCCTGGGACAAAGCAGATCGCCAAAAATCAACT
>Ga0134087_10000271_pt1 | contig 11727 bp, 9 predicted proteins | sample 15_taG_23_FD_109981 | JGI IMG/M metagenome (GOLD analysis project Ga0134087, IMG submission 109981) | Grasslands soil microbial communities from the Angelo Coastal Reserve, California, USA - 15_D_Glu_20cm_5_24_1 metaG | ecosystem: Environmental > Terrestrial > Soil > Grasslands ... | reverse complement strand
CTCTCGATGCCGGGCACGGGCGCACTGGAGAAATACATGCCGCTCACTCCTGCGCTGCTCCGACTCGATCCGATGTTTGATCCACTTCGGAACGATCCGCGCTTCCGAAAGCTCGTCGGTTCCTCCGCGGCAAAATGATCATGCCCCCATTTTTAGTTGTACGCGACACGTGTGGAGGCTATGCGGTTCAACTGGTCGGTGGCGGCGGTGGCGGCGGTGGTGGTTGTGGTGGCGGTGTAGGTGGTGTAGGTGGTGTAGGTCTTGGAACTGTATTTTGTGTCATACACGAGATGTGACTTATCCTCTACGTTAATGTCAAGCCCTCCTTTTAGGTTTCACTAAGATGGCTGTCGGCGCCTCAACACGAAAACGCTGTAAGCCATTTCATTATTCGGCGCGAACGGTTGTGCAATGTCGTACCGGAAATCGTAGACGTCGCACAGTTCCAGCGACGAAACCGAATCGAGCAGCCGTCGAAATTGCCTTGGCGTGTACGTGCGCAACTGAAACGCGTGCTGCAGGCGCAATTCTTTCGATCCGCTGCGCGCCATCAGGCAGAGATGAACGTCCTCAATCCGGCGGCGGCGATCGGTGCGTAGTAACCGGACCGTTACGGTTACTTTTGTTTCGCATCTCCGCTGCGTCCAGCAGTCGGAGTCCTCTTTGTCGCCACCCAAAGGCAACAGATGCAAGCCGAGCACATAGATGCCGCCCGGGCGAAGGCTGCCGGCAATACACTCCAAGTGGCCGCGCGCCGCCTGCTCGGTTAGCAGGTGACGAAACGTGTTGAGAACGCAATATGCCGCATCCGCTGGCTGACCGATCCGAAAATTGGACATCTCAGCTTCAAATATCTCGGCATACAGGCGATAACGTGTAAGCCGCTGTCGAAGGTAACGCAGCCCTGGCTGGCTGAGGTCAAAGCCGCTCAGTTCGTAGCCTCTGGTGGCCAACTCGGTGATTAGTCGACCTGTGCCGCAGGCAGGCTCCAGCAACCGGCGGGCCCTAAAAGGACAATATTTTCGGCATGCGGCCTCGATGAAGGCGGCCTCGTACTGAGTGTAGGCTTGGAATGCAATGTCGTAATACCGTGGATAATCATACCAGCTTGCTTGCAGAATCCGGCTCCGTGCCATTGTTATGAAGGGACATCAGACTTGCATGGCGTCTGTCGAATTCACGGTAAAACGTTCGTGATTTCTGAGGAGGGCAAGGATCGTAGAGAGAGACGTTGGATCCTTGGACAAATCCATTGATTGCCACTCTTGCCCAGCCTTCACAGAAGTGAGCATCAAAGCCAGGTAGCAAAGAGTTTCGGTAATAACGCGTGCGACCTTCACAAGCTAGTAGCTATCATCTTCCTGCGCTGGGAAACAGTGCATTTAAAGGCTGCTTTACAAGAACATTATCCTCCTCGCCGGCAGCGGGCAAGCCGAAACTAGTGGATCGCGTCCTAGAGGAAGCACCGAAACAGCCAAACTAGCTCGCTGGAAACGCGGCGAAGTGTTCAGCTTTCACTTTTTGCTGAGCCAACATTTGGCCAACCTTTTGCATCTCGCCAACATGATCCACAGAATCGATTTGTTGGACGTGCCCAGGGTCGATGTGTTCAAGACCAAGCGCATCCAAACCTTCGCGGGAAAGCTCGGCATTGTAACGGGCATAAGTGAACAACTTCCGCACATCGGAAATGCCTTGCCCGATCACGCTCCCAATCTCGCGGTCCAACGGATCTCCAGCCAGGCATTTCCCGAAAATGCGGCAGAGAAGATCCTGCTCGTGCAGCGCCGCGGCCATGAGCGCCGAGGGAATCGTGCCTGCATTGTAAAGCAGGTTCATCTCCTCTGGACTCAAATTACTGTTAGCATTAGCACTTGCGCCGGTGCCGACCGAAATAAGAAGCATCTTCTCGTCGCCGGTTGGCCAAAGCAGACGATACGGCTCGCTCGTCGCCATCAGGAAAAGTTGAAACGCTGGGTTGTTATACATTGTTACTGCGCCGTCCACGAAGATGAAGTCGCGGCCGACGCGGACAACCTCTGGCGGAAAATAAGTCGGCGCCGCAGTGCTAGCGCGCACCAGTTGCCAGAGTGGCAACTTGAGATTGCAGTCGGCACGAGCGGCATCGTTATATTTCGCTTTTGGATTATTGGACAGCGGCCATGGTGAATCAGTGGTTGCGTTCCGCATCACCATCATGAGCAACGTGCGCAGCTTCTCGGAACCTAAGGTCGTATCCGCGCCGATCACATCACGCAACATCTGCGAGAGTTTGTCATCCTCAAACTTCGTACGAAAGCGCTCCCATAGGCGCGCCTTATGAAACATCTCCGTGCCGCTCCGAAGATAGAAATCCCGTGTCTCATCGATGCTGTATCCGAGCGCGATGAGCGTCGCGATAATCGCTCCCGTGCTTGTGCCGGCGACATAGTCAAAGTAGTCGGCGAGGACGAGCTTTGGATTCCCGCTGCTCTTGCGCAGCTCCGATTCTATCCGCGCGAGAACTTCGATGCTGATAATTCCGCGAATGCCGCCACCGTCGCACGCAAGCAGTTTCCGCGGACCAATCTTATCGATTTTGTCGCGGTAACTCATTGTCATCGGAAATAATCGAGACGCTCGAGCGCCACGATTTCATCTGGGGCGGCAAATGGCGGCTTTTGATACGATGCGTTTTGAGTATCGTCCGGAAATTATCGCGTACGCGAAATCTGCTGCGACATCGGTTCCGGAAATCATTACATCACTAGCTTAGTAGCCGGCTCAGCTCGTCTCTTAATTTTTTAGCGGGGTCGTCGACAGGAAATAACGTGACGCGACCGGAGCGCGCGATCTCACTAACTTCGACGGATTTTGTAACCTGACCATCGCGTACAGCCGCGCTCAGCTCGTCCGCAAACCTTCCGCTGCCTTCGATCACAAACAGTTGCCACCCGTTGCGGACGCTTTGTAGCGCCTCGCTCGCTGCGATCTGGCCGCCGTTGATGAGCATCGTCGCTACCGGCACATTCAATGCCTTTGCGACCTTGAACATCGTGCCGCTTTCGCCGCCCCACTCATCGCTTTCCACCAAGACGAAATGGGAGTGATTCGGTTCGAGTAGCGCACCCTCCGCGATGTTTGCGTCGCTCCGACCACCTGGGTAAATGACTTTTCCAGCCGGCGCGATTCCAAGCAACTGAGATCGTCGTCCGCCTTTGGCGAGCGCTTCGCCCATCATCGCCATCACGCCGGATTGAGTGCCGCCGTCCATCACTAGGGCGCCCAACTCGGCAGCCGCGGGGGCGATTGCATTAGTGAACACCTCGACGAGACGAGCCTTCCGCGAAGCGTCAAGTCCCTTCGCGCCGCCAAACACCATTATCAGCGCTTGCGGCTGGGCAATGTCGAGTGTTTTCAAAATGGTCTGCGCATCTGCGTCCCGCCCCGCGGTGACGACGACGGCGTGATTCCCGTTATCGAAAGTAATCGTATTTTTTCTCATGATTTCTGTACGCCGGCTTGAGTTTTTTCCCCACCCCGCAACTCAATGTCGCGTATTGAAAGTTCGTCGAGAATTCCATTAAGTTTCGCGACTTCGCGTGCCGTTCGCTCGAGTGCTTTTTTAAGTAAACGCAAATTGGCGACGGTCGTTGCCGTCTCAAAAGAGTTCGTTGCGGCAAGGATCACTTTGGGGAGCACTTGATTTGCGGTCGCCCAATCGTCACCAATACAAGCAAGCTCGAGCACCGTGGCTAGATCCCAGTAATTGCCAGAGCTCGCGCCGCCACGACGCTCAACGGCGAAACTCACCAAGGGCAGTAGACGCGCAACTTCTTTCAGCGCCTCCGTGTCATCTTTCTGCATCAGCAGGTTAATTGCATTTACGCCCGGGTAGTAATCGCGCGGATCGGCTTCGAACCCTTTGGTGTAGGCGTCAATCGCATTGTCTAGTGCCGCGGCAGCCGTGATCCTTCCCGTCTGCACAGCCTCTTTATAGGTGTCTTTGTGAATACGACCCTTAATCCCAAGCGTCTCCGAATCGTGGCCGCGATCCTTCAGCAGCTCGTCGAGGATCCTTAGTGCCTTCTCGCGATCGTCCGGTTGATTCCGACGGTTAAGCGCCAATGCGAATTGCTGCTTGACGATAACATACTCCTTCACGGGAGCAGGAAAACTGTTGTAAAGCTCAACCAATTCCTCAAACGCTTCAGCATCGCGAAAGGAAGACATCAACTCGATCAGTACCGATCGCTGGACCGTTTTGAGATCGCCCAGGTCGCTCCGAATTTTCAAGAGCGCTTCACGTCTTTCACGCACAGGCTGCGCTCGGGCGGACGAAAGCATCTCGCGAAATTCTTCCGCCTGCCGAATGCGATCCTTGAATGCTTCAGTCACCGCTTCGGGCAAATCGATCCCAGGGAATTTCGGGATCAGTTGAAAAAGCGGGCTGTCATGTGTCGCGGCGCCGCTGATGGCGTCGCCCAAGCGTTTTGCGAGCTGGGATTTAAGCTTTTGCGCCGTTCCCTTGGTCAGTTTCCCCTTCTTAAGCTGGTAACCAACAGCGCGAACCAGCGCGACATCGAAAGGCAGCGCGCTGACATTGGCAAAAATCGGCACTGTTGTGTAAGGCTTTGCTGCGTGCCGAATTCCGAGCTCATAAAAGACATTTGGGTTGGCAAGTGTGAGATCGGCGACGACAAACTCCGCTAGCAGTAGTCGCGCAAACATCGCCCCGTGAATGATCCCCCCCGTGCGCTCTTCATCCCCACGCAACGCCTCCAGCCCGCACTCCTCGATCGCCGGTTTGATCGCATCGTTGTAGATTTGATCGAAATCGACGACTACTCCACTTTTGAGATCCGGCTTCTGGCCAAACGGCATGTCGACAAAGCAGAGGGCGTGGTAGTTCACGGATTTGATTAGGCGCGGAACTAATTGCTTGTATATCTAGCTTCTATCTCAATCCAGTTTCGCCTTGACCGCCAATTCACGATCGCTTCACCTGGCGAATGGCATCATTGAACTTTTTCCCTGTACTTTTCCAGTCCGCGAACGCACCGCAAAACCTTCAGCTATGATTGCTTCGAAGCAGGCTCCTCTGCTTTAGGTGGTTTCGTCATCGATTGCACCCAGTCAGTGTTTTCCTTTGACAACAAAGCTTCGACACGTTGAACGAGAAGATGGAAGGCATCGTCCTTGTCATAAGGTGCCGTTTGGGTCAGAAACAAAAATTTCTCCTTCTTGAGCGATTCCGCTGTGCCTCGATACTCAATCCAATGTACCTGAAGTTGTAGCAAACCCAGCAGCGACGCGATTACAGCAACAAAAACGCCCAAAGCACCGATCGCAATCTCGACCGGGAAGGACTTAGCTGCAAAGCCAGACAGGAATGGAATTGTCGCTGCGGCGACGATCTCAGCAAAACGCAGCCGCTTGAACCAGCGTTTATTCGTGATGCTCTTACGGTCATACCACCCGATCTGATCGTTTATCCGCTGCTCGATGTAGTCCTGAGGGGAAATCATTTTTCCTATGCCCTAACGAATTGGTTCGACCTTTCAGGGCGAACACGAGAATCAGTTACGCCCTAGATAAAGTAAAGCGAAACCCTTGTAAAGCTTGATGCGAAAAGGGGCTGATGTCAGGAGTCCGCGTTCCCCGTTTTGCTTTTGAAGGCGAATCAATAGGATCGCGCCGAAAGATCTGATTCAAGGTGCCAACGCGGGTTTGTTCTTGCGACGGATGGCCTCTTTCGGTACGACTCAAGCGTCCCTAACATGAATGAGACCGCTTCTGAAGGTCGGAATCTGGTTGTTTGTTTTGATGGTACAAATTACGAGTTTGGTCGCGAGCCGACGAACGTTATTCGCTTGATTCAGGTATTGGACCGCGACCGTTCGAAAAAGCAACGCTTGTACTATGATCCCGGCGTCGGCACTCTTCCCGAACCTGGCGCCCTCATTCCGGTGCTTAAGACGCTTACGCGATGGTTTGGTCTCGCGTTCGGCTTGGGTCTTTCGCGCAAGATCATCCAAGCCTACACCTACCTAGTTGATTTTTGGGAGCCCAACGATCGAGTGTTCCTGTTCGGTTTTAGTAGAGGCGCTTACACGGCGAGAGTTCTAGCCGGCTTTCTCCACCAACTCGGTCTGCTTCCTCGAGGGAACTACAATTTGATTCCGTACGCGATGAAATATTTTCGTCGCATTACCGAAACACGGAGCCATCAATCTACCGCGGTCGATTCTAACAAATGGAAACAGTTGTGCGATGATTTTCGCCACACATTCGCACGCGAGATCACACCAGGGGACGAAGAACGACGATTTCAAGTGCATTTTTTGGGCGTTTGGGACACGGTGTCATCCGTTGGGTGGATATGGGATCCCAAGCATTTCCCTTTTACCGCGTATAATCCGAGCGTTAAACACGTCCGCCACGCTGTCGCTATAGACGAACGTCGTGCATTCTTTCGCCAGAATTTGTTTCGACCGGCGCCCACACAAGACGTCCTTGAGTTGTGGTTTCCTGGCGTGCATTCCGACATTGGTGGGGGTGGTCCACCAGAACGCGGTCGACTATGGTGGAATTCGTTCCAATGGATGCAAGTGCAAGCAGCGACTGCTGGTCTATATTTCGATGCAGAAAAATTGAACGCGCTTGTTGCCGAAAAGCCTCCCCAAGCTTGGGCCGAACCGATAAACAGTTCGTTTGAACCTGCAACCTGGTATCTTGGAGAAATTTGGCCAAAACTCACGTATTGCCCGCAATTAAAGATTCGTTACCCACGCTGCAATTTTGGGCGCTACCGGGAGATCCGTTCCGGCGCCCTGATTGATCAAGCTGCGCTATTGCGGATTCGCGCGCCTGACCTCGCATATATCCCAAAAAACCTTCCAAAGACGTTTATTTCGTCTGCTAAGGCGCTCACCGAAGTTCCACCGTACTTGTCGGTCCCATGAGCTCACTTACGTTATTATCCGCTCTCTGCAGCTGCTCGAGCGATTGGTTAGGTTCCAATTGGGCAAATCTGCATGCGCGTGATCGGTCTGCTTGAATCGACAAATTGAACGACAGAGTAATGAAGACAAGTCCTCCAAGCACCACCCAGGTGACAGCGGAGAGAAATCGGACCGGGTTGGCTTCAATGCTTTCTTCACCTGTCGAGGTTGTGTTTACGCCTTCGCTCGAATCGCAGCGCGGATCGCCGCTATCGGAATGCCCTCGTTCGCTTCACAAAACGACGCGGGGTCATCGAGCTTTGGCATTTTCGCCTTACCCGCATGATGCAGCGCGACGACGTCCCAGCTGTCTTCGTTGAACACCGGACTGCCAGAGCTCCCTCCTTCGGTCGGCGTCCGGTAGTGTACGCGGCGATCGCTGCACGCAATCATGACGTTGTCGTCGAAGGAGAAGGAAAGCCCGCGTCCGCCGGCGTAGCCGATGATGTAGAGCCGCCGAGCCCTTTCAGTTGGCGGCCGCATCGCCAGCGCTTCGTCTGACAGCGAGAGGCCGGCAACTTTGGGAGGCAGCGAATCGAGCTCGACGATCGTGGCGTCGCACTCCTTGATCGGTGATGACCACACGATGGAGGAGCAGCGAGAGACGTGACCACTAATCTCGAACCTCACCGCAGCCTTGTCGAATCTCAAGGCGCCTTCGCCGCCCTCGGCGTTCACTACATGTGAGTTTGTGACGAGCAGCAACTTGTCGGATCCGTTGCCGAATAGTGCATCCGCCCGACACACCCAACCAGTGCCCTCCGAGTTTCCTTCAGATGTTTCGATTCTGGCGATGGACTCGCAGCAGTCCAGACCGTGCTGATACCACTTTACGGTCTTAAACTGGCCTGCGCCGAAGACCTTCTCGAGGCCGGCAGATCCCTTGAGATCCGCGGCGACTTGATGTGGCTCCAGACGAAAGCCGCCACCTTCTCGAGCAAGAAGCGCCGCGCGCAACATCGGAAGAACCTGAGATCCTGGCAGCGCATTGCTCGTCAGTTCCCAGACCTCGGTCAACTGGCGAAGCGTACTGGCGATTTGGAAGGCATCCGCCTCTTCTGCAGCTGTATACCTGACCGCTGCATCTGCGGCTCGCACCCAATCGTTCAGGGCGATATGGGCTTCGAGCTCCGTTCCCATCCTCCACACATCGTGTTGATCGCCAGTTTTCCCTGGCGACGTCACCGTCTCCACAATCGAGCGCGCAAGCGCCTTCGAGGCCGGGAACTGGTCGACGGGCATCCCTTTGCGATGCGCGCGAGCAATCAGCGCGGCCGCGTTGATGCCGTGCCAGAAGTACACGCCGCGGTCGAGATCGAATCCAGCGAGGTAGTAGCGCACGGACTCGACGAGATAGCGACGCGCGCGATCGATCTGCGCGTCCGGCGTATTGATATGGTGCTGCTTGGCAATCCTGCCTCGCAAGCCAACTATTTCGCTAGCCATCGAAGCGGCGTCGGCGCGCCGCGAGAGCCAGTCCAGGAAGGCTTCGGCTGCCGAAAGAGATCGTGTGTCCGTTAACGCCTGCGCGTACTGAACGCCCGATTCCGTCGACGCGACACTACTCTCGAACATCGCATCCGCTAGCAGCGCCATCGATTGAAATCGTCGTGCCCGGCGGAGTCGCTTCAATATCCGACCCACTGGCGCTGCGGCGCCGCTGGGGTCACTACGGATTGCGCCCACGATCCGCTCGCAGAGGGCGTCACTTCGCGGCCAATCGAACGTCTTCAGCGCGAGCGCAACTGCGAGCGCAAGTTCCTCCCATTCCTCAGAGGTCATCTTGCGTCAGAGCTGAATGTCTTGAGGCCCTTTGATTTCGACTGCGCCGCCCGCGCTCTCGAGCGCGTCTTTTGGATCGAAGTTGCGCAGTTCGCCGAAATCGAGCCCTGTCCACTCCTCGACCTGACGTAGCCGGATCTGGTAGGTCCGGAATTCGCTGAACACGAATTCGAGCCCTGTCACAAGGTCGCGTTGACTCAGTGTGTAGGCAGTCGCCGACAGCGTTCCGTCGTCCTTCACCATTACGACCACTTTCCAGAAGTCGAGCGGAAGCTGGAAGTCACGGTAGTCGGGATCGTCGGCGCGGAACACGGGGCCCGTGAAGACGTTGATCTTCAGTCGAAACTCCCCCGCGTTCCGGAGCACGTAGTCTTCCAAATCGTTCCATGTCTTCTGGTTCAGATCTTTGTGCTGCGGACATGAATTCGTGAAGTGGAACGTGTCTTCATTCGCAGCTTGGGCCGCCTGATCGTCCCCCCACACCGGATCGAGTCTGCGCACCATGTGTCCACGATCGAGATCGTTATCTCGATAGAGATCGTCGCCGGCCTGGAACTCTTCATCGAATCGTGCATCGAAACGCCAGGGGATACCCGCGCGGCCGATGTCCTGCAGGGCCCCGCCTTCGACGTTGCACGCCGTGAACCGGCACATGCGTCGGGCCTTGCTCATGCAGACCGAGAAATGCGTGTACGGTAGGAGTGTCGTCTCCTTGCCGCCCACTGTGAACGTATTGACATCGTCTTTTATGGTTGGTCCGGCTTTTGGCGCCGGCACGTCGATCCCCAGAAAATCGCTGCGGTACCCTTGGCGACCCTCATAGTCTTCGGCGTTGCGCCCACGTCTTTCCAGCGCGTCCGCGCCAAGCTCGGCAGCCGCGACAACTGTGCGTTCGCCCAGCGCGCGCAGTGCCTGTCCGATCGTGGACCACGCAACCCCGACGCCTGGCCCATCGAGCGCACCGCTGATGTGAAGGCCGACTACGTGGCCCGTTGCGAGATCGACAATCACGGCTCCGGCCGTGTTTCCGACAGCCGCGCAGTCGTGTGTCAAAAAACCATCGTCGGATAACTTCAACAGCCGTCCAGGGGCGACGCACTTCTGGTTGAAGCTCCGCTCGTAGACGAGATCGAGCAATGGGTCCCCGGTCCGCGAGTCGCGCGCAGAGTACCCGATGGTGGCCACTGCCCCGCTCTTCCCACCGCTCCGCTCCGACGTGTGCCAGCCATTGATGAACTGGCGAGCACCGTCAAGGACCAGGAACGCCAGTAGAGAATTGATCGGCGAACCGTCGTGGGTGCGAACATCGACGACGGCGAACGATTGACCGCCCTGCTCCACGCGGGCCTTAACACCCGGGTGACGAATTTCCTGGGCGACAGCCCGTGTGGTGACTGCCCACTTGTCCGTGACGAACCAGCAGGTACCAGCCCACTGTAGAGCGGGATGACCGTCGAGCCAGACGCGCGCGACTGCGGTTGCCGCACGGGACAGTTCGCGTCCGGCCAAAGCGAGGCGGCGATTCCAATATCGCAATTCGACGTCCCCCAAGGCCATACCCATCGGAACGGCGGGTCGAACGAAGGCGGTCACGAGCCGTTGCGCAAGCGGGTCGGGGCCAGATGTGCCAGTGACGCACGAGCGAACAGCAGGGAGGGAAACGCTGAGGCGTTCTGCATCGGGAAGGTTGATCCCGGCGGCCAGGCGCTGCTCTAGTTCGAGCCGCATGAAAGGATCGGAACCGAAAAAATTTTTCATGGTCGCCTCACCCGCCAATCGCTCGTGCGCCAGCCATCGAGATTAGGCAAAGGCACGAAAGCATGTCAACGCGAAATTCACGGAGTGCGGAGTTTCTTGGTGGGATTGACTTATCAAATCAACGCCGAGCTTATGGCAGCCGTGCCCGTGTTTACTCTCGAAGCACCTCAATTTTACCGGCACGAATTGCTTCCAGTAAAGCCTGATAATCCCGCTCGTTTTGATCGGCGTAAGCCATGGCGAAATTTGAAACCGCCTGATCGAATCTAGTGGAGTTACCGAGATATCCGCTGATCGTCGCGGCATCTCCCGACTTGGCATGCGCTCGGGCGAGCGCCCATCCACACCATTCACCATAATCCGCCAGTGCACGCAGATCGAAAATTTCGACGAGCGGTTCGATCTTGATATCGCGTAACTGCCGTACGTAAAAATGCCGTCCCCATTGTTCCGTCCAGCCCAGAAATATATCGCTCGCTGCCTGCATCAGCCGTTGGCCGACAACCACTCTCTGACCGCAGTTCGGGTAAACACTTTTTCCGGCATACGGCTCCAACACGCTTTCATGCACCTCCTTGACCTGGAGAAAGAGCGGGTCGTCATCGCCAGCCATCATCAGCAGTATGGCACAGCGGGTACCGACGCTGCCGACTCCGACTACCTTAATCGCAACATCTTTGACTTCGTAACGATTCACAAGAGCCTTAAGATCATCCGGAAGTGTTTCTCGATAGCAGAGAAATGCTTCTTTAACGAGCCGATCGTATTCTGCCGCTCCCACTTCTTTTGGATGAAAAATCAAGGGCGGGTTGTCTTTGATTCGGACTTTGCCATTTTTGACGCTTGCCAGTTTTGGAAAATCATACTCTGCCACTGTACGTGTTGTGGCTTTGGCGATCTGCTTTTGAACGATCTTCTTCCACTTCCTACTTTTGATACACGCGACCATGTTATCCATCCGCTGATACCACATTTCCAAAGCGCCTATTTCCGCGTAACAGTGCATGTGCTCGTGGTAACTTTGGATGCAGCGCAGAGCTGCCTTGCGCGATTCCGCTTCCTTGAAACCGTTGTTGCGTCCGGCGAGGACAAAGCTGACGGCTAATCTCTTCAGATCCCATTCCCACGGCGCCGGAAGCGTCTCGTCAAAATCGTTGATGTCAAAAATGATGCGTCGCTCCGGAGTTCCAAATCCTCCGAAATT
>Ga0134087_10000262_pt1 | contig 11891 bp, 9 predicted proteins | sample 15_taG_23_FD_109981 | JGI IMG/M metagenome (GOLD analysis project Ga0134087, IMG submission 109981) | Grasslands soil microbial communities from the Angelo Coastal Reserve, California, USA - 15_D_Glu_20cm_5_24_1 metaG | ecosystem: Environmental > Terrestrial > Soil > Grasslands ... | reverse complement strand
TATGTGGTGGGATTCTATGTGGTGGCAAATTGGCTGGGCGCCTGGGCCCCGCAGGAAGTCAACTACCAGGAGTCGGTGAACACGCTCTTCCCGTGGATCTCCGCCGCGGCCATCGGGCTGCTGGCTGCGACCAACGAAGAATTCACTTTCCGCCTCTTTGCCGTTCCTTTTTTCGAGAAGTTTACAACGTCGCGCTGGCTTGCCGTGATTGTTCCGGCGTTTCTCTGGAGTTTTCTCCACTCCAACTATCCGCAGGAGCCCGCGTACATCCGGGGCATTGAGATCGGATTGATTGGCATGGTTGCGGGACTGGTTATGATGCGCTGGGGCATCCTCGCGACGCTCATCTGGCACTACACGGTGGACGCATCGCTCGTGGGTTTGTTCCTGCTGCGTTCGAACAGCCTTTATTTCAAGGTGTCCGGCGTGGTGGTGGCAGCTGCGGCCGTTGCGCCGCTTTTGTTTGCCGGCATCTCTTACCTGGCGCGCGGCGGATTCGAGGCGGATGAAGACTTGCGCAACAGCGCAACTCCGCGGCCAGACCTGGACCTGGCCATGGCTCAGCCCTCCAGCGTTTCTGCTGCAGCAACGCGGCGCTATGACGCCCTGGCGCCGGAAATGATCGCCTTTCTCGCCGTGTGCCTGCTCGCCGGAGCGCTCGTCAGTTGGCGGTTGAAGCCCGAATCCATCGGCGATTATTTGAAACTGTCAGTGAATGCCAAGACGGTGCGCACCAAGGCGGACCAGATCCTCCGCGGACGTGGTGTGGATCCGAGTTCCTTCAAGTGCGCCGTGATATTCGCAGACATCGTGGACCCGTTCACGAACGAGTTTCTTCGCCAACGTGTGGGCATCGCCCGCGTGAATGAAATTTATGACAAACAAGTGCCGGGAGCCCTCTGGCAGGCGCGCTATTTCCGCGATAGCCAGCCCGAAGAGTACGCCGTCAAACTCCAGCCGGACGGTTCGCTCTTCGCGGTGCAACACAAAATCGCGGAAGACGCCGCCGGAGCTTCACTGAAAAAGGAAGAAGCCGTGGCGCGTGTGGGAAAGTATCTACGGGAAGAAAAGAAGCTGGACCTGAGACAGTGGACGCTGGTGGAAACGGATTCCGAAACGCGCCCCCACCGTGTCGATCATTTGCTTACCTGGCAGCAGAACGATCCCATCGACTCGAATGCTTCTGCCGCAGCCGAGGCAGGCGGTCACGCGTACGTGCGCGTACGGGTGGCGGTGCTCGGCGAGGAAACCACCGACTATCGGCGCTCCTACTTCCGGCGTTCCGGTTCCGCCGACGAAGACGAGCCGGCCAGCGAGGGTTTCAGCACGTTCATCAAGATTCCCGATGATTGGCGTCGCAAGCAGGAGGAAACCACACTGCCCCGCGAGGCGTTGACCTACAGTCCCATCGTGCTTGTGGTTGGCTTAGGCCTCACTGCGTTTATCATCTTCCTGGTAAATCTGCGCTCGGAGGCAGCCCGCGCGATTCCGTGGAAAAGGCTTTCCCTCTGGTCTGCCTGGAGCTTTGTTTCTTTTTACCTGTCCTTTTTCCTGAACGACGAAATTGCGAATGCTATGAACTCGTACAACACAGCGATACCGCTCAAAACGTGGCTCGGGATACTTGCCCTCAAGGAGATACTTGTCGGCCCACTCAATTTTGGTTTCCTGGTGCTTCTGTTCGGTGTTGCGTGGTATTACGCAAAGTTGGCGTTTGGCGAAGAGCGGCTTCCGGGCTGGGCAGGAATGCCAGGGAAATACTACCGCGATGCCTTGTGCATCGGCCTGGGAGGAACCGCCGGCCTGCTGGGATTGGAGCGGATTCTCGCCGCCGCTTCAATGCATTGGCCGACTATGCATCGCTACCTAGATGTTTCCTTCGGGCAGGACTTCGACGCGGTTTTTCCTGTGGCTTCGGTCCTTGGAGGGACTTTGCTCGGGGGTCTGAAAATGGCGGCCTATATTGTGCTCATCCCCTCCTTCATCGCGGCAAAAATCAAAAACGCTTGGCTTCGCGCTCTCCTGTTCCTCGTTGGCGTTCTGGCAGTCGTCGGCGGAGGTTGGGGCAGTCCTGTGGATTTTGCGAAGCAATTCCTGGCGCGGTTCATTCTTCTCGGCGTGTTGGTCTTCGGTGTGCGCTTCGTGATGCGCTTCAACCTGTTGGGATGCTTCCTGGTGATTGCCGGAATGGCACTGGTAAGTGGCGCTGCCGAGTTGCTGGCGCAACCGGATGCCTTCTTCCGCAGTAATGGCTACGCTGTCGTGCTCGTGATGGTTCTCCTGTTTGCCTGGCCCTTGGCCGCCTGGCGCATGAACTCTGCGCAGGAGCTTGCTCCAGGCGCAGGCTCTGGGGCAACCGCCTAAGGCTAAGGGAAACAACTCAAGCCGAAGGGACCCGAGAACCCAGGCAGGCGCAGTCGCGGAAGAGCGGTCTTTCGGTGCCTTTCTCGAAACAAAATCCCCAGGATGGACGTCGTTACCAGGGAGGAGCTACGCTCACGCTTCGGGTATTCGTCCGTCCAATTTGGATGAACACCGCGGTAGCCAGCCTAAAGCGGAATGCAGAGTTTTGCTCTAACCTGTTGTTCTGCAATCGGTAAGTTGGCCACGCGCGAAAAGAAAGCGAAACATGCAGCTCCCCAGATGGGCTTTTGCCTTGGCCGATGAAAACGGTTGCTCGGGCAGCACCAATGCCGCCCTAGCCTCGGTGAACTCTCTGCCCAATCTCGACGAGCGCGCACTGTTGGCGGAAGCGCAAGCCGGCAACCGGGCCGCTTTCGAGGAATTGGTTCGCCGCTTCGACCGCGACGTCCTTCGCTTGGCCCTGAACCTGATGAAACGCCCGGAAGACGCCCGCGACGTTTATCAGGAAGCTTTCCTCAAGGTTTACCGGAACCTGCACCGCTTCCGCTTCGAATGCAGCTTCTATACTTGGCTCTACCGTATCGTGACCAACGTCTGCTTGGACCATCTGCGCCGCCGCCAAGCGCGCCCCGAAGATCAGGCGCCGGAACCGAATCCCGGCCACCACGAAGAGGGCGTCACGGATTTTTTTGAACGCCAGCGCGAGCACCGGCCGACGTTGGACCCGGAACGTTCCATGATGGGGCTGGAAATCAAAGCCCGTATCGCCCGCGCCATGGAGCGCCTGTCGCCACGCGAACGCATTGTTTTTGAAATGAAGCACTATCAAGGCCTGAAGCTCCGCGCCATCGGCGACGCGCTCGGCACCACTGAGGAAACGGTGAAGAACTCTTTATTTCGCGCCACGCGCAAACTCCGCAACGAGTTGGGAGGTTTGCGATGAGCCCCTTCGAAAAGAAAATGAACTGCAAAGATGTTGCGCCGCTTTTGGTTTTTTATGTTTGCGACGAAGTCTGTGAAGACGAACGGAAGTCGATCGAAACGCATCTGACAAACTGCAAGGCCTGCTCCGAACAGCTGGCCGAGGAGAAAGAATTTCATTCCACGCTAGTCTCTGCTCCGCAAGCCGCCAACGAGCTAGATGCTTCTGGGATTCTCCTCTCACAATGCCGCAGTGAACTCGAGGAAGCTCTGGATGATCTTCATGCCCCGCCGCTTCAGGAACATTGGCGGCCCTTCGGCTGGCTGCGCCGCTGGATGGCACTGCGCCCGGTCTGGAGCGGGGCGCTGCTGGTTCTCGTAGGTGTTCTGGCCGGAACGCAAGTCGTTCCCTGGTTGCAACAGAATCCGAACACCACCGGCCAAGCCGTGAGAGTGCGCGCCCGTCAGCCGCTCACACCCGACCAGCTCTCCAACATGGTAGTCAGCGGCTTGACACCCTCACCGGGCTCAGATTCTCTCACCGTTCAACTCCAAGTTAGTGCCGAACAGCCGATGGTGCTCACAGGCAGGGTTGACGATGCCAACATGCGCCAGGTGCTTACCTACGTGGTCGAAAACAGCGAGCGATTTGATGCCGGAGTGAGACTAGACTGCCTCGATGCGCTGAAAGCGGCGGCGGGCGACCAGCAAGTACGGGCGGCTCTGCTCAGCGCTGCGCGCAAGGACCAGAATCCGGCCGTCCGCCTGAAGGCTTTGGAAACTCTGCGCGACGCAGCAGGGGAAGATGATGTTCGCCAGACGCTGCTGGATGCGTTGGAGCATGACAGCAATCCGGGCGTGCGCGTGGAAGCGGTGAATTTGCTGGTGAATTCGTTAAATGGCGAAGCCCCTGGCGCCGACACTGCTCAAGCGCCGGAAGGATCGGTCGTGGCCCCTACGCCTGCGCCCGGCACACAGGGCGACGAAGAGATCGACCATGTGGTGAAAGTGCTTCAGGAGTTGCAGCGCCGCGACCCGAGCCGCTACGTGCGGCTGCGCAGCGCCGCCGCATTGCGGCAGATTGGCCCGCGCGAAGTGCAGTAATCGAGCGGCGGGAATCGTCAGAATGAGATTTTATTTCCGTGATGCAAGTGAATTCTGATCGAAAGGCTTTTTTTCGGGCGCGCCACGCCGTCTTGCTCTGGGCGGTGGCAGGGATTGTTTCTGTGGCGCAATTTGCGCCCGCTGCGTCCGCCTCTGGCGCAAAAGACCCCGCTGCTCTCCCTGAAAATCCGGGCGCGCCGCGCACTTCGATTTTTCGCAGTGGCGTTCTCGAAACCAAAGAAGGGTTGACCCTGCGGCTTGTCGCGGACCTCGGCTCGGTAAATATCACGCCCATCGAAGCAGGTTCTCCTCCGGTCGTGCGTTATACCGTGCACGTCGAAACGGACGCGCACGGACGCGAGGCCACACAGCTCCTGAAGAATTACTCCCTCAAGGCCGGAACTTCTTCCACCGGCGTGGAAATTGCCGGCACGCGCTTTCCCCAGGCCGCACACTTCGCCAACGCCCAGTTCTGGGTGCAATTCGAGATCGCTATACCCCGCAATTACAACGTGGAAGTGAACACAGGCGCGGGCGACATCACCACCGGAGATATTGCCGGTACCGCCTTCCTGAAGACGCAAGGCGGAAACATCTCCGCCGGGCGCATCGGTGGAACAGGGGTTCGGGAAATTTCGCGCGGCCGGCCGGTCGCCAGATTGGAAACCGAAGGCGGCCACATCAAGGTCCTTGATGTGACGGGAGACTTGACCGCGTTCACCGCCGGCGGCCACATCAACGCGGGCAACATCACCGGGGACGCTTCGTTGCACAGCGGCGGCGGACACATCCGGGCGCGGCAGATCGGAGGCCGCGCAGATTTGGAGACTGCGGGCGGCAACATCACGGTGGGGCAAGCCGGCAGTTTTGTGAGCGTGCACACCGGCGGAGGGCAGATTGATTTCGGTGAAGTAAAAGGCTCCGTGCGCGCCCAGACCGGTGGCGGCGGCATTCACGTCATTTACGTTTCCGGCCCCATGGAAGTGGAGTCCAACGGCGGCAGCATTTGCTTGACGGGGGCTTCCGGAGCGGTCCAAGCCGCCACTTCGGGAGGCAGCATCACCGCCTGGATCAATCCAAACGCCCCCGCGGGCAGAGGGCCAGCCCGTCTCGAAGCCCCTTCACAGCTTGCCTCCGGCATGGGGGACATCATCGTGTACCTTCCGCGAAACCTCGCGGTCAATATTGATGCCGTGGTGGCCAACGGCACCGAGCAGCACATCGAGGCGGATTCCGCTCTGCACTTGACCATGCAAGGACCCGTGAACGGAATCGGCCAGGTTCGCGCTCTAGGCGTTCTGAACGGAGGCGGTGCCCCGCTGAGGCTGAGAACCACCGGCGGCAAAATCCATCTGCAATACATCGACGAGCAGCTTGCTCTCCGCAGCTCGCTCATGCGCGAACAGGAGGAGCGCCTCAACAAACGACTTGCGGAGGCCGGCCTTGACCCCGTTGTTTTCCATTGGCCTGCGGACCCTGTGTCGATCGGACCTGGCGACAGAAATTCTTCGTCCAAGCAGCAAGGCGACCAGCAGAACGACAATATCGACTGGCTCGAAAAATGGATCAATAGTCTCGAGCTTGCTTTCCGGGGGAGCATCAGCGAGGACCAGAGCGAATTCCTGAAGCGGCTTACCTATCATCCCGATCCCGTCTATCCGGACCTGGCGCGCCGCGCGGGAATCCATGGCTTCGTAACGCTCCAGGTCAAGTTCACCAAGGATGGCCGCGTCGAAGTGCACAAAGTTTTAGAAGGCGAGCCCGTCCTTGCCGATGCCGCCATCGATGCGGTGAAGCGCTGGCGAGGGAGACCTGCCTGGATCAAAGGAAAACAGTGTGAAGTGATTTCGACGGTCAAGTTTGATTTTCAGTTGCACTGAACAGGAGTGCAGCGAGCGCCAACGATTTTCGTTTGGGGTCCTCGGTTCTGCAAATTGCAATTCAAGGGGGTAGAACGCTATGTCACGTCACAGCTTCCGGGCGACAGTTTTTTGTTTTTCCTTTTTGCTTGCGGCCGCGCTGTGGGCCGCTCCCGGGTATGCCATCAGCAAAGACTTCAACCAAACGGTTCCGCTGCAACCCTGCGGCACGTTTGAGCTGCAGAATGTTAACGGTCCCGTTGACGTTAAAGGCTGGGACCGCAACGAGGTGGAAATTCATGCCGTCAAAACGGCGAAGCAACAGGAAGCCGATCTCGATCGCGTTTCGATTGAGGTGGACGCGCGTCCCGATGCGGTCGCGGTCACCACGCGGTATCCGCAGAATGAAGGCGTGGAAGTCGCTGTAGAATACACCATTCATGTGCCGCACCGTGTCCGGGTCGAGCACATCGGCACGGTCAACGGCATGCTGCGCGTCACCGGCCTCGAGAACGTGGAAGACCTGCATACGGTGAACGGAGACATCGAAGTGTTTGAAGCCGGTGGCAACGTTCACGCCCGCACCACCAACGGTAATGTGCGCCTCGAACTGGCCCACGAGCCCGACAAGGCCGGAGCCACTGCGGAGACCACCAATGGGTCGCTGGTCGTCGCTGTGCCTTCCGACCTGCAGGCCGAAATCGAAGCAAAATGCATGAACGGAAACTTCTATTCCGAGCTCCCCATTACCATGGAGAGCACGGAACGCCCCCGGGAAATGCACGGCAAGTTAGGCGGCGGCGGAGCGCCGATTCACCTGCGCACGGTGAATGGCGGGATCCGCCTGATTGTTTTGCGTTCGAGCGTCTGACCATTTTGCCGCTGCTGCGTCTAAGTGCTGAGGAGGATGGGACGAAAATGAACAAGCGCCATCTTTGGATCACCGGAGGGATCGCGGCACTCAGCCTCGCGCTGATCGCTCTACCCGCGCCTCCTGCAAACTCACAAACATCGTGTCGGGGTGACTCCACTCTTGCCCGGCTGGAACAGAAACTGGAACGGCTGCAAGCCAGGCTGCAAGGGCGTGACCAGGAAGCCGTCAAACTGGCCAAGCTGAACGCGATGCTAGCCTCTTCGCAAATGGCTCTCGCGCAGCACCGCCAGGCCGTCGAGCAACTAGAAGCCTTTCCGCAATTGGCAGATGGCGACGATGGCTTCACTGGATTGCTCGATGAGGAGAACTCCAGTTGGCTGGGCGTTGAACTGCGCGAAGTGACGAGCGACACCGCGAAGGACCTGAAGCTCCCCGCCGAACGCGGCGCAGTTCTCAGCTCTATCGTTCCCGACAGCCCCGCCGCAAAAGCGGGCCTCAAGGAAAACGACGTTGTGACGGAAATCAACGGCCAGCGCGTCGAAGGCGCCGCGCAATTTCGCCGCATGATTCGTGAAATTCCTGCGGGACGCACGGTGCAGCTCGCGGTATGGCGCGATGGCCGCTCCCAGGCAGTAAGCGTCACCCTGGGTAAAGGGGAAGAGCGGCATCACTCTTTTAAGATCTTTACTCCAGGTCCTGGCGCTCCGGGTAGTTTCAGTTTTAGCATGCCGGAAATTGCTCCGATTCCGCCCATGGAGTGGGACGGCGGCAGGTTCCTGCTGGGCGGCCAGCCGCGTCTCGGCATTGATGCGGAAGAAATCAACGGCCAGCTGGGTTCCTTCTTCGGCGCGCCCGATGGCGAAGGCATTCTGGTTCGCGACGTGAGTTCGGGTTCAGCAGCGGAAAAGGCGGGCGTAAAGGCCGGCGACGTCATTACTTCCGTCAACGGCGAGCGCGTCCGCACTGTCGGCGATTTGCGCGAGAAACTCATGGCCAAGCGCCAATTGAAAGATAGGGATAAAGACAAGGACCAGAGCCAGAGTGTGAAGCTCGGCATTGTGCGTAACAAGAGCGAGGTTTCGCTGACCGTAGAGTTACCGGCTCCGGCGCACGGCACGAAGCACTTGATCTCGCATCGCACCAACATTTGAACAAGCCCTAATCTAAGTCATCAGTTTTCAGTCGCTATTGAAGAAGGCCTCGCTCTAAAAAAACACCTTCTCGGACGCGAGGCTTTTGCTTTTTCGATGCTTCCTGAAGGTAGACCTCGGAGAAACCAGCAGTTTGGCCTTGGATTCTCGCCGAAGCAGTGTGTATTCGTCAGCGTTCTTCCCCGGGCAATGAAGCGAGCCCTGCATCGAAAGCAGCGTAGTGGTGATGGTGCTCTTCGGGCTCATTCAGCGCAATGTCCCCGCGTTGGACCCACGCGTGCGCTTCCAATCTGTCATTTTCTTTCCGAATTCCGATACGCAACTGCGAGGCGATCCCTTGCCGGCCGAGCAGCCACCAAAACGTCAGAGATTTTGCAAGACAAGAGGGATGAACCAGCCCATGGCGGTCCGCGGCGTTCACCATGCGCGCAGTCAGCGCCACGCGCTTCTTCGCGGAATCATGATCCATTTGGGGAAGGCGATGCGAAAGAGATTTTTGCAACGTGGTTTGCGTCGAGCGAAATCCGCGCAGCCGCAAACTTAAGGATACGAGTGCCAGCGTCACGGCCGCGCGCAAAAACAGCATTTGCGCCGCTGGCTCCAGCGCCCTAAATCTCCGCAGGCTTTCCAGCATCAGCGGGCAAGACTTGCAGCAAACCGTGCTCGACCAGGCGGCACAACAGTTCCGTCAGGTTTTCGCGCAGCAGTTCCGGCTGGACATCGTATTCTGCGAGCAGTTCCTGGTAGGCAGCGTCGATGTTCGGTGAAGTGGTCACTAGTTGCCACATGCGCGTGCCGGTCTCATCCAGACCGAAGTATTGTTCGGTTTCCAAGTTCAGCAAAACCGATTCTTGATCCAGAAGCCGCACGAGGACGTGTGTGGGTGCGGCAGCGCGCTCCGTAAATGTCAACAGCGGCACATCCCCCCCTGCAAATCCCGGCGATCGAACTTTGCTGCCGGCAAACTCGTACTTGGACATTATTCTACCGGGGATCGCGCGGCTTGGCTACGCAGGGTCGGCAACTTCAATCGTGGCGTTACCGCGCCGTTGCCCAATAACCCTGAATTCCTTAAGTTAGCTTCTAATCCGGGTTCAGGAGCACATAACCTGTCATCTCGGCGAAGAGATCCCTCTTCACCTTCGCGAGTCAGCGCAATGCGGCAGCGACAAAATTTTCACTGGGCTTAAACCAAAAAGGCCGGCCACGCTTGGCGGAGCCGGCTCGGACGGACAGACGATTTTGGTCAGGACTTCTTCTTTTTCGTGCTGACTTTGAGGTCGATTCCCGGCGCCATTTGCTGCAACTGTTCGAGGCCCGCCTTGGCCTGCTGGCCGTACGTGCCATTGGGATCCAGTTCGATGGCCTTCTGGTAGGCCTCAATGGTCCCCGGTGCGAATTCCGGTATCTCTTTGTCTCCAACTTTCTTCAACGTCATCTTGTAAACGAGCGATGCGCCCAGCAAGTACCAGGTCTGCGGGTTCTTCGGATCCAATTCCGCGGACTTTTGCAAGGGTTCTACGGCGTCTCCCAGGCGGTTCGCGTTGTACAAGCTGATGCCGAAGTTTCTCCAAGCGGTGGCCGCGTTGGTGGGATCGAGCTCCGCGCTCTTCGTGTAAGCCGCTTTGGCTTCGTCGATTTTTCCCGCGCGTGCCAGCACGTTTCCCAGATTGTTGTAGTAGCCCGGCACGTCTGGCTTGGCGGCAATGGCTTGCTGATAAGCCTGCGCGGCTTCTTCGTTGCGCCCCGCCGTGTCGTAAGCCTCTCCGAGCTTGGCCCACAAAAGATGCAGGTTGGGATCTTTCTCACCGGCGGATTCCTGGGCCGCCTTATATTCTTTTGCCGCCTGATCGGCAAGATCCGCCAGTTTTTGCTTGGCGGCTTCACGTTGGTCGGGTTTGGCATTCTGTAATTCCGCCTTGGCTGCTTTCTCTTGTTCGAGAATGGCATTTCCCGCGTTAAAGTGTGCTTTCATCCCCTCAAACTTGGTCTTGGCCTCTTCCTGCTTCTTCACCTGCTCTTCAGCCGCGGCGCCTTGCTTGGCCATGATCTCTTTGAAATTCGCATCCGCCTTGGCCTCTTCTCCGCTGCCTACCCGTACCTTCGCAAAGTCGTAGGGCGGCTGTTTGTCGTTCGGCGGCGGAAAGGCGGAGATGGTGACGGTATAAATTCCGCTGCGCAGGCCGGGAATACTGTATTTGCCGTCACTGTCGGTCTTGGCCGTCTGTTTCGCGCCTTGCTCGCTCACCACCTGTACGGTTAAACCGGCCCAGGGCTTCCCGTTGACGTCCATGATTTGCCCGCTGATGGTTCCCGTCTGGGCCGCCGCGCCGGGCGCCAGTGCGCCAAACAGGGCCGCCGCGAGAATGGCCGCCCCCATTACTGACTTATTGAGAGTCTTCATGCTGCATTTCTCCTTTTTCACGAGGAGCTGGTCCGGAGTCCCCGAACCGTTTTTCGCCCCATTATCTCTCTTGTTTCGGCCGGATTCCAAGTCTGGCTCCGGCCGTGCCGGGCGGCAGGAAAGCCGCAAATAAGAAACGGCGGACACCGCGCTTTCTGTTTAACTTCGGCGGCTGGCAGGAACGGCGCGCCGGTACGGGATCGCATCGCTCGCTCCGGCCTCGGCAAACGCGCGCAGCCGCAGTAGGCAACTGTCGCAAACACCGCAAGCTCTGTCTTCTTCCTGATAACACGACCAGGTCAGATCGAGCGGCGCGCCCAACTCGAGGCCGCGCCGGACAATCTCGCTCTTCTTCATCTCGATGACCGGCGTCACGATCCGAACCTGCGTCTCCGGTCGCGTCCCGACGCGAATCAATTCCTGAAACACTCGATAATACTCCGGCCGGCAGTCCGGATATCCGGAGCTGTCTTCCGCCACTGCCCCGATGTAGATCGCGCCTGCGCCAAGCACCTCCGCCCAGCTCACGGCCACGGAAAGAAAGTGCGCGTTGCGAAAAGGAACATAGGTTACGGGAATCGCGCTGCTGTGTGGCCCAGGAGCGCCCAAATCATTTTCCGGCACGGCGATTCTTGGGTCGGTGAGCGCCGACCCCCCCATCGTTCGAAAATGATGGAGCGCGACGACCAGCCGTTCGCGCACGCCGTAGAAGTCTGCAATCGCCTCGAAGGCCCGGCGCTCGCGCCGCTCGGTTCTTTGCCCATAGCCCGCATGAAGCAACGCGATATTTCCCGCGCCGCACCGTTCGCGCGCGATGGCCGTGCTCACGCAGGAGTCCATGCCTCCGCTCAACAGCACCACCGCTTTTTCTGTATCCGTCATTCCCGGTTCACCGTTGCGATTGCCCATTTCCTCCTGCGTCGCTTGCCCCTTTTCACACTCCTTTGGTCGCCGGATCCCAAATAAACTTATGCAATTGCAGCCCGAGCCGCACCCGCAGGCGGTCCGCTAGAATCCACTCGGCCAACCGCTGCGGCTCGAGCCCCGGCCATTTTCCCTCTGGATCTTCAAACACGGGAGAAAACAAAACCTCGCGCACTTTCCCGAGCAAGCCGTGTCGCCCGGCGAAATCCCGGGCAAATTCGTAATCGCACCGCGTCGCAAGCACAAATTTCACTTCATCCTTCGCCGTTAGCGCGTCGAGATTGGCCATG
>Ga0134087_10000256_pt1 | contig 11925 bp, 7 predicted proteins | sample 15_taG_23_FD_109981 | JGI IMG/M metagenome (GOLD analysis project Ga0134087, IMG submission 109981) | Grasslands soil microbial communities from the Angelo Coastal Reserve, California, USA - 15_D_Glu_20cm_5_24_1 metaG | ecosystem: Environmental > Terrestrial > Soil > Grasslands ... | reverse complement strand
GACAAGTCCCAGTGGAGGCGGGGTCAACACGTCGCGGAATGTGGATTTCGCCGGGATAGGACTTTTTGGCGGTAAGTTGATCTACCCCGTTTTCAAGGACGGAAGCATTTTTGGATTCAACGACGCACCAGCGGTGGAGATCAAGAGAGCGCAAAAGGACGCCCTCGAGTGGACAACGCATCTTACCCGAGAGGATGTCATCTATCGCGTAACCGAAGTCTTCATCGACACCGTTTCAGCGCAGAATCGGGTAGAACCCATCGACCGCAGACTCGCTCTGCTCGAGCGATCCGTCGATATCCACAAGGAAGAGCAGCAGAAAGGATTGCTCCTGCCGGCCGATGTCGAGGTTGTCACAAAACAGCTCGGCAGCGCCCGATCGCTTTCAACAATCATTCACCAGCAAGCCGATGCAGGATACCTCGGGCTGCTCCGGCTTCTCGGCCTGCAATCCTCGGATCACATTCGCCTGAACAACACACTTCCGGGCCCGCCTTCACCGCCAGACGCGGCACAGTTATTTCACACGATGCTAGCCCGGCATCCATCCCTGCTGGTACAACTCGCAAACGTCAATAAGGCAAAGCAGGATTATCGGCTGGAAAATTATCGCCTCTATCCATCTGTGGCTCTGCATGGTTCCGGGCTGTATGTCACCGATTTTGACACTGACGCTCATGACCTGGTCGGCGGAGTCACTGTCAGCATCCCGATTTGGGACTTCGGAGCGCAACTCAACACTGTGCGCGCACGCAGGGATACTTATGCCGCGGAACAGGCTCGCCTGGGCGCTGTTGGCAATGACCTCGCGAGTGATCTCGTCAAAGCCTACCGGGAAATCTATGAAACGAGCGAAAGCATCCTCAGGCACGAGGGAGAAGCGGGGAAACTCGACCGCGATCTCCGTGTGGCTCAGTCTCAACAGCAGCAGGGCATCGCGCCGCCATTGACTGCGATTGACGCGGAGCTCGCACTTGTCAGTAAGCAGGAGGAGCTCGCGATAGAGCGAGCGAGGCTGCTCCTGCGTTACGCAGAGTTGCAGAAGGCCATGGGTGGCATGTGGAAGTGGATTCCATGAAGCAGTCGCAGCGGATTGTAAAAAACGCTTTTTTCGGAATCGGCGGTTCAGTGATTGGTGGCCTCGTCTACCTGGCCACAGTCCTGATCATCGCTCACGCGGTAAGCGTTAGAGAATTCGGTAAGTATTCCTTTGTTCTGGCCTTCGCCATGCTCGTCAATAACGTCGCCGATTCCGGATTGCCGCGGATGCTGGTCCGTGAAGTGGCTAAGGACCGCGAAGGTTTCGTGCCGATAGCCGGCGCCACCTTTTCGCTTATCTGGGTCATCTCGGGCGCGATGTGCCTTCTGGTCTGCCTTATCGTGTCTTTTTTACATTTTGGCACCGATGTCAAAATAAGCGTGATCGTCATGAGTTTCGCTACCCTGGCGACCTTTCATGGAGCCGGTTATGCAGCTGTGCTACGTGCCTTTGAAGATAACGAGCTGGTGCATTTCGGGTTTGTCCTCCACAAAGTTTTTCTGTTTGGCTTCGTATACCTTAGCATCAAGCTGCACTTTGAATTGTTGGGCTTTGTCGTTGCCCATCTTATTGCAAGCGTGTTCCTCTGGAATTTTTATCATCTGATGGTCTCACGCTTTTGCGCCCGCGTGCCGCTCTACTTCAATATACCGCTTTGGAAAATGCTTGTCCGCTCGTCGCTGCCGCTGGGTGGAGGCGTAATGCTTCGTCAGCTTGCTTTCCAGCTCGATATTTTGGTTCTCACCTGGATGACCAATCTCACGGCCGTCGGCTTATTCAGCGGGCCTTATAGAATTAGCATGGCTCTGCGGATCATCCCACAAACCCTCTCGATTCCTCTTTTCCCGCTTTATTCTCGCACTGCGCATTTATCGCCCACCCGATTTGAAGAAGTTTACCGGATGAGCCTCAAATTCTTTCTGCTCATCAGCATTCCTGTGGCCTCGTTTTTCATGGCATGGTCCGAACCGATCCTTAAAATAGCACTGGGACCAAAATACTTGCCGGCCATTCCAGCGATGCAGCTTCTTGGCCTGGGCCTCATCCCATTCTTTCTTTCGACACTCTTTCAATATCTTTTCGCCGCGCTTGATGAACAGAAGCGCTTTCTCGCCAGCACTTGTGTTGGATCGGGTCTGCGCCTTCTCCTTTTATTTCTTCTCATACCATCCTTCGGATTCATCGGTCCGGCGATTGCATTTCTTTGTGCTGAAACCGTGATCGTCAGTATCTGGATATTCCAACTGGCGCGACTCGGCTTTGCCGCACACATAGCGAGCACTATGTGGCGGCCGTTTTTGGCTGGGGTAATCATGTGTGCTATTCTTTTTCTGGGGCATGAGACGCAGCTCATCATCACACGTATAGGTATCGCTGCACTTGCGATCGGGGCTTATCTCCTGGTGCTTTTCGCTCTTAGGACTTTTTCGAGCAAAGAGCTCCATCACGTCCGCGAAGGAATAGGCTTTGTCTCTCCTTTTATTGAATCTTGGACGAAGAAGCTCAGAGGCGATACATGAAACTGACAAGCCGTGCACTACTTTTGGCAGATGGCGCAGCGCGGTTTTTGATGGCGCATTGGCTCTTGATCGTGGGTAGTATCCTGATTTTTGCTGCGGCCGCGTTGAAGTGGATCTATTTCGCTTTCAGCCGTCACCCTGTTGGCTATCAGCTGCCCTTACTGGCAAAACTGGGGCATATCCCACATTTTTCTATTCTTTCCTATGGAGTAGTTGGAATCGCTCTTCTTACGCTGGTTCTTTTCTTTATCTGGCGTTCTGCCACTTACCTCGCGCTCAGCGCAGTCGCTGTCCTCATCGCTCTATGGATCGCAGCGCCATGCCAAATTGCCTTTACACAGCCGAGTTTACTTAGCCGGCTCGTTGTCGAGCCTCAAGAGCTTTCAACTATCAGAGATTTCTCAAAAACTTATCTTCCGACGGATTATGGGCCCACTGAAGAGTATCCGAGAAAATTTGAGCTTAACACACTTTGGGACCGTTTTCTCACTGCGTATTCTTTCTTCGGCCTTGGGTGGTATTGTTTTGGCATTGGATCGTTGTTGATCGCGATCCACTTGGTAGCGCGATTGCCTGCTAAGGAAAGGATGAACGCATTGAAGCTCAGTGCAGTTCCAGTCGGGGTAGTTATCATTCTGTTAATGCCCTCGTTAATCGGACAATACTATTTTACTAAGGCGTGCATTGCGCAGGCGCAAGGCGCCAAAGAAAAGGCAATCACGTTTTATCGCAGGGCAATGTGGTTCGATCGATGGCGCGCTGAGGATATCAATATATACGCGGCTATTGGAGATCTTAAAAGAGTGTCACCCTCAAGCAAGGATTCGCCGGAAGCGCACATCAGCAAGGCTCGGGAACTTAAAGAAGCAACGCAATATGACCTCGCACTTTTCGAGCTTGCCCGTGCTGCGGAGTGGGGCGGCGCCGTCGCATCAGTCGCGAAACGTGAGTCGGCACGTACTCGCGTGGAGTTTGGCACGGCGCTCTACCGTGGGGGAGGTATCGGTGCAGCTGTGACGCAGTGGGAGCAAGCCCTCGCGGAGGATCCGCTGCAACCGCATGAAGTTAGCTTTCTCATCGGCCGGGGAAATTATGATCTCGGTCGCTATCAAGCTGCGCTCGACGCGCTTGAGGACGCGCTTCGGTTCAGCGCTGATAGGCCGACTCGGGCGAACGCTTATTCCATCGCAGGGGATTGTTACGCCAGGCTTGGGCGGGACGAAGAGGCCAGAAGTAATTACAACCGTTCGCTCAAGGAGCAGATGTTAGTGAACTTCTGGGCAATGAGCCAACTAACCGGTAACTAGCCTGACATGAATTCTTTCTTTGAGCCACTCCGAGAGTTATCACCGCGCGCTTTACGGTGGTCGTTGGTGTTGGTACTGGTTTGCGGAAGCATGCTCGGTTACTTTGTGCTTTGCACCTTTGCCAGGCCATTGCATCGGCAGTATCAATTGGACTTCGGGACCGCCCAATGGATAGAGCCTGCCGAATTTGCTCCCGTAGCTCATTTTCGAAGAGACATCTTTCTGAACACGGCGCCCGAACAGGCTTGGCTGGAAGTCGCGGGTACAGACTACTTCGAGCTTATTATTAACGGTAAGACAATCGGGTCTGAAAGTAATCCGAAGACGCGAATAGCACAGATCTATGACATCAAGAAATTCTTAAAGCCTGGCACAAACGTCATCGCAATTTCGGTTAGTCGGGTTTCGTATCCAGGTTCCGCGCAGCTTCTTGTTTGTGGCAGTTTTAAAGAACCCTCAAATAAACCTACCTTCTTTGTTTCGGACGAACGTTGGCGAGTCACTCCAAAGACTGGCATTGTTCAAGGTACAGAGGAATGGGTGTCACCGCTGGTGCAGGAAGAGGTTTGGCCGAGAGCGCGCCGGGCTAATACGGAACGCCCGGTCCACATCACCTGGGTGGATACGAATCCGCTTTTGTTTCGGCTGCCGCTCTCGGGCAAATGGATCACAAGCGCAAACGCATCGAGGGAAGCAATCTTTTCCACGACTGTGAATGCAGACCGATCTCATGCGGAGACGTGGATCCAGGTGGCCAGCTCCGGAAGCCTCGATCTGCTCGTGAATGGCAAACTCATCACTGCTGCTGCCATTTCTGAGGTTAAACAACCAAAGATTCCCCCCTTGCCGAAACTGGCGATTGAGCCTTCGGAGACGGAGAAAATCCAAACAGCGAGTCCACCGCCCACAATCGTTAGGCCGCCGCAGAACGATAAGCAGCTGGCTTCGCCTAGTCCAACCGCGTCTCCTAGCGCAACGCCCAACGCCACGGCCACACGTCCGCAGAGCGCCGTCGTCGAGTCAACTTCGCCTTCGTTAGAGGAGCCCACGCTTGACGCTTATGACATTAGCTATTGGATCAAAAAGGGACGTAATACGATTGTGGCGGCGGTCCGCAACAATCAGGGACCAGCAAGCTTTCTGGCCAGCGGATTCATTGTTCGAAAAGATGGTAGCATTACGGGATTTGAGAGTAACACCGACTGGCGAGTAGGCGCCTCTCCGAGTGGGCAAGCACAGCGCGCTGTAGAAACTGGCAGCAATGGAGACGCACCCTGGGGATATCTTAAGCAAAAGCTGGGCGATCCCCCAATTCTGTCTGACTTTGATACCGTAGCTAAACCCGTCCTCGTTATTTTGCTAACAATCGTCGGAACCATAGCGCTTTGGCTGCTGGCTTGCCGATTTGTGGCCGCTGCCAGAAAAGAACCGATTCGATATACGCTCGCTCGAGATGCCGTATTTCATGCGCTGATTATTGTGGGTTTGCTGTTTCTGCTCCTTACAAGGTATGACGTTCGATTTCCGGTGGAGTGGCCATTTAATCCGGCATTTGTTGGATTGGCAGTTCTAGGGCTTCTGGCGGCGCGCTGGCTTCACTTTGTCCCGGGCTGGCGGGCGGCAGCAGATCTGGGCGCACGAATTCGGCAAATCAAAACTGCCGTGGCTGGCGATGTCGTGCCTTATCTGCTTCTGGCGGCGATCATCGGATTGGGATTTGCGTTCCGCTACAATGATTTCGGAGCCATGTCGTTCGACCATGACGAATACGGCCTGGTTTTAAAATCGAAGGGTGTTTTGGAACTCGGCTTTCCCTTCAATTGGCTGGCGGGAGAGATCAGACCGGCCACGACCTATGAGTTATCAATGTATCCCATAGCCATTGCCAGATTGTTCTTTGGCGATTCAGAGTGGGCGATGCGATTACACTCTCTCATTATGGGAACCCTGTGTATCGGTCTGATCGCAGTGATGGGCCGCCGCCTTTTTAACTGGAAAACCGGCTTGATCGCAGCACTCATTTACGCCTGCCTCCCCCTGAATATCCGATGGGCACAGAATGCCTTTTACCCACAGCAATGCCAGTTCATGGCGATGCTTACCTTTTGGTTATTTTACGAAGGCATACGAGTTCGTCCGTTGAATCACAGATTTTTGACGGCAGCTACGGTCACCTTTTGCGCAACTTATCTGTCATGGGAGGGGAGCGCATTCATTATTCCTGCGTTGTTCCTCGCCTTGCTCGTTGTGCGTTGGGGGGAATGGTGGTGGTTAAAGGACTGGCATCTTTACCGTTGCACGTTCTTTATGGCTGCCTTGATCATCGCACAGCTCTGCTGGCGCTCGCTCGCTTCGTCCAGATATTTGCAGATAGGCTTTAGTAACGCCAATCTCGCCGGCCCTTCACTCTTTTTTCTACAGTATGGATGGCAGCCGATGTATTACGTCAATCAGCTGCTACTGTCGGAGAACCATGTGTTTTTCACCCTCATGACTCTGATCGGAATACCATTCTACTGGCGCCAACCAGCGTTCCGATACGTCGTGACGCTAATTGGTGCCTTGCTCTTCTGCCATACAAACCTGATTGCAGCCCTATCGCCGCGCTACTGCCTCTACTACCAACCGCTTGTGATTCTCTCCGGAGTTGCTGCGGCAGTTGGTCTTTATGATCGCGTGCTGGTGTTTGCCCGTCACGAAAGTGACTCCGCCGTTGCCCGTGCCGTCGCGCACTCCGCTGGAATAGGCCTGATTCTTCTGTTATTTATTCAAAGCAATGAGTCGTTGATGCGGCTTTACTCGCTCCACAGCCCGGATGCTTCCTTCGGCTTTATGACACGCCTGGGCGTATATCGCTACGATCATCGCGGCGCCGCGGAATACGTGGCGAGTCATTTCCAGCCAGGCGATATTATCATTGCAGGTATCCCGCACGTGTTTGAACGATACGCCAAGATAGAAGGTGATTACTATATCGACGGCGTTTTGGCGAAAAAGATAACTTACAACGAGAAATTCGGCGAGCCGCGCTTTATGGATAAGTTTCGTGGTTATCCGACAATCCGCAGCTTAAAGGAGTTGCGTGAGGTAACCAGCCGCGGCCGTCGTACGTGGCTTATTTTCGTGCCTTACGGCGGGTTCCGAAACTTAAACAGTCCGGAGATGCGTGTTTACATGAGACAACACGCAAAGGTTGTCTTTGAGTCCTACCGCGCCAAAGTTTTTTTGCTCGGCGGAGAGAACGAGTCCACGAATTTGGCTGCTCGCTATAACGCCGAATAAGCTCTATTAACCGCTTTGCGTGCAGCTGCCCTCATCGAAAACAGCGACGCGCGTAGTGGTTCTTTGATTCGGGCTGCTTCCAGTTGCCGAAGGACGCCAGCGACTTCAGACGCTCTGTTGTCAATCGCCTGCGCAAAGAGTTTGGCGGCGCATTCATAGAGCTCGATATCGAAGCGATTGCGCTCGGCAATTAGATCCAGAGTTGATTGCAGTAGATCGCGCGTCTTCGGTCGGGTGCGAGTAACATTAAAGCTGGAGTAAGATTCGAGCTGCCAACCAAAACGCAGTTTCATTAGTGCCAGGCTTTCCTCAAATCGCTCGGTAAGACCCACCACACTGAAGCGTTGAAGATTTTCCTTTGCTTTCGCAAGGATCTCTTCCGTGCAGGGAGCGTCGTAGTCAGCTCCGGCGATCATTTTGGTTTGCACGTTTTCTCTTGGCGAACGCCGCACGAAGTCCTCCAGCGTCCAACCTTCGCGTCGGAATTTCCAATAATTAGGGTGCAACACGTAGTTCTTCATGAAGAAATAGGCGGAAATGACTCGTTCCACAGGCCCGCGCATTACAGTAATATAAGTGGCAGATTGTGGAAGCACCTCATGCAGCCCAAAGGGCATGTGACCCTTGAAAACACGAAACCTCTTTAAGCGCCGCTGAGGCAGGCGCCAGAGGCGGGCCCTCGACCACCGGAAAAAAACCGGATCGACCGAGTACATCTCGAACAGAGGATATTCCCATTCGATAAGCCGATTGAGCGTCGTGCCTGCGCTCTTCGGCACATGAAGAAAGATCAGCGCCTCGGCGGGCGCCATCACGAGGAAGCTGGTGATGCTTTTTTGATACTTTAATGGAACGCTTTTTACGGGATAGAGTCAAAGAAAATAATCGCTGCGCGATGCGGAGTGCAGGGCGTGGAGAGGCGATGCGGCGAAGGGGGGAACATAGCGTCGGCCTGACCTCTTCGCCGACGAATTAGCGTTAGGCCGGAGCAAGGGCATGATGCACATGCTGCAATCACAAGGGGGATTCATCGACTGTGAGGTGATCAGAGCGCGGTGTCTCTTCGTTACTTCATCGCGGCACATCTCCCGCCAAAAACCTAAAAACCCTAAGAAAAAAACCTAAAAAAACCTAGGAAAATTTTTGACAGGGTTTGTGAATAACTGTTAGTAATTCGCTTTTGCATCCACGACAAAGGAATTATTAATGGAAAACGCCCTCAAAACCGTCGGTATTTTGGCCGCGCTTGCCGCGACCACGCTGGCTTTCCCTCACCCTGCTGCCGCAAAACCATTCCCCGCAGGGATCGTTAATCTAATGCCTATCGGGCACATTTATGACCATCCGTGGCAGAATGTAAACGTGGATGGAATGCGGATCAGGATGGGCTGGGAAGACATCGAAACGCAGGACGGCGTTTATAATTGGCAGCTGATCGACGACTGTTTAGCTCTTGCCGCCACTAACGGCAAGTTTATCGGTTTGAGCGTGGTTGCTGGAATCAAATCCCCACCGTGGTTGATGGGCGGTGACACTTTCACGGACGGCTCGACCACGCTTAATGTGGCAAGGCTTAGCTCCCCAACCGCCAACTTTGTTGCCGCCGATGTTGGCAGGGTGATTGATTGCGAGAAATTTCCACCGGGCACTACCATCATTTCAAGAACTAGCTCAGTTGCGACTTTGTCCGCACCGGCGACCGCAACCAAGAGCGGCCATCTCACCTTTTCGATTCTGGCGCGCCATTCAGGAGTCCCATTTCGTGTGCTGACCGCGCCGGATGAGGGCGTGATGCCGGTGCCGTGGAATCCGGTTGTATTGGCTAAATGGAGGGTATTCGTTGCCGCTCTCGGCGCGAGATATGACGGAAATCCCAAACTGCGCTACGTCCCAATGGGGGGCTTTAGTCAGACAGGTGAGTCCTATCTCGCCACTCAACAGGCCGATGTTGATCACTTTAACGCCAGCGCGGTTGCAGCAGGTTATACCGCAACGGTGGATTTCTCCGCTGGAATGGTGGCCTGGCAGGCGGTGACGAAGACAATCATCAATACTTATATGACCGCATTCCCGACAACGCCGCCTTTTATTACTGTGGCAAGACCATTTCCAGTGGATCAAGGCGGAGTTAGGGCGGTGAATGCAATCGTAGCTTGGGGTGTAGACAGGTATCCCGGCAGATTTGGAATTATGAATTCCCAGCTACATGCGACTTCTGCCCCTGGTTATTTCGCAACTGACGCGATTTACAATAATCGGCAGACTCAACCTACTGGCGCCCAGTTTCTCTGTTCTAGCGGCTCAGCCGACAATGTTGCCCGCCTAAGCAATTCCCCACCTTGGGGCTCCAACCCGCTTCTTTCGCCTTACCACGCCATAAATAATTCATTTACGGCGGCGCTGAATATCGGTTGTAGATATGTTGAGACCTATGAGGCGGATGTCACAAACTCGGCGTATCAAACGTTACTGGCGACTCAGGGAGCGGCTTTGAAATCGAGGTAGGCTCCTTAGCCTCCGACAAATCTGCACATACTTAAGTTTTCTTTCCTTCCAGCTTCTGGCCAATAGATTCCAGATAATGTCATTTGCGAGGGCAAGCGCGCTGGAATTTCGGATCGAAATGGATCCCCCCTTGTTTCGAATAGCTCTGTTATTCGCCGCCGCGGAGGTAAAACACTAGGAGCGACGCTTTGCGATGCTGAACGGCCATCATCCCGTCAACATAAATGTCAACAGAGGCGGAACGGCCTCGCGTAGACCGCACCGAAAATGCCGGAAACATGGCGGAGAACATTCTCCGTGGGCCAAATCGGGAAGCTGCAACCCCGGCTCAGCTCGTCGAGAGATTGCTTAAAGGAAGCCCGATAACGACCAACGAACTCAACCCTATGCAAATCACAAACCTTAAAAACATCGCAAAAACCTCTTTCATGGCGACGGTTGTTGGAATCGCTTGTTTCCCGATATGGGGATTCGCGGATTCTCAAGCGGATGAGAAAATTTCGGGCCCGATGAAGGGTCTCTTTTGGAGAGTGGATTGGAGCTATATGAAAGAAAAACGAACCGATGGGGCTTATCTGGAAGACATGAAAAAGAATCTTTCATCCAATTCATGTCTGGGAGGAATTTTTATTGGTTTCGGATGGAATGATATTGAACCGAAACCCGGTGAGTATAATTGGAAATTTGTGGATAGCGTGGTGGAGCTTGCTCGGAGGTATGGGAAGCCATACAAATTAAGTGTGAAGGCTGGAATTCGCACTCCGGAATGGGTTTATAATGAGGGCGCTCAGATCTTTTCCTATAAAAAAACGAGGGGCGCCCGAGGCTGGATCAAGAACCCCAAGGAATCTCATATTCCCATACCCTGGGATCCGATTTACTTGAAGTATTTTAAGAAGTTTATCGAGCAAATGGGGGAACGTTATAGTGGAGATTACAATTGCATCGCCGTGACCATCAGCGGAATCAATTCTCGAAGCGCTGAGATGCACTTGCCGAAGGGGCCGGAGGACATCAGGGAATGGGAGCGTCTGGGGGATTACAAAGGAAAGATTGTGGAAGCCACAGGGAAACTGACCGATATCTTTGCCGACTCCTTTCCCCGACAGCAGCTTTGTGTTCATCTGGCGATGCCGATCAAGGGGATGAATACGGAGTTGAAGAGCATCCTTGATTATGGCGTGAAGAAATATCCGGAACGGTTTACCGCGCAGGATTGTCAGTTATCGGGAAAGTCGGATCAGAGCCAAAGCGTCATATATCAACTGATCCATGATGTTAAGGACAAAGTCCACCACGGTTTCCAAAATGTGGCGGGCTGGACCGGAGACGGTCTCAGGGACCAGGGCAGCTTGGAAATGACGGTGCTGAACTATATCGGAGTGGACGCTGAATATTTGGAGGTGGCTTATAATGACGGCATGAACCAGGACTTTTGTCGTCGATGGGTTGACGAAGTCGCAAAGGCAAAACAAATGGGTTACGAAGAATACAAAGCATCCCTGATTCAGAATGGCAAGTACGTCGACGGCCACCGCGTCAAAAAAGCACTACGGCAACGCCGGAGGCGGCTTTTCCCGCAGTTCCAGTAGTGACCGGCGGTGATACTTCGCGTAGCCAATTTGCATTGCTGATTGCATTCGGCTCGCCGTACCACAGCCGACCGATGGCAGCGCATCGGAGATTAGATCAAAGCCGCGCTTGTCTTTGCGCGTGCGCACTTCGTAAATGCGCACGCGGATGCGAATTCAATGGTGGATTAGATCGACCCAGGACAGCCGTTCCTCCGGGTAAATGTCCTTCGTCGGCGGGAAATCCTCTGGATGATCGAGACTTCCAGTAGTGATGTCGATTTCATCGGGGCGTTTGTCGTGCTCATAGGTCAGAGACGTTCCACATTGATCGCAAAATGTTCTCCACGCTCCCGTCTCCGTCTGATATCGACGCGGCCTTCCCTTCACGAATTGAAACTCCGAACGTTTTACTGTGACCCAGGCTACCGCCTGCGCTCCGGCGGCTCGCCGGCAATTTCCACAATGGCAATTCGTCCGAACACGGACCTCGGGCGACGCGCTGAAACGCACCTCGCCACAATAACAGCCACCGGTAATTTTATTCTTTTCCATACATAGTCAGTACAAGGTTGGCATATCAGAACGAAACCGCGACAATCTTTTAGCTGCTGGAATCTCGTAAGCATGTTTAGGAATGCTCGATGTCAGCGAGACTGCATCCGTTGTATTGTCCCGGAGCAAACCTGCGCGGCAGCTGG
>Ga0134087_10000250_pt1 | contig 12006 bp, 9 predicted proteins | sample 15_taG_23_FD_109981 | JGI IMG/M metagenome (GOLD analysis project Ga0134087, IMG submission 109981) | Grasslands soil microbial communities from the Angelo Coastal Reserve, California, USA - 15_D_Glu_20cm_5_24_1 metaG | ecosystem: Environmental > Terrestrial > Soil > Grasslands ... | reverse complement strand
GCGGTCGGTAGACAGTTTCGAAATTGGCGACGAGGAACGGTTTGGCGCAGCTGACGCTCGCGAAGGCCAGAAGGCCAAGGCACGGCCCGAGCAGCGCGTGTGCTCTCGCGCGGCGCCTATAGATGGCAAGCATAACTCTGGTCCACGACAGAACCCTTCCCGGGGGAAATTTCGGCAGGACAACCATAACGTGTCCAGCTCGTAGCGATAAATTGGCCTCGCTGGAAGGCTGTTGCAAGGCGCGCCGCGCGGCTATGGACGAGGCATCGGGATGCCTCGACGAGCGAGATCCTGAGCGATCTGCGCGGGGGCCTCCGGTAGAACACTCGCTAGCGCGCAGGGCCAGGCCGCGGGTATGGACTACCGACGGTCACGTCAGGGGAGGGTCCGATAACCCAACCGCAATGCAGGTCATCCCAGCGTCCCACGTAACACCCGATCGCGCCGTGCGTCAGCAACTATCGCCCAATCTGCTCGTCGCGCGGGCTGACATTCTCGTAAGAGGCTTGAAAAGCCGAATCCGGCCGACCGAATACGGCCTCAACAGCAATCTCAGCGACGCGCTGAGCTGTGGCCAAGTCTCTTCCGAGATTCACTACCAAGAACTGAACGGTATCTTGCCTCCCTGTGTCCTGAAGCTCATAACGGACGCCGCCCGCATCCAACTTTCTCCGGAGCAGTTCGTAATACGGCCTCGACCAGGGGGCAAGTGGGAAGCCGAACTCAAGCCCGGCTCGGCCGTCCGGTCGCATGTACTTCGCAAACTGCAGGAACCTGTGCTCGCCCGTCCTTTCGTTCGCCTCAAGAATCAGTAAACCACCCTGATGACCGCGCTTGAGCAGAGTGTCGAAAAAACGACCCAAGTCGCGGCTTTGGACATTCTTGTACCGGTACGGTCGCTGCCCGTATCGCCATAGCCACAGCAAGCCAACCCCCGTAAGGGCGACTCCGACGATCAACCAACGACTCATCAGGGAATACTCCCCACAATGTTCCCGATCACCTGCGCCCAAGCCTGCAAGTTCGTGACTGGGTCGGGCATTGTCACACCAGTTATGGCGTTAGCATAACCCTGACTGAACCCCGCCGATACTTGAGCAGATAGTGAAAGCCCGAGGCCTGGATTTACGGACGGGCTTAGGTACCGTCCGTTGACCGGATTCCAGGGCTGCGGTTCGCCCGCGCTATTGAGCTTTGTCGGGTAGCCTCTCCGGACCAGTCTACGGACTTGGCTTTCACCAGTAGCAGCAGCCTCCGCGGCCAACGCGCCACCGCCCAACGTCCCAACCGCGGTAACGTCGGCAACCGCAAGCGGCGCTGCGGCAACACCGGCGGTAATGATCGTCCCGCCGACGGTCGCGACCGTGGGGAGGGCGTTGCCAACCGCGATTGACCTGACGCGCTGCCCACCGACGCCAGTGATGTCTTCCGTGCCGACATCTGCCTGCGTACGGTTACCGTGGTTCTTGTCCTCTGCTTTACAGAGGCCAAACGGATCCGTGAAAAACGCGGGGTTGTTCCCTGTGCGGTGCTCCCCGAAAACTGGTCCAGTGGTAATCATTAGACCAGAGAGGGAGCGATGACTCGGACCAAGTACACCCAGGAGCAGATCCTCGCCGTCCTCAAGGAGGCCGAGGCAGGGGCGTCGACGGCGGAGCTGATCCGCAAGCACGGCATCGGGCAAGACACCTTCTACCGCTGGAAGCGGCTCTATGGAGGGCTCCAGCGCGAAGAACTCCAACGCGTCCGCGCGCTCGAGGAAGAGAACAAGCGACTCAAACGCGTGATCGCCGACCAGGCGCTAAACCTCCAGCTCTTACAGGACAAGTTGGGAAAACGCTCGTGACGGCCGCGGCGCGGCGGGCGGTCGTCGCGGAGTGGCGCGCCGCCGCCGGCTTGAGCGAGCGGCGGGCGTGCCGCTTTTTGGGCACCGCGCGCTCCAGCCAGCGGTACCGCGGCCGCCGGGTGCAACCGCCCGGCCTCCGTGAACGGCTCACCGAGCTGGCGGCGGCACGGCCACGCTGGGGCTATCGGCGGCTGTGGGTGCTCTTGCGGCGGGAAGGCTACGCCGTGAACTGGAAGCGGGTCTACCGGCTCTACCGCGATGCCGGGCTGGCGGTGAAGCGGCGGCGGCGCAAGCGGGTGGCGGTGGCCCGACGGCCGCTCCCGCCGGCGATGCAGCCCAACGAGCGGTGGTCGATGGACTTCGTTCACGACCGCTTGATCAACGGTCGCTGGTTTCGCAGCCTCACGAACGTCGACGACTTCACGCGCGAGTGCTTGGCGATCGAGGTGGACACCTCGCTCACGGGCGTGCGGGTGGTCGAGGTGCTCACGCAGCTCGCCCACACGCGCCGCCTGCCGCCGACGATCGTGGTGGACAATGGGCCCGAGTTTGCGGGTCGGGTGCTCGACGCCTGGGCGTACCGGCGCGGGATCACCTTGGCCTTCATTCAGCCCGGGAAGCCCACGCAGAACGCGTTGTCGAGAGCTTCAATAGTCGGCTGCGCGACGAGTGCTTGAACGCGCACTGGTTTGTGACGGTGGCGGAGGCGCAGCTCACGATCGAGCACTGGCGGGACGACTACAACACGCAGCATCCGCACGGCTCACTCGGCCGGCGGACGCCCAGCGAATTCGCCGCCACCTGGAAGGAGGCGACCCCCATCCTGACGTCCTAGAATTACGATCTCGAGTGGACCAGAAATGGGGAGCACCGCACCCTGCATATTGATACAGATTGATCCCACCCGCGATCCCGATCGGGTCTTCTTCCGTAAGACTCCTGATCGACGTGAGTCGTACGCCCCGAGCGATTGAAGTCGCGTCGCTTTTTCTCTTTAGCTGCTTACTGTCTCCCGCGCTTGGTCGTAAGACATGCTCGCGACCCGGACGTGTATTTTCGAGGGGATGTCAGGAGAGATAGGTGTCAGTGTGTCCGGCATACCTCAAGAGAGAGCCAGCGGTACCGACGGGTCTAGGACCCTCCTGTGCTGCCTGAGCCAGTCACACGCGAGCTTGAAGTACATGTCGCTTGCAGGGTGCGACCGAAATGGGACCCAGGAAGAGGAGTCCGAAGCCACGCTCCCTACACGGATGGCCGAGTCGAAGAGCTGCAGCCAGATGTCGCGCACGCGCTCATTGCGACAGTCGAGGTACTCCTCGATCTCGGTCCGCGTGAATTGTCGAGTCGAATCGGAGACCCGCTGCGGCCGCGCGTAGTCGAACCGGAGCCACACTCGCATTCCAACGCTGTCGACCCCCACGCGTCCGGTATCCAGACTCACGTGCAAGTCCGAACTATGGGCGATCGGGACCCAGGGTGGTGTGTCGGTACGTTTTGACAGATTGCAGGCCGTCACCAGGATTGCGAGGCAGGCCTGGAGCGGCGGGGTCGGAGTGAACCGCAAGATGTTTTGAGCCACGTAGACGGGATCCGCTGCCTACTTCAGGAGGTTCCACTAGCTCTGCGCTCGCCCGCAGCGACGTTCGCCGCAGTACGCTGCGCCGGATCAGGGGCGACCATCGCTCGACGGGCACTCCGCGCGTAGTGCAACATATTGGCATACGTGGCGTGAGAAGAAGTCACGCGGTGACCGATCGCAGTGTCACACAATCTGCGCCGCGGCTACCTCAACTACATCCGAGGCGTAGTGCCGACCAACCTCGAGCTCGGGCCGAGCGCCTCCGGGGCGGTGTTCGATCTCGGTGACTTCGTACACCACCTGCTCTTTGACGCGCCCGGGGTCCACGCTGACAATTCGAGCGCGGATTACGACGCCATCAACGAACCGCACTCGTGCTTCTTGACCCCGGAGACTCGTTAATTCTTCAAGTCCGACCATGCGTTCCTTCTCAGGGCTCCACGACGACGTGCATATTACTCCCAGTCAAGACGTTTTCCAAGTTCGCAGCCACCGTGCCGTTTACCTTTGGCGCTGCGAACCTTGCGACGCGCGCTCCATCTGCCGCTATCCGTCCCACGACCTCACCTGTAGCACTTGCGCCCCCGTGGCTTGCGGTGATGACTCGTGAGCCTGCTCCCGCCCAGACTCGAGCAGCGACGTTCGCCTCGGCCTCGCTGGCAACAGCGACCGATCCGAATTCGCCGCTCGCCTCTGCCGCCTTAGCCGCAGCTAGCGCTCCCGACACTCGACCTACCGCCGCGACTACGCTTCCGAGCGCAAGACCCGCCGCGGCCGCCGCCACATTCTTCGGTATGAACGTGGCGACCTCGTGGTTGATGGCGGGCGCCATCTGCCCCAGTTGGGTGAATACTGTACGAGCGTCGGCCGCTGTCCAGCTCTTGCAGTTCGTCCAGTTGTCGGCTTTGCTACACAGTCCGAACGGGTCCGTGAACGACGCCGGATTGTTCCCGGCGTACTGGTAGAGGTTGAGCCCACCGGCGACGCCGATCGGATCTTCTTCCGTAAATCGACCGGTTTGCTGATCGTAATAGCGGTTCCGATAGAAGCTTTGCCGTGGCGCCTGGGGTGACTCCGCCCGCGTATTGACGTAGCTGTTCGAATTGCCGATTGCCCCGGCCTGGTTCCCGCCGGTCTGCCAATACACCTGGTCGCCCGTGTGGCTGTACCCCGCGTCGTCCGTGAAGGCAAGGAGTCGTCCCCGCCCATCGGTGAGATAGTAATACCGAGTGTAGCTCGACCCCGACCGGAAGATCGCCACGAGCGGGTCATCCACGCCTGGCCCGTGGACGTACCGCCAATCGTAGGTGCCGGTCGCGCGCATCACGTTGGGATCGTCGAACGCGAAGTAAAGCCCCCCCTCCTTCACACGGCGTCCGAGGGCGTCGTAGCGGAAGTGATTCGGGTCGATCTGCCACCCCCCGGGAGATACGTACACCGAGTCCCCGAGCAGCTGGCCGACCGCGTTGTAGTAACGAACGATCCAGCCGTCTAGCGTGTTCGGCGGACGGTCTTCGAACCGCGCGCCGTTCACATCATGGTTATACGTCCAGAACGCCTGACCGTTACGCACCATGCCCTGCACTCGGTTGCTCCTCGCGACGACGGTGAAGCTGTCGACGTTCTGATCGACATCGTTCTTGTAAATCACGTTCCCACTACTGTCGTAGCGGAACGTCCGCGCAACGGGGGAGCCCGCAGAACTCAGCAGCTCATGGCGAGCGTCGTAGACCGTCCCGCTCATGGACTCTACTTTGTTGCCGTTCAGGTTCCCGCAACTCGATCCCTCGGCAGCGCCCGTCCAGTGCTCCATGCCCAATACCAGGCCATCAGCATTCAGGGCGCTGTAGACTACTCGCTGCTCGAGCGCGTCCAGCACCCCGGTGTCGCTACCCGGGTGCTTGGAGCACACCATCCGCAGGTTGCCGTCGGCGTCGTAGCCGAACGTGACGTCGGTGCCGTTCGTATATTGTATTCGGTCGCGACGCCCCAAGGCGTCCGAGGTGAACAAAAACGAATCCGGTTGGAAGCCACCCTCGAGCCACGCTACCTTCATTTTTGCCAGGCGAGCATCCGCACCGTAGCCGTAGTACAACGTATCCTTGCCTGTGAAAAACGTCACGCGCCGGCCCCCAATGTCGTACCACGAGCGCATCGCGACGTCGAAGAGTATAGACTTATCGTCCCACCGTGCGATCTGGCGCTCGGAGCGTACAGTGCCCTCGGGATTGTACTGGAGCGTATCGACGCTGTTGCGGTTCTCCGCCGTGAACAAGCGGCCCACCGCATCGTAGCTCCTAACAATCGTGTCCCCCGCCATCGTCTTCCCGAGATAGCTCCTCGCCGGGTAGGTCGTTTGGCGCAGACGTCCGGCTGCGTCGTAGGTGTTCTTAATCACGTGGCTGAGCCGGGTCTTGAGCGAGTCGAGGAGACCACCGCGGTTAAAGTAACGGTACTCGGTGTTGCCCATGTCGTCGATCATCGTGATGGGCCGGTCTGCCGCGTCGTACGTCCAGCGGCGCATCACCAAGCGAGGATCCAAGACCGTGTCGATCGTTCCAGTCGGACTGTAGAAGTACTGGGTTAACTTTGGTCCATTCAGCAACGTGTCGTCGTACACCTTCACCGTATCGATGCGGTTCAGGAGATCGTAGGCGTAGTCCGTCCGATGACGCATCGGGTCGCGGACGAACCGCGGGCGGCGGTAGCTGTCGCGCAGGATCTCAGTCTTCACGTTCTTAGGCGAGGTGATCACGGAATCGTTTCCCCACGCATCGTACGCAAATTGTGTGATCAGGTGCTGCGACGATTTAGTCCACTGCATCGTGTCCACCACCGACACCGCACTATCCGTGACGGTGGAGAGGAGCCCCCGGGTCGCGCCACTCGTGAAGTACTGGAACGCCGTGCGGTGCCCGCCTTGCGCGGTGAACAGGGTCGCCAGGCCGAGCGACGGATCGTAGGCGACGAGCGTCGTATCCACCGGTCCCCGGATGCTGGTGGGGGAGTCCGGCACGTTCGCGTCCCCGTAGACATACGAGGTCGTCACCGGCTGCGTGGTGCCCGTGCCCTGGTACGTGCTGTCGGTGACGGACTGGAGGTTGCCGCGAGTGTTGTAGACGGCGCCGAGGATCCGACCGTCAGGGAACTGCACTCGCGTCACGAGCGCCGGGTTGTTCCCATCGCCGCGCGCGAGGCTCGTGACGTAGCCCAGCGGGTCGCGCACCTTGACCGGCGCGCCCCAGCGATCGATCCAAAACTCAGCGGTGTCCGCGACATCGATGCGGGGACCGTCGATCTTCGTATACGCCACCGCCGTGTCCACCGCCACGTTGCCGCTCGAGCCGTTGCCCGCCGCTAGGCCGTTCTCATCCCACGGCTGAAACCACGTCGTGGCCGTGTCGTGATTGGCCGGGTCGAGCGGGACCTTCACGGTATCTACGCGCACTCCCTTTGCGTAGACGAAGCTCGTCGTGTAGTTGCGGCGGTTCGTGCGCCCGGTCATCCGCCCCGCGGCGTCGTAGGCGAACCCGGTGCTCACCGCGTCCGGGTCGAGGAGGCTCGTGAGCCGCCCGCTCACCACCGTGGCATCGAGCACCCGGTTCGCCGGGTCGGTAAGCTTGTCGAGCTTGCCGTTGCCGTCGTATGTCAGCATGTAGGTGGTCCCGGTAACGCCGGGAGGCACCTGAATGCTCGTGAGGCGTGCCGGCGAGCCGGTCCAGGTGAAGATGGTCTGTTGCCCGACGCGGTTCACGGTCTGAATGTGGTGGCCATTGGCGTCGAACTTGACCTGAATCCGGTGACGGAGCGTGCGGGTGTAGGTACCGATGCCGTCGTACGTCAGCGTGTCCCGATATGCTCCGGGTGGGGCCACCCAGGTGTTCGTGCCGGCCGGCGCGTACAGCTTCGCCGAGCCGTCGCCGCCCACCCACAGGACCGAACCGTTGGGAGCGCCCACCGGTTGGTTGAACACCAGTTGCTCGACGCCCACCAGGCTCCACCCGGCGCCGAAGTCGCTGCGGGAGCGATCCACCACGATGAGGTTGCCGGACGCCGTGGCATCGTAGTTCCCGCCCGCATACTGGTTGCGGACAAGTAGCGTGAATGGATATACGCCCGTGGTGTCATTGCCGGGGTCGTGCGCCAGCACCACTTGCCGGGTGGTCGGTGCGCTGCTCCACCCGTTGTACGTCGCCGAATCCCGCGGACTCCCGTTGATGGACAAGCGGACGAAGACGCTCGTGGGCTGACTCACGGCGCCTTCATTCACCGAAGCCGCCACGATCGGCCGCGGCACCGCCTGCGCCGAGTTGTACAGCAAGGTCAGGGACCGCTCCCGGCCCAGGGTGGCGTATCCGGGTAGCCCGTGCGTCACCACCAAGTCGCCGCACTCCCACCCCGCGGCTTGACTGGCGCCGGACGTGAGACACAGCGAACGATCCACGTTGTCCCCGTTCTGGTTGCGCAGCGCGACGGTGGGCGGGCCGGCCGGGGCGGCGATGGTCACGGTGTACCACCCCTGATCGCTGGAGAAGTAGCCATTCGCCGCCAGATACAGGGTGCCTTCCAAAGAGCCCACCGTGTAGGTCACCTGCACCTCCACCGACGTAGGGTAGGCCGCCCCTGCCGCCCCAACATGGAACGCCGCCTGCGCACCGCCCTTGCTGGGGTGAGACTGGATCACTGGCCCGTTGCCAGGGCCGCTCGACAACGTCGCCGACTGCGGACTGACCGACTCGCAGCTGATTCCCCCGTCGGAACCGCACGAGAATGTGTAGGTGTCGGTAGTGCCGTTAGGAGTGCTAGTGTTGTAGACGGTGAAGGTTGCGGTGTATGGGCCGCTGTTCGGCGGCCGCGTGACGGAGCCACCATGCGGTTCGACATCCGTCGAGTAGACGATGCAGCCGGTCTGGCACAACGGCTGGCCTTTCTGGGCCGCCACAGGCTCAGGCGTCATGGAGAGACCGGCGATCAAGAGGCACGCGAAGCTTGCCGACGGAAGGAAACACACGGCGCGACGGTGGCGAGCGACCACGGGAAGCTCCAAGCGAAGAGGTCACCCGCGCTGAAGGCACGCAGTGTGCCGCTCCGCGCCTCCCCGCCATCGTTTTCGTTGATCGCGCATCCGTGCAACGACTTGAGCGCGTGACGCACTGCTCTTGCTCCCTGCCATCAGTCTGGCGCATCTGCACAAGCGACGGCTCCCGGATGTGCATGCGATCCGATCAGCACCGAGGCGCTGTCTTGGGAGCGCGTTGCAACACCGCACGTTGGCTGCCTCCCGACGCGCGATCCAGCGGTGCACAAGGCTCTTGTGCATCGCTGTGCAGCTTGTGCATCCAGGTCGTGGCACGGCTCCCCTGACGCGCGGCGCTGTTCTCCAACCGCGTTGGTTCTTGCGGGTTAGCAACGGGTTCCGCAGCGCGCGCCTGGCACGCCGCGTGCCTTCCCTCCGTGCGGTCACGACCCCGAGGCCCGCGCGATGCCGGCTGCCCTGCTGTCCAAGCTGCCCCTGCCCGACTCCTTCGAGTCGGGGTACCTCGAGTTCAACGGCATCCTCCCGCTCGAGCTGGCTGACGACCACCTCCGGGTCGCCGTGGCCGGCGAGCCCGCCGTCGAAGTGCTCGATGACCTCGAGGTCTCCTTCGGTGTCGCGCTCGAGCTTGGTGCCGGTGTCGCGGGATGAGCTCCTCGACGGGATCCGCCGCGCCTACGCGGCGGCGGAATCGGTGGTCGAGTTGGTGCGCGATCTCGATGCGGAGGTAGGCGGACGGACCGAGGGCGGGGACGCCACCGTCGCGGATGCGCGCGATCTCGCGAACCAGCCGCCCGTGATCCGGTTCGTCAACCTGTTGATCCGCGAAGCGTACGAGGCGCGGGCGTCCGACATTCATCTTGAGTCCTCCCGCGAGGGGCTGCGGGCGCGGTTTCGGCTGGACGGGGTGCTCGTGGACGTGCCGAGCCCTCCCAAGGGACTGCAAGCGGCCGTGGTCTCCCGGGTAAAGCTCCTCGCCGAGCTGGACATCGCCGAGCGGCGCCAGCCGCAGGACGGGCGCATCCGGGTGCGCCTCGAGGAGCGCGAGCTGGACCTGCGGGTCGCGACCGTCCCCACGCTGTACGGCGAGTCGGTCGTGCTGCGGCTGCTGGACCGCGGTGGTCGGCCGGTCGCGCTCGAAGAGCTGGGCATGCCGCCGGAGCTGCTGGAACAGTTCCGGCGGCTCGCGGCCCGCCCGCACGGGATGCTCCTCGCCACGGGGCCGACGGGCAGCGGCAAGACGACGACGCTGTACGCCGCGCTCGCACTGCGCAACGCCCGCGAGGAGAAGATCATCACGGTGGAAGACCCGGTCGAATACCACCTCGAGGCCGTCACCCAAGTCCCGGTGCACGTGAAGGCGGGGATGACGTTCGCTGCGGCGCTGCGCAGCCTGCTGCGGCAGGACCCGGACGTCCTGATGGTGGGCGAGATGCGGGACGCCGAAACGGCGGCGATCGCAGTCCAGGCGGCGATGACCGGTCACCTCGTCTTCTCGACGCTGCATACGAACGACGCCGCTAGCGCCATCACGCGGCTCGCCGACTTGCACGTCGAGCCGTACCTGATCGCGGCGACGCTGGAAGGAGTGCTCGCGCAGCGCCTCGTCCGCAAGATCTGCCCCGAGTGCCGCGAGCGGTATCACCCCGACCCGCAGGCCGCGGCACTGCTCGCGCACCAGCCGGTCGGCAACATCACGCTCGAGCGGGGGCGCGGCTGCGCCGCCTGCCGCGACACCGGCTACCGCGGCCGCACGGGGCTGTTCGAGCTGCTCCTTATCACGGACGAGCTGAAGCAGGCGATCGCGCGCCTCGAGCCCCTCGCTCAGCTCCGCTCACTCGCGCGCGGCGAAGGAATGAGCACGCTCCGCCAAGACGGGTGGCGGAAAGTCCAAGCGGGGATAACGACGGTGGAGGAGGTGCTGCGTGTTACGGACACCTGAATTGCGGATTGCGGATTGCGGATTGCGGATTCCAAGGACGCGCACCCAATCCGCAATCCGCAATTCGCAATCCGAAATTGGGTTCACCCTCATCGAGCTCCTCGTCGTGATCACCGTAATCGCGGTGCTGGCGGGGCTGGTCGGGCCAATGGTGTTCCGCAACGTCGGGGACGCGAAGATCTCGGCCGCGAAAGCGCAGCTCGAGCTGTTCGGCCTGGCGCTCGACCAGTATCGGCTCGACAACGACTACTATCCGTCGACCGCGCAGGGCCTCGAAGCCTTGCGCACGGCTCCGGTGGGCGAGCCCCCTGCCGCCAACTGGCGCGGGCCGTACCTCAAGAAGCCGATCCCGCTCGACCCGTGGGGCCATCCTTACATCTATATCTCGCCCGGCAGCCAGAACCCGACCGGCTACGATCTCATCTCCTATGGAAGGGACGGGAAGCCGGGCGGCGAGGGCGAGGACCGGGACTTGGGCCAATGACGGCGTTCCGCTACGAGGCGGCCCGCGCCGACGGCGCGACGGTGCGAGGGGTACTGGACGCAGCGTCGGGGCCGGACGCCGCGGCAGTGCTCTCGGCCCGGGGCCTGTTTCCGATCGCCGTGGAGGCGGCACCGGAGCGGCGACCAGGTCTCTTCGGGCGACCGCCGGCGCGCGCGCTGGCGACCGCGTTCCGTGGGCTCGCGTCGCTCGTCGAGGCCGGGGTGCCACTCGAGCACGCATTGCGCACGGCGGAACGGGTCACCGCCGGAAGCTTGCGGCACGCCTGGACTCGCGTCGGGGACCGGGTGCGTCAAGGGTCCTCGCTCGCGAGCGCACTCGGCGGCGAGCAGGGCGTCTTTTCCCTCGTGACAATCGGCCTGGTGCGGGCGGGCGAGCGCGGTGTCGGGCTCGCCCATGCGCTCGACCAAGCGGCAGCGGAGCTCGAGGCCCGAGCGGAGATGGCGGGCCGGATCCGGACAGCGCTCGCCTACCCGATGCTACTCGCGGTTGTGGGGTCTCTGTCCGTCGCGCTGATCGTCCTCGTCATCGTTCCGCGGTTCGCTGCTCTGCTGAGCGACCTCGGCCAGGCCTTGCCGGCAGCGACGCGACTGCTCCTCGCTCTATCCGATGGACTGCGTCGCTACGGCCTCGTGCTCGGGGCTGCCCTACTCGCGGGGGCAGTAGCCGGCGTACAGCTCGTCTCGGAGCAGCGTGCGGCGTGGCATGCCTGGCTGCTCGGCCTGCCGCTCATCGGTCCCGTGCGACACGCCGTCGCTACTGCACGCGCCGGCCGCACACTCGGCGTGTTACTGGGCACTGGGACGCCGGCGCTCGTTGCGCTCGACATCGCGCGTCAAGCGGTCGGGGACGAAGCAGTGGCGCGTCGCCTCGCGAGCGCTCGGGATCGAGTCGCGGAAGGCGCGGGGCTCGCGGCGGCGTTGAACGGCACCGCCGCCCTCTCGCCCACGGCGCTCGAGCTGGCTGCGATCGGGGAAGGCTCGGGGCGCTTGCCGGATCTCTTGATCCGTGCCGCCGCGCTCGAGGCGCAGGAAGCGGAGCGGCGGCTCAAGCTCCTCGTCACGTTGCTCGAGCCCGGGTTGATCCTCGCATTCGCGGGGGT
>Ga0134087_10000248_pt1 | contig 12059 bp, 11 predicted proteins | sample 15_taG_23_FD_109981 | JGI IMG/M metagenome (GOLD analysis project Ga0134087, IMG submission 109981) | Grasslands soil microbial communities from the Angelo Coastal Reserve, California, USA - 15_D_Glu_20cm_5_24_1 metaG | ecosystem: Environmental > Terrestrial > Soil > Grasslands ... | reverse complement strand
CTTACGGAGACTAAACACGATCGCCTTTATCGTAGGTAAGTTCGATACGGATTCCTGAGATGAAAGTTTCAATCGTTATCCCCTGTTACAATGAAAAGAATACGATCGAAAAGGTCATCGAGGCAGTTCGCAACGCTCCACTTGAAAGCAGAGAGATCATTGTAGTAGACGATTGCTCGCAAGATGGGACACAGACTGTGCTTCAAGAGAGGGTTGCACAGTTGGTTGATCGGATCATTTATCATCCGGTGAATCGCGGCAAGGGAGCGGCCTTGCGCAGCGGTTTCGCGGCCGCGACTGGCGATACCATCCTTGTACAGGACGCTGACCTTGAATATAGTCCCGAAGACTATCCGGTGCTTTTGGAACCCCTAATGTCAGGAAAAGCGGATGCCGTCTTGGGCTCCCGCTTCCTGGGTGGGCGACCGCATCGCGTTCTTTTCTTTTGGCACATGGTCGGCAACAAGTTTTTGACACTGCTCTCCAACATGTTCACCAACATTAATCTGACAGACATGGAAACTGGCTACAAAGCCTTTAGCGCTCCACTTATTAAGTCGATTCAGATAGAAGAGGATGGTTTTGGCGTCGAGCCAGAAATTATCGCCAAGCTTGCCCGCAAAGGCTGCAGAATGTACGAAGTGGGAATCTCGTACAGCGGACGGACTTACGCGGAAGGGAAGAAGATCAGCTGGAAGGATGGTTTCAGGGCAGTTTACGCGATTTTTAAATACAATTTGGAGGCACGTCGGCATTGAAGGAGATTGCGTAACACCAGCGGTGGGATTGGGCGAAGGCAGATTCGCAGTTACCCAAAGGAGCCAATGCACGTGCTTCGCAGAAGCAATGCGAGCTGAGCACGGAGACATGGGGAACGGCCGCGCTTGATCAAAGACGCAAGCGCTCGCGGGATCATCTGCCCAGGATTACCCCCCAGGCGCGAGGGCTGGATTAAGCACAACGGTTACTATTCCAAATTGCTAGTGCGCCTTGTTCTGGGTTGATGAATCGGAAAGAGTGTTTACGTAGCGGCGAGGAAAATCTAGGAACCGTACGCCCCCAAAACACGGATTGCTTCTAGTCACTGAGTTGAAGTGAGTCTCAAAATCACGGCGTCGCCCTTGGCGTCCTCGGCTGGCATCCACTGGTAACCAGAAGCGTTCGGCAATCGTGACCCCTTTGCATCGACTTCTTTGGTTGAAATGAACAGTGCGTAAACTGGAACGGATCGGTGTAAGTTGAGTTTGGCTAGCGCTACCGCTTGCGCGTCATCGTAATGCACAACGTGTCTCCATTGGGTGTACCTTTTCCCATCGAGAGGAGCCGCTACAAATCCAGGCGGAAAAAGAGCATTCAGGTAAACAGGACTAATATCTGAAAAGACGAGTCCACCGGCTTGCCCAACGCTCTCGATGAAACGTCGTTGCGCGATAAACTCGGCCGATTGGCGGGGGCGGGTGCTAAAGTGGAGAGCTTCCCAACTCTGCAATCGATCCGCTTTCAGTCGGGCATCGACCGAGCGCGAAGGATAACCCAGGGCAGCCGCCGCAAACAAAACGAAGATTGCCAGAGAAGCGATGGTTCGTTTTGGCAAAACGAGATTTTCTACTGCCCACGTCACAGGCAGAACGGCAAGTGCGACTAACAGCATTAGGAGAGGCAGATAATACCCCAAGTAGTTGACGGGGAAACTGATGATCAGCGCAAAGAAACTCAAGCCGGCTGAAAAAGCGCAGATAACGAACCTGTTGAGCCGGATGAAGAACACCCCCACACAAGCCAAAAGGATAAATGCGGCGACAAAACAGGTGCCGGTGCCAAATTGATTGACGGCAGTGTACTTCTGTGGACGCAGAGCGAGTTCCCGCCAAAGCATCGCAGTATTGTCTGGAATGTAGCGCCAGGAAAAAGGCGCGACCTTTGTTAACACTGGATTGAGGTAATAGCCGTATCCTGTTTGAAGTGGCGAATGAAACTGGATCGTGTTTAGCACCAGCAGCGGGCTGGCTGCCAGAGCGAAAACGATCGGAACTGCAAGACAATGTAGAAGCCAGCGTACGCGCGCTCCCTTCACTGGGAACAGGGTCATGGCAAACAACAACGGCACGAAGAAGAACGACTGTAAGCGAATGTTCAGCGAAAGTCCGAGAAACGCTGCCGATAGGTAGATTTTCCAACGGCGTTTCTCCTTCAGACCCAAGTATGCAAACATAAAACCTAGTGCGACGAATGCCGATGCGCTGATGTCGCTCAATGGCGAGCGACAGAAAGTGAAAAAACCGGGCAGCGTGGCGAGCAAAAGCGCCGCAAATCCGCCAGTTAGCGGCATGGCCAGATAAAGATAGAAGCCGAATACAGCGAATAGCAGCAGCAAGCCGATCGTTTGATTTGTCCTGAACGGCGCAAGGATGGAATCTGTTTGCGGAAGGATCTTAAGCCAGGGAAGCATCAGCGCCGGATATCCAGCCGGCCACAGTGACAGCATTTTGTCATAACCGATTTGTACCGAAGGCAATCCATATTTCAGTAAAGCCTTTGCCTGCGCGAAGTAGTGCGTCGCATCTGACTGACCGAGATCAAGCAGGTTGGTGTCCCGATAATCGATTGTCAGCACAGAAAAGTAATAGAATACTAATGCACAAATAAACAGTAGCGCGCCCATCAATGTCTGTATGGTCGCGAAATTTCTATTGTTGCGCATTCAGGAGTTTGTGCCGGATTCTCGTGGCTGTTCGTGCAGCGTCGTTAGGAGAGATTATTTGATGTCGTTCAACGCAGCAACAGCGAACGGGACTTGTCGAAAAGGGCGCAGGCACACAGGGAGGAAATTGTGCTGGCGACCACCGCTAATTTTGATAACCTTGCGCAGGCATTCTGACGGAGAATGTCGAACCTATTAGTCAAACACAGCGCACGTTTTCTCCCGCAAAATCGTGTTATTTGAGTGAAATTGCCCACTGGATTCATCTGCAACTTTTGCCGCCTTTGGCGAAGGCAATGGTGGGGGGCAGTTTCTGCGCAAATAAGGTCATCGAATTTTATTCAGTAAAAAACACTGATGGATCAGGTTGAAACTTCGCATACATCCTCCTCCTGGAGATCGCCCGCAGTTTTCCGGCCGACAATGACAAACCCGGAAACCAGCTCGGAGCTCATCTGGGGGCTGGTTGCCCTCGAGCAAAGGCGGCAGCGGACCCGAGACCATCTGGCTAAAATTGCTCCTCGACGCGAGGGCTGGATAACAAACAACAAATACTACTACGAATTGCTGGTCCGCCTTCTTCGATTCCTGGTGGAACCGCAGAAAAGGGTGCTATCTGTTCGCTGTGACACCGGCAACCTTTTGGCTGCCGTCAGACCAAGTGAAGGGAAAGGCATCGATATTTGCGCCGAGATGGTGGAAATCGCGCAGCAACGGAACCCATCCCTCAATTTCGCAGTCGCTTTCCCAGACAAGGAAGAGTTTGGGCAGTCATTCAGGCCAGGAGAGAAATTCGACTACATTTTATTTAACGATATAGGCGACACCGTGGATGTACTTCAGGCGTTTCGGAATCTAAAGCCGCTATGCCAGCGGCATACACGGGTGCTGGTAACGACGTACAATCATCTTTGGGAACCGCTGGTCACCTTTGCGGAATGGACCGGGATGAAGGTGCCGCGCACCGAGCAAAACTGGCTTTCCACCGCCGATATTCGGAATTTGTTGAAGCTGGCGGGTTTTGAAGCTCTCGAGACGCATCGAATTGTTCTTTTGCCGAAATATTTGCCACTGCTGTCTGGTTTTTTGAATCATTTTTGTGCACGCCTGCCATTTTTGAGCAAGCTCTGCATGACGCAGGTTGTCGTGGCGCGAGTGGTTCCGCCAGCCGTTGCCTTGGATGACCTTACCGTATCCGTAGTCATTCCATGCAAAAACGAGAAAGGAAACGTTGAGGATGCCGTTCGCCGTATTCCGCCTCTGGCGGGCCGGACGGAGATCATTTTCTGCGATGATCAATCGACCGATGGCACTGCCGCGGAAGTGCGGCGAGTGCAGTCGTGCTATCCGGAAAAGGATATTCGTCTTGAGCAAGGACCGGGAGTCTGTAAGTCACGAAACGTCTGGACAGGTTTCGATGCAGCGAAAGGCGATGTATTGATGATTCTCGATGCTGATCTGACGACAATTCCAGAAGAGCTTCCCTACTTCATCGATGTTATCATTTCGGGACAGGCGGAGTTTGTTAATGGATCGCGGCTGGTCTATCCGGTTCCAAAGGGAGCAATGAACGGAGCGAACATGCTGGGCAACAAATTTTTCAGCGTCGCTTTTACCTATCTCCTTGGGCAAAGGGTAAAAGATACCTTGTGCGGCACAAAGGTTCTTTGGAGAAGCGATTGGGAGCGAATTAGGCCAATGCTGGGAAGTTGGGGAACTGAAGATCGTTGGGGAGACTACGAACTCTTATTTGGCGCCGCGAAACTGAATCTTAAGATTTTGGACTTACCCGTACATTATCAGGAGCGCATTTATGGTTCGACAAAGATGACCAAAGTCTTTCGGAACGGTCTTGTTATGTTAAGAATGTGCTGGCATGGCTTCCTGAAGTTGAAACTTGGCTACTAATCCGGTCTTAGATTTAGATCTTCGAACTGCCTCCAATAAATGGCGCGCGATTTCGAAATCGCACTCATCTGAATATTTTCTGGTGCAAGAACGCATTGCCAAAGAAGTTCAACACGGGCGTTTCCTCGCACAGCACGGGGCAGGGGAGATTTGGAATTGGGAGAGTCCGGCGGGAAAACTTCGCTGGGCCCGGCGGGTTAGGATGCTCAGCAGTCATTTGAAGCCAGGAATGACTGTGCTCGAATTGGGATGCGGCACCGGCACTTTTACTCGGGAACTGGCGCGCTCGGGTGCGAACGTCGTCGCGATAGACGTTTCACCGGAGCTTCTGGAGATCGCCAACGCCAATTGTTCCGCGCCAAATATTCAGTATCAAATCCAGAATGCCTACGCCTTGAGCTATCCTGAAGGAGCGTTCGACTCTATCGTGGGCAGCTCGGTTTTGCATCATCTCGAAATCGAAGCGGCGATACGCGACATGTACCGCGTGTTGAAGCCTGGAGGTACCATCTATTTTACGGAGCCAAACATGCTGAACCCTCAGATTGCGATACAGAAGAATATTCCGTGGATTAAACGAAAGGTTGGCGACTCACCGGACGAGACGGCATTCTTCCGTTGGCCTCTCCGGCGGCTGCTCGAGCAAACAGGCTATCGTGATGTTCGAATCGATCCGTTCGATTTTCTGCATCCAAAAACGCCGGCTGCTCTGGTCGACCGGGTTAAAGCGTTCGGACGATTTCTCGAGAACGTGCCTGGCATCTTGGAATTTGCGGGCTCGCTCTATATCCGTGCGATCAAATGAGCAATGCATCGACGGTCTTGCAGGGCCAGGAGGCGAAAGACCGAGCCGCAACATTGCGTAACCGCGCGCGGCTCGGTGCCAACAAGAATCTTCTTTTTTGGTATCGCGAGCTTTACCGGGATCAATTCAGGGATCTTCCCAATCCGCTGACGCTCTCAATACTCGAGGTAGGAAGCGGCACTTCGCCCCTCAAGCAATTTTTCTCAAACGTTATAACAAGCGATGTGCTTGATCTTGACTATCTCGACCTTGTGTTTGACTGCCACGAGATCGACAAGCTGGATGCAATCCCAGACAACAGCATCGACGTCATCACGCTCACGAACGTGTTACATCATTTGAAAAGCCCTATTGGATTTCTTAACCGCGCTGCAAGCAAATTGAAATCGGGCGGCAAAGTGATCGCGACTGAGCCTTTTTTCTCCGTGTTATCGACTCCCATCTTCAAGTATCTGCACCATGAACCGGTGGATTTCCGCATTTCGAAGCCCCAGCTAGAGAAGGTACGGGGCCCGCTGGCTTCGGCGAACATCGCGTTGCCGTGGTTAATATTTTTCCGGCGGTGTGAATGGGTGGAACGATTGAACGAGAAGTTCGACGTTGCGACTCTTTCGATGCGGCCCTTTAGCGCCCTATCCTACATGGCTACGGGAGGGATCTCGCGCACCCTCCCAATCCCACATTTCGTTTATCGCAGGTTACTTTTGGCGGATCTCGCCATCAGTCGCCGCTTTCCGAGCTTCTGTGCAGCTTTTTTTACTGTGGCCCTCACACGTCGTTGATGTCGAGAGGTCGGTCTGCGTCGCACGGTCCAGAATTATCGTTGTTCCCAAGCGAAGTTGCTTTGTTACGCGTTACTCCCTTTTTCTGAGCAACACGAAACGACCGCGGCGGTCAAGTAGGGTGTAGTCTTCGATGTGAATCCCAGACACCGGGTTTATTGTGTCTGAGCTAATCCTGAGGGGCGCGTAGGCGTCCTCGCTGTCGCCAAGGATCCAGACCGGCGCAGGCCGGTTACGTAGTTGCGTCAGCCAGAAGAGGTTTCGGTCATGTGCGTAGCGAAGAAGAAAAAACGAGGCAACAACCGGTTCCTCCGGCTTGCCTTCCCGGCGGTAGCGCCCGAACACCGCGTCAGCCTGTTGCCGCTCTGATGGCGAGTAAAGGCTAGTCGAACGAAGAAGATAAGCCCCCCGAACAAACCACGGCACGAGGGTGACTTGTGCGCATGTTGATAACGCTGCGATTGCAATTGCGGTAGTAAGTACTGCGGTCTGCATCCGCTTACTACAGTGGGATACAGTTCGTACAATGGAAGCGAACCCTACCAACGTGACACACCAAAGCAGTGCCTCGGTGGGAGCAAATCGTGGCGCCCATAGAAGGTCGTTGCGATTCATGAGCCACGCGACCCCAGTTGTAGGGACACCAACAACCAAGTAGTACGGGCGCAACAAGACTGTTCCAAAGGTACCGACGATCATGATCCAGAGCCATTGACGGACGACACTGCTGCCAAGCCAATGAAAAACATTGGATGCGACAAACATGAAGAGCGCTTCAGGGCTGGAGAAGCGTCCCGGCGCCACGACGCCAATACGGTCAAAGGAATGACGGCCGTACATCGTCGGTGACTGCGCCCAGGAAATCGCCAGCAAAACGGGGATCGCACAAACCGAGAGGATAAGTGCAATCGCTGCAGGCCAGTTGAAACGATAACACGCGGGTTTGCCCGGTGAAGAAAGCCATGTTTCAACGCCTGCTACTATCGCTACCACAGCTGCGGCTATTGGCGCATCCTCCTTCACGCTGATGACAGCTATTGCCGTCACGATTGACGCGATCATCCGCTGCTGAAGCACGAAATAGAAAAGGATTAAACATAACGCCAGGGCAAGAGTCTCGACAAAGAACCCATATCCCGCCTCTTGATAGAACGCGACTGAAAGCGGTGAGATAAGAAGCGCCCCGGCTGCAATGACCGCAACGCGTCCATCAACTGCGAGAAGACGCAGGATCCGCGTTGCCCAGAAGTAAGCCACTCCGACTGATGCGGCAAGCACGAACAGCAAGCCGGGAGCACCGAATGGCTTTGCTATAAGTCCGAGCGGGAGAAGTAAAAAGTAGGCGTGAACAGCAAGGAAGTTCCCAGACCAGTTATCTTGAAGCAAGCCTCGTCCCTCAAGCCAACTTCGAGCAAGCTGAGTATTTACGAATAGGTCCCCCGAATAGCCGAGATCGTAGAAGGTCTTAAGTTTGAGCGCGAAGACCCAAATGGTGATGAACACAGCGAGGCTGAGAGCAACAAAATCCCAGCGATCCCAAGGCGCCGTGAGGTTCAGCTTCGACGTGAACATCTCTCTCCAGCGCAGCTGCATTGGAGGAAGGTATGACTTCTCAACATCTTTTCCAACGATATAGTAGTGTGATGTACCTATCTCTGATGAGAACGACTACTCTGGTGCCGTTATCTTTCCCTAAAGTGTGTATGACCGGAAAGCTCACGACCGCGTTACTGCAGATGGTTGACCGCGGGTCCGTCGGATGGAACTATCAACGCGGCCAGCTTCGGGGCACCAAGTCGCCCTGCGTACGAGGTTCCATTGGTGGATTCCAAATTTGCCAGTAAAACATCAGAACGTATTTACCGTTGTACAACACATGGCAAAGGCTTCTCGCGATACGCTGTATGCGCCTCTAAGGCTGCCACGCGTCTACAACCTGCTGCAAAGCTTAACCGGCGGTAGTCGGGATCGCGCCGATTTTGTAAAAAGACATGTCTTGTTCCGATCCGATGAAAAGGTTGTAGATGCAGGGTGTGGGACCGGCAGCGCATTGGAGTTTCTGCCCCCGGTAAAGTACGTAGGATTCGATCCCAACTCTGGCTACATTCATGCGGCCCAATCAAGATATGGGAGTCGCGGACAGTTTCTATGTGGAGATGCCGACAGCTCGGAAGTGTGGGAGTTAGTGCAGAGTGCCGACACATTCCTTTCGTTTGGCGTGCTTCACCACCTTACAGACTCGCAGATAAGGAAAATATTGAGTCTGGCACAACGGTGTCTGCGCCAAAGCGGTCGCTTCATTTTCTACGAGCCGTGCTTCAGCGCTCGCGATGATGTTTTGGGCCGAATATGTATGAATCTCGACCGCGGCGGAAATATAAAAACCGACCAAGCTTGGCGGGCCTTGCTCTCAGAATATTTCGCGACCTTGGAAGAGCACATTCGCCGTCCCGTGTACTGGTTTCGTTACACGATCCAAGCCTTTATCTGCCGGGATCCGCGCCAGCTGTGATTTTTCTGCTTCTAGCTAGGTAATCAAGAAAGGAACGGGGCTGAAAATCGTAATCACGGCGGGCGAGAGCAATGTCATAGGTTTTGGGTAGAACAAGACGATCGATTTGGTCGCTCTTGAATGGTAAAGGTAACCGTAGCGCCTTTGCCGCACGAAGCATCGTGACTGGCACAGGCAGCACAAAAAGAGGACGCACGGAACTGCGGAGCGCTCGGGCTATCTCAGGAGCTGCGCAGGCGCGCTCAGCACAGATAGTGTAAGTTTGCCCCACACGGCGTCGGCAAATCGTTGCCACTGCGATAAACTGCGCAGCTTCCCGTGCGCTGATGGGCGCATACCTGATTGAACCGCCACAGCGAAAGTCCGGCAGGATGCGTCCTTTTCGCGCAAACGCAATAAGCGCATCAATTCCTTCGTTGTCTGTGGAACCATAAATCTCCGCTGGACGGATAATCGTGTAATTTATCCCACTCTTGCGGACTGCTTCCTCGGCCAGCCACTTGGAACGGCCGTAAGCCCCACCACTCGGATGCGCACAAACTGTACTGATATATACAAAATGATGGGACGACCCGCAGAGAGAAAGCAATCGTTTCGTCAACTCCGTATTCACTTGAAAATATTCGGATGGATTATCTGAATGCGTTACTGCCGCCATGTGTAGAACCACCTGTGCCCTGTGCAATGCCACCGGGCTGCGAGCAATTTCTTCCAGCCCTCCATGGAATAGTTCCATTTCGGCATCCGGAATTTCGATCTTGCGACGGTGGACCACGGCCATGATGCGGACCCGCGACACCAGGCTGCGCAAAACATGTTGCCCGAGTGTTGAACTGCCCCCGGTGATAAAGACCGTCTCCATCAATTCCGTTTCACAACCGATGAATCGAAGTGGAACCGGCATTCGATCATATGTTTTAGAAATTCCAAGACTGCGCCTGGCCTTACGAATGATTTGCGGGCTCCCAAAGAGTGGAACTCGACAGGAATTTCGTAGATACGGAGATTTAGATTGATGCAATTTAAGATTAGCTCGGCATCGATAAACCAGTCGTCAGATCGTAACACCATCTTTTTATAAGCTTCACGAGTCATGATTTTTGGTTTCGAATTGACATCCCGAAGTCTGGCGGAACCGCGAAAGAAGCGATGAAACAGCCAGTTGTAAACGGTTGAAATAAGTCTTCGATAAGAGCTGTCGTGGCGCTCCACGCGGTACGTTTTTACTAGATCAAAATTGTCGCTCTTTATCTTTGCGAAGCAGGAAAATACCGCCTCGACAGGAAACTGGCCGTCGCCATCAATTACGCCGACATATTTGCCGCGGCAGGCTTCGAGCCCACGCCGCATGTCCCACCCCATCGCTCCTTGTTTTGGTTCGGCAAGCACCCGCACGTTCGGCAACCGTTCGGCGAGTTGTTGACAGATCTCCGGCGTCCGATCGATTGAACCTTGCCAGAAATTTGCAACGAGTATCAATTCCCATTCGAATTGAAACAGCGACATTATCTTGTGGAGGTTCTCCACGAATGGGACAATTTCTTCTTCCGCACGATAACAAAGTATCGCAATGGAAAACTCGATGGATGTTTCGACCATTACCTTTCGATGCAAATCATCGCAGACTGATAATCCTGGTCAATTGTGCCAAATGAGATTTCGGCACAACGCATAAGTCCTACCCATGGAAAAGAGCTATGCCCAACACTACGCTCTGCTCGAAGCAGAGCATTGGTGGTTTCGGGCACGCCGGATGATCCTACGAAATTTGCTTTGCCAGCTTGTATGGCCGCCGCAGCCGAGAATTCTGGAAATAGGTGTTGGCCCTGGCCACAATCTTCTGGAGATTTATCCCGCGGATTCACGGATCGAAGGCGTCGAGCCCGACGAGGTGTTGGCGGGAATCGCGGCTGCTCGGGTTCCTGGGCCGGTATTCAACGCCTCGATCGATCAGCTTCCACCGGAAATTCGAGATGGATCGTATGATGGCGTCGCGCTGTTCGACGTATTGGAGCACATCGAAGATGACGCTCGCGCGCTGCAGATCGTATATCGCAAGCTAAGACCGGGCGGGCGCATTGTGGTCTCGGCGCCAGCGTACATGTGGTTATGGGGACAGCAGGATGTCGTTAATCAGCACTACCGACGGTACACTTCGCTCGAGCTTAGGCGGAAGCTGCAGGCGTCCGATTTTGTTATTGAACGCGTAACGTACTTTAACACGATCCTGTTCGCGCCGATAGCCGCTGTTCGCCTTCTCGCGCGCTGTAGCGGTAAGCCGCACGAAAAAGAGGGAGATTTTGCTCATGTCCGCAAGTCGTCAAATGCAGTCTTGCTTAGCGCGTTTGCCGCAGAACGGCTCTTCTTGCGACACTTCAACTTTCCATTTGGCGTTTCGATCTTCACTGCGGCGCGAAAATCCGAGCCAGGCGCCTAACCCTCGTACGAAACGTAGCTTCTCAGGAGGACTTAATAGCAGTTCGGCGGCCGAGCGGCTCATTACGCAGCAATCGCCGCTGTCCGTCTGGACGGGGCTATCTGCCAGAAAGAAAAAGAGCGGTAAGAAAGAAATAAAGGAACTGCTTTCCCTTCGTCTCGGATCGACTGATTCGCACACCATAGACCACATTGGCTTTCTCTCTCAGCAAGAGGTGATACATTTCTAAAAGGACTTCCGATTCATCTTGCAAGTCCGCGTCCAAACTCCAACGCACTTTCCCGATACGAAGGACGAACCGGCCGAGATCGCGCTTTGATGGCCGAAGTTGCGGGTCAAAATAAAAAGCTTCACCGATGGATCGATGCGAGCTTACTCTTCCATAAAGTTTGTGCTTCCATTGGTTGATCCGTCGCTCACAAAGAGCAGTTCCCACGCGACTGCCCGATTTTCAATTTTTCGGGCACGCAACAACGGCAAACCTGTACCTCGTTCAGGATCAGGATGCGAAATCAGGGCCGTTCATCGCTTTGGTAGTAAATCTTCTATGACGGGCGAGATGGCTTGCGAACAACAAAAAGTTTTCATTGCTGCCCAATGCGCTTATCCTTCCCTAAGGTGTGTATGACCACAAAGCTCACGACCGTGTTACTCGAGCTTGCCCGAAGCTAATGTCGGTAACTTCAGTCTTACGTGGTGCTGCTAATAAGGTGTACGAACACGCCTTTCCCATCTATCGACCGCTTTATGCCGCCTACAAGACCTACGCTGATCGTGCGGAGCGAGAACTACTAAGGAAGATTTTGTTTCAAGGTGCTGTCGTCGTAGACGTCGGCGCTAACATCGGAATTTATTCCCGGTTTCTTTCCCGCTGTGTTGGTCCAACCGGCCTGGTTCATTCCTTCGAACCATCG
>Ga0134087_10000247_pt1 | contig 12065 bp, 10 predicted proteins | sample 15_taG_23_FD_109981 | JGI IMG/M metagenome (GOLD analysis project Ga0134087, IMG submission 109981) | Grasslands soil microbial communities from the Angelo Coastal Reserve, California, USA - 15_D_Glu_20cm_5_24_1 metaG | ecosystem: Environmental > Terrestrial > Soil > Grasslands ... | reverse complement strand
TGTCAGATTTGGAAAAGACCGCGCGCGTCCGTAGGCCACAATTGAAGGGTTAACGGCGGCACTACCAATAAAAGCGATGCACCATTTTTTTGCAGGGTTGTCCGCCTCGTTTGTTCATAATCCAATCGCTCGCACAGCAAGTTTATTTCGAAAACAGCAACCCGCGACATCCCGAACCGGCTAGCCCCCTAGTGCCTCAAGATGTAATCATCAGATGAAGCACTTGGGTTTTCTGATTTTTTATTCGGGACTACTAGGTACTAGAGCCTAGGGCCTGGGACTAGGTACTAGGAGGTTAGCGGCTGAAATCGATTCAGCCGAGTCAGCAGAATCAGCAATTGGATTTGGTGGGCGGCTGCAACGCCGTGATTCCACGGGACTTCGATCCCGCCCTTACCAACCCGCAGGAACAAAGGGGATTTGATGACTCTTGACCTCGAAAAGAGGCTTTGACCTCAATTGAGTTCGGAGGTGGGCAATAGGGCGAATCTGGTCCATTTGCGGACATTATAGATAGCCCCTCCCGTTCCCGGCTTTCCATGCGACCCTTGAAGCCAAGGAGTGGCACTACGAGAATGGAGACATCTCCACGTTTGAAGAGTGCGTCTTCGTGATGGATGCCTACTTGACGGCGCCGACGGTGAATCCGGCGATGAAGCGGTCAAGAAACAGGTTGTACATGAACGCGATAGGAAGACTGGCGATCAGGCAGGCGGCCATAAGCGCTCCCCAGTAGTAGACATCTCCGCGAACCAAAAAGATGGGGATGCCCGTCCCGATCATCTGATTCGATTCGGAAGAGATGAAGGTTAAGGCATAGACAAATTCCTGAGTTACCAGGGTAAATGTGAAGATCACCACGGTGAGAATTCCCGAGACGGAAATGGGAATCACCAACTTGACGAAAGCGCCGAAACGCGTAAGCCCGTCCACCATTGCCGCGTCTTCCAGCTCCTTGGGGATGGACTTGAAGAAACCCATGAGAAGCCAGATGGAAAAGGGAACCGTGAAGGTCGGGTAGACAAGAATTAGCGCCCACAAGGAGTCCTGCAGGCCGAGATACGCCACTACTCTGGAAAGCGGAATGAAGAGCAAGGTCGGAGGGACGAGATAGGTGAGAAAGATGCCGATGCCGAGACGCTCTCCCCAGCGCCCGGAAAGCCGCGCAAGTGAATAAGCGGCGGGCACGGCCAGCAGCAAGGTGATGGCAACGACGACGACACCGACGAATGCGGTGTTGCCGAGCCAGCGGACGAATCTAGTTTCCGTGAAAAGAAAGTTCAGATGATCAAGAGTAGGTTTGGCATTAAACAGGAAGGGGTTGTTCTCCATTGTGTAGAGATCGAGATTCTGCTTAAAGCTGGTAATCAGCATCCAATAAAAAGGGAAAGCCAAGAGGATGGTGAAAGTAGCGAGCACGAAAACATGGACGAGCTTGCCCCAGAACCGCTGGGAAATTCCCTTGGCCATCAGTTCACCTCAGTGCGATGAGCGACGCGCAGCATGAAATAGGCAATGATCACCAGCAAAGGTACAAGGAAGAGCGAGATGGCGGCACCGGCGGCGAGGTCGCTGCCCTGAATGCCCACCGCAAAAGCAAGGGAAGGCAGGGTCTGCGTCGAGTCGAACGGCCCGCCGGCGGTAAGGATATAGACGACTGTCATGTCCGTGAAGGTAAAGATAAGCCCGAAGAGCACGGCCACGCTGATGATGGACCACATCATGGGAATTACGATCTGGAGCTCCGTGCGCCAGAAGCCGGCTCCATCCACGGCGGCGGCCTCCGGAATGTCCTTGGGGATAGCTGTGCGCCCCGCAAGCAAGATGACTGTGGCGAAGGGCATGAGACGCCAACTGTGGACCAAGAGCACGGAAGCGATGGCGAGTCGAGGTTCGCCGAGCCACATGGGAGCGCTGAAGGGCTTGTAAATGTGCACTGCCACGAGGACCCAAGTAATCACGCTGTAGATCGAATCAAGGATCCATTTCCAACCGATGGCGCCGAGCGCGATGGGCGCAACCCAGGGCAGTAGAATCAGAAAACGGATCAAGCCGCGGCCGCGGAAGGGCTTTTCCAAGAAAATGGCGAGAATACTGGCGCCGACGATCACGACGATTTGGGAGCCGATGGTGAAGATAAACGAATTGCGTATGGCGATGCGAAAACTGGGGCTTTGCAAGATGCTGCGGAAGTTTTCCAAGCCAACGAAATGCATTTCGGCGTTGCCGATACGAGCGTCGCTGAAAGCATAAAAGATGGCAAGAACAAAGGGTCCACCGACGAGCAGTAAAATGTAGAGAATCGCCGGTGAAAACATGGCCGCGCCCAGCAACGGACTCTGAGCCGCACCGATGGACCTTATTTTGCCCTGCACTACTGCCACGACACGGCCCTCGGCGCAACGCGCTTTTCCGAAGAACGATCGAAAAATTTCAAGTGAGACTGCGGGACGGCAAAGTCATACATGCCGCCCAACTGGAGATTCTGCGCAGAGGAAAGGCGCGAGAAGACTTTCTTCCCCTCAAGCTTCCCCCCGACCAAGGTGCCGGAAACAACCCACTCCGAACCCAAGTATTCGATGTTTTCGACTTTGAACCGGAACGGAACCACGGGATCGGTTATTGTGGGCGCGGGCTGGAAATGCTCGGGGCGGAAACCGACGATTACATCGCCAAGCTCGGCGAGATTCATCGGCGGCGAGCCGAGAAAGGTGGCGACGAAAGTGTCAGCAGGATTGTCATAGACATCGGTGGGAGTGCCGAGCTGGCGAACAACACCTTTGTTGAGCACCATCACGCGGTCGCCCATGGCCATGGCTTCCACTTGATCATGCGTGACGTAGATGGTCGTGGTACCGACGCGGCGATGAAAACGCTCAAGCTCTTCACGCGCGGAGGCGCGGAGCTTGGCGTCGAGGTTGGAGAGAGGCTCGTCGAGAAGAAAGACGGCCGGTTCGCGGACGATGGCGCGGGCCAGAGCGACCCTTTGCCGCTCACCACCGGAAAGCTCCCGCGGCTTGCGATCGAGGAGCGCGCCAATGCCAAGGAGCGACGCCGCCCATTCGACCTTTTCCTTGTGGAGTTCTTTCTTTACGTTCTGGGCCTTCAGCGGAAACGCAATATTTTTGTACACAGAGAGATGCGGATAGAGCGCATAACTCTGGAAGACCATGGCGATGCGGCGTTCGCGCGGCGAAAGATCGTTGACGACTTGGCCGCCGATGAGAATTTCGCCGGATGTGGGAGTTTCCAGCCCGGCGATCATCCGCAAAAGCGTCGTTTTTCCCGATCCCGAGGGCCCTAGGAAAACGAGAAACTCGCCTTCGCGAGTTTCGAGATTCACGTGGTTGACGGCTCCGGGTTGTCCTTCTTTGAATACCTTTGTCAGATGCCGTATCTCGACAACAGCCATCAGCGCTCCGTTCCGTCATTTCCATCTGGCAAAGATACGCTTGTATTCCTCTTCCGCAGCCGTGGCGGCATTCTCCGCAGTTTCGTCGCCGCGCGCCACTTTCGCGAACATAGTGGGAATGACCCAAGCTTTAAAAGCTTCGTCAATGGCGGCGGTACCGTAACCGGGATAACCCACGTTTGTCGCCCAATCGAGAACGTTGCCGAGGGCCTTATATTTGTCCGGGGGATTTGCCCGCGGATCATTGGAGATTTCCTGCTTGAGGTTGGGCACGGTGCCCGGGAAGCACGGGAAATTGTAAAACTGGCCGCCGATAAAGGAGTCATGGAAGGCGTCAATGAAATCGATCAGGAATTGTTGCGCGCCGTCTTTGTTTTCGGCGAAGTCCCAGATGAGATAGCAGTCCATGACATGCTCGGCGGCGATGCGGCGCACCGGCCCTTTCGGCGCGGCGCAGATCATGATCTTGCTGTCGATGGGCAGATGTTCGCGCTCGGACTGGCGCGTGATGGAGATGGCGTTGGCGACATAAGAAACGCGGCCGGCGAGCATGGCCTGGTTGTTGGATGGCGGAGTCCATGTGAAGACCTCGGGCGTTTCCGATTCCTGATAAAGCGCCTTCATGAACTTCAGAGCTTCAACGGTCTCCTTGGAATTGATGGTGACATTGCCGGCTTCATCCTGCTCGGCGCCCCCAAAGGACCAAAGGAGTGCGCGCATGGCCATGCTGGTATCGAGTTCTTGCGAGAGCCCCAACCCGCAAGGATGGCCGGTCTTGTCGCGGATTTTCTTGGCGCCGACGCGCAGATCTTCGTAAGTATCTGGGCCATTTGGGAAGCCGGCGTCGGTCCACCAGTCTTTGTGCCAGTTGCCGGGATCAGGGACGTAGGAATCGGAAAAAGCGAAGTAGCGCTTCGTTTTTGGATTGTAAGTAGACTTATGCGCGAGATCGATCTTCTTGCCGTGCTTCTTCTCCACTTCCTGGTATACATGCGCCATGTCGATGGTTTGCTTTTCGTAGGCCGCGGGAGGCGAGAGCAACATAAAAAGGTCGTGACCCTTCATTGCAGAGGCCTCGGAAGCAGCCTTGGCCGGAAGGTCGACAAGGTTGATGTGGTCGACGATCACATTCGTATCGTGCTTTTGTCCCCATTGTTTGCAGAAGGTTCCGTCGAACCAGGTGTCGTAGGCGGGAACGAAATGGCTCCACTGAAGAATTTTCAGAATTTTTTGCTCAGCTGCCGCGCGTTCTGGGAACAGAAAAAAAGGGCCGGAACCGACGCCGGCTGCGAGAGCCCCGCTCCCCGTCAACTTGATAAAGTCCCTGCGTGAAAGCCCTTCCTGCTCTTTCTTAGTCATCTTGCTACCCTCCGACGAACAAATGGGCCTGGGAAAGTTCACTTCAAGAGGAGAAGCACTTTGCCCGAACCGATAATGCTACCGCGCAGGCACGCGAGTCAATTCCTTGAAACTCCCGCGCCGTGGCGTTTCCGCGGGACGGAAATGCTTCCAACATCCCATCCCGCGGAACGCGTGCCATGCTCAGTCTGTTACCGAATGAGAGATGTTTCCTTCCGAGGCCGACGGGCCCCCACGGAGCCCAACTCCAAGGGGCTTCTCGGAGGCTCCCGATGACCTTCCTTTGCTCAGAATGTGAAGACCGTTCCGAACTCGTTGCGCCACGAGTGCGCTTGAGTTGCCGGAATGCCTCGGAAGATCTTTCCACCATGATTTGCAGCCCGCGTGTCGATGTAGCTCACTTCGTGGATGATTGACATCCAGGCGTTCACTTTGTAGGTGAGCGACGCCGTGTCGAGGTCGGTGCGCGCCAACCCGTTTCCCTTGCGACTGTCCCTGGCGATAGCGCGGTCCGTTCCATAGGCAACGTGCAGCACCCAGCCTGCATTGTGGCCTCCCGGATCTGCGTGGAAGATTCGCGACAGCGGGAAGCTCAGCTCTGAGAAGCCACCCTGACCGCGGATGGGACGGAGACTAGCGATGCTGATGGGACTGCCGTTGCAATTTAGAGGCGTGCCGGTTCCACCCGCGCAACCGAACGGAATGCTGCGGCCACTAAAGCTCAACGCCGCATTCGCGGCCCCAAGCGTGGTCGTGCCGTTCAGGTCGGCAAAGACGTCGTTGAGTTGCCCACCGAAGGGGAATCGCATATCGTCGCCGCTGTAGTACTTCGTAACCCAGGTAACCCACGGTGTTGGCAGTTGTGCCTCCGCCGTCCAGATGTTCTGAGGATTACCCACCTGGACGCCGTGTGGGAATGTGGTAAGAACGGAGCACGGAGGTGTGGCACAACCGGTGGACCCGGCAATGACGGTGGCCGAGAGGCTGCTGGCGGGAATAATCTCATTCATCCGCGCATGGTGGCCGCTGACGATGAGTTGCGCAGGCGCAACAGCCTGCCAGGTATGCGAGAGCGGAAATTGCAAAACGACCCGGGACTCCAAAGCAGGCTGGTTGCTTTCTGCGCCTGCCCGGTCGCCAAAACGCGCCCGCTGCTCGTCGGTTAGACTCGCTGAGCCGGCTACCGGGAGCACGATGGCGAACTCGGGTTGGATCTTTAGATCGCCCCTGTGAAATTGAACGCCCGTGCGGAACATTGGCGCCCGCTCCCAGAGGGCGCCCATTCCGATCGCCGTCCCAGTGCTCTCGTAGAGGGCTGGCAGAGTCGAAGAATAGAGAGTCCAATCCTGGCCGAACTCCGCGAACCACGGCAGGCTTCCACCCAGCTTGGTGTCGAGCCGCGCCCATGCGAGCCGTGTTCGGAATTCACCGTTCCGAATTGAGCTGATATTTACACTGTTCGCGTTTGTGAAATCGCCCTCGTAGTCAGCCTCGATCCTGCCAGTGAGCACCAGGTTTGAGTCCTTAGGAGCCCATTCGAACTGGCTGCCGATCCGGAAGCTGCGTGCTTTGATATGGAATTGCGGGTCGGATGTGGGGCCCGTGTCGCCGAGCAGGAGTGGGAGTGGAAAGTCGTTGCTGCCGAACGTGGAGCCGCCGCTCGACGTTGTGTCTTCGACAGCGCTGGCTTTGAAGAACCCGTACAACTTCACACTCGCCCCACTGCCCAGCTTGATATCAGGTATCAGCCCGCCTTGCTTCGGGACGTCAATCGGCAAGACGCGCACTGGCGCCACCGCGGGGACTACTTTCGGTTCTTGGGGCGGTGGCGTCCTGGCGGGACCGACACTCGCCACATTGTTGAGAGGTACGCGATATACGGCAGCGACTACATTGGGACTTGAGGAGGCCGGAGCAGAAGCGTTTATCACGCTCGCCGTGCTCACAGTCAGGTCGTAGTCGGCTTGGGAGATTACGCCCTTCATGAGGAGCAGCTTGGCAAGTCGCTGGTCCGTATCGCTGGCAGACGATGCTTGGGCGAGCTGCGCCACGTCGTCAGCCGTTAGGATTCCCTTGGCCTGGAGAACGCGAACCAGCATATTCACGGCAGGCGTACCGCCCGTCCGCTCTTGCGCAAGTGCGCTTCGACACCACGCCACGGTTATAAACGAACACACCAGCAGAAACATCATGAGCCGAAATGCTTTCACTCTCATCTGGATACCCCCTGAAGACTCGCGATGGGAGCGCGAGTCAGATTATCTAGACGTAAAGAGCCCAAAACCCCATCTACATATCTACCCATCTGCCGATTGTCAAGAAATCCTTAATAACCTTTATGCTATCTGAAGGGTCAATTGAAATTAGGAGGCAAAGCGCCCGTCGGCAACATTTAGGCCATTCGGCCATGAGCTCAAAACTAAACGTAGGGGATCTCTGTCATTCGCCATGCTCCTGTGGGCGCCCGAACGCAGGGCAGATGTTCAGCAAACGGTGTGACCAGAACACTCAGCTCCGTCGAAGGGCAGAAGATCCAACCAGGCGTGCGATACCCACTGTAAAGAAATCCATCCCCGGACCCGGTCGAGCACTGCATGCCTTCGTGAACGTAGGGCCACAATCGCGCGTGGGTTCGATCCTCACTGCCCCTACCAACCCATTAGCTCAGAATGACTTAGCGATTTCGCGAGGCGGCAATAATAAAATGAGCCTCTTGGGTGGCACCTATGGCTCTCGCGAACGGGAAATCAGTTCCAACGATGCCAAGCGCGGCGATGACTGCCTACAAGGCGTTACTAATTCGGCCAACTTCCTCCAACCCTGTTCTGGCCAGCGACGGCCACTTGTCCGGCCCCCGGGGAATCCGGGTTCGTCACTATCCCGAACCCGTTTGTGGACAGGACTATTATGTAGGCTCCGGGTCCGCCAGCAGATTGGTTGTGTTCAGCGGAAGATCCGCTCACGCGAATTGGTCCGGAGAGATGCAATTTGCCATATTTCCAGGTGAATCTCTCTATTGACTTCCGACTCTTGACACACGTACGCGGTGGCGGTTGGAAAGAGATTTTCTCTTCAACTGCGAATTGTCAGTTGTCGATCTCCGTGCCGCGGGCCTACGTACTATTGACAAGCACTCCGCCTTTCTATACTTTCCTTAGTAATCCGGAAGAGACGGTCCCTCCCCTGATTCCTGCCGGTGGCCAGGCTCAATTTCCGATCCATTTTCGCGACTCGGAGGGACGGGATGTGGTCGAAAGAAACGAGAGTCTGCCTGCGCACGCTCACAGGATTGGCGATGGCCCTTGCTATTGCTGGTCCTTGTGCAGGCCAAAACTTCAGTGCGGCCGCCGTTGCCCTTCGGACCACGATAATCAAACCTGACAGTCTAACGCTTGGGCCTCATACAAACAGGTCTCACTCAGACACCTTCGAGCCAATCCAAGCGCATACAACGTACGAGACGATCCCTAGAGGAGGTCCTTGTGCGCACTTCGAATCCTGTCAGCTTTTCAAGAAGGAATGGTGCAAGCGTCACTACTCCCGATGTGGCCTCGCCAATCCCCACGCCAGGCCCACCTCTTCCATTCACGCCTGAAAAGCCCGAAGCGCGTGTGCGAAAGATCCTTCGGATGGTTGAAACGGGGACGACCTTCACAATCCGCAACTTGGCCCTCGAATTCCACCTGAGCCCTTCGTATCTCCAGCGACTGTTCAAGCACCAGACCGGCGTTTCCATGGGCGAGTGGTTAAACGAACAAAGGCTTCAGAGAGCAGCGCACCTTCTAGCGAGCACTTACATGAGCGTCAAGGAAATTGCCCACGCCATTGGATACGAACATGCTTCCAGCTTCATCCGTGCGTTCGAACGACGCTTTGCGCAGTCTCCGTCGCACTACCGGAAACAAAGCGACTCCACAAAATGCTAACAAATGACAGCCAATGCTAATTCCTTGCACTTGTAGTTCCCACGCGGCGGGTAGTAAATAGCTTTCTCTACCGAACAGGTAGCGTCTAGCAATAGCTCACATCCGGCGAGAGACTCCTCGGTTGCTAGAGCTATGGATGTCTAGAAGTGCGCCAAAGAGGGGGGATGGTGCGCTTCGCAAGCGAAGGAGACCAAGAATGAAAACAAAAAAGGTCGCATCGGTTCTCGGATTGCTTACGGCGCTGTTCTTTCCGGGAATAGCGCTGGCCCAAACCGATCCGGGAGTACGCAGCAACACAGGAGTGAACGCAGGCCAGCCGCTCGCCTCCGTCACCGCCAATGCAAACGACTTGGCTTTCTTCCAAACAGGACTCGCGCAGTTCAACGAACACCAAACCGTTACTGGCGATAACCCAGGCCTGGGACCACGGTTTAACTTGGACTCGTGTGGGGCATGCCATTCGCAACCCGCCCCGGGCGGAACCAGCCCGGCCTCCGGTATCTTCCCCAATGTCGGGCCGAACCCCCAAAGCCAGGTGATCGCCAACGGGGTCGTGAATGGCAGCACTAACCCCATCCCATATTTCGTCCTAGCCAACGGTCCGGTGCGCGAAGCACGGTTCCCGTTCTTCTTTGACCAATTCGGTAATCCCAACCCCAACGCGCCCAACGGGGGAGTAGAAGACCTGTTCACCGTCTCCGGCCGCGCTGATTCCGGTGCCTGCAGCCTGCAACAGCCGAGCTTCAATGCTGCGAGGGCGACAAACAACATCATCTTCCGCATTCCCACACCCACGTTTGGCGCGGGTCTGATGGCAAACATTGACGACTCAACCCTGCTGGCCAATCACGCGGCCCAGGCACACAATGGTGTCGGCATCAGCGGTACCTTCAATCACAACGGCAGCGATGGCACGATCAGTCGTTTTGGCTGGAAGGCCCAGAGCAAGTCGCTGATGATCTTCGCTGGCGAGGCCTACAACGTGGAGATGGGCATCTCCAACGAACTGTTTACGCAAGATCGCCCGCTGCCGGGTGAGGACCAATTGGGAAGCGGGCTTCCAGCCAGCTGCTTGAACCTCGCCGGGATCGGCTACCCCGAGGACGTTACCCACTCCGATGGCACCAGCGCTTCCACCGTCACCAGCGACGTCGGGCTGTTCAATACCTTCATGCAGTTCCTGGACCAGCCCACACCCTCCACTACCTCGCCGGGAGGAGCAACCTCTATCGCTAACGGTCGCAGGCTTTTTAGCGCCGTGGGTTGCGCCATTTGCCATACGCCGTCGCTCACCACCCAGCCCTCTAAGCTAACGGCTGGTTTGGGCAACGCTACTGCCAACCTGTTCTCCGACATTGAGATCCATCACATGGGGGCAACGCTAGCGGACAACGTCTCCCAGGGTGGCGCAGGCGGTGACCAGTTCCGAACGGCTCCTCTGTGGGGGCTGGGACAGCGCATCTTCTTCCTGCACGACGGCCGTTGCAGCAACCTGCTCTGTGCTATCGAGGCACATCGGAGCAACGGAGGCGAAGCCACCACCGTGGAGGCGATCTTCGACCAAATCCTCACATCTAGCCAGCAGCAGGATATTCTGAACTTCCTGCGCTCGCTGTAATTTGTTATCGCGACTACTCTGGCCGAGACACGAAAGTGTCTCGGCCGGTTTTTCCGTTTTGAAACATCGGCGCTCTGAATATGTATACAAAATTCTCGATTTCCTTAGTGCTTCTTGCTTTATCCGTATCGCTGCTTGCCCGGGCGCAGAGCGCCCCTCAGAGCGGAGGCGACTTTTCCGACAATCCGCAAGCAAGAAAGCTGCCGAGAGAGGCCATACTGGTTAAGGGCGCCTGGTGGGGTGCCAGCGATTCGGTGACGGCTCTTCCGGAAGGCGGGAGAATGGCCAACAATGTTTATGCCAACCCGTATTTTGGTCTCGCCTACACCCTATCCCCGGATTGGACTGAGAAGTACACCGGCCCGCCTCCTTCGGACAGCGGTTACTACGTGCTCGCACAGATCCGGCCTGCGGAAACATTCAAGGGAACAAGCCGGGGCACTATTTTGATTACCGCACAGGACCTGTTTTTCACGCTCACCCCGGCCGGGAACGCGCTGGAGCTGATCAACTACACCAAGGATAATTTGAACACGGAGTACAAAGTGGAACAACCGCCGACGCTTGTGAGGATCGCCAGCCATTCCTTTGTCCGCTTTGAGTACGTTTCGCCAGTGGCCGAGCTACATTGGTACCTGCTGGCCACTCAAATCCGCTGCCACATGGTCCAATTCGTGTTCACGAGCCGCGACACCAAATTGCTGGAAAGCCTCATCCGGGAAATGAACAAGATGAGCTTGCCCGAAGAGGCTGGTCCCATTTCCGGGAGGGGCGGCGGTGATGTTCCTGTGTGCATCAAGGATTACGCAAGCGGCGAAAGCATAAGGGAGAGAGTTGATCCGGTCTTCGCCGAGCGCCGATTCAATCCTGTTCCGGTCCGGATCATCATCGATAAAGAAGGCAAGGTAAAGCACGTTCATTTTGTCAGCGCCTTCCCTGACCAGGCAAAGGCCATTACAGATGCCCTGCTTCAGTGGCGGTTCAGACCATACTTGCGGGACGGAAAGCCTGTGGAAGTAGAAACCGGCATCATGTTCGGACGTGCGCCACGCCAACCGACATCTTCGGCAGCCGAGGCGGTAAACGAATGATTAATCCTCGTCTGGACGGCAGCCGATGCTGTATACATGAAGATGCTCTTTTTTGCAGTGCCGCTTGCCTTCATTGCAGTCGGAGCTGTGGGCGCGAACACTATCACCGGCACGGTCCGAAATCAGAGCCGAGGCGAACCCGCTGCTGGCGATGAGGTGATCCTTGTCGGGCTGGATCGAGGAATGCAGGAGGAAGCACGCGCGAAAACGGGTGCACAAGGGTCGTTTGCACTGAGTGTTCAATATCCTGACAAACCGTACCGTACGCGTGGTTCACCAGGGAGTCAGTTATGATCAGCAAGCTTCCGCCGGTAACGCTCTGTCCATCCAAGTATTCGACGCGGCGCGGCGAGTGCGGGGCCTGACCGGTAGTATCGAGATCCTCCGTGCCGCAACCAACGGAAACTCGCTTCACGTCTCTGACCTGGTCGAACTCAAAAACGAGTCTAGGCCGCCCCTGACGCAGGCGAGTCAGCGCACATTCGAAGTGTATCTGCCTGCAAATGCCAAGATTGATTCTGTGCTGGCGGCGGGTCTGGGGGAGACGGGCGTCGTGATTTCCGCGGCTGCCGTGCCGACGAGCCGGGACACTACACGGTGAATTTCCCCTTGCGCCCGGGAGCAGCCAAGTTGGCCTTCAATTATGACGAGCCGTACGA
>Ga0134087_10000239_pt1 | contig 12207 bp, 8 predicted proteins | sample 15_taG_23_FD_109981 | JGI IMG/M metagenome (GOLD analysis project Ga0134087, IMG submission 109981) | Grasslands soil microbial communities from the Angelo Coastal Reserve, California, USA - 15_D_Glu_20cm_5_24_1 metaG | ecosystem: Environmental > Terrestrial > Soil > Grasslands ... | reverse complement strand
GGCGTACGTGGCGTCCGCGGCCGAGCCCGCGCCTGCGCCGGCGGCCGAGCCGGCACCGCCGCCGGTGGTCGAGGCTGCGCCTCGACGCCCGCTCGACCCGCCGCCTCCACCCGTGGCCGATCCGCCGGCACCGGATCCCGCGCCTGAAGTCGAGCCTGCGCCGGCCCCGCCGCTTCCTCCCCGTCGCGCGGCGGTCCCCCGGCCGAAGGAGCATCACGCGACGCCCGCGACCGGCGGCACGGCGGGCTTCAACGGGGAGCGCATCTCCCTGGACTTCAAGGACGCGGACATCCAGAACGTGCTCCGCGTGCTGGCCGACGTGAGCCACCTGAACATCATCGCCACCGACGACGTGAAGGGGAAGGTGACGCTCCACCTGACCGACGTCCCATGGGACCAGGCGCTCGACCTCGTGCTGCGCTCGAACCGGCTCGAGATGAGCCGCCAGGGGAACGTCGTGCGCATCTCGACCGTGGCGCGGCTCAAGGAGGAGCGCGAGGCGTTGCGGGCCGCCCAGGAGGCGGAGCGGGAGCTCGAGCCCCTGCGCGTCAAGTACGTCAAGGTCAACTACGCCCGCGCCGACGACGCGCTCGTCGACAAGGTGAAGGGCGTGCTCAGCGAGCGCGGCAGCGTCACCTTCGACGACCGGACGAACACGATCATCGTGCGCGACATCCCGCACGGCCTCCAGGACGCGGGCGAGCTGATCCAGCAGCTCGACACGCAGAGCCCGCAGGTGCTGATCGAGGCCAACATCGTCGAGGCCACGGAGGACTTCGCCCGCGGGCTCGGCGTGCAGTGGGGCTATCGGTTCAACGCCGGGCCGCAGACCGGCAACCCGACCGGCCTCAACTTCCCCGGCACGGTCGGCCTGGGGGGCTCGGGGCTGGGAACCGGCTCACCCACCGGGGGGCTCAACGGCGCCCCGGCGCGCGGGCTGCCCTTCCTGGCCGACTTCCCGATCCCCGGCAACTTCGGCTCGGGCTTCGGCGCGAACAACGGCTCGGCGCTCGACCTGGCGCTCGGCTCGCTCGACGGCTCGCAGGCCCTGACCGCCCGCTTGACCGCTCTCGAGGAGCAGGGCAAGGGTAAGGTCGTCAGCCGCCCGCGCGTCATCACGATGAACAACGTGGCGGCGACGATTCAGAGTCTCACGATTCTCCGTGTCAAACTCCCCTCGACCGGCACCGTCATCAACACCGGCACGGGCGGCGCGGCGGGGTCGGCGAGCACCGCGACGGAGAAGATCAACACCGGCATCACGCTCGTCGTCACGCCGCAGGTGTCCCAGGACGGCTTCGTGCTGATGAGCATCTACGCCAAGTCGAGCCAGCCCGACTTCACGCACACGGTCGACAACATCCCGAACGAGGTGAGCCGCGAGGCGAACTCGAACGTCCTGATCAAGGACGGCGAGACGGTCGTGCTCGGCGGCATCTACCGCAACACGTCCAACGACGCCGAGTCGGGCCTGCCCTACCTGCGCCGCATTCCGGCCCTCGGCTGGCTCTTCAAGCGCCTCCTCCGGAGCCACCACCACGAGGAGCTGCTCGTCTTCCTCACGCCGAAGGTCGTGTCGCCGGGAGCGGTCCAGCTGCCCCCTGCCGAGCGCCTGTGGGAGGAGCGGCGGCAGGGCGGGTGAGGCACGGATGGCACTCCGCTACTTCACCGCCGGGGAGTCGCACGGGCCCGGTCTGACCGCCATCGTCGAGGGCTTCCCGGCCGGGGTGCCCATCGACGTCGAGGCGATCAATCGAGACCTGGCCCGGCGCATGGGCGGTTACGGTCGTGGCGGCCGGATGAAGATCGAGCGCGACCAGGCGGAGCTGCGGTCGGGGGTGCGCTGGGGCGAGTCGCTGGGCTCGCCGATCACCCTCTGGATCGAGAACCGCGACTGGGTGAACTGGGAGAAGAAGATGTCGCCGCGGGCCGAGGATCGCGACCCGGGGCTGGCGGTGACGCGCCCGCGGCCGGGCCACGCCGACCTCGCCGGCGCGCTCAAGTACAACCACCGCGACGTGCGCAACGTCCTCGAGCGCGCGAGCGCGCGCGAGACGGCGGCGCGCGTCGCCGTCGGCGGGCTCGCGAAGTGTCTGCTCGAGCCCTTCGGCATCCGGGTTCACGGCTGGGTGGCCGAGATCGGCGGCATCTCCGCGAATCACGGCGCGCTGGCGGTCGAACAGATCGCCGAGCGGGCCGAGGCATCGGCCGTCCGCATGGCCGACCCGGAGGCCGAGCGCCGCATCATCGACCGGATCGACGAGTGCAAGCGGAGCGGCGACACGCTCGGCGGGGTCGTCGAGACGGTGGTCACCGGCCTGCCGCCCGGGCTCGGCAGCCATGCCCAGTGGGACCGGAAGCTCGACGGCCGGCTCGCGCACGCGCTCATGAGCGTGCAGGCCGCGAAGGGCGTGGAGATCGGCCTCGGCTTCGAGACCGCTCGCCGTCCGGGCTCGAAGGTGCACGACGAGATCTACTTCGATGAGGTCGCGAACCGCTTCCTGCGCCGCACGAACAACGCGGGCGGGACCGAGGGCGGCATGTCGAGCGGTGAGCCGCTGGTCGTGCGCACCGCCTTCAAGCCGCTCTCGACCCTGATGAGCCCGTTGCACTCGGTGGACATCGACACCAAGGACGAGGCGAAGGCTGCGATCGAGCGGTCGGACGTGGTCGCCGTGCCGGCCGCCGCGGTGATCGCCGAGGCGGTGGTGGCGTTCGTGGTCGCCGACGCCTTCGTCGAGAAGTTCGGGGGCGATTCGCTGGCCGAGATCCGTCGCAACCTCGACGGGTACCTCGAGCAGGTGAGGCGCTTCTAGCCGTGGCCCGTCTCATCCTGACCGGCTTCATGGCGACCGGGAAGACGGAAGTCGGCCGGCTGCTCGCGCGCCGGCTCGGCCGCCCGTTCGTCGACACCGACGGGCTCATCGAGGCCGCGGCTCGGCGCTCCGTCGCGCAGATCTTCGCCACCGACGGCGAGGCGCATTTCCGGGCGCTCGAGCGCCATGCGGTCGAGGAAGCGTGCGCCGTCCCCGACGCGATCATCGCCACCGGGGGCGGCACGCTGGTCGACGCCGAGAACCACCGCCGCCTGGCGGCAGCGGGGCCGGTGGTCTGCCTGACCGCCTCGCCCGAGGAGATCGCCCGCCGGGTGGGCGACGTCTCGAGCCGCCCGCTCCTGGTCGGCCACAACGGGGACCGGCTCGCGCGCATCCGGACGCTGCTCGCCGAGCGCGCGCCGGCCTACGCGCTCGCCACGCACACGGTCGACACCTCCGGCCTCACCGTCGAGCAGGTTGCGGAGCGGGTGCAGGCCCTCGTGGCGGGACGGTGAGCCAGGCGTGGCCGCCGGAGCGTCCATGAGGGTCGAGGCAGCCGCGCACGAGGTGCACGTCGACCTCGGTGCGCGCGCCTACCCGATCGTGATCGGCGTGGGCCTCCTTGCCGAGGTGGGTCCGCGGCTGGCCGCGGCCGGGTACCGTGGCCGCTGCGCGCTGGTCACGAGCGAGCGCGTCGGAGCCCTGTACCGGGAACCCGTGGCGGCGTCGCTCGGCCGGGCGGGCTTCTCTCCCGTCGCGGTCGAGATCCCCGACGGCGAGGAGCACAAGAACCTCGCCTGGCTCGCGGTGCTCTACGACCGCCTGCTCGACGCCGGGATCGAGCGCCGCTCGCCGCTGATCGCGCTCGGCGGCGGTGTGGTGGGCGACCTCGCCGGCTTCGCCGCGTCGACGTTGCTGCGGGGGCTGCCGCTGGTGCAGGTGCCGACAACGCTGCTCGCCCAGGTCGACGCCGCGATCGGCGGGAAGACCGGGATCAACCACGCGCTCGGCAAGAACCTGATCGGCGCGTTCCATCAGCCCCGGCTGGTGGTGGTCGACGTGGGCACGCTGCGGACCCTGCCCCGCCGGGAGTTCGTCGCCGGGCTCGCCGAGGTGATCAAGTACGGCGTGATCCGCGACGCCGAGCTGTTCGCGACGCTGGAGGCGCGGCTCGATGCGCTGCTCGGGCTCGAGGAGGCGGTCCTCGTCCCCGTGGTCGCCGCCTGCTGCGGGCACAAGGCTCGGGTGGTCGCCGCGGACGAGCGGGAGGAGGGTGGCGAGCGGGCGGTGCTCAACTTCGGGCACACCGTGGGCCACGCCCTCGAGATGCTCACCGAGTACCGCAGGCTGCTGCACGGGGAGGCGGTCGCGATCGGCATGGTGGCCGCGGCACGCGTGTCCCGGGCGCTCGGCCTGTGCGACGCGGCGACCGTCGAGCGGCTCGAGCGTCTCGTCCGGCGGGCGGGACTGCCGACCGCGATGCCGGACGACGTCACGCCGCCGGCGCTGGCGCTCGCCATGCACACCGACAAGAAGACGGCCGCGGGGCGCATCCGCTTCGTGTGCGTCGAGGCGATCGGGCGGACGCGGCTGGTGGAGCTTTCGGCCGAGCAGGTGGCTGATCAACTCTGACGCGTGCAGGCGTCGGGGCTGGAGGGGCGGGAGGAGAGTCATGAGGATCACGAGATGGAGGCCGGCGGGCAGGACCGCCGTGGCGACGCTGATCGTCCTCGGGCTGGCGGTGCCGGCCCGGGCAGACAACAACCCCAACGGCATGTCGTTCCGGGCCGTCGGGTGGTTCAAGGGGAAGGCGGAGATCTCGGCCGGGGACATCAAGTGCGATATCCCGAACGTCAGCGGGGCCATCTCCGAGGGCGCCTTCGCGATGGGGCTGTGGAACACCTACGGCTTCCAGACCCTCATGTTCCCCGACACGTCGAACCCGTTCGGCAACCCGTGCGGGGTCTGGATCCAGCTCCAGAACAACCTGATCGACCAGGCGGTCCTCCTCGAACGCATCGAGCTCAGGTTCCGCATTGCCGGCGCCCGGCGCTTCCGGTCGTCCGTCGACACGGTGCGGCAGTTCCCACGCGCCTGCCGGCAGTTCCGCCGAGACACGCTCTTCATCGGGGCCCGGCTGAACCCGATCAACAGCACCCAGGACACCTCGAGCAGCGGCGCGCCCAACGTCGCCTTCATCGAGATGCTGCCGTTCATCTCGAATCAGCTGATCCAGTGCCTGCGGGCGGAGTACGCTCCTCTCCCAACGACGACCTTCGCGTCGCTGCCCCTGGTCGTGAAGGCCACCGCCGTCGGCGTGAGCGATAGCGGCGACACCTTCCGGGCGAACCCGATCGCCTACACGCTGAACCTGCGCCATACGTGCGGCAACGGCCGCACCGACGACGGCGAGAGCTGCGATGCGTCGGCGCCGGGCAACGCCTGTGCCGGTACGTGCAGCGGCACACCCAGTGCCCCCGGAAAGTGCAGTCAGAACGCGAGCGTGGGCTGCACGAGCGACGCAGATTGCCTCGGCTTCTGCCTCCCGCCGGGCTCGACCGCGGAATGCACCTGCCTCTACTGACCCTGATCGGCCTCGTCGTCGCCCTCGCCGGCATGCCGGCGCGGGCGGCCGACGGGCCCGAGCTCGTGATCGAGGAGCCGGTATTCGACTTCGGGACGGTGGAGCAGGGGACGAGCGTCGAGCACACGTTCCGGGTGCGCAACACGGGCCGCGCCGAGCTGCGCATCGATCACGTGAAGACCTCCTGCGGCTGTCTTGCGGGCCTGGCGTCGGCACCCGACATCCCCCCGGGGGGCGAGGGGCGGGTGAACGTCGTCCTGGACACGGCCCGGATCGTCGGCCACACGACCAAGGTCGTGACGGTCTACACGAACGACCCTGCGGCGCCGAGCGCGGGCCTCGCGCTCGACGGTACGGTGATGACCGATATCGTCGCCAGTCCGTCGCCGCTCTACCTCGGGAAGCTTCGCCGCGGCGACGCCGCCGAGCGGGAGATCCGCGTGACGTCCGGACGGCCCGGCGCCGCCTGCGAGGTGACGGCGGTCGAGCACACGAACCCCGCGCTCGGCACGCGCCTCGAGCGTCTGCCCGACGGCTCCGGACAGCGGATCGTGGTCACGCTCGAGCCGCACATGCCGCTCGGGCGCTTCAACGACCAGCTCGTGCTGCGCACGACGAGCCTGCGGCAGTCCTCCCTCACCGTGTCGGTCTTCGGCAGCGTCGAGGGCGACGTGGTGGTGCTGCCGCCGCAGGTCACGTTCGGGCTGGCGCGCCCCGGGATGACCACCGAGCGTGACCTCTACATCCGCAACCGCGGCACGCACCCGCTCGCGGTGACCGCCGTCTCGGTGCCGCAACGGATCGTCAGCTACCGGCTGGACACGGTGCAGGAGGGGCAGGAGTACCGTCTCACGCTGCGGCTCCGGGACGGCCTCCCGCCCGGCAAGGTCGAGGGTGCCGTCGAGATCTTCACCGACCATCCCGACGAGGGACGGCTGGTCGTGCCGCTGTACGCGATCGTGCGCGACGGCGGGCGGCGCGGCTAGCGGGCATGCGCATCCCGGTTGCCGTGCCGGCAGGCCGGGAGATCGACGTCGTCGGCCTCGGGCAGAACACGGTCGACCACCTGTGCGTGGTCGAGCGCTTCCCGGCGCCCGACACGAAGCAGCGCCTGCAGGCGCTGGCCGTCGAGCCCGGCGGACAGATCGCCACCGCGCTGGTGGCGCTCCGGCGCTGGGGCGCGCGCGCCACGTACCTCGGCACGTTCGGCGACGACGAGGCCGGCGCCGTCTCGCGCGCGTCGCTCGCATCGGAGGGGGTCGACGTCGCCCATGCCCCGGTGCGGAGCGGCCACCCGAACCAGCTCTCCGTGATCCTCGTGGATGCGCGCACCGGCGAGCGGACCGTCCTCTGGCACCGGCCGCCGGCGCTCGCCCTCGCCCCCGGCGAGGTGCCGCGCGCGCTCATCGCCGGCGCGCGCGTGCTTCACCTCGACGGCGCCGACGGGGAGGCCGCGCTGGCCGCGGCCGCCATGGCGCGCGCCACCGGGGTCGCGACCGTGGCCGACATCGACATGGCCTGTGCGGAGCTCGACCGGCTACTCCGTCTGGTCGACGTCCTCATCGTGTCGTGGGAGTTCGCGCGCGCCCTGACCGGGGCCGCGGCGCCCGAGGCCGCGCTCGAGAGCCTGGAGCGCCACGGGGCGGCCGTGGTCGGCGTGACGCTCGGCTCCGCCGGCGCGCTGCTCGCCGCGCGTGGTCGGGTGCTCGGCGTCGCCGGCCATGTGGTCGCGACCGTCGACACGACGGGCGCGGGCGATCTCTTCCACGCCGGCTTCATCTGGGCGATGCTCGCCGGGCTCGAGCTCGAGCCGGCCCTTCGGCTCGCCAACGCGGCCGCGGCGCTTCAGTGCACGCGTCTCGGCGGTCGCCGGGCGATTCCGACGCTCGCGGAGGCGCGCGCCCTTGCCGGTCTCTGAGGCCACCGCTATGGATCCTTCGCGGCGCGCCGCGCCGCGCGCCGCCCCGCCGAGCCCCATGTCGTCTTCCCTGAGCGAACTCGTCGCGCGCCTGGAGCGCGCCCTCGAGGCGGCCGCACCCGTCCGCGTCGCCGGGCTACGCGGCAGCGGACCGGCCCTCTGCCTGGCGCGGCTGCTCGCTCGCCGGCCGCGCGCCGCGCTGGTCGTGGCCGCGACCGCAGCCGAGGCCGAGGCGTTCGCGGCCGACCTGCGCTTCCTCCTGGGCGACGAGGCGGCAGCCACGCCCCTCGCCCGGCGGGTGCACTATCTTCCCGGCTGGGAGGTGCCGCCCTTCGAGCCGCTGTCGCCGCCGCGCGAGACGGTGGCCGCCCGGGCCGAGGGCCTCTACCACCTCGTCCACACCACGGCGCCCGTCGTGGTCACGACCGCCGAGGCGTGGGGGCTGCGCTGCCTGCCGCGCGCCGAGCTCGCCGCGGCGGTTACCTACGTGGTCGCGGGGGAGACGGTCACCCCGGACGCGCTCGTCGCGCGGCTCGTCGAGTGGGGCTACCACCGCGTCCCCCTGGTGCAGGATCCCGGCGACCTCGCCCTGCGGGGCGGCATCCTGGACGTCTTCCCGGTCGGCTACGGGGAGCCGGCCCGCCTGGAGTTCATGGGCGACGCGATCGAGAGCATGCGTGCCTTCGACCCGACCTCGCAGCGCTCGCTCGGGGCGGTCGACGAGCTGCTGCTGCTGCCGCTCGCGGAATTCGGGCGCGCGCGGCTCGGGCCGGAGTCGGCGCGGGCGATCGACGAGCGGGCGGCCGAGCTCGGGCTTGCACGGCGCGAACGGCGCGACCTCGTCGAGGCCGTGCGCACCGGCCTCGTGCTGCCGGGAACGGAGTTTCTCCTCCCCTACTTCTACGCCGACCTCGGGCGCATGGCGGATTACCTGCCGCCCGATACCGTGCTCTGGCTCCAGGCGCCGGCCGAGGTCGAGGCCGCCGCCGAGGCGGGCTGGGTGCAGGTGGAAGCGCATGCGGCGGACGCCGCGCGCGAGGGACGCTTCCACCCACCACCCGAGCGCCTCTACCTGCCGCCCGCCGCCTGGCGCGAGGGGCTTGCCGGCCGTCCGCGGGTCGAGGCCGAAGCGATCGACGTGCTCGACGACGCGGCGCTGGTTGCGACCTCCTACTCGACCGACGGCCTGGCACTCCGTGACCCCGCTGCCCGCGACGGCCCGCTCGCCGCTGTCGCGGCCGAGCTGGCCGGGTGGCAGCGGCAGGGCGCCCGCCTCGTCGTGGTGGCCACCGGCGCCGCGCAGCGCGAGCGGATCCGCGAGCTGCTCGCCGGGCACGACGTCGACGCGGTGCCGAGCGCCGAGCCGTTTCCCCAGTCGGTCGCGACGCCGGGGCGAAAGCCCCTCGCGCTCGTGGGTGGGCTCACGCGCGGCGTCTGGCTGCCCGCCGACGCGCTCGCGCTGGTCACCGAGGCCGAGATCTTCGGCGAGCGGCGCCAGATCCGGCGCGGGCGCCGCGCGCGCCCGGCCGACTTCCTCTCGACCCTCGCGGAGCTCAAGCCCGACGACTACGTCGTCCACGTCGATCACGGCATCGGCGTCTACCGCGGCCTCCGTCACATGCAGGTCGCAGACACCGAGGGCGACTACCTCCACCTCGAGTACGCCGGCGGCGATCGGCTCTACGTCCCGGTCGACCGCATCAACCTGGTGCAGCGCTACCTGAGCGCCGACGGGGCGGCGCCGCCGCTCGACAAGCTCGGGGGCGGCTCCTGGGAGCGCGTCAAGGCCAAGACGCGCGAGTCGATCCTGGCGATGGCCAGGGAGCTGCTCGAGGTCTACGCGGCACGCGAGGCGCACGGGCGGCCGGCGTACGGCACGGCGGACGGCCTCTACCGGGACTTCGCCGCGCGCTTCCCGTTCGAGGAGACGCCGGACCAGCAGCGGGCGATCGACGACGTGCTCGCCGACCTCGCCCGCGACAAGCCGATGGACCGGCTGGTGTGCGGCGACGTCGGCTTCGGCAAGACCGAGGTGGCCATGCGGGCCGCCTTTCTCGCCGTGCTCGAGGGGAAGCAGGTGGCGGTGCTGGTGCCGACGACGGTGCTCGCGCAGCAGCACCTGGAGACCTTCCAGGCCCGCCTCGAGGGCTACCCGGCGACCGTCGACGTCCTCTCCCGCTTCCAGTCGCCCGCCGAGAACAGACGGACGATCGAGCGGCTGCGGACGGGCCGCCTCGACATCGTGATCGGGACGCACCGGCTGCTCCAGAAGGACGTCGCCTTCCAGCGGCTCGGCCTCCTGATCGTCGACGAGGAGCATCGCTTCGGGGTGCGCCACAAGGAGCGCATCCGCCAGCTGCGCGCGACGGTCGACGTGCTGACCCTGACGGCGACGCCCATCCCGCGCACGCTCAACATGGCCCTCTCCGGCATCCGCGATCTCAGCGTGATCGAGACGCCGCCGCTCGACCGGCTGGCGATCCGCACCTACGTCACGCGCTACGACGAGGCCGTCGTCCGCGACGCGATCCTGCGCGAGCTCGCGCGCGGCGGGCAGGTCTTCCTCGTGCACAACCGGGTCGAGAACATCGACGCGGTCGCCCGCCGGCTCTCGGAGCTCGTCCCCGAGGCCACGATCGCCGTGGCGCACGGGCAGATGGAGGAGGGCGCTCTCGAGCGCACCATGCTCGCCTTCATGCACGGCCAGACGAAGGTGCTGGTCACCTCGGCGATCATCGAGTCCGGGCTCGACATCCCGACCGCCAACACGATCATCATCAACCGCGCCGACACCTTCGGCCTCGCGCAGCTCTACCAGCTGCGCGGGCGCGTCGGCCGCTCGCACCAGCGCGCCTACGCCTACCTCCTCATCCCGGGCGAGCACCTGATCACGCCCGACGCCCAGAAGCGGCTGCGCGTGCTCCAGGAGCTCGACGACCTGGGGGGCGGCTTCCGCTTGGCGGCGCACGACCTCGAGATCCGCGGCGGCGGGAACCTGCTCGGCAAGCAGCAGTCCGGCCACATCACGGCCGTCGGGCTCGAGCTCTACACCACCATGATGGAGCAAGCGGTCCGCGAGCTGCGCGGCGAGCCGGCCGAGGCCGAGGTCGAGCCCGAGATCCAGCTCGGCATCCCCGCCTTCATCCCCGAGGGCTACATTCCGGACGTCAGCCAGCGGCTCGTCTTCTACAAGCGGCTGGCGGCGATCCGCGGCGTCCCGGACCTGGACGAGATCACCGCGGAGCTGGTCGACCGCTACGGCCCGGTGCCGCCGCTCGTCGACACGCTCATGCGGCTGATGGAGCTCCGGCGCTGGCTCAAGGACCTGCGGATCGTGGCCGCGCGTCGGCGCGGCGAGCGGATCGTCCTGGAGTTCGCGGCGGCCACGCCGGTCCGTACCGACACGCTCCTCGAGACCGTACGGCGGAGCCGCGGCAGCCTGCGGCTCCTCGACGGCTCGACGCTCGCCATCGCCCCCGAGGCGACGGACCACGACGGGACCATCGCGGAGGTGCGCGCGCTGTTGCAGAGGCTCTCGGCCGCATGATACCCAGCCGCGCCATGTCACCACGCCGCGCGCGCGTGGCGGCTCTGCTCCTTCCGCTCCTCGTCGCCGGTCCCGGTCGCGGCGAGATCGTCGACCGCATCGTGGCCACCATCGACGGCGAGCCGATCACGGCCTTCGAGCTCAGGCGGTACGCGGAGGAGCGCGGCGCCGATCGGCTGCAGGAGGGCAGGCTGCTCGATGCGCTCATCACCGACCGGCTGCTCGACAAGGAAGTCGCCGCCCTGGGCATCGAGGCGCGCGACGAGGAAATCGACCGCTACATCGAGGAGATCAAGCTGCGGAACGGCATGGGCGGCGAGCGGTTCCGCGACGCGCTGGCGGCCCAGGGGTTGACCGTCACGACGTACCGCGCCCGCGTCAAGGCCGAGATCGAGAAGTCGCAGCTGGTGAACCGCGAGATCCGCCAGCGCGTCAACGTCTCACCGCAGGAGATCGAGCGCTACTACAAGGCCCACCTGGCCGACTACGCGACCAGCGAGCGAGTGCGCGTGCGCGACATCTTCTTCTCGGTCGGTTCCGGCGCCGACGAGGCGGAGATCGCCCACGTTCGCGCCAAGGCGGAGGAGGTCCGTCAGCTCGCGCGCGACGGCCGCGACTTCGCGTCGCTCGCGCGCCAGTTCTCGGAGGGCCCGGGCGCCGAGAAGGGGGGCGAGATCGGCACCTTCGCCCGCGGGCAGATGGAGCAGGCGCTCGAGGACGCGGCCTTTCGGCTGAAGCCGGGCGAGGTGAGCGAGCCGGTCCAGACCGTGGCCGGCTTCCACCTCCTGCGCGCCGAGGAGGAGATCGCCGCCGGCCACAAGTCGCTCGACGAGGTGCGCGACACCATCCGCGACGCGCTCTACAACGAGGCGCTCGAGGCGCGCTTCCAGCAGTGGCTGTCGCGCGACCTTCGCGAGCGGCACCACGTGGAGCTGCTCGAGTGAATCCGGCGATCTTCCGCGAGTACGACATCCGGGGCGTGGCGGAGCGCGACTTCGACGCCGGCTTCGCCGCCTCGCTCGGCCGGGCCTTCGGCACGCTCGCCGGCGAGGCGGGCAGGCGGCGGGTGAGCGTCGGCCGCGACTGCCGGCTCACCTCCGACCGCTACGCGGCGGCCCTGGCCGACGGCATTCGCTCGACCGGGCTCACGGTGGTCGACATCGGCGTCTGCCCGACGCCGCTCCTCTACTTCTCGCTCTTCCACTGGGACCTGGACGGCGGCATCCAGGTGACGGGCAGCCACAACGCCGCCGACTACAACGGCTTCAAGGTCTGCCTCGGCAAGGAGACGCTCTACGGCGAGCAGATCCAGGACCTCCGGCGCCGGATCGAGGCGGGGCGC
>Ga0134087_10000218_pt1 | contig 12571 bp, 13 predicted proteins | sample 15_taG_23_FD_109981 | JGI IMG/M metagenome (GOLD analysis project Ga0134087, IMG submission 109981) | Grasslands soil microbial communities from the Angelo Coastal Reserve, California, USA - 15_D_Glu_20cm_5_24_1 metaG | ecosystem: Environmental > Terrestrial > Soil > Grasslands ... | reverse complement strand
TTCGAATATCGCCACACTTCTTTTGCGCCTGATGATATGATGCTCGCAGTGATATTGGAACTACCCTCCAAACCGTACAACGAAATTCTAAAAGGCATTCGTATCTGCAACGAAAAACGGCGGTCCAGTCAGCCGCTGGGGCAGAAAAGTGCCGGCTGCATCTTCAAAAATCCTCCTGGCGCGTCCGCCGGCCGCATGATTGATGAATTGGGGCTCAAGGGGCTCTCCGTCGGCGATGCGCGTGTCAGCGATCGCCACGCCAATTTCTTTGTGAATACGGGTCACGCCTCCGCCAAAGATATGCTGGCGCTGATCGCCGACGTGCGCGAGCGTGTCCAAAAAGGTTACGGGGTGGGCTTAGAAAACGAGGTGGTTGTTTGGAACGCCTGAAGCCCATGCAAAGGAACGCAACCGCGGGGGCCGAGGCCAGCGACCGCTACCGCCCCGAGCTAATTCCCGACGACGAGCCGCGCTATCTCCGCCGCCAGAAGCCCGTCGAAATCCGCCGCAAAAAGTTGGGCGGCCGCGGCTGGACGTTCTATCGCCGCATTCTCGTTTTCACCGCTACCGGCGCAGCCGTTTCCGCAGCCGCGTTTTATGGCACGCAATTCCTTCTCTATTCGCCGTCGATGCTGCTCTTAAAGCCCGAGCAGATCGAGCTGGCCGGCAATCACGTCGTTACGCGCGAAGCCGTCTTGAAGCCCTTCTATGAAGACCGCAATCGCAGCGTCTTGCGCATTCCGCTCGACGCGCGCCGCAACCAGCTCGAGCAAATCCCCTGGGTCGAGTCCGCAACCGTCCACCGTATTCTCCCGAATCGCATTCACATCGAGCTCAGCGAGCGCACACCCATCGCTTTTGCGCGCAATGGCAATGAATTGGGATTGATCGACGGCCACGGCGTGATCCTCGACCGTCCGCGCGATGCGGATTTTCAATTCCCCGTCGTCACCGGGGTATCGGATGACATGTCGCGCGAGCAGCGCGAAAAGCGCATGCGACTTTACAAGGAATTTCTGAAGGACATTGAACTGGTGCGCGGCGGCTCGTCGCAAAACGTCAGCGAAGTGGATCTCTCCGTTCCCAGAGACTTGCGCGTAGTCATGGCCGGGTTGGCCAGCCCGACCGATCCGCAGGCCGTCACCGTCCATTTTGGCTCCAGCGATTTCTCCGGCAAGTTCAAGATGCTCGTGGACAATTTTGCGCAGTGGCAAGCCCATACCGGGCGGGTGCAGTCCATCGATTTGCAGTACACGCGGCAAGTGGTCGTGAATCCCGATACCAGTGCGGGCACCGTGGCGGCGAGAGCAAGATAGTTTTCGTCCGGAGGAGCGGCGGATTGGCGAAGAAAGACAAATACCTGGTGGGGCTCGACATAGGCAGCACAAAAACTTCCATCCTCATCGCCGAAATCGACGGCGAACTCATAAAGTTTCTGGCTCTTGGCGCCGCCGAATCGAAAGGTTTGCGCAAAGGACTCATCGTCAATCTCGACTCCACGGTGAGTTCCATCCGCCGCGCCGTGGAAGAAGCTGAAGGCGTCGCCAATGTGCCTGTCGAGGGAGCGCTGATCGGCGTGGCCGGAAACCACGTGCGTGGCGTGAACAGCCGCGGCGGCATCAGCCTCGGCCCGCGGCCGCGCGATATCGAAAGAGAAGACGTGCGCCGCGCGGTGGATGCTGCGCGCAACATCTCCCTTCCCGAAGATCGCGAAGTCCTCCACGTCCTTCCGCACGAATTCATCGTCGACGCCCAGGACAATATCCGCGATCCCGTCGGCATGGTTGGCCAGCGCCTCGTCGCCAATGTTTACGTCGTCACTTCCTCGATCGCTGCGTCGCAGAATCTCGTCACCGCGGCGAACAAGGCGGGCATCCTTATCAGCGACACCGTACTCGAGCCGCTCGCTTCCGCCGAAGCCTGCCTCACCCAGGACGAACGCGACCTCGGCTGCTGCCTGCTAGACATCGGCGGCGGCACCACCGAAATCATTTCTTACGGCGGCGGCGTGGTTCGCCACATCGGCGTAGTTCCGATTGGCGGCGATCATTTCACCAACGACCTTGCCGTGGGCTTGCGCACGCCCATCCCCGAAGCGGAGCGCATCAAGCGCCAGCACGGCTGGGCCGCTTCCTCTTTCATTCGAGATAACGGCGCGATCGAAATCGGCAGCGTCGGCGACCGTCCGCCGCGCACGATTTTTCCGCACATGCTCACGGACATCATCGAGCCGCGCGCCATGGAACTGCTTTCACTGATTCGCGACGACGTGCACCGCGCCGGGCTCGACGGCCAGATTCCCGCCGGATTCGTTCTTGCCGGCGGCGGCTCGCGTTTGCGCGGCCTCGATGATCTCATCGAGCAATCGTTTCATTTGCCGGTGCGCATCGCGGAGCCGAAAGGTTTGGCGGACCTGCCGGAACAGGTAGCGCAACCGGAGTACGCCACAGTTGTGGGACTGGTGCTGTCTGGCGCGAAGGCGCGCCGTGCCGGTCCCAATCGCTCGGGGACCCTGGTATCCAAATTGAAGGCCATGTTTGCCGGAGCTTCGTGACCCTGCCCGCGGGGCGCGGCGAACTTGGGGGAGGTCGACAAAATATGATGGGAAGAGACGCGGGAATTCGCATGAGCTTCAGTGAAGAGCTGCAGCCGGCGAAGATCAAAGTCATCGGCGTGGGCGGGGGTGGCTGCAACGCGGTCAACCGCATGATTCGCGCCAAGCTGGAGGGCGTGGAATTCATCGCGGCGAACACCGATTTGCAGGCGCTGAAGCTCTCGCAGGCGCCCGCAAAGCTGCAGCTCGGCGCCAAGCTCACCAAGGGGCTGGGCGCAGGCGCCAATCCTGAGGTTGGCCGCAACGCCGCGCTCGAAGACACGGAGAAAATCATCGAGGCGCTGGAAGGCGCGGACATGATTTTCATCACTTCCGGCCTTGGCGGTGGCACCGGCAGCGGCGCTGCGCCCGTGGTGGCTTCGCTCGCCAGCGAACTGGGCGCGCTCAGCGTCGCCGTGGTCACCAAACCGTTCGTCTTCGAAGGCAAGCGCCGCATGATGCAGGCCGAGCAGGCGCTCCAGGAATTGATCGGCGCCGTCGACACCGTCATCGTCATTCCCAACGAGCGTTTGATGGACACCGTCGAGCGCGGCACTAGTTTCTTCGACGCCTTCCGCATCGCCGACGACATTCTTCGCCAAGCGGTGCAGGGCATCTCGGACATTATCACCGTGCCCGGCATCGTCAATCGCGACTTTGCCGATGTGAAAGCCATCATGCACGGCCAGGGCTATGCGGTCATGGGCACGGCGGTGGGCACGGGTACGAATCGCGCGATTGACGCCGCCAATCGCGCCATCGCCAGCCCGCTCCTCGAAGACAATTCCATTCAAGGCGCGCAAGGCATCCTCATCAATATTTCAGGCAGCTCCAGCCTGTCGCTGCACGAAGTTCACGAAGCTTCGAGCGTCATCCAAAAGGCCGCCCACGAAAATGCCAACATCATCTTCGGCGCTGTGCAGGACGACACCATGAAGGATTCCGTCAAGATCACCGTGATTGCTGCGGGCTTCAGGGAAGCCAACAAGAAAAACGTCCAGCCGAAGCAATCCTTCTTGCCCAAAACCTGGAAAGCCGGGCGCGAAATGATGGAGCCGCCCGTGCATGAGCCGGCGAACGTCGTGCATCAGGGTCAGCAAAATGTGCGTGACGTGAGCCCGGAAGTTCCTCCGGACGATTTGGACGTCCCGACGTTCCTGCGCCGCCAAGCCCAAAAAGCCTGACGCGGTGCCATGTAACGGCGACTTTACATCGCCGTGGCCTCTCCTTCCTCGCAGGGGCACGACATGTCGTGCCCCTGCGTTTCCCTCCGTCAGCCAAATAGCGCGCCTGTCATTCCGAGCGGAGCGAGGAATCGTGGCAGGACCTAAATACCACCGCGGCCAATGCGAACCAGGCAGAATGCTACCCACCGGTCACCAGTCACGTTTCTGTCCGGGGATTGTTCCGCTTGTCTTCCACGGTTAACAGCGAACTCTAAACCGTTAACCTGCTCCACGCCCCTTGAGTTGGTCCACCAATTTTCGGACTTCGGCTTCAAAGGCGGCGGAGTCGCGGTAGGAGTAGGGAAACACGGTGCCAAGGCCGGAGTGAAATTCGAGGGCGCCCGTCTTTCGCGCGACCTCGGCAACATTGGAATGGGTGATGCCGGCCCCGGGAAGGACCAGGATGGGGTCCCGCGCCGCCGCGACGAGTTCTGCCAGCCTCGCGGCCCCCTGCAAAGCGCTTTTCGCGCCGCCGGAAGTGAGAATTCGCACGGCGCCGGTTTGCATCACGGCTTCGAGCGCTTCGCGCAAAACGGCGCACTCGTCGAACGCGCGGTGAAACGTTACCGGCAATGGCTTTGCAAGATCGACCAGTTCTTCTGTTCTCTCCACATCGACTTCGTCGTTCCGACGCAGAATTCCCAGCACTACTCCGTCCATTCCGGATTCCTTCGCCTCCGCGATGGACCGCTTCATGGCTGCAAATTCCGAGGCGGCATAGACAAAATCTCCCGGGCGTGGACGAATCATAGAGAAAATTGCGGTACGAACTCTCTCGCGCACGCTGCGCAACAGCTCGCGGCTTGGCGTGAGGCCGCCCACGGACAAATCCGCGCACAATTCGATGCGGTCGGCGCCGCCGCGCTCCGCGGCGGTGGCTCTTTCGACCGTTTCCACGCTGATTTCGAGCAGGTATTTTCGCGTCATCTAGAAGATGCTCTTCCCACCGGCAATTGTGATAGGCTTACGCACCGACGGCCCAGATTGTACCCGGATTGGTGTCCACGGTTTGTCCGCGTTCCAAAAAACTTCCGCAAGGAGACCTCCGATGAAACCTCGTCTCGCTCGCGTGCTTTTCCCGATAATTCTTCTGACAGGATTTCTGGTGGCTTGCCAGGCTCCTTACCACCAAGCGGATGAACGGTACTTCTTCGTTGCCTTTAACACCAGCTTGCCGTATTGGCAGGAAGCGGCGGCGGGCTTGGAAGATTCCGCCAAACAATTGGGGGTTAAAGCCGAGCTTACCGGGCCGGCGAACTTTTCCGTAAACGACGAGGTGAGCGCCTTCCAGCAAGCGGTCACGCAACACGCTTCCGGAATCCTCGTTTCTGCGGCAAATCCGGAAGCCTTCCGGGAACCCATCGACTCCGCCATCCAGCAGGGCATACCGGTGATTTGCGTGGATGCGGATTCGCCGGAATCCAAGCGCATTCTTTTCGTGGGCACAGACAACTTGCGCGCGGGCGAGGAGAGCGGAAAGCGCATGGCGGAATTGCTCCACGGCAAGGGGAACGTTGTGATCATCACCATCCCGGGGCAATACAATCTGGGCGACCGCGTGCGCGGCGTCGAAGAAGCATTCAAGAAATATCCCGGAATCAAGATTCGCAAGACCATTGATGACAAGGGCGATTCGCGCAACGCCTATGACGCGATCACCGCTCTGCTGCAAGGCAAAGACAAGCCCGACGGCATCATCGGGCTTGAAGCTTCCGGAGGCGCCGGCGCCGCCGATGCGCTTCACCGCGTGGACCTCACCGGCAAGATTCCCATTGTGGCGTTTGACAAGGATCCTGAGACATTGGATTGGATTCAGCGCGGCGCGATTACCGCCACCGTCGTGCAGAAGCCGTACGTGATGAGTTTCTACGGACTAAAATTTTTAGACGATCTGCACCACAACGCCGTCCACGACTTCAAGGATTGGAGAACCGCGCCCACTCCGTCCATGCCAGCTTGGGTGGATGCGGGAACGGCCATCGTCGACAAGAACAACCTCGCTGCCTTCCGCGAAGCGGTGGCGAGCCATACCAAGCCGCCCATCTGAGATGACAAACCGGAAAACGAAGCGTAAGAACTATTTCTGAAGTTGCGCGTGTTCGGCGTGGCGAGAATGCGGGAACCGCGGGCCGGCGTGGGAATCGCGCAGCGGCGTGTGGAGGTGAGGCTTCGCGCAACTCGTGGCCCACCAGCGACGCGCATATTTTTTTGTTTCGCACATCTTCACGCAGCCGCCGTGCGGCTTCGATTCCGAACACTGGCAGTAACAGCTTCCTGACGGAACGGCGCGGAGAAGCGGGGGCGTGTTGGCCAGGAGTGGGAGCGGGCAAGCGAGGAGAAAAATCCCTGCGCCCAGCACCAGAGAGCGAAGCCGATGCCCCAGGAATGTTCCATTGCCGAAACGTGGCATGGGCCATTCTGCGCCGGGTTCGAGAGAAAAACCGATAGCGCGGAATGTTCGGGAGTTCTGTAACGCGGGTTCTGGAACTGGAATTGGTTTGTGGTCTTATGGGCAAGGGCGAGGGCGGCTTAGGTAGGGACTGGTGGTGAGTTCCGATTTGCATTTCGCGTCCGGTTTTGAAGCCCCGCGTCACGAAGTCCTGGCGACCTAACTTAAACATAAAAAGCGACTTATGCGTCTTGAAAACGCCGGCTTGGAATTGGCGGGAACCGTGTATTGTCTCTACCGGCGGCAATCCCTGGGCTCGAAAAGCCAGCGGCTACAGACCGGACGCGCCGGGCGGTACGGACTGCGACTATTGGAAAGAGGTCTTTTGAAAAACGCTAGTGCGTGACCATCAGGGGCAGCTCGATAAAGCTCGCTTGACTTGGCGCATGATAAATGCGCTGCGTAGCTTTCTTATAGTCGCTCGGCTTCGCCCAGAAAATGCTGGGCACAAACGTCTGCGGGTTGCGGTCGTAGAGCGGGAACCAGCTCGATTGGATTTGCACCATGATGCGGTGTCCCGGCAGGAAGACGTGGTTCGCGGTCGGTAACGCAAACTTATAGAGCAGCGGTTTGTCAGGAGCGATTGCTTTGGGAGTTTCCAGGCTTTCGCGATAGCGGCCACGGAAGACGTCCGCGGACACCATTAGTTGGTAGCCGCCCATTTCTTCCTGGCCGGCCACTTCGTCCGGGTAAACGTCAATTAATTTCACCACCCAATCGGAGTCGGTGCCGCTGGTGGACGCGACGATGTTGGCGATGGGCTGGCCGATGATTTTCATGGGCTCGCGCAATGCGTCGGAAACAAAGGCCAGAACGTCGGGCCGCCCGGAAGGTTCGCGCTGATCGTCCACCAGCCATTGCGACCAGGTGAAGCGACCGCTATAGCCCACGGGCTGGTTGGGGCGCGCGCGATAGGGCACCGGCTTCGCGGGATCGGAAATGTATTCGTCGAACGGCGCATCGTTCGACTTCGGTGCAGTGAAGCTCAGCCGCAATTCTGCGGACAAATAGAGCGGCGTGGCCTGAATCGCACAACCGCTGGGGCAGCCCGCGGGCCATGCTGGCAAGCGCCGCCACTGGTTTGTGCCGGTTTCGAATGCGGTAACCGGCGCGACATCGGCTTTCGGCGCTCCGTCTTTCAAATATTGCGCGAGAAATGGCGCGAGAATTTCTTTGCGGAAGTACGGGCCAGTAGCACTGCTAAATTTCAACGCGCCGAGCGAGCTGGCGTCTTCGATCTCCTGGCCGTGATGCCACGGTCCCATCACCAAGAAGACTTTGTCATTGTTCGTGTCTTTTGGCTTGATGGCTTTGTAGACCGCGATGGCGCCGTAAATATCTTCCTGGTCCCACAAGCTGTGCACGAGCATGGTGGGAACTTTCAGTGGCTGCGCGGCAAGAATCTTGTCCATCGCTTGTTGCTGCCAGAACGAGTCGTAACTCGGGTGCTCGAGAATCTTGCGCCAGAAGCCGACTTGTTCGAGGCCGTGAATACGCCCGAGTTCGCCCGCGGAACCGGCGGCCATGTATTCGTCGTAGTCGTCAAAGTGGCTGACCCACCATTTGGCTTTGTTGTCGCGCGTGGCTTCTTGTTCGTGGATGTACGGCAGGTTCTGCTGTCGAAACGCGCCATTGTGGAACCAGTCGTCGCCCATCCAGCCGTCGACCATGGGATTCATTGGCACAGACACTTTCAGCGCGGGATGCGGATTCACCAGGGCCATCAAGGGCAAAAAGCCGTCGTAAGAAATTCCGAGGATGCCGACTCTTCCGTTGCTCTCCGGAAGGTTTTTTACCAGCCATTCGATGGTGTCGTAGGTGTCCGTGGAATGGTCCACGGGCGTGGGATTCAGCGGGCCGTGCAGCGGGCGGTTCATCACGTAATCGCCTTCGGAGTCGTACTTGCCGCGAACGTCCTGCACCACTCGGATGTAGCCGCCCTCGACGATGACCTCGGTCGCGTTGTCGTAGCCCCAGAGGATTAGGCCGAGGTGAGCGCTTGGCGCGTGCGACGTCAGTTCCGTGGCGCTGTAGGGTGTGCGCGTGAGGAGGATCGGCGCGTTCTTCGCGCTTTTGGGCACGAGAATCACGGTGTGCAGCTTGACGCCGTCGCGCATGGCAATCATCACGTCGCGGCGTGTGTAATCCCAGGTGTCCTGCGCCACTTTGAATTGCGCCGGCGTTTCGTTAGCCAGCGTAGCTTGAGTCGACCGTGGCGAGGTAGTTTGCGCCGATGCGTTTGCTGCCAGCAACAACACAGCGATTGAATGCGGGAAGAGAATAGACATGCGACTTCTAGTCATCTAGACCTCTTTGAAAAAAAGTTACGCAAACAGGTTCATAGCGAGTGGCATTAGTTTAGGAGCGCGGGGATTTTAACACAGAGGTCGCAGAGAACACGCAGAGAGGAGAAGCCGCATACCGCACTGGCCGGACACCTATCCTCGGCTTCGGTTCGATCACAAGCTAGGGCCCAGTGGCTTCACAAGCGGCTTTAGTTGAGGCGGCGGGCGACGGCGATGCGCGCTTGGCCGAGGGCGTGGGCCACTTGCGTCTCGCGCAGGCGCGAAGCGTCGTACTCGAACGACAATTGTTTTTTCGAATCGTCCAGGCGGAAGCGGCGCAAGCCGTAGGTATTGGCGAATTGGCCGAGTTGGCGCAACTGCTCTTCGCTCAGCGGAGATTGCAGTTCGTAAGTGACTTCGACGAGGGTCATGCCGGAATTATACCAGTCGCCGCAAGATTTCCTGTCTCCCCAGGGGACGCGCATCTCGCCGTTGACGACGACGGCGGGGTGAACCCGCCGCCACACGCTTGGTGAGCATCGGATGTAACCGGAAATCATCTAATATAACGACATGTCCGACGCACCTAGAAACCCGAAGCCGCCTGGCGCAAGCTTGCCGATTCTGTCCGGCCCGCCAAAAGCCAAGGACCCAGTCTGCGGCATGTCGGTGGATCCCGCGAAGGCCGCCGGGAAGGTTGAGCACGGGGGCAAAGCCTATTATTTTTGCTCAAAACGGTGTGCGGAGCGGTTCGCGCAGGAGCCGGAGACGTTTCTTGCGGAACCTGGAACAGCGGGAATGGAGCATGCTCACACGCATGGGCACGCACAGACGCACCCTCAGGCGCCGGCCGAGGCTCACGTTCACGCCCCTATTCACGCTGACCTTGGGGACATGCATCACGCATTACCTGCCGCCGCACCTGCCGTAAGGCCTGCTCCCTCGAGCGCGCAAGGCGTGCGTTACACCTGCCCGATGGATCCCGAAATTGTGCAGATTGGCCCGGGAGCATGCCCGAAATGCGGGATGGCACTCGATCCGATGGATGTTTTCGCGGAAGTGGAGGCCGATCCCGAGTACGACTCGATGCGGCGGCGATTCTGGGTCAGCGCGGCGATGTCGTTGCCGGTGCTCGTGCTGTCGATGTTTGCGCTGGGTTTGCGGCTGACGCACAACGTTCGCAATTTGATTGAATTTGCATTGGCTACTCCCGTCGTGTTGTGGGGCGGCTGGCCGTTTTTCGAGCGCTTCTGGGCGTCGCTTGTCAATCGCAGCCCAAACATGTTCACGCTGATTGGTTTGGGAACGAGCGCGGCGTATCTCGACAGCGTCGCAACGACATTTTTCCCGCAGGTGTTTCCCGCTTCGTTTCGCAGCATGGACGGCGCCGCACCAGTCTATTTTGAAGCTGCTGCGGTCATCACGACGCTTGTGCTGCTCGGTCAGGTTTTAGAATTGCGCGCGCGGGAGCGCGCCCGCGGCGCGATTCGCGCGCTGCTCAATCTTGCGCCACAGCAAGCGCACATCGTTGAGGCTGCCGGCAGCGAAAAAGATGTGGCGCTCGATCAGGTGAAACACGGCGACCGGCTGCGCGTGCGTCCGGGCGAGCGGGTTCCCGTCGACGGCGTGATTCGCGAGGGCACGAGCGCCGTAGATGAATCGATGGTTACGGGCGAGCCGATGCCGGTCGAGAAAGTCGCAGGCGACACGGTCACTGGCGGCACGTTGAACACCAGCGGCAGCTTTGTCATGGAAGCGCAGCGCGTGGGCAGCGAAACCATGCTCGCGCAAATCGTGAGACTGGTCAGCGAAGCGCAACGCAGCCGCGCGCCCATGCAGCGCCTTGCCGACCGCGTCGCCTCGTATTTTGTTCCTGCTGTCGTGCTTGCGGCGGTTTTGGCCTTTGTGGGCTGGATGTTCTTCGGCCCGGAGCCACGTTTTGCCCATGCGCTTGTCGCGGCAGTATCCGTGCTGATCATTGCTTGCCCTTGTGCGCTTGGGCTTGCGACGCCCATGTCCATCATGGTGTCCGTGGGCCGCGGCGCGCACGCTGGCGTGCTGGTGCGAAACGCAGAAGCCCTCGAAACGCTTGCCCGGGTCGACACCCTCGTCGTCGACAAGACCGGCACGCTCACCGAGGGCAAACCACAGCTTGTGAGTGTTGGAGTCTTGAGCGGCACTACCCTTACACGCGACGAATTAATTTCACTGGCGGCTAGCGTCGAGCGTTCGAGCGAACATCCCCTAGCGCGCGCGATTGTTCGCTCCGCGGAAGAAAAGCACCTTCCCCTTTTGCCCTCGAACGGTTTTCTCGCCACTTCGGGTGGCGGAGCGGAGGCAATCGTCGGCGGCAAGCACGTACTGGTTGGATCCGCTGCCTTTTTGCAGAAAGATGGACTGAACACCCCTTCCCGTTTGCCACCGGCTCTCGGCATCACGGAATCAAGCGCGAATACCTTCGTTCACGTTGCTGTAGACGGCAAACCGGCGGGCGTGATTGGCCTCAGCGACAAAATCAAGTCCTCGACGCCGGACGCGCTTCACGCACTTCGCGCCGATGGCCTCCAGATCGTCATGCTGACGGGTGATCGCCGCGAAACTGCGGCAAAAGTGGCCGCCAAGCTGGCCATAGGGGAACTCGAAGCCGAAGTGAAGCCTCACCAGAAGGCGGAAGCAATCAAACGGCTGCGCGCCCAAGGCCGAATTGTGGAATGGCCGGGGATGGAATTAATGATGCTCCCGCGCTGGCTGCGGCGGACGTGGGCATCGCGATGGGCACCGGCACGGACGTGGCCATCGAAAATGCGGGGATCACGGTGCTCAAAGGCGATCTTCGCGGTATTGTTCGCGCGCGGAAGCTGAGCCGCGCGACGATTCGCAACATCAAGCAGAATCTCGCGTGGGCGTTTCTCTACAACGTAATCGGCATTCCCGTGGCCGCGGGCGTCTTTTACCCGCTCCTCGGCTGGCTGCTTAGCCCCATGCTGGCCAGCGCGGCGATGAGCTTCAGCTCGGTTTCTGTGATTGCCAACGCTCTGCGTTTGCGCAAAGTCACTATCTGAGGCGGTCGCTCTCGCTTTAGCGGAAGCACGTATGGATGGGGTGCCCACTACTGGTATTATGAAAAGTATGAGGAAGAATGAGTGTACTTCGTGGCCAACACCGCGCTGATGGCCAGCCTGAACCAAGGCGCAGCGGCCCGAAACAAAGGAGAACGTTTACTTTATCGGCCCGAAGCCGTTGCGTTGCTCGACGATCTCAGCGCGAACTCCAAATCGGCCTCCTCGGTGCTCGATGAGTCGCTGCTTTCCTTAAGACGAGAAAAGGAGCGGCAAGAGATGGAAGAGCGTATTAGCCGTTACTACGACGAACGCTCCGAAGAAGCGCGGCGAGGAAAGGCTTTGGGGGGATTTCGCAACGCGTGAATTCATGGCTGCCGAACTTTCGAGGCTGCAACCGAAATGACCGCCCTAGAGCGGAAGCCCAGCCGCGGCGAAATCTGGTTCGCTCAGCTTGCCACAGATCCGCCTGAAAAGGGCAGGCGGCCGGTTCTCATTGTCTCAAGCGAAGCGCGCAATCGGCATGCGCGGGCCGACACGGTTCTGGCCGCGCCGCTCTGAATGAGCATACACAAAGCAGGCAGCCCAACACACTTACTCCTCCTTCGCGGAGAAACTGGACTTCAAGAAGACTCGATAGTCAAGGCAGAGGACATCACCACGATTCTCAAGACAGCCCTCATGGAACCTCGCCTCGGCTGGGGGGCAATCAGCGACCGCAGGATCTGCGAATTAGCGATCATGGTCAGGATCGCAATGGGTTGCTAAGCGTCTACTTGTAGTCTTCCGCAGCTCTCCATTAATCCATCAAAGTGTTTTCCTGCCTCCTGACCAAATGCACTTCCCGTCGTCTAATGAGTGACGCGCGAGGGAACTTTTCGCGCAGTCTTTCGTACTTCCATTACGAAAGAAGAAGCGCTCTGAATAGCGCGCAAATCATAGCGAGCAATCAGCAGCGG